>WNFR01000950.1_pt1 | contig 33452 bp, 24 predicted proteins | sample 5400221 | NCBI WGS metagenome assembly WNFR01 (sample SAMN13153357, study PRJNA577476) | soil metagenome | isolation source: 40 cm soil under Madrone tree | place: USA:California | collected 2016-06-14
GACGGTTCAATCGAGAACGCTTCATAACCGCCTTTAACACGTCGAATCCCCATTATCGCTTCTTTTTGGAAAGGTGGAATGTCCACGAGTCGAACGACGATGTCATTCCCCCAACCTTGCGATAAAAGACGGCGAATTGCGTCACGATACTCATCGTGCTCCACATCGCGGCGGATCAAATGCTCGCGCGCGGGAGAAGACCGCAGCGACCCTGCAATTGCAATTAAGACGACGAAATTTCGTGTCCAGGAGGGAATCACACCGTAATTACTTACCAAATTAATTGGAAGAAGACAGTAAGAGATCTCCCCGATTTCGCTCGGAGTGATAACCGACGTTACACGTCGTAGTACATCGAGAACTCATAGGGGTGAGGTCTCAGTCGCAGGGCGTCGTACTCTTTTTGTTTCATGTCTATCCAGTTGGCGATGAAGTCGGCATTGAAGACGTCGCCGCGGAGCAGGAATTGGTGATCGGCCTGGAGCGCTTCGATCGCGCCGCGAAGTGAATCGGGCACGCTCGCGATCTGCGCTAATTCTTCCGGCGGCAGATCGTAAAGGTTTTTGTCGAGCGGATCGCCGGGATCGATGCGGTTCTGGATTCCGTCAAGACCGGCGAGCAGCATGGCGCTGAACGCAAGATACGGATTGGCCGCGGCGTCAGGCGTACGGAACTCGACCCGTTTCGCTTTCGGACTCGGCGAATACGTCGGGATCCGGATCGCGGCGGAACGATTACGCGCGGAGTAAGCGAGATTGACCGGCGCTTCGAAGCCGGGAACGAGCCGCTTGAAACTGTTGGTGGTCGGATTGGTGAGGCAGGTGAGCGCGGGTGCGTGTTTCAAGATGCCGCCGATGAAAAAGAGCGCGATATCGCTTAACCCGGCATAACCGTTTCCGGCAAACAACGGTTTGTCGCCGTTCCAAAGTGACATGTGCGTGTGCATGCCCGAACCGTTGTCGCCAAAGAGCGGCTTCGGCATGAAGGTGACCGTTTTGTTGTGCCGCTTGGCCACGTTGCGAATGATGTACTTGTAATACTGCATGCTGTCGCCCATGCGCTTAAGCGACGTGAAACGCACATCGATCTCGGCCTGGCCAGCGGTGGCAACTTCGTGATGCTGGCGCTCGATGGCGACGCCGGCTTTCTCCATCTCGATACACATTTCGTTGCGAATGTCCTGTAACGAATCCATCGGCGAAACCGGGAAATAACCTTCCTTCGGGCGAATCTTGTAACCGAGGTTGGGAAATTCCTCCTTCGCGGTGTTCCAATGTCCCTCGATGCTGTCGACGAAGTGCATCGAGGCGTTACCAGCGTTGCTGAACCGAACGTCGTCGAAAATGAAAAACTCCGCTTCCGGTCCGAAGTACGCGGTGTCAGCGATACCGGTCGATTTTAAATACGCTTCGGCTTTTTCGGCGACGCCGCGGGGATCGCGGTCGTACGGCTCGCGCGTGATTGGATCGACAATCGTGCAAATCAAACTCAGCGTCGGCTCGGCGTTGAAGATGTCGATCCACGCCGTGGCCGGATCGGGAATGACGAGCATGTCAGAGGCGTTGATAACCCTCCAACCGCGAATGCTCGAGCCGTCGAAGCCGAGGCCGTCCTTGAAAATTTCTTCGTCGTATTCGGTGAGCGTCGTCGTGAAATGCTGCCACGTGCCGAGCAAGTCCGTGAATTTGAAGTCGATCAACTTCACGTTGTGCTCTTTGATCATTTTGCTGACGTCGGATGGAGTTTTGTCTTTTGAGGCCATGTTAAGAGGTTGAGTAGTTGAGGTGTTGAGAAGTTGAGTTGGGGAAAAAGTGTGAACAACCGTGTCGGTTATTCACAAAAGATGCTGAAAATAAATAGAGCCGAGCCAACCCATCGATTGATGGGCTAATTCGGTCTCTCGTCATCAAACTGCTTTTTCGCCGATCTCTTCCGTGCGTATGCGGATTGCGTGTTCCACCGGAAGCACAAAAACTTTTCCGTCGCCGATCTTGCCGGTCTTGGCGGCATTGACGACCGCGGTGACCGCTTTTTCGACCATATCGTCGGCCATCACGACTTCGACTTTCACTTTTGGCAGGAAATCGACGGTGTATTCGCTGCCACGATAAATTTCCGTGTGCCCCTTTTGGCGCCCAAAACCCTTCACTTCGGTTACGGTCATGCCTTCAATGCCGAGCTCGGCGAGGGCTTCTTTAACTTCCTCGAGCTTGAACGGCTTGATGATCGCTTCCAGTTTTTTCATGCGGATGTGGCCGCGCAGTTATTCACATCGAGAGAAGCTGAGCACGGCACGCGGTTCATTAACAACGAGCCCGCGTGATTGCAAACAAGAAATTTTTGCAATCGTCCGCAGAAGTTGTTGAGAAAAATTCTCGCTGAATATACTGAGTCGATGCCGCTCGATTCGCTCTCCCCGTCAAAGAAAATCGCGGCTACCAACTCCCCGAAAGCAGTGGCCAAACATGTCTGATTCCTTCGTCCATCTCCATCTTCACACGGAATATTCGCTGCTCGACGGCGCAATTCGGATGCGTGAACTGATGAAGAAAGCGGCGGAGTACGAAATGCCGGCCGTGGCGGTGACCGATCACGGAAATCTTTACGGCGCGATCGAGTTTTACCAGGAAGCTGAGCGGGCCGGCGTCAAGCCAATCATTGGGTGCGAGGCGTATGTCGCGCCAAAGTCGCACAAGGATAAGGCGAGCTCGCTGCGGGAGGCGGCTTATCATTTCACGTTGCTGGCCGAGAACGAGATCGGCTACCGCAATTTGGTCAAACTGATCTCGACCGCACATCTCGATGGTTTTCATTACCGGCCAAGGATCGACAAGGAACTCCTCGCACAACATTCGGCGGGACTGATCGGCCTGAGCGGCTGCCTGGCGGGCGAAGTGAACTCCGCCATTCAGGCGAACAATATTCAAAAGGCCACCGCGGCCGCGGCGGAGTACCGTGACATCCTTGGCGCAGAGAATTTCTTCGTCGAGCTGCACGATCACGGACTGGAGGAACAGAAGTGGTGCAACGCGGTGTTGCCGAAGATCGCGAAAGATCTCGGCGTCGGCTTGGTTGCCGCGAACGACGTTCATTTTTTGAGCCGTGACGATCACGACGCGCACGACGTGATGCTTTGCATCGGCACTGGCAAGATGGTCGCCGACGAGAGCCGGATGAAATACACACCGGAGTTGTATTTCAAATCGCCGGCGGAAATGCGCGCGCTGTTCAAGGATCATCCGGACGCGATCGCGAACACGCTGGCGATCGGCGAACGCTGCGACGTCACGATTGAATTTGGTCGATCGAAATATCCGGAGTATCCGGTGCCGCAGGGCCAGACTCGCGAGAAATATTTGCGCGAGCTCTGCGACGAAGGACTCGAAGAGCGCTATGGCGAACGCGCGAAGATCGACAATCAACTGCGAGAGCGTCTCGCGTACGAGCTTGGTGTGCTCGAGCGGAGCGGATTTGTCAGTTACATCCTGATCGTCTGGGATTTTATTCACTTCGCGAAAGGCCGCGGAATTCCAGTTGGGCCTGGCCGAGGATCGGCGGCGGGTTCACTCGTAGCTTATGTTTTGGGAATCACCGACATCGATCCGCTGCAATACGGTTTGATCTTCGAGCGCTTTTTGAATCCCGATCGCGTTTCGCCGCCGGACATCGATGTCGATTTTTGTGAAGCCCGTCGCGGAGAAGTGCTGGAATACGTTCGGCAAAAGTACGGCGAGCGGCGGCGGCCGGTGTTGTCATCGCTGATCGTGATCTGTCCGATTACATCCCGCTCTGCCGCGACGTGAAAGGCAACGACGTGATCAGTCAGTATCCAATGGGACCGCTGAACGATCTCGGTCTGCTGAAAATGGATTTTCTCGGGCTCAAGACCCTGACCGTCATCGAGGACACTGTGAATTTGATTCGCAAGCGGGAGCCGCAATTTTCGCTGAAGAACATTCCGCTCGACGACAAAGCCGCGTTCGAGCTCTACAACCGCGGCGAAACGATCGGCCTGTTCCAAATGGAATCCGGCGGAATGACGAGCACGGCCCGAAATTTCGACGTTCAGAAGATCGACGACATCATCGCATTGATCGCGCTCTATCGGCCAGGCCCGATGGATCTGATCGGCGACTACATCAAGCGCAAGAAAGGCCTGACGAAGATTCGCTACGAGCATCCGCTGCTCGAGGAAATCTGCGCCGACACTTACGGCGTGATGATTTATCAAGAGCAAGTGATGGCGGCAGCGAGCAAACTGGCCGGCTATTCGCTCGCGCAAGGCGATCTTCTGCGCCGCGCAATGGGCAAGAAAGACAAGAAGACGATGGCGAAAGAGCGCAGCAACTTCATCGAAGGTTGCGCGCGCACGAACAAAATCCCCGAGAAAAAGGCGAACGCGATCTTCGATTTGCTGGAGAAATTCGCCGGTTACGGATTCAACAAGAGCCACAGCGCGGCTTACGGCTTGATCAGTTATCAGACGGCGTATTTGAAGTCGCATTACTCGGTCGAGTTCATGGCTGGTCTGTTGAGCAACGAAATTAACAACACGGACAAGATTTCCGTCTTCGTCGGCGAATGTAAGCGGATGGGGATCGTGATTCTGCCGCCAGATATTAATAAGAGCGGGCTGAAGTTCACGCCGGAGAAACACGACGAAAAGATGGCCATCCGCTACGGCCTCGCGGCGATCAAGAACGTGGGCGAGTCGGCGATGCAGATGTCGATCGAAGAACGTGAGCGAGCAGGGGATTACACGTCGCTCGAGGATTTTTGCGGCCGGATCGGAACCCGAATCGCGAATCGGAAAATGTTGGAGAGTCTAATCAAAGCTGGCGCATTCGATTTTCTCGGGCGCGACCGCGCGGAACTTTTCGCCTGCATCGACGAATCGCTCTCCTGCGCAGCTGCCGCGATGCGCGATCGGACAGTCGGTCAGGTTTCATTGTTCGACGAGGAAACGCACGCTGCCACCACGCGAAAACGAACCGTTACGCCGTGGAGTGACCACGAAAAGCTTTCCTACGAGAAAGAATTGCTCGGGTTCTATGTGAGCGGCCATCCGCTCGACGCCTATGTCGATCTTCTCGCTGGAAAAGATTATCAGCCTATCAATTCGTTGGGCGATCTGGATGATCGTTCGCAATTCAGGATCGCGGGCGTCATCGTGCAGGCGGAAAAAAAGTTCACTCGAAAAGACGGCAAGCCGTTCGCGGTTGTGTGGATCGAAGACCTGACCGCCACACTCGAGGTCGTGGTCTGGAACGATGTCTACGTAGCAGTTTCGGAGCTGCTGGTGCCGGGACACGTCGTTGAGATTCGCGGTACGATCGACAATCGCGGCGATTCGCTGCGCGCGACGGCTCAAAAAGTTAAACTTCCCAGCGTGGCACAACCGAACGGCGCGTCGAATGGAAATGGCGGAAGCGCCCGAATTAAAGAGGACGCTCCGGCGTGGCGAACATCGATGGAAGGGCCACCACTGTTGCTGCAATTTTCCGCAGACGCTCCGCAGGCTGAGTTGCGCGAGGCGTGCGAGATATTAGCGACTTCACCCGGCGATCGACGCGTGCAGATTTCCTACCGCGGAGCGATCATTGATGCGGGGGGAGATCTTTCTGTAAATCTGACGCGGGAACTCGAGGAGAAACTGACGCGTTGGCTGGTCACTTCAAAATCGGAGCGACGCGGCGAAAGAAATTCTTCCGCGAGTTAGCGGCGTTTCGATTTCTTGCGCGGGCGCTCCGGCGCGGGTGTCGCCTTCGGATGTAGACCAAAACCGAATGATTGTTGCGCTGCCTTGTCGCCGAAACAAAGTGGAATTTTGGTTGCCTCGGCTGGAACCAGTTGGCCTTGCCCCCCGATCGCGGCCTGACGTGGTGTCATCGTCCAGTTGCCTTCGAAAACACTGCCGCGCAATTCGATTTGATTAATCATTGGCGCGAGCGTGATCCCGATCGGCTGGAGATTGACGCGACTGACGCACGAGCTCGGCGGCGTGGTCAGCTCAAAAAGCGGCACGCTCGGGAAGATGTCGATCTTCGCGTCGGCGAGATCGTGCAAATCAATGTCGCCACGGAGCGACACATCAACGTCCTGAGTGGCGGCGCTGAAGAATTCGATCTTTCCGTGCTCGCCGTCGAACGTGAGTCGTGCGCTTGCCTGTGTGAAATCCAGTGGCGCGTTTTGCAATTTCGCATTCAGCAACTGCACATCGCCCAATATTCGAGGATGCTGAATCGTCTGACTCCAGGAAATCTGGCCGCTGAGGATCCCTTCATTGAAAGCCGGCGGATGCAGAAATTGCGGAGCGCTCGCCAGCACGACTGTTGGAAAAGTAAGCTGTGCGTCCAAGGGCGAGGCGAGAAATGTTTTCCAATCTTCGCCGAGCGTGAATGAAAACTTCGCCTTTACGTTGACTGGGCTTGATCCGGGCAGCGTAAATGCCGCGTGTGCATCCCATGCGCCGGCAGAAATTCTCGCCTGAAGCTCGATCGGGATAGGCGCTCCGTCGCCAGCGCTTCGACCGAGGACAAAGTAATCCGAAGCGTCGCCGACTTTCGCTTCAACGCTGCCGGAATAATTCTCTCCATGCGAGATGTCGATCTTGCCTTGGGCGCGAAAGAAATCTTTTTTGCGCGCCAGCTCGAATTGTTCAAGCTCGAGCTCACTTGCTTTCAAATTTATCTTGGCGCTAAGTCGATCGATCTGCCGCCGAAACACAGACAATGAGTTTGCTGTTGCCGTCAGATGGCCTCCGAGCTTTCGCTCGCGCGCGCTCAGCGTTCCTTCAATCGCGATAGCGCCGGCGAAATCGCCGCGCGCGGCTCCAAACAGTTCGGCGAATTGCCCGAGGTCGGCAATGGAGCCGGCAATTTGGCCGCGGAAATCCGGATTCAGCCAATCCGCCGACTTGGACGGCAACGCGCCGTCGCCGTTCATTGTGAGCTGATTCTGGCGCTGTTTTATGAAGAGTTGCTGGAGTTGGATTTGCCGATTGTAGAAAATCGCGCCCAGCATGATCACGTCCGCTGCGCGATTGTGCCAACTTAGGCCGTTCAATTCCGTCCAGATGGAAGCAGTTCCGGTAAATGGATCGCGCGGATCGCCTCGAAATGTGAAATTGCACGCGCGCAGCGAACCGCCGAGTCGATCGGTGAAGCCGAGCGCGTCGGATGTTTGGGCGAGAGAGATGCCGGTCGCCGTTCCGGCAACGTTCCAGATGGAGTGCTGTCCCGCCCATTCATTAGAAATGCTGGCGCGAATGGCTCCGCCGAAAACATCGAGATCGAATTGAAGATCCGCGCGTTCATTCTCGAGTCGCGACAAGTCGATGATGATCGATTGAAGATCGACACCGCGAGCGAGGTTCAGACCACCAATCGTGAGGCGATCATCCTGCCATTTCGTCGCGCCGCGCAACCGCGAGAATGTTTGCCGAAACAACGGAGAGGCAACCGTGAATTCGTCGCCGGCAAAGCGACCCGACTCGATTTGATTCCCGGAAACCGCGGCGTTGCGCAAAAGAACCACGCTCGGTCCGTTTTCGACGCGCAAATTGAGCTGGCGGATTTCAAAATTCGAGGGGAGCAACGCTTGCAGCGCGCGCCAGTTGAAGTCCACGGCCCGCTTTGGCCCGGAAAAATCACGGCGCACTTCGACGTGCGCGCTTTGGATCGACAATCCGCGAACGCCATCAGCTTTTCCGGAGATGATCTTCGCCAAATTAAGACGCAGAGTTGCGTTTTCGGCGGTGACGTCGATCTGGGTCGATACGCCTGGATCGTTTGTGATGTGGATACGTCCGATCGAAACCGGCCGGAGCAATGGCGCGTTGAGATTTGCGAGCTCGATCTTGAGATGTTGACGATGTGCCTGCCACATTAGCCAGCCGCGGGTGGTGCTCGCGACAATGACCGGTGACAATGCGATCCCGGCGAGCGCCGCCAGCACTACAAAGGCGATCAGTAGCAGGCGTTTCCGTGGCATGCGGTGGCCATTGCTTTAATCGCAAACGACCGACGAGCAAAACGCTTTATTTGGAAGGCTCGGGAGTGGGCAATTCGGTCGCTCGTTGCTCGGTGAACACGAGCCGAATCGGTTGCCGCGCGCGGATCCGTTTGCTCAGCTGACGTTGAAGTTCCCGCTCGGCTTCGGCTGGCAACTCGATTTCGGTCGCCTGTCGGCGCGCCATGTCGGGCAACTGCGCAAGCTCGTTTTGCAAATCGGCACCGGAAATTCGGTTCCACAGACCGTTTTCCAGCGCGAGAACATCGACGTGTTCTTCTTCCACTCCGACAATTTCGGCGTGCGGCAGTTGGATAATAATTTCGTCCGGCCGAACATCGACAGTCACATCCTGGCGCAAATCAAAGCCGGCTTTGACGGTAAACGTGCCGCTGAGTTTGATCCGCTTTGAGCTGCCCGCCCAGGTGTGGGCGAATTCGCGTTTCACTTTCAGCTGCTTTGTTAGCGTGGCGAGCTCCGCGGTAGGCGACGCGTTTTCACCGACCACGGTCTTGTTATTGATCGTTATCCGCGGCTGCAAATTTGCGATGTCGATAAAGGCGGAGCGCAAATCTTTGCCGAGCCGCTCCAAATCTTCCGTGCCCTGACCGATCGTGCGCGCGGGCCATGTTTCGAGACGAAGAAAAACGAATATGCCCGCCGCGATAACAATCAGGATCACGAGTGTCACCGCGACCGGCCAGGAAAATCTACCGGAGGTTTCCGAGTTCGACATTGGGCATTGGGCGTTCAGTGTTTTGTTCAAATCCCCAAAAAAGTACCGCCCCCCACGCCCGATGGGCGTGAAGGGCGGCTGTTCCCCCCAGAACAATTTTTAAAGCTGTCGTGCTAGTAGCCGAGCTTCCGCACTGCCGCAACAAAAATTTCTGAAAATTCTAATCCGTTCTTACGGAGCACATGTTAAAACAAACCAGCCTGATTGGGAAGTATCTCGTTTTCGTCCGATCGTTCCGTGCGCGTTGCTAATTCTATAGCGGCGATTGCCCAATCAAAAGAGCGAAAGTTAGAGACTGCCGCTAGAGCCGCTTGCGCATCCGAGCAAGGCGCAGTTTAGTTTTTGTATGCGCGATTTGGGCGCCCAAAAACCGCAGAACTTCGCGGGATCATTGCTTGTAGCGCACCCGAACATGCTCGACCCAAATTTTCGGCGCGCGGTGCTCTTTATTTCCGCGCACGACCCGAATGACGGAGCGATCGGCGTGATCATTAACCGGCCGCTGGAAAAAAACGTCGCCGATCTCGTTACCGAAGCGCCGCCGAAGAATCTCGCAGACGTTCCTGTTTTTTTTGGCGGCCCGGTCGGAAGTAATCAGCTGATGCTCGCCGCGTTTGAGTGGTACAAAGGCGAAGGTCTGAAGCTGAATCAGCAAGTGCTGAACGGGCTCGATCCCGCAAGCAGCTTCGAGGAGGAGAACAACGCGACGGTCCGCGCATTTTTGGGGTACTCGGGATGGAGCGCAGGCCAACTCGAGGCCGAGATGAAACAAAAAGCGTGGATCGTGCAAAAGCCGAGTCGCTCGACCTTAAAGCCGGAGCGGCTCTCGCGGTTGTGGTTCGACATCATGAACAAACTCGGACCGTGGTATCGCATGCTTGCCGCCGCGCCGGACGACCCGTCGCTCAACTGAGTGAGCAGGATCGGTGACAAGTGATCAGATCAGAGTCGCAGCGTTTCTTGCTTGTCACTTGTCACTGATCACTTTTCACTTCTTCGAATGATCATCGGGGTTCCCAAGGAGATAAAAGAGCAGGAACAGCGCGTCGCGTTACTGCCTTCAGGCGCGAAACAACTCACCGCGCGCGGGCACATGGTACTCGTGCAAAGGAATGCCGGGATCGGGTCCGGTTACGCGGATGACGATTACAAGAGAGCGGGTGGGGAGATTGTCGATTCCGCCGAAGAAGTTTTTAAGCGTGCGGATATGATCGTGAAGGTGAAGGAGCCGCTTTCGGCGGAGTTTCCGCTTTTGCGCAAAGGACAAATCCTCTTCACGTATCTGCATCTCGCGGCGAGCAAAGCGCTCACTGAAGCGCTGCTGAAATCGGGCGTGACCGGCGTGGCCTACGAGACGATTCAAGTGAACAATAAGCTGCCGTTGCTCGAGCCGATGAGCGAAATCGCCGGCCGGATGGCGACGGTCATGGGCGCGAGTTATCTCGCGAAACATTTCGGTGGCAGCGGCGTGTTGTTAGGCGGCGTGCCGGGAGTTTTGCCGGGACGCGTGGTTGTGCTGGGCGGCGGGACGGCCGGCGTGAACGCGCTGCGCATGGCGCGCGGACTCGAAGCTGAGGTGACGATTCTAGACATCGACGTGGAGCGATTGCGCTTTCTCGATCTGGTCATGGACAACGTGCGGACGCAATTTTCCAACGAAACGAACCTGGTCGATCTCATTCCCGATTGCGATCTGCTCATCGGCGCGGTGCTACTACCCGGCGCGAAAGCACCGAAGCTCATCACGCGCGCAATGTTGCGGCAGATGAAACGTGGAAGCGTGTTCGTCGATATCGCGATCGACCAGGGCGGTTGCGCGGAAACTTCACGGCCGACCACGCACGACAATCCCGTGTTTGTCGAAGAAGGCGTGACGCATTATTGCGTGGCGAATATGCCAGCGGCTTACGCGCGCACCGCGACCCAGGCGCTTACGAACGTCACGTACCTTTACGTGCAGCTGCTCGCGGACTGCGGATTGAAGGAGTCGTGCTTAAAGCAACCGGCATTGGCCGGGGGGATCAATACGCTGGACGGGAAGCTGACCTGCCAGGCGGTGGCCGATGCGCACGGATTAAAGTACGAAGCGCCGTATTAATTGGATAATTCTCCAAACCAGCGCAGCGCCTTGCTTCGAATTACCAATTGACTGAACTTCTTCATCTTATGATCAAATATTGCTTTTGCATTTTGGCTGCCGCCGTAACCCTTGTGGCTTGCGAGCAGAAAACTGAAACGGTCGCGCCGTCGGCCAGCCCCGCGGCTTCGCCCGAATCAACCACCAGTACCACCACCACGACTACAGAGTCTCCGGCACCGACGACTGGTAATTCGTTCAGTGCTTCACCAACACCTTAAATAATTACGCCGAACATCCGTCAAAGCCTTACGTGAAGAAATACATCTGCCTTTTAATGGGGACCGCGTTGCTCGCGGCTTGCGAGCAAAAGGAAACGACGGTCACGAATCCGCCGGCCGAGAAAAAGGAGACCAATACCACGATCGTAAAGGAATCGCCGGCGCCTTCGAGCAAGACGGAAACGAAGACGGACATCAACATTAGTACGTCGCCGTCTCCGTAAATTCTTAAACATTCGCGAAGTCTTTCGTTCGTTTGCGCGGACGAAAGACTTTTGCTGTACCGCCATGTAAGATCGACATCATGGCGGCGAAACGTTTTGGTTTTCCGAAGAGCCGGCGATTAACGCAACCCGCCGACTTCGAGCGGGTCAAAAAAGACGGTCGCGCTGAGCGCGGACGGTTTCTCGTGCTGAACGTACTCTCAAACACCGAGCAATTTCGCGCGGGGTTTGTCACGTCGCGTGCGGTCGGCGGCGCGGTCGCGCGCAATCGTGTGCGGCGTCGCTTGCGCGAGATCGTGCGCAAACATCAACATGAAATCCGCGGCCAAAGATGGATCGTCACGATCGCGCGTGCCGCCGCCGCGTCGGCTACATTCGACCAATTGGAGGCTGAGTGGTTGCGTCTCGCCCGACGCGCTTCTATTCTAGCCGCCTGATGCGCGCGATCCTTCGCATTTGTATTCGAATTTACCAACTTACACTCTCGCCGCTGCTAGTGGCGCTTGGTGGCCCCGGCTCCGGCTGCCGTTTTCAACCAAGCTGCTCGGAATATTTTTTACAGGCAATCGAATCGCACGGGACCGTGCGCGGAATTTTTTTGGGACTGAAACGAATCGCTCGATGTCATCCCTGGGGCGGCTGCGGTGAAGATCCGGTGCCGCCGCCGGTGGCGGATGTCGATGTTGTTAAGCGTTGCGCGTGATTCGCAGTCGCAAACGATTTTATGGATCGAACCGCGTGGATTGTCATCATTCTTTGTGTCATCGGGCTGGTGGCGTGGGAGTGGTGGACTATAAAAAACGCGCCGCGGCGCCCGGCCGCAGTTTCGACTCCGGCGCCAACGCCGCTCGCGACAGCTAGCACGACGGTTGCGCCGCTCGCTTCGCCCATTCCGACCGCGACTCCGGCAGCACCATCAGCTTCGGAATTCGCGGAGAAAACTGAAACGCTTCGTAACGACGACGTCGAACTACACGTAACAAATCGCGGGGGCGGCATTCGTGACGCGGCGTTGCTGAATCACATCGCTCAGGGCGATCAACGCGTTGTGCTCAATTCGAAAGACCTCCCGCCGATCGGCGCGATTATCGACCGCCCAGACGCGCCGCGATTCGACGAGTTTACTCTGAGCCGCGAAGCCGACGGCGGAATTAAAGCCGAACGCACGGCGGACAATGTCACGATCCGGAAGAAATTTTTCTTTCCGCCGAGTAAGGAGAAGAAGGACAACTTCCTCGCCGAGATGGATGTCGATCTTGTGAACGGCGGTGCGCAGCCGTACGTGAATCCCGGTTATTACGTCGCGCTGGGTTCGGCATCGCCGATCCACCCAAAAGATTACTCTTATTATACGCGACTTGTCTGGTGCATCGATGGCAAGGCCAAAGGTGTCGATGTGAATTGGTTCGGCGGCGGCGGCGGTTTTTTGGGAATCGGTTCGCGCGCGGCGCAACCATTTTACCAACAAGATCTCGCGAACGGTGATTGGGCGGCGGTGAGCGATCAATTTTTCACAACCTTAATCGCGCCGCTCACCGCGAAAGGAAGTGCCGTGTGGGGCCGGCGCTTCGATATTTCACCGGAGCAAAAAATGTTTGGACTCACCGGTGCGCTGCGGATGCCGGCTTTTCAATTGCCGCCGGGCCAGACTTATAGCGCGAAGTTCGAGATTTGGGCGGGACCAAAAATCTATCATCACCTTGCTCAACTCGATCACAACGAAGCCGAGATCATGGATTTCGGAATCTTCAAGATCGTCAGCCAGTTCTTGCTGAACTTTCTGAATTGGCTCCACGGTTTCATCGGTTCTTATGGTTGGTCGATTCTCGCGCTCACCGCGATTGTGAAGATCGTCCTCTGGCCATTACAAGGCCGCGCGAACAAATCGATGCGGCGCATGTCGCTGCTCAATCCGAAAGTCCAGGAGCTCCGCGACAAATATAAAGACGATCCGACACGAATGAATCAGGAAGTGATGAAGCTCTACAAGGAGTATGGGATCAATCCGGTAGGCGGTTGTTTGCCGATGTTGATCCAGATCCCGATCTTCTTCGGCCTGTTCAAAATGCTCGGCCAGGCGGTTGAGCTGCGAAACTCGCACTTCCTTTGGGTGAAGGATCTGTCGCAACCGGATACCGTCGCGGCGTTGTTCGGCGTGCCGATCAACGTGATCCCACTTTGCATGGCGGCATCTCAAATCTGGTTGATGGCGATGACGCCCAAGACCGGCGACCCGACGCAACGCCGAGTGATGATGTTTACGCCACTGATCTTTTTGTTTATCTGCTACAATTTTGCCGCCGCTCTGGCATTGTATTACACCACGCAGAATCTTTTTAGTATCGTGCAATTCTACTACAACAAACGACAACCCCTGCCGACGCTCGAAAGGGTCGCGACGGCCGGGAAACGCAAATGATGACGCCGAAAGAACTTCTCGACACCATTCTCGGCTATCTTGGCTTCGTCGTTGAGATTGAGGAATCGCAGAACGAGGCCGGCAATCCCGTGTTGCAAATTTACAGCGAGGAAAGCCGGCGTTTGATTGGTCGCGACGGCGAAACGCTCGAGGCGATCCAGTTTTTGCTGAACCGATTGCTTCAAGCCGAGGACAAAGACGCGCCCAAGGTCGTTGTCGATTGTGAAATGTACCGATCGATGCGTGACGATCGCATCGTCCAGCGAGTCCGCGCGCTTGCCGAACGCGTCCGTGCGAGTGGGCGCTCGCTTCAACTCGAGCCGATGAATTCCTACGAGCGCCGCATCGTTCACAACGCATTTAAGGACGATCCTGACATCGCGACCTGGAGCCCGTCCGATTCTGCGCGGATCAAGCAGATCACTTTGCTCAAGCGGCAACCGAAGAAAGAAACAGCGCCGAGCGAACCCGCGCAGAGATAGATTTTCTTCGTCGAACTGCACGACCCTCACCTTTGATCCTCTCCCTGGCCAGGGAGAGGAAGTGGCGAAGCGGCAGGTGAGGGTAGAAATTCAGCCTTCGAAACGCGCGGCTTCTTTGGTGACGCCCGCTCTGACTTCGGGACGCCAGCGAAACTTTTTCAGAATCGGATTCGGTTTGTGTTCGACGGCGTCGGCGATGATTTCTCCCAACACTGGCGCGAATTTGAATCCGTGACCGCAATCGCCGGTCGCCACGACGAGGTTTGGCCGTTCCGGATCCGGCGCGATCCAGAAATCGCCGTCGTTCGTGTCGCAGTACATGCAAATGCGCGTGTAAACGATTGGCGCGTCGGCCAGTGCGGGAATTGTCGATCTCAAAAACGCGCGCAGATCCTTTTTTTCATCTGCAGTCACGACTCGGTCGGGCGAATCCGGAGACATTTCGCGTCCAGCACCGTGGTTTGCGATCTTCACGACGCCTTGATTCAAAGGAAATCCGTAGAAGCCCGTGGTTGAAATGTCCGCGCCAAAAAATGGGAAGCGTTCCGGCAGAAAAAGTTCCGGCGTCGGCGGCTTCAAATGAAAAACCGGATGTCCGGTCGCGTGCAGGAATTTGTTTGTGAACGGCAACAAGTACGGCGTCCACGCGCCAGAAGCGATCACGACGGCATCGCCCGCAATCCGATGTCGATCTTCGATGACGATTCCCTTGACAGAGTTGTCAGTTTCATCGAGCGCCGTGACTTTTACGCGCTCACGCAGTTCAAGGCCGATCGACTTTGCGTACTCAATTAGAGTTGCGACGACGCGGCCGCTCTCGGCATAACCGGCTTCCGGATCAAAGAATCCGTCGCGAAACCGGCCCGGCGCAAACGCCGGGAAGCGTTGATGAAACTCTTCGCGATCAAAGCGCTCGAAGCGATGGCCCTGTTTTTCCAACGCGCGTGCGCTCTCGAATTCGAAATCGCCGGGCTGCATCGGCCGCTCACACACGAAGAGCACGCCGGTTTCGTGATAGAGCTCGGTGCCGAACTTCTTGTTCCATTCGCGCCAAATCGGAATGCAGCGGTCGGCCAGCGCGGTGTAATCTTCGTCCGGTCCATAAGCGGCGCGGACAGCTTTGCTAATGTCGGTTGAAGCGGCGAGGGGATGGGGCAGGGGACCAGGATCGATAAGGACAACTTTGTGCCCGCGGTTTTTTAACTCGATCGCGGAAGTAACCCCGTTAATCCCTGCGCCAACAACGATTATCTTCAACGATCAGTCGCGACCTTGTTGGAATCACCGGATTTCGCTGCCGCCGTGCGATACGGTCGAATGCGCTTCAATTCCTCACGGGCAGCGTCAGATTTTGCCGTTTGCGTGGCCAGCATCGCATACAGCCGTTGAGCGTTTTGCTTGTCGCCGCTTTGTTCCGCGGCCAAAGCCGCCCCATACAATCCTCTGAATCGATTCGGATAAATCTTCAACGCCGCCTGAAACGCTTCCGACGCTTCCCCCGGCTGGCCACGTTCCAACAATAGATCGCCGAGTTGCTCGCGGATCGGAACGAGCGCGCCCGGCGAGACGGGATGTTTTCCGAGAACATCTTCCGAATCGGCCGCGCGTCGCAGCATCTCGATCGCTTCATCTCTTTTGCCTTCCGCATTCGCGATCCAGGCAGAGGCTGCTTGTGTCTGTAGTTCGAGATGTTGTCTGAAATATTCGAACTTGGGATCTTTCGTCGCCTCGCGTAATTCCTGCATTCGGGCAATCGCTTTGCGCGCGCCATCCAAATCGCCGCTACGCGCGCGACCAAGCGCATGAGCGTACTCGATCAGCGCTTCCATGAAGGGAAAAGAGGTCCAGTGCGGCACTTTCGGAATTTCAAGTGTGGCCGCGCTCGACCAATCGTTGCGTTCCAGCGCGTAACGTGCGGGAATCGCAGCGAGCGCATAAGCGGCGCTAAATTCCAATTCCGGATTGGTCTTTCGGATTTTCGCCGCCCAATCGACAATTTCTTTCGCTTTCGCGTCTTCTGCCTGCTGCAAATACGAGTAAGCCAAATAGTCGCGCGCGTGTAATTCCTCCGCTTCGATCGCGTCGCGATGCCGCATCGCCGCATAACTGCGCGACGCTTCCGCCGACGATCGGTTGGACGCAATTGATTCGTCCCACATTCCGAGCCGCGTAAAAATGTGCGAGGGCATGTGCAACGCGTGCGGTACCCAGGGAGCGATCGAGCCGTAACTTTGCGCGGCGGGCAATCCGCGTTTGGCGAGCGCCGGATAATCGTAGCAATGAATCAGATAGTGGACGACGCCCGGATGATTTGGATTTTCTTTCCACAACTTTTCCAAAATGGCGGCGGCTTCGAGTTGTTTGGAAAGTGTCGTGTCAGTCGGCGTTGCGTAACCGACTGCCAGGACCGCAAAAGCGTAAAGGGTTTGCACTTCGAAATCGCTTGGAAACTTCTCGTAAAGTTGTCGCATCGCTTTTTCGTATGCGACAACGCGGTCGCGCGGTCCGACCGGCCCGTGACAGGACTGTCCGACTTCACTAGGCGTCGAATTGTCCGGAGTGTTGTAATAAATATTTAGAGCGTTGATGAACCCACGCTCGCGATCGCTCGTTGCGCCGATTTTTACCGCCTGGTCGATCGCCGACTTGCCGGCCTTCATTTCATTTGGAGTCGGCGGCGTCCAAATTGGATGCCACCACGTCATCGCGATTCCCCACTGCGCCATCGCGCATTTGGGGTCCTGTTTAGCGACAGAGGTAAACGCGAGTCGCGCTTCTTCGTAAAAAAACGAGTGAAGGAGCGCCACGCCGCGAGTGAACTCCGGTTGCGCGGCATTTGCGCACGAGATCGGAAAATCCACTTTGCCGGTTCCACGCAAGTCTCCGGGTTCGGGAGCCGATGCTCCTCGCAATCCAACAACGGTGGCGCCGGCGATTAGAAAAACCGACAGAAGTAATCGAGCAAGTCTCGATCGAAGCACGCTCAAGATTGTCACGACCGCGCGTCAGCGGCAAATTGGAAAACTATCTTGCCGCTTCGCTTGTCGTGCATGGCATGGGCCACTGCTTCTTTCGCTTGCTCGATTGGATATGACTCTTCGATCTTTGTTTTGAGCAACCCGCGCTTCGCCATGTCGAACAGCGGATTAAACGCCGCCATTCGCTCGGTCTGACTCGCGTTGTCGTACCAGTGATTGATCCAGATTCCACGAAACCGCAGGTCTTTGAAAATCAGGAGACCGGTCGGAATCTTCAGCGGCTGCAAACTCATTGCGCCAAAACTGACGAGCGTTCCGCCGAACGCGAGACAATTTGCCAAACGCAATGCGCTGTCGCCGCCGACGGAATTCAGGCCAAGCCGAATCGCGGCGCCGTTCGTCGCGGCTTTGACTTCATCGCGCAGCTTCTCGCCGTCCACCAAAACAATATCGCCGCCTTCGGCGCGCAATTCCTCGACTAGTTCCCCGCGGCGAACGACGTTCACGGTTTTGAATCCGAGCTCGTGGGCGATTTGAATCACTGCCCGGCCGGCGCCGGAATTCGCGGCATTCTGAATTATCCAATCGCCTCGCTTAAGATCCACATACCCGTGTAGAAGTCGCCAGGCGGTCAGCGGATTGATCTTCAACATCGCGGCTTGCATCGGCTCAATATCGGACGGAACGACAACCAGCTCGCTCGCTTTCACCGCGACCGCTTCACGCCACGTTCCGATGTTGTGCGGCAAAATCACCAGCGCGCCGTTCGCGATTGATTTCACATTCGCGCCAAGCTCGACTACCACGCCTGCGCCTTCGAATCCCGGAATGGCCGGAACGTCGCGACGCGCGGGATATTTTCCTTGGATGGAATTAATATCGGCGGGATTAATCGGCGCGGCGCGCATTGCGACAACGACTTCGTCCGCCGTGGGTTTCGGCCACGGTTCGGTTTTGATCTGCAAAACCTCCGCGGGTTTTCCGTGCGTTTGGTAGACAACAACCTTTATAGTTTTAGCCATCAATGAATTCGGCGACGCATCCTACACTAATTTCTTAGTTAGTGTGAGCGCTACACGGCGTAGCGCGTGGAGCGTTTACGGCGAGTGAAAGCTTGTGGGAGATGATAGTGTAGGTTGCCCGGCTTCCCTAGTGCCAGTCGCTACGCTCCGGCACTCCCGCCGTAAAGTTGGCACGTGTTTGTGCGAAAGCTGGCCCAAGTCGGCCTAAGATCTGAGGAAGCATCGAGCAAGCCGCCGGGGTGGCTTGCTAGTTTTACCAAATTAGCTTTCGCTGAAACCGTGCCAACGCCTCAGCCTGTCGCGGGCAATCTGCAAACCGGCGCGCGTGTCGCGCTGCTCGGACTTGTGATTAACCTCGCGCTCGCCGCGATTAAAATTTTCGCCGGCTTGTTGGGCAATGCGTACGTCCTCATTGCCGATGGAATTGAATCGGCATTGGACGTTGGCGGCTCGGTGATCATTTGGTTCGCGCTGAAGTTTGCCGCGCGTCCGCCGGACGCGACCCACCCGTACGGCCACGGAAAAGCTGAACCGTTTGCCGCGATCGTGGTTTCGGTAATTGTGCTTGCCGCTGCGCTCGGTCTTGCGATCTCGAGCGTGCGCGAACTTTTTCTTCCGCATCATGGGCCGGCGCCGTTCACGCTTATCGTCCTGATCGTCGCGGTCGTAATCAAGGAGATGATGTATCGCTACGTGGTGCGAATCGGCCGACACGCTGAAAGCACTGCGATTCAAACCGACGCGTGGCATCATCGCACCGACGCGATGACTTCCGTCGCGGCGTTCATAGGAATTTCCGTTGCGCTGATTGGCGGCGAAGCGTGGCAAAGCGCGGACGATTGGGCGGCGCTGTTCGCCTGCGCGCTCATTGGCGCAAATGGCTATCGACTGCTTCGGCCGGCGCTCTACGAGATTCTCGATACCGCGCCTCGCGGCCAAATTGTCGATCTTGTAAGCAAAGCCGCCGCATCCGTGAAAGGAGTTGTGCGAATCGATAAAGCGCTCGTCCGAAAAATGGGTCTCAGTTTCTATGCCGATCTGCACGTGGAAGTGGATGGCGACATCTCCGTGCGCGAAGGCCACCATATCGCGCATCGGGTGAAGCGCGCGATTCAGGAAACCGACGCGCGAATCGCCGACGTGCTCGTGCACATCGAGCCGGCGAAAGCTAAGATTCCCGAATCAACGCAACGAGCGCTTCCGTCAGCTTAGCGCGAACGCGCGCAATCTGTTTGCCAAAACGAACTAGCCTCCAACCGGAGCCGGGATCTCTTAATATATAAGCGAGTAGACGTCCGAATCTTGTTCGCTGGAATTCGATGTCGAATAAGACCGACGGTGGCGCTGGAAACGGTTCCTTCGGTGAGTCGCTGATCGCGCGGAGCGAAAGCAAGGGAACACCGTGAGCATTACAAACGCCGACAATGGCGCTCGTTTCCATGTCGACGGCCGCCGCACCAGATGCGCGAGCCATTTCATTCCGCTCGGAAATCGAATCGACAATTGATGTCGATGTAAACAATTTCGAGACGCGGGGCCTGCGGTCGCGCAGAATCCGTTCGGCGCGTGTGAGCAGTTCGCGGTTGGAAAAATTTTCGGCGAGGATAAGGTCGCCAACCTGCAAATCGTCAACCACCGCGCCGGCGAAGCCGGCGCTGATGATCAATCGTGGCCGAGATTTGTGCAGCAATATTTCCATTCTTTCGTTGCAGGTCTTTGCGCCGACGCCCGTGTGCAGAACCGCAATGTCGCGATTGTCGATCTTGCCGAAGAGCAAATCGTTTTCGCGCCGAACTTCGGCGAGTTGGCGTCGAAGTTCGGAACTCTCGGTTGGAAGCGCGAAAGTGATTCCGATCATTGAGAACCGGAGATGCGCACCTGGAGAATCGTTTTTTCCGCGGTATTCGTCTCGCTCGCTGCGGCGGGAAGGTTCGCGCCAAGTTTCTTCAGCGCTTCGCGAAACTCAGTCAGTCGCGTGGTTGGAATCTCCGCAAAAATTAAGGTGCCGTTCTCGTTGTTGAGTCCCTTCACCGCAGACCCGCCGGCTTGAGTTGCCGCACCAATAACTTTGTCGGCCAATGCGCCGTGCGCCGCGGCGGGCGCGTTGAATGTGATTTCTTCGACGCCGAGAGTTGGCGTCGGTAACGCTGCGGCCGCGGTTTTCGACAGACTTTCCTTGAGCTCAGTCCGGTTCTGCTCGCTCCGTTCTTTCGCGCGCTGCCGATTCTTCATGAAAAAGATCGCGTAAATTCCAAACGTAACGTTCGCGAAGACTAGAACCATGAAGACAATCATAATTCGCCGCGCTAGGGCGGGCCCGCGGTCGGACGTCGATGTTGCATCGGCGATGCCGACGATTTCGCGCGAGTCAGTCATGTTGGCGTGAATTTGGCGCGCGACCGCGAGTTCGCGTCGCGCTTCCGGATCGGAAATGAAACGCTCTTCCATTTGGGCGCGCTCGCTGGGCGACACTTTTCCATCGAGATAATCGAAGAGCTTGTCCGGGTTCATTCCAATCGGACAAACCGTGGCGCGTCAGGCACGGCGACGCAATCGAGAACTCGCGCTTCGACGCCTTAGAGTGAAGGGATTTGCGCTTTCCTCTCGTGCGGTCAGAGTAAGGCCGTCGTGGACAAGTATGGTAAGGGAAATATCCACGCTGGGGGTTTGCGTCGCCGCGCGCTGATCGCGCTGGGGATTTTTTGCGTTCTGCTACTGATCTTCCATCGGCCGCTCTTATTATATATCGGCCGAAAAATCGCTCTTCACTACGCGGCGAAAGAGAACTTAAAGATCGAGCTGCGCCTCGAGGGCAGCGTTTTTACAAACCTCACCGTTAGAAATCTGCACGCCGTTCCCACCGGACCGAGCGACGTCGAGTCGATCGATGTCGATCTTGCCCGCGTCGATTACGGCCTATTCACATTGCTGCGACACGGACTTTCCGCCGCGATCAAGAATGTCGAAGTGCGGTCGGCGCGAATCGTGATGAATCCGGCGAGAGCGCCGTTGCGTCCGCGCCCGCCGAATCCGAAAAAGAAAATCGAGCTGCCCGATATTTTTCCGGAGCGCATTCACATTGCCGACGCCACGATCATTGTTCGCAACCGGCCGCACGATTTCGTCGCCGAACATGTCGATGTTGACTTGGATCCGCGGCACCCCGGGGAAGTCAGTCTCGCGAAACTCCAACTCGTCGGCGGCCAGACTTGGTTGAAGCTTGCCGCGAACGCGACATATCAAAGCCGCAATCTGACTTTGCGCGATCTCATTCTCGCCGACGACGAGCGATTTCGGTCGATCAACTTCGACGCGTCGCAGATCGCCGACCGAAAATTGGGGATCAACTTTGATTACGCCGTCGAACAGGGAAGAATTAACGGCGCGGTGGCGCTGCGTGAATCGCACGATTCTCTCGACACCAACGTACGGATTCGTTCGGAGAATGTGCCGCTCGCCTCGTTCAACAAATTCGCCGCGCTTCCGGAAAATTGGCTTCGCGGCTCGATCGAGAAATTGGATGTCGATCTTAGCGGACTCGTTAGTTCGCCGGCGACATGGAACGGAACCCTTACCGCGACAGTGAAGGATTTTCGACAGGAGCAAACGGCGTTTGATCGCGGCGATTTTCAACTCATCGCGAAGAACGGAGTCGCGACGCTTCAAACGGCCGAGATCAAGCAACAGCAAAACGAGTTTCACGGGAAGGGATCGACTCAGTTGCCGCGGGACATTCACGACTTGGGGCGCGCTCCGGCAACGTTCGAGATCGCGGCGACTCTGCCGGACTTGCAACAGGTAACCGCCGCAATGCCGCAACAGAAAATCAGCGGCTCAGCGCAGCTCAGCGGAAAAATGAACGTTAGCAATGCGAAGCTGGACGGCGACTTCGCAATCACCGCTCCCATAATCAATTTTCGGAATGGCCGTTGCGAAAATCTCAACGGCGCGATCACCGTTTCGAAAAAGATTCCACCGTCGAACTCAAACAAGCCGTGGTTCGAAGATTTAACGACAGACTCAACCCTTCGAGTTTCCAACGTTCGGTTTGGCGATTACGCGGCGGACTCAGTTGACGGATCGCTCCACAGCAAAAACGATCTCGTAACGTTCGATCGTCTGTTGGTTAAGCGAAAGCAAAACGAATTCGCGATGAACGGCGAATATCGTTTACCGAAAGATCTCGGGAAGCTCACGGACCAGCCGGCGAAGATCGACATCTCGGTGAACGTTCCGGAGCTCGGCGACTACTGGGCGACGGATTCGCCGGACAAGATAACGGGACCACTCAACGGCTCGGGCCAGATCGAAGTGAAAGACGGCATCGCAAACGGTCGCTTGTCGATCTTCGGGGCGAATTTGCGGATGCGGGACCTGGTTTTCACGCAACTCAATTCGCAATGCGAAGTTTGGAACAGCGTTCTCTATTTGAATGACGTCAGCGCGCGGCTCAATCAAAACGATTTCGTCAGTGGCAACGCGATTTTGGATCTTCGCGGCTCGCATCGTTACAACGGGAAATTGCGCGCGAACATTTCCGATTTGTCGAAGCTGCGTCCGCTTCTGCGAACGTTTGGAAATCAAAACGAGCTTGGCGGTTCGTTGGTAATCGATTGGGAAGGCAGCGGCGAAGCGGCGCGCGCATTTCAGAAATCCGGGAAACTGAAGCTCGCGCTCGAAAAGGGTCGCTATGGCAATGCGCGCTCATTGCAGGTAACCGCCGACGCAACCTATTCGCCGGACGGACTCGACGTCCCGACCATTTTTGTTCGCAGCGATCAAATGTATTTCCAGGCCATCGCGCGCGCGCAGGGCGACACGCTCGAGATCAGCAAGATCGAGCTCGACCAGGCGCACGCGAAGTACGCCAGCGGTTACATTTCAATTCCGTTCGCGTGGAAAAATCTCGGCACGGATCGCGCGCTGCTTCCGTCTAACGGCAAAGTGACGGCTACCTTTCAGTCCGCGAACCTCGACATTAGAAAGCTTTTTCAGGACATCGGAATGAAACCGGCTGCGTCAGGGTCGCTGAATGTGAAATTTGATGCTAGCGGCACGCTCGCGGATTTGAGCGCGCGGCTCGATTTGCAACTGCGCGATTTGCGCAGCTTGAATTTGCCGAAGTTCGAGCCGGCGAGTTTTGATCTGACCACAACCGTTCAGGGCAAACAGCTGAACGTGTCCGGAAAATTGCAGCAAGCGAAGATCCAACCGCTGGAACTCACGGCGAAGTTGCCGTTCGACGTTCCGAGAATTGCGCAGGAAGGAAAGCTCGCCGACGAAACGCCCGTCAACGCGAAGCTGCGGTTGCCGCGGAGCTCGGTGAACTTTTTGCGGCAATTCATTCCCGGCGTTCAAGAGCTCGACGGTGACGCCGCGCTCGATGTCGATGTTCGCGGCACGATCGCGAAACCAATTCTCACCGGCAGCGGCGACATGACAATCAATGTCGCGCGAATGGAGGACCCGACTTTGCCGGCCGTGCAAAATTTCAAAGGGCGCGTGAGCTTTGCGAATAACGCGCTGACAATCGAGCAATGTGGTGGCGAACTTTCGGGCGGACATTTCACGATGAGTGGCGGCGTAACTTTTCCGACGTTGCGCAACGCGGAAATGAATTTGCAATTCAAAGCCGATAGCGCTCTCGTCGCGCGGAACGACACGCTCACCGCGCGCGCCGACGCCGACATTAAGATCACCGGCCCAATCACCAGCGCATCCGTGAACGGGACGATCGCACTGACGAACAGTCAGGTCCTCAAAAACCTTGATTTGATGCCGATCGGTTTGCCCGGCCGGCCGCCACCGCAGCCACCGTCTTCGCGCCCGAACTTTTCGATTCCGCAGCCACCGCTGCGCGATTGGAAATTCGATGTGACGATCAAAACGAAGGACCCGGTGCTTCTTCGCGGAAATCTCGCCAATGGGAAAGCGATCAGTGATCTGCATCTGACAGGAACCGGTGTGCATCCGTCACTGGACGGTTACGTGCGACTCGAGAATGTCGACGCGACCCTGCCATTCAGCCGTCTCGAGATCTCATCGGGATTTCTTTACTTCGATCCATCCGACCCACTCAATCCGAAGATCGACATGCACGGTAAATCGGTGATCCGCGATTACACGATTAACGTTTTCATTTTCGGAACGACGCTTCAGCCGGAGGCGATCTTCACCAGCGAACCGCCGCTGCCGCAGGAAGAAATCATTTCTTTGCTTGCAACCGGCACCACTCGAGAGGAACTAACCGGAAATAACAACGTGCTTGCCGGCCGCGCGGCGATGCTGCTCGTCCAGCAGCTCTATCACAAAGTTTTCAAGAAAGGGCAGGGAGCGCAGAGTAGTTCGGTTTTCGATCGATTAGACTTGGATGTCGGCACGGTCGATCCGCGCACCGGTCAGCAACAGGCGGTCGCGCGATTCAAGATCAACGATCAATTTGTGGTGCTCGGCGATCTTGGTGTCGGCGGCGATTATCGTGGCATGGTAAAATATCTGATTCGCTTTCGGTGATGCGTAGTTTTTGTTTGGTTTTCGTTTGCAACTTCGTGGCGGCACTTCCGCTCGCCGCGCAAACCGCCGTCGACGTTCCGCGGGCGGAAGAAAAACAAAAACAGCAGAATGCCGTTGCGAAGACTCAGGAAAAAAAAGCGCAGGCAACGAGCGCGGTCGAGTTCATGGGCCAGCAAGCGTTCAAAGAAAAAGATCTGCGTTCGGCGGTGAAGGAACAACTCGCGACGCTTGATCAGTTCGGAATAACTTCAGCGCGCGCGGACGACCTCGCTTTCTTTGTCGAAGTTTTTTATCGGAAGCACGGCTATACCAAAGCGACCGTGCGCTACAAAATTGAAAACCGCGACCGCCTCCGGCTTGAAATCAACGAAGGTCCGGTCATGGCGCTCGGCACAATTACTTTTGAAGGTAACGAGCGCGAGCCGGAGAAGAAATTGTTCGAGTTCATCGTCGGGCCGACGCGGGAGCGTTATTCAAAATTGCAGCGGACGCTTCCGTTCGTCGCCGCCGACGTCCAGGAAGGCGCCGAGCTGGTCCACCGGCTTTATGTCGCGGAAGGTTTTCTCGACGCGGTTGTCGATCAACCGCGTTACACGTTTCACGACGACGTCAATCGCGTCGACGTGACGGTTCCGATCCGCGAAGGTCGTCAATATTTTTTCGGCGACGTCAAATTTCGTGGAAACACAATTTACGGGACAGAAGCGTTGCGCGGACAGATCGACGATTTGTTGAAACAACCGTTCACCGACGGGCGCGTGGCGGACATTCCGCGGCGGCTTCAGGCTTTTTACAAGACGCGCGGCTACTACGAAGTGAAAGTGGAAGCGACGCCGGCGGAGCCGTCCGTGGCGAAAGATGGGCGCGTCCCGGTCGATGTCGCGATTTCTCCCGGCGAGCTTTATCACTTCAGCGGCGAAGTCTTCGTGAACGGTCTCACGCGATTGCACCCGAGCTTCGTGCAAAAGCGTTTCGCCAAATTAAAAGGAAAAGTCTACAGCCCTGAAGCGCTCGACGAGCGTTTTCGCACGTTGATGAAGACCGGGTTGTTCAACGTGCTCAAGATAGAGCCCACGCCCATCGCCGACGAAGAGGAGCTGCTTCTCAACATTTCCGCGGAGGAAGCGAAGAGTAAGGAAGTCGGGTTCTCTCTCGGCTACGGGACGTTTGAGGGCGGCATCATCGGCGCCCAATTCCGCGAGCGCGATCTCTTCGGTTACGGTCGGCCGATCACGATGTCCGCGGAAATTTCGCAGCGCAGTTACAAAGGTGAGTTCGTTTACGAAGATCCGTTTCTCTTCGACACCGAGATCGCCTTCAGAAATCGCGCGGCCGCGTTCACCTTTCAATACGACGGTTACACGAAATTCGAACTCGGCGATCGTGTCGAGTTGACGAAGAAACTCACCAAACAATATGAGCTCGGTTTGGTCTTCGCTGCCCGTCACGTTGAAATTACGAGCACGTCTATGGCCCGGCGCTTTCTCGGCGACACTTCATATTTTGTTAATTCGCTTGGCTTCACCCAGACGCTCGATCTCCGTGAGAGTCCGCTGGTCTCGCCGCGTGGTTTCGTGTTCAACAGCACGGTCGATGTCGCCTCCACGGCATTTGGCAGCGAAGTTCAGCTCGTCCGCAGCACCGGACGCGTCGCTTACTTTCTGCCGTTCGGGCCGAAAACGCTTACGCCTGGTGTTGTTTCCGACGAGAATCTGACAATGCCGCCACTGCAGCGCTGGTTTCAACAATCAGCTCTCGCTTTTGGCGCTCGTGTCGGACTCGAACATTCACTGAACAACACCGGCCCTGACGAACCGACTACGCTCCCGATCGACGAACGTTTTTTCAATGGCGGCGCAACGACAGTGCGCAGTTTCGGCGAGCGCACCCTCGGCCCGCTTGATCCAAAAGGAAATCCGATCGGCGGCGAGTTCTACACGATTTTCAATGTCGAATATACATTTCCCATTTACGGCGAGCTTCAGGGCGCGACGTTTTTCGACGCAGGCAACCTCCTCCCAACTTCCGAAGAACCGGGCGTGGACGACATGCGTTACGCTCTCGGTGCGGGCTTGCGGTATAAATTGCCGATCGGTCCGATCCGCCTCGATTATGGCTGGAATCCGGACCGCCAACGGGGCGAAGATTTCGGCGCGTTTCACTTCAGTTTCGGTTTCGCTTTCTAATGCAAGATCGACAGCCACCCGGCGACACGCCGCCGAAGGTTTTTCGCGAGCAACTTCACCAGCTCGCCGATTGGATTGCGGATTTTCGCGAGCACATTGGAGAATTGCGCGTCGCGCCGAACGACAAGCCGGGCGCGATTCGTTCCGCGCTTCCTGCGAGGCCGCCGGAAAATGCCGAAGCGTTCGACCAGATTCTCGCCGACATGAATCGGCTCATCGTTCCCGGAATGGTGCATTGGAGTCACCCAATGTTTCTCGGCTATTTCGGCTGGACGCAGACCGGGCCGGGAATTCTCGGCGAAATGGTAACCGCGCCGCTCAATGTGAATGCGATGACATGGCGCACTTCGCCGGCTGCGACGGAATTGGAAACGGTCGTTGTTGATTGGCTGCGACAATGGATGCGGTTGCCTAATGAGTTCGGCGGCGTCGTTTACGACACGGCGTCGGTCGGCATCATGCACGCGCTCGCGGTTGCGCGCGAAGAAGCCGCGCCTTCAACGAGAAAACTCGGACTGAGCGGTCGCGACCTTCCGCGCTTTCGTATCTACGTCTCCGATCAAGCGCACAGCTCGGCCGAGAAGGCGGTAATCGCGCTGGGTCTCGGCGAAGAAAACGTGCAGCGCGTTCCGAGCGACACCGAATTTCGAATAGACGTCGCAGCGCTCCGCGCAATGATCGAGCGCGATCTCGCGCAGAAATTCAAACCGCTCGCGGCGGTTGCAACCGTTGGCACAACATCGACAGCGAGTGTCGATCCTGTCCCGGAGATCGCGAAGATTTGCCGCGAGCACAAAATGTGGCTGCACGTGGACGGTGCTTACGGCGGCGGCTTTGCCATTTTGCCCGAATACGAATGGATCACGAATGGTTGGAGCGGCGCGGATTCGGTCGTGATCAATCCGCACAAAACGTTGTTCGTTCCGCTCGACTTCAGCATTCTCTTTGTTCGAGATCTTGAGCGACTCCGCCGCGTCTTCACGCTCGTGCCCGAATATTTGCGCGGCGACACCGTTGAGGCGGAAAAAAATTACATGGACTACGGCATCCAGCTCGGCCGGCGGTTTCGGGCGCTGAAGGCGTGGATTATCTGGCGCTCGCTCGGGCGCGCTGGAATGGCTGACCGATTGCGCGAACAAATGCGGCTGACGAATTTGCTCGTCGATTGGATCAAAGCCGACAAACAGTTCGAGCTAGCGGCGCCAATTGTGATGCCGGTGGTTTGCTTTCGATTTGTAGGAAAAGAATCTCAGCCAACCGCCAGTCCGGCTCGGACCGACAACGTCAATTCAGAGATCGTCGAACGAATCAACGCATCCGGCCGCGCGTATCTGACGCAAACGACATTGCGCGGTCGCACGGTCATGCGGGTCGGATTCGGCAACGTGCTCACGACGGAGCAACACCTCCGCGCCGCATGGGAGCTGATTCAGAAAACCGCAGACGAAACCGTCGCGTAAAAACCAGTTGGCGGATTTTTGTTCGCTCGTAAATTGCCCGCCCACCCATGATCAAGATTCTCCGTAAACATCGCAACTGGCTCATGATCGTGATTGCGATCCTGGCCCTCCCGTTCTGCATTTATTTCGTCAAGAGCGATCCAAGCGCGATTCGCTCCGATGAGTTCGCCCGAATGTATGGGCGGAAGATTTCGATCATCGAAGCCCGACGCGATGCCAACTTGTTTCAACTCGCGGATTTCCTGCAGCTATCGAATCTGACCGGCGCCCTTGCTCCGGGCGGTGGAGAGTTCAATCAAAGAGCGCCATCGTTCATTATCAATTTGACCGTGCTCCGGCACGAAGCCGAGCGGTTAGGAATTGAGCCGGCAGAGTCGGAACTCATAGATGAAATAAAGAAATTTCCCGGACTTCAAGGCCAGTCCGGCTTCGATCCCGCGAAGTACGATCAGGTGGAGCGAAATGTTCTTCCTTCGCTTGGATTTACCGATGAGCAACTGCGCGAACTGGCCCGCGATACCCTCTGCCTGAAACGAATCAAAGAAATCGTCGGTTCTGGAGTGACGATTCCGGAGAGTGAATCAAAAGCCAATTACGAACAGCTTTACGGCAAGAATTTTGTGACTGTCGTGCGCGTGAAGGCGACGGACCTCGCGAAGGACATCAAAGTCAGCGATGACGACATCAAAAAGTATTACGAGACGCACAAATCCGAGCTGAAGACCGAGCCCAAGCGGAGAGTCGAGTTCGTCCGGCTGACCCTTAACGACGAGCAAAAGAAGTTGAAAGACAAAGCGCGGATCGACGCGCTCCAGAAATTGGCGGACAGTGCGAATAACGTTTCGCAGGCACTGGTCGATGGCGCGGATTTCCACCAGACGGCGGCGAAAAATCAGTTGCCGATCGAGACCACTGGCGAGTTCACCTCGTCTGAGCCCGACCTGAAGTTGAAAGCCGATCCGCAGCTCAATCAGGCGGCATTTAAACTGACGCAACAGGAGCCGATGAGCGATCCGGTTCAATCGGCGGATGGTTTTGCGATTATGCGTCTTGTAAGTTTTGTCGACGCGCGCCCGCTGACGCTCGATGAAGCGAAACCGAAAGTTCTCGATGCGATCAAGGCCGAGCGTTCTCGCGACATGGCGGTGACTAAAGGACGACAGGCCGCGGATTCTTTGAAGAATGCTTTGAAATCCGGCAAGCCGTTGCCGGTTGCTTTACAGGAAGCCGGCGGATTGAAAGCCGACAAGTTCGAGCCGTTTATGCTTGCGGACGATATGGACAAAAAAAATCCGCAGGAGAAACCGACGAATGAGCCAGCCGACGCGGTGATCGTCAAAAACATGGCCTCGTCACTTCATCCCGGCGAAGTGACTGACTTCGCGCCGTGGATCGACGGCGGACTGATTGTCATTCTCGACAAACGCGAATCGCCCGATCCCGCGAAATATCAGGAAACCAAAGCGAAACTCGAGGAGCGTTACCTGAAATCGGCGCGCGAATACGTTTTCGAGGAATGGCTGCGCGACCGTCAGCGCAATGCCGACTTGGTTTTCGCCCGAGGCTGACCTCGTTTTTCCGATGGCGGACACGCGCGACGATATTTTCGACGACGCGAACGGTGATCTCGCGGTTGGCGATCTCGCCAATGCTGTCGAAAAGTACCAACGCTGTGTCGATGTCGATCCAAATTTCTTCGATGGCTGGCACGCGCTCGGAATGGCCTTGATGAAACTCGGCCGCTTCAACGAAGCGATTGAAGCCGGGAAGAAAGCAGTCGAACTAAAACCGAACGATCAAATCGGCTGGACAAGTTTGTCGCTGTTCTACAATCGCGCGGGTGACATCAAAGAAGCCGAAGCCGCCGGCACGAAAGCGAAGATCATCTCCTGGGGCGGCAAAGTCGCTAAAGAATAGTTGGTGGGGCGAGACTCCGTCGAGCCGACGAATTTTACCAAACGAGATCGTTCAATGTACTTTGGTAAGGCCAATCGTCTGAATTCATCACCAGTCCAACGCGAACTGGATTTTGGCGAATGTATTCCCATTCATCCGTGTAGTTGTCTTGCCGTCTGAGCCGATGATGAAATCCTCGTGATTGAAATCGCGGCGCATGTCGTCCGAAGTTCCGTCGAAATCGACGCTTCCAAAACGCGATCCACTGCTCAATTGTGAAATTTTCACGAAATGGAGAACAAAACAGATGAACGTGGTCTGGCATAATCAAGTAAGTTCCTCCTAGCCATGCGTCGGCTTCCTCCCAGGATTTACGAAGCGCCTTGTGAACTTCCGCATTCGCTAGCACCGGCTCGCGCTTGTGCGAACAGATAGTCAGAAATGCAATTGTCGGTTGATCTTCGAAGATGAAAACACCTTCAGCTGGATTCTTCCGGCCGATTGCATCGTCCATTTCGTCGGCTCCGCAGAGCGTCGCCCCACCAATCGATCACCAGATGTTCACGCGTTTGTTGGCCGTACGCACCATCGGCGAACCGTCCGGAACATTGAACGCTTTTTGAAACTCCGACAGGTCCGAGAGCGGACCGTTCGCACGGAAATGTCCCGGCGAATGTGGATCGACATTCAACCGCAGCTTTTGTTCTTCGTCGCGGATCTTTGATCGCCAGATTCCGGCGAAGGCGAGAAAGAAACGCTGTTCCGGCGTAAAACCGTCGATTTTCTTGTTGCGCTCCTCGGGATGTTTATCGAGCGCTTTTTGGAGCGCGGCATAGGCGAGTTTCACGCCGCCGATGTCCGCGATGTTTTCGCCCTGAGTCAGTTCGCCGTTCAGGTGCAATCCGGGCAGCGGCTCGTACTCATTATATTGATCGATGATCGCCTGCGCGCGTTTTTTAAATTCTTCCGCTGACTGCGGCGTCCACCAATCGGTTAAATTTCCGACCTTGTCGTATTGCCGGCCCTGATCGTCGAAGCCGTGTGTCATCTCGTGGCCGATCACCGCGCCGATCCCGCCGTAGTTCACCGCGTCGTCCGCATTCGCGAAAAAGAATGGCGGCTGCAAAATGCCGGCCGGGAAAACAATCTCGTTCATCTTGGGATTGTAGTACGCGTTCACCGTCGGCGGCGTCATTCCAAATTCCGTGCGGTCGACCGGTTTGCCGATTTTGTTCAGCTCCCGTTTCGCTTCGAAATTCTCCGAACGCAGCTCATTCAACACGAACGGGCCACGATCGATCCGCAATGTCGAATAATCGCGCCACTTCTCCGGATAACCGATTTTCACCTGAAACGCCGCGAGTTTCTCGAGCGCCCGCTGCTTTGTCGGCTCGTCCATCCAATCGAGCGATTTGATGCGATCGGCGAGCGCTTCCTTCAAATTGTTGATCAACTCGAGCGCGCGCGCTTTCGCGGCCGGCGGGAAATATTTGTCGACATAAAGTTTTCCGAGCGCTTCACCGATCTCGCCGTCCTCGGAAGTGATCACGCGTTTCCAGCGTGGCTTGATTTGCTCGGTGCCGCGCAGCGTTTTTTCATTGAAGTTGAAATCCTCGTTCACGAAATCGTTCGAGAGCGCGGACGCGGTCGCGTTGATCAAATGCCAGCGCAGATAGGTTTTCCAATCATCGATCGATGCCGATGTAAAGGCGGTGTTCATCGCCTTGAAGAAATCCGGCTGGTGCACGTCGATGTCGCCGGGGTTCGTTAGGCCGATCTCGTTGAAGTAATCGGCCCATTTCCAATCGGGCGTCAGTTTCTGGAATTCGTCCGGCGACATCTTGTTGTAATTCTTTTGCGGATCGCGCAGCTCGACACGGGTGCGCGACGCCTGACCGAGCGAAGTTTCCAAAACCATGACCTTCTTCGCGTCATCGCGCGCCTTCGCCGCCGGCTCGCCGAGCATCGTCAACATCTTCGTCACGTGCGCGACGTACGCATTGCGAAGTTTCTGCGAAGCGTCGTCGGTCTTTGTGTAATAGTCGCGGTCGGGCATCCCGAGTCCGCCTTGTAACGCATGCGCGATCTCGCGGGTGCTGTCCTTGTCATCCTGATCCGCGCCGAAGGTGAAGAACGCGCCTACGCCGTGAACATGCAGATGCGCGATCTCCTTAAGCACATCTTGTCGATCTTTGATCTTGTCGATCTTCGCCAGCTCGTCCTGCAACGGCTTGGTCTTCATCGCCTCAATCGTTTTCTCGTCCATCCCGCTCGCGTAGTAATCGCCGACCTTTTGCATCGTCGGATCAGTCGACTTCGTTTTCGCCGCGGCCTCCGCGATCCCATGGAGCGCGTCGTTGTTGCGCTCGATTAACATGTTGAAACTGCCCCAGCGTGTTTGGTCCGGCGGAATTTGCGTGCGTTTGATCCAACCACCGTTCGCGTAAAGGAAGAAATCGTCGGATGGCTTCACCGACGTGTCGAAATTCGAGGGATCGATCGGCTTCTCTTCCCCTTTCGCTTGAGCCGTTCCGCCGCTTCCTTTCGCGCCACTGTTGGGAATCGGCGCGGTCTGCGTTTTGGCGGCCGGTTGCTTGGAATCGGTCGGTGATTTTTTAGTCGGCGGCGTTTTCTCCGGCTCGGTCTGCGCGTGCAAGCCAAGCGCGATCGCGAAAGTCAGAATCGAAGCGAGTAGCGATTTCCTCATCCAACAATTTAGAGATCGCCGTCTTCATCGCAAGCAACGTGGCGGCCGGATTTTGCGTTGCCTTGCCGGCAGAGAGGCCTACGATGTGCCTAACAACCAATCAACCTATGAAAAAATCCCTGAGTTACGCAGTCGCGCTATTGTTGGCAGGAATTGCCGTTTCGTTCGCCGGCCCGGACAAGGCTGCGGTGGAGGCAAAGGAAAAAGCAGCCTGGCAAGCTTACAAGGACAAGAACGCGGACGCGTTCAAGAAAGTTGTCGATAAGGATATCAAATGTGTTTACGCCGACGGCGTCTCCGACATGGCGAAGGAACTTGCCGACATGAAAACCTGGGACATTAAATCGATTGAGTTCAGCAATTTTGACATGTTCTCGGACGAGAAGGACGTGATCGTCACCACCTACACCGTCAAGCTCGATGCGACCGCTGGCGGAAAAGATATGTCTGGCACCTACAAT
>WNFR01002511.1_pt1 | contig 33381 bp, 26 predicted proteins | sample 5400221 | NCBI WGS metagenome assembly WNFR01 (sample SAMN13153357, study PRJNA577476) | soil metagenome | isolation source: 40 cm soil under Madrone tree | place: USA:California | collected 2016-06-14
CGGAAGCCGCTTCCGGAGAGCCCGAAATCGCCGTCTAGGTGCTTGAGTGAGGAGAGGAAACCAAGCCCCGCTGAAGGCTGAAAAAGCTGACACGTGAGCAGAGGCCGACGGTCGTCTATGGCATTGAACTTGCTCACGTCCCGTCGTGCCGATGACCACCTCTAGTGCCGAATCGAAGAACAGGTTCATCGCCTCCGCCAATCGCGACGGGCGCGGTCGCGCCGTTCAGGATGTCGTGCGGGCCGCCCCGGTCGTTGCGAGTCGAGGTGTCGCCGCGATCGTGCTCGATGGTGGTGCGGTCGACGTTCTCATCGCGGCAGTCGGTTTGGCGTGACGCTGCGGCCGTGCCCGGCATGCACCGATTCGGCGCATGCGACAGGTCGGTTCGCGAGAGAATTCGAGAGCTTCGAGAAAAATCAACGGCGGAGCTGAGCCGTCCGCCTGACGGAGACGCGCCATGACACGGTACCCACGATTCTCGATCCGATGCAGCCTCGGCGCATTGGTCGCCGCCATGGCGGTCATCGTCGGCGCGACCGGCTGCAGCGAGGTCGGCCACAAGCTGCCTCCTCCGGAGGAGACCTATGCGCTGACGCAGGGCCGGATTGCGCGTACGGACTATCGGCTCCAGATCGGCGACAAGCTCGACATCAAATTCCCGTATCAAGGGCGTTTCAACCAGGCTCTCCCCGTGCGCCCCGACGGAAGGATCACCCTTGAAGCGACGGGCGAGATCGTCGTCGAGGGTATGACGCCGCACGAGCTCGAGGAGGTCATCAAGGAGCGCTCGTTGCGGTTCTTGAAGAACCCGGAAGTCGTCGTGGTCGTGACGCAGCTCGGCGATCGTCGCGCCTTCGTCGGCGGCGAAGTCGGCAAGCCCGGCTTCATCTCGGTCGCCGACGGCATGACCCCGCTGCAGGCGGTCCTCGCCGCCGGCGGCTTCAAGGACAGCGCGCAAAAGGACAGCGTCCTGTACATCGTCCGCGGTACCGACGGCGCGTACACGGCGAGCCGTGTCGATCTCGACGCGGTGGTGCGTAACGGCGTTCCGGAGACGGTCCGCCTCGCCGGCGACGATGTCGTGTATGTGCCGGCGACCCGCATCGCGAACCTCGGCACGTTCGTCAAGCAATACATCCGCGACATCCTGCCCGTCGACTCGCGCGCCGGCATGACGGCTGCCCCCTTGTGATGCCACGGCTGCGGAGGGAGAACCCGTGAATCCAGAGATCGTTCGCCCGGGGAACGGGAACGGCGCGTCCGTTCCGTATTACGTCGATCCCGGCCAGCAATCCGACGGTGCCATCAGCACCAAGCTGATCGTGTACGCGATCTTCAAGCGGAAATGGCAGGTCTTGGGGCTCGTCGCCGTCGTCCTGCTGTCGATCCTCGTCTCCGGCATGCTGCGTTCGGCCGTCTACAAGAACGTCGCCAAGGTGATGCTGCGTCCGAGCCGCGCCGAAGTGCAGCTGAGCGCGGGCGATCAACGCGAGATCACGCTGCCGGTCGCCGCCGCCACGGAAGTGATCAACTCCGAGATGGAGATCCTGCGCAGCCAGGAGCTCATGCGCCAGGCGCTCGCGCGCATGCAGGCCGCAGGCACGCCGATCTTCGGCGCGGACACGACCCTCAGCGAGGCGGAGCAGATCGCCGCGCTGCAAGGCATGCTCGTGGTCGCTCCGACACCGCAATCGAACGTCATCGAGATCGACCTCCTCGCGCGCAATCCGGAAAAGGGGCAGGTGATCCTCAAGGCCATCACCGACGCCTATCTGGACCGCCACGCGCAAGTGCACGGCACGAGCGGCGCCGCGGTTTTCTTCGAAACCCAGAAGCAGAACCTGCATGAGCGCGTTGCCGACGCGGAAGCGCGGCTCGCCGCCTTCGTCGACCGCGAGGGGTTGGTTCTCCCCGAGGATCAGATCCGGGTGCTGTTGAAAGAGGCTACCCACGGCGACGACGCACTGGAACTGCAGCTATCCAAGATCAAGGGCACCGAGCGGCGTATCGCGACGTTGAAGGACCAGATGGCGAGCGCGCCGCTCACGATCGAGCGCGAGGTCGAGCACGTGAATCCGATGACGCAGGGTCTCGCGCTCGAGCTCGCCAAGAAAGAGGCGGAGCGCACCGCGCTCCTGCAGAACTACACCGAGGAGGACCGCTCGGTCGTCAATCTCACGGCGGAGATCGCCGCGTTGAAGGCCCGCATCGCCGAGGCGCGCGACAGCTCGATCGTCGGAACAACGCACATCGCGGTGAATCCCATCCGGCAGGAGCTCGAGCGTCGGTTGCTGAACGCGGTAACGATCCTCGACGATTTACACGCCCGCACCGACGGCATGCAGGAGAAGGTCGAGGCCGCCATGGTCGACTCCACGAAGAAAGCGATCGACATGCGGCAGAAGACGATCGAGCTCACCCGGCGGCAGCAAGAGGTCACCTCGGCGCGCGACGCGTATCAGCTGTACGAGAAGAAGCAGGAGGAAGCACGGATTTCCGAGGCGCTCGACGTCGAGCGCTTCCTCAACGTGAGCGTGCTCGAGGGTGCGACGCTGCCGACCGACCCGTACAACAAGCTGAATCCGCTCGTCGTCCTCGCGGCGCTCATCGCCGGAACGGGCCTCGGCATCGGCACCGCCGTCGGCCTCGAGTTCCTCGGTAGCAACTTCAAGTTCGAGGAGCAGGTCGAGCAGCACCTCGAGCTGCCGGTGTTCGCCGTGATTCCGGACATGACCGCGATCGCGCAGACGCAGCGGGCCTGAGCGGCCGTAATCGGGAGCGGGACGACCATGAGCAAGATCTACGAGGCGCTGCAACGGGCCCAGGAGGAGCGCGAGGGCGTTCCGCCGCTCGAAGCCGAGCGGACGCGACGTCGCTCGTGGTTCCTCTCGAGGCGCCCACGGTCGACGAACGGCCACCGGTCGCATGCTCCGACGTCGCTGCGAATCGACTTCGATCTCGCTCCCGACGTCGAAGAGGCCTACCAGCGGCTCGGGACGAATCTCCTCACGCCCGCGAAAGACCCGGTCGTGCTACGCGATCTCATGGTGGTCGCGTCCCTCCACGGCGAGGGCACGACGACGACGGCGGCTCTCTACGCGTCGACGCTCGCGAAGCGCAAGAAGCTCGACGTCCTGCTGATCGAGGCCAATTTCCGAACGCCGGCGCTCGAGCAGGTCTTCCCGATCCGGCGGAATGGCGGGTTCGCGGAGCTGATCGCCGGCACGCAGGACGTCGGTACCGTCATGCAAGCGACGCCGCAGCCGAATCTCTTCGTCATCACGAGCGGGCATTACGAGACGTCGCCCTCGCACATCCTCGAGGCGCCGCGGATGTCGGAGGTGCTGGCGCAGCTTCATGAGCGCTTTCAGTTCATCGTGTTCGACTCGGCGCCCGTCAACGTCTACACCGACGCGCAGATCCTGGGCGCCCGCGTCGATGCCACGGTCTTCGTGATCGAGGCCGACCGGACGCGCATCGAGGAAGTGCAACGGGCGAAGCGGCAGCTCGAGCGCGGCGGCGCGAAGATGCTCGGGGTCCTGCTGAATCGTCGCAAGAGCTACCTGCCGAGCTTCTTGGAAGGCATGATCTGAGCGACTCGGTGAGCGTCGCGGTTCCGCAGGCACTCGGCGGTCGTCCCGCCGTCCGAGGGGCGACGGGCGCCGTCGTGGCGTGGTGGGGCGTCGCATTGGCCACCCTCGCCGCGCTCCTCGCCTTCGCGACCTTCTCGGGATGGGAAGCGCCGGCGCTCGGCATCATGGTCGTGGGCGCGGTGCTGGCGAGCGTGGTCGTGCAGCCTGCCGTTGGCATCTTGATGCTGATGGCCAACTTCTTGGTGGCGAGCTATCCGAGCCCGATCCGCGGCGACGGACTCATCACCATCAACAACATGCTCGGCGTCATTCTCTCGGTGCTGCTGGTTGCGGAGCTCGCGCAGCGCCCGGACCCTTGGTACCTGCGCGTCCGCCAGCTGCACGTGTTCGTGCTGATCGGCGTCATTTTCATCGTCTCGACGATCGTGTCGCAGTACAATTTCCCGAACCTGCAAGTGACGGCGGGCAAATTTCGTCTGCTCGACAAGACCGCTGACATGACGCAGGACTTCATCACCCGCCTCGCGTTCTTCATCTTGACGCTGCAATTCCTGTCGCGGAAACGTGATTTCAAGCGCGCGATCACCGTCATGTTGCTCTGCCTCGTGATGATCGTGCCGTCGGCGCTGTTGGGTTACGCGAGCGGCGACGCCGTGGGCGGCTACCGCGCCGCCGCAGACTTCTCCTCCGCGACGAACTCCAACCGCCTCGCGTTTCTCTGCGAGATCCAGATCGCGTTCTGGTGGTATTTCATGCGCGCCGATCCGTCGCCGCGACGGAAGCTGCTCGGCGTCGGCGTGATCGCCAGCCTGATTTTCACGGTGTTCCTCAGCGCGTCGCGCAGCGGTGTGCTCGGCCTCGGCCTTATCTTCTACATGCTGACCAAGACCCGCGGCGGCGTCCGCGGCGGCCGGCTGCAGGTGATCGCGGTCGCCGTCATCGCCGTCGGAGCGCTGCTCACGGTCATTCCCCAGGAGAACCTCGAGCGCATCGAGAACCTGAACCCGTTCGTGACGGGCACACACGACCTCGGCAGCCATTCGACCGAGCGCCGGATCGACACCGTCGAGCTCGGCTGGCAGGTCTTCAAAGATTACCCGCTGTTCGGCGTCGGCCTCGGCAACTTCCGCGAGGTCGCCCGACAGATATACATGGACCAATACTTCCGGCCGCCGCACAACTCCTACCTATGGTCGCTCTCCGAAGGCGGCATCTTCTGCATGCTGCTCTACCTGCTGCTGTTCTACATCACTTGGCGCGATCTCCAGTGGCTGCAGAAATCGCCGGCCGTACCGGCGGACCTGCGCTGGATCGTGGCGGCGCTCGGTCCGTGTTTCGGGCTCCTCATGTTCTTCAGCGCCTTCGCCGACATCTGGCTGAGCCCGATCACCTACATCATCGTGGTTCTGATCGTCGCGCTGCGTCGGTACGTGAGTCGCCGCCGTGTCGTCCTCGTCTGAGGCGGCGCCGCAGACGATCGCGTTTTTTCCGCCGCGGCTCGTCACCGGAGGGACGCAGCGTCACCTCCTCGAGGTCCTGAAGTTTCTCGACCGCACACGCTTTCTGCCGCTCGTCATCAGCGCCAAGCGCGGCGGCGATCTCGGGCGGGAGGTCGTCGCGCAGGGCGTCGAGCTCGTGCAGCTCGATCTCGGCGAGCGCGTGGTGAGCGCGGATTTCGTCCGCTGTGTGCGCGCGACGGCGGCGATCTTCCGTGCCCGCCGGGTCGACGTCGTGCAGTGCTTTCAGTGGCGGCCGGCGCTGATCGGGATTCTCGCGGCGCGGCTCGCGCGGCGCGGGCGCATCGTCGCCGGGCGGCGCAGCGCGCCCGTCGAGCGCGGCGCGCGCGGTCTGCTCGAGGACATCGTAGTACGGCTCGCCGATCGCGTCATCGTGAATGCCGAGGCGTTGCGGCCGGGCGGAGCGGCGGGCGCGCGCACCGACGTCGTTCCGAGCGGCGTCGACACCGACCGCTTTCGGCCGCGCCCCGAGGAGCGCGGCGCCGCGCGCCGCGCGCTCGCGCTGCCGGCGACGGCGCCGATCATCGGCAGCGTCGGGCGTCTCGAGGCACGCAAAGGCACCGCGGTGCTCCTCGAGGCGAGCGCGGAGCTGGTGAAAAAAGGACTTTCCGAGCTGCACGTCGTGGTGGTAGGTGATGGGCCGCTTCGCGACGAGCTGTTCGCGCTCGCCGGCCGACTCGGCATCGCCGAGCGCGTGCACATGCTCGGTGATCGATCAGACATTCCGGAGATCCTGGCAGCGCTCGACGTCTTCGTGCTGCCCTCGCGGACCGAGGGCATGTCGAACGCATTATTGGAGGCGATGGCGACCGCCCTTCCAGTCGTCGCGACGGCGGTGGGGGGAAATCCCGAGGTCGTTTCCGCGGAGACCGTAGGCGTGCTCGTACCCCCTGATGATCCGACGACCATCGCCGATGCAGTGGCGAGCCTCGTCGCGAACCCGACGCGCGCGGCAGAGCTCGGGGCGGCCGCGCGCCGATCCGTCGCGATGCGCTACGGCGCGGCGGCGATGGTGCGGCGGCTGGAAGCGATCTACGACGCGGTCGCGGGCGCGACGCCGCGCCCGGTCGTGTCTGCCGTTGCCGGCGGCGAGCGCGGCGACGTGACGCGTCCGGAGGTGTGTCGCTGATGGCGTCCGTCTCCCGCATGGTCGTCGTCGGTCTCGACGGCGCGACCTTCGAACTCATCAAGCCGTGGGCGGCAGAGGGCAAGCTGCCGACGTTCGCCCGCCTGCTCGCGGAGGGCGCGCACGCCGAGCTGCGCAGCACGCTGCCGGCGCTGACGCCGCCGGCGTGGACATCTGCGGCGACCGGCAAGAATCCCGGCAAGCACAACGTCTACAACTTCTACAAGGTCAGCGGTGGCGGCACCGGCAAGCTGCCGTTGACGCCCGCGGACCTGCGCAGCCGCAGGGTCTGGGACATCGCCAACGTGTACGGGAAGCGCGCCGGCGTCGTGCATCTCCCGCTGACGTATCCGCCCGAGCACCTCGACGGCTTCGTCGTCTCGGGCATCATGACGCCGAAGGGCGTGGAGGACTATACGTTCCCGCCGGAGCTGCGCGACGAGCTCCAGGCGCACGTCGACGGCTATCGGTTCGACGTCGACGCCGACGCGCTGAAGGTCGGCGATCTGCGCGCCTTCGCCGCGGACGCCTTCGAGCTGCAGCGGATCCAAACCGCAGAGATGCTCTACCTCTTCGAGCACAAGCGGTGGGATCTCCTGTGGGTGATGTTCCACACGCTGGACAAGCTGCAGCACTTCTTCTGGCATCTCATGGATCCCACGCATCCCGCGCATCCGGGTGCGACGGAATTCGCCGACGTCGTGCTGCGCTTCCACCAGCTCCTCGACGAGGCGCTCGCCGGCGTGCTCGCGCGGCTCGACGACGACACCGGTCTCCTGGTGATGTCGGATCACGGCTCATGCCGGCTCGAGTCGTACTTCCTGATCATGAACTGGCTCGAGGACACGGGGTTCTTGCGCATGAAGAACGCGGCGCGCTCGCCGCTCAAGCGCGCGCTCGGCGGCATCGGCATCGAGGCCCGCGGCATCGTGCAGAGCCTCCGCCGCGCCGGACTCGGTTGGGTGCCGCGCCTCGTGTCCGGGCGGCTGAAGGCGCAGGTGCCACAAGCGCGGGCGTCGTTCGCCCGCATCGCGCCGCACGTCGACTGGTCGGGTACGCGGGTCTATTGCCCGTCGGCGCCCGGCAGCGGGCTGCGCGTGAATCTGCGCGGGCGCGAGGCCGAGGGAATCGTCGCCCCCGCGGACTACGATCGTGTCTGCGAGGAGGTGCGGGCGCGGCTTCTCACGATCGTCGATCCGAAGACCGGCCGCCACGTCGTTCACGCCGTGCACCGACGCGAAGAAATCTACGCCGGTCCGTACGTCGACAACGGTGCCGACCTCCTCGTCGAGACGACGGATTCGTACTGTCTGATCGAAGGCATGGGCCCGGCGGCGATCGTGCCTGCGGGCCACAAGGATGGTGAGCGCACAGGCAACCATCGACGCGAGGGGATTTTTCTGCTCGCGGGCGCCGGGGCGCGTCGCGGCGTCGCGCTCCCGACGCTCGACATCTGCGACGTCGCGCCGACGTTGCTCTACCTGTTGGACGTGCCGGTGCAGGAGGACATGGACGGCGCCGTCGCTCAGGGGGCGATCGCGCCGGAGCTCCTCGCAGCGCGCGCCGTGCGCACGGATCAGCTCGCCGCGCCCGCCGAAGTCGCGGCGACGGAGATGAGCGACCAAGACCGGCGTGCCATCGAAGGCATGCTCGAGGGGTTGGGATACCTGTGATCGGAGCGCCGATCTTCGTGTACCACGACGTCGTCCCTGGTCCCGAGGCGCTCGCCGGGGTCGCGCCGGCGCATCGGCCGTACGTGCTGACGCGCGCCCAACTCTCCGCGCACCTGGAGGCGCTCGCTGCGGCCGACCTGGGCGATGCGCGGCCGACGGCGAGCACCATCACCGAGCTGCTCGACGACCCGATCGACGGCCGATTCGTGCTGTCGTTCGACGACGGTCACGAGAGCGCGTACTCGCAGATCTTGCCGCTGCTCGCCGAGCGTCGCTGGCGCGCGACGTTCTTCGTCGTCGCCGGCTGGATCGGCGGGCGCGAGGCGCTCAGCTGGGCGCAGCTGCGTGCGTTGGCAGACGCGGGAATGGAGATCGGCAGCCATTCGCTCACGCATCCGTTCGTGCACGAGCTCTCCGCGGCGGACATTCGCCGCGAGTTCGGCGAGTCCAAGCGCATGCTCGAGGATGGAATCGGGCGCGCCGTCACGGTGGCGTCGCTGCCGCGCGGCAGCAACGCGCCCGGAACCGCTGGGATCGTCGCCGAGCTCGGCTACCGCGCGTTCTGCACCAGCGAGCCCGGCCTTGTCGGCCGCGGGACGGACCCGTTCGACGCGCCGCGTATTGCGATCAAGTGGCGAACTTCGGCAGCGTTCGTCGTCCGCGTTCTCGCCGGGCATGGCCTCACGCTCGCCACGCTGCGCTCCTCGTATGTCGTGAAGCGTTTCGCGAAAGGCCTGATCGGAGTCGAGCGCTGGCGTCGCGTCCGTGGCGCGGTGATCGCGAGAACCGGCGCCGGCGGCGCGATCGTGAACGCGGCGCAGGTGAACGATCGGTGGGAGAGCAGGCGATGAAGGTCCTCTTGATCGGTCTCGATGGCATGACCTTCGACGTCGCGCGCCCGCTGATGGACGCCGGCAAGATGCCGACCCTCGCCGCGCTCGAGCGCCGCGGCGTGTGCGCGACGCTACTCTCGACGTATCCGCCGATCTCCGCTCCGGCGTGGGTGACGTTCCTGACGGGCAACAATCCGGGACGTCACGGAATCTTCAATTTTCAGAACCTCGATCTGTCACGCTACTCGAGTTTCAGCGAGACGTTGGTGAACTCGAGCTACTTCCGCGGCAAAACCTTGCTCGATCACGCCGGCGCGGAGGGAAAACGCATCCTCGCGTATCGGATTCCGCTCACGTATCCGGCATGGTCGATCAACGGGCTGCTCGTCTCCGGGCCGCCGACGCCGGATCGCAAGCGCGCCTACGCGATGCCGGCCGAGCGCGCCGCCGAGCTGCCGGAGATGACGTTGCTGTCGCACGACGAGCTCGCCCGCGCCAAGAAGGCGGGCGACATTGCCGCGATCGACGCCTGCAACGCCTACGAGTTGAAGGTGATGGACGAGGTCACGCGCCGCGCGATCGACGACGGCACCGACGTGATCGTCACCTTCACCGGCATTCCCGATGGCCTGCATCATTCCTTCTGGCACCTGCACGATTCGAGCTCGCCGCTGCACGATGTGTCGGCATCGGCGCACGACAAGGACGTGATCCGGCGTTGGTACTGCGAGATCGATCGCATGGTCGGCGGCTGGCTCGCCGGGCTCGGCGACGAGTGGGCGGTAATCGTGCTCTCCGATCATGGCGGTGGTCCGGCGCCGACGCGCTACCTGAACGTCAACCAAGTGCTCGCGCAGCACGGGTATCTGAAGCCGACGAGCGCCTCGCGCGCGCGAGTCGCGAGGCTGGTCAGCCGGCAGATGAACGCGCTGCGCCGCCGCGTGCCCGGCAAGGTGTGGCTGAAGAACCATCTCCCCGCCGCCCTGAAGTCGCAGGTGCGCCAGCTGCGCAACGGCACCGGCCGGATCGACTGGAGCGCGACACGCGCCTACGCCGTGCCGATCTTCTTCCCGGTGACCGGCATCAACCTCAACGTCCGGGGACGGCAGCCGCAGGGCACCGTCGCGCCGGGTGCGGAGTACGAGCGCGTCCGGGCGGAGATCATGAGGCTCGCGGCGGAACTTCGGGATTCGGCGAGCGGCGCGCCGCTCTGTCGGCAGGTGCTGCGCAAGGAGGACGTCCTCGCCGGGCCGCACCTCGACAACGTGCCGGACATCCTCCTCGTCACCGCCGACGGAATCGACGGCGGACACGACGTCGATCGGCTGCTCGCGGACGTGCCGCTCGACGCGCTTCGCAACGTCAGCGGCTCGCACGCGATGGAAGGCATTTTCTTCGCCGCCGGAACCCCGTTCCGCGCCGGCGTCCGCCTCGCGCCGGTCGGTCTCGGCGACATGCTCCCGACGGCGCTCCACCTCGCGGGCGTCGCCATTCCGGAGGGGATCGACGGCGCCGTGCTTGCCGAGGCGCTCGCGCCCGAGTACGCGGCGGCGCACGCCGTGCAGACGACGGGTATGCGCGCGGGCGGCGGCGAAGACGGCGACGCGCTCTCCGCCGGTGAAGAGCACGAGATGCGGAAGTTCCTCCAAGACCTCGGGTACATCGAGTGAGCCGATGGCATCCCGCGCCTTGAACGGACTGCGTGTCGCCAGCAAGCTCGCGGCGCACCATCTCGGCGTCCTCGCCGTCCTGCGCCGGCTGCGGCGTCGCGAGCGCAGCCTGATTCTGCGCTACCACGCGGTGGCAGCCGACGCGGCGCCGTTTCCGGCGTACGCGGGTCCGGACATCACGATTCCGCGCGGGTTGTTCGCCGCCCAGATGCGTTTCTTGCGACGCGCGTACGTCCCGGTGCCGCTGGCCGAGATCGTCGATGCGCTCGATCGCGGCGCGGCGCCGCCGGCGGGAACGGTCGCGATCACGCTCGACGACGGGTATGCCGACAACTATCACCAGGCGTTCCCGGTGCTGCGCGCGCTGGGTCTCCCCGCGACGGTGTACGTCGTGACCGAGACGCTCGACGACGGGCCGGCGTTGTGGACGGCCGAGCTGCGTGCCGCGATCATGGCCACCCGGGCGCGGACGCTGCGTGTGGAGATCGCCGGCCGCTATGAGTTTCCGCTCGGCGCCGCGCGCGAGCGCCAGGAGACGATCAAGGAGCTCACGAACGTCCTCGTGCCGGTCGAGGCGGCGCTCAGGCGGCGCATTCTCGCGACGATTCGCCACGAGCTCGCCGTGAACGGCGACGGCGATCTCGCGCACACGATGCTCACCTCGTCGCAGATCCGGGAGATGCACGCGGGCGGCATCACGATCGGCGCCCATACGGAGACCCACAGCAACATGACTCTCATCTCGCCCGAGCAGGCGCGAAGCGAGATCGCCAGATCGCGCGAGCGCCTCGAAGCGCTACTCGGAACGCCGGTCCGGGACTTCGCGTACCCGAACACGGGCGGCCGGTATCCGCACTGCAACGAGGGCGTCGCCGACATCATCCGTCAGCTGGGCTTCCGCTCGGCGGTGACGTCGCACCCTGGGATCATCGCGGCGGCGACGAATCCGTTCTTGCTGCCACGCATCGGGATCGCGCCGCGACTCTATCGCGAGGCGGCGCTCGCGGTGACGCTCGAGCGCTACCGGCTGTTCGCCGAGGCGCGGGCATGATCGACCGGTACGGGAGCGTCCGCTGATGTGCGGGATCGTCGGCATGTGGCGCGGCGCCAGCGGCGCGCCGGTCGCGGAGGAGACGGTCCGCCGGATGTGCAGCGCGATCGTGCACCGCGGGCCCGATGACGAGGGCCTCTTCGTCGACGGTACGTTCGGCATGGGGATGCGCCGGCTCAGCATCAACGATCTCGCGGGCGGTCACCAGCCGCTCGCGAACGAGGACGGCTCGGTGCTCGTCGTCTGCAACGGCGAGATCTACAACTCGCCCGAGCTCCGTCGCGATCTCGAGGCGCGCGGCCATCGCATGCCGTCGCGCTCGGACGTCGCCGTGATCCCGCACCTCTACGAAGAGCACGGCGAGAGCTTCGTCGCGTCGCTCGACGGCATGTTCGCGCTGGCGCTATGGGATCGGCGGCGGCGGCGCCTCGTGCTCGCGCGCGATCGCCTCGGGATCAAGCCGCTGTACGTCGCCGAGCACGGCGGCGCGCTCGCCTTTGCCTCCGAGCTGAGCGCGCTCGCCGCCGACGGCTGGTGCGAGACGCTCGATTTCACGAGCGTCCATCACTACCTCGGCCTGGGGTATGTGCCGGGTCCCGGCAGCATCTTCGCCGGCGTCCGCAAGCTCGAGCCCGCGACACAGCTGACGATCGACGAGGGTCGGGATCCGGTCGCGCGCCGTTACTGGAATCTCCGCTTCGATCCGGCGCCGCGCACGCGCAGCGACGACGAGTACGCCGACGACGTCTTGACGGCGCTGCGCGCCGCCGTGAAAAGCCACCTGCTCTCGGACGTGCCGGTCGGCGTGTTCCTCTCGGGCGGCGTCGATTCGAGCGGGCTCGTGGCGCTGATGAGCGAGATCGCCGGGCAACGGATCCAGACGTTCTCGATCGGCTTCGAGGAGAAGACGTTCGACGAGCTCGAGCTCGCGCGCGCGGTCGCGCGTCGCTACGGGACCGATCACCACGAGCTGGTGGTCCGTCCGGACGCGGTGCAGGTGCTGCCGGCGCTGGTGCGTCATTTCGGCGAGCCGTTCGCCGACTCCTCGGCGGTGCCGGTCTATTACGTCTCGGAGCTCGCCAGCCGCAACGTCAAGGTCGTGCTCTCGGGCGAGGGCAGCGACGAGGTGTTCGCCGGCTACGAGACGTATCTCGCCGGCAAGTACGCGGCGCTGTACCGCCGTCTCCCCGACGTGATCGGCCGCACGCTGGTGCCGGCGCTGGTCGACCGCTTGCCGGTCTCGCATGCGCGCGTCAGCTTCGATTACAAGGCCAAGCGTTTCGTTCGCGGCGCGTACCTGCCGCTCGAGGACGGCCATTTCTGGTGGAAGGTCGTGCTGTCGGAGGCCGTGCAGGCCGAGCTCTGCTGCGGCCCGGCGCGCAACGGCGCCCTCGACACCGCGACGCTCTTCCGCGAGGCCGCCGCCCGCGCCGGCAGCGACGACTGGCTCGCCCGGCTGCAGGCGATCGACGCGCACGTCTACTTGCCGGACGACATCCTCACCAAGGCCGATCGGATGAGCATGGCGCACTCGCTCGAGGCGCGCGTGCCGTACCTCGACCGTGCCGTCGTCGAGCTGGCGGCGCGGTTGCCGAGCGGCGTGAAGCTGCGGCGGTTCAGCAAGAAATACGTCTTGAAGCGCGCGCTCCGGCGGCACGTGCCGGCCGAGATCCTGCGGGCGAAGAAGCGCGGCTTCAACGTGCCCGTAGCGTCCTGGCTGCGCGGCGAGCTCCGCGAGATGCTCCACGACATGCTCGCGCCGGCGGCGCTGCGGCGCGTCGGACTGTTCGAGCCCGCGTACGTCGAACGATTGATTCGCGAGCACGTCGGCATGCGGTTCGATCACAGCCGAGCGCTCTGGACCTTGCTGGTATTCATGATTTGGCACGAGCAGTGGGAGCAGGCGCGCGCGAACGCGCGGCCCGCGACACCCGCGCTCCGGCCCTCGCCCGTCGCGATCGGCGAGGATGCGCACCGTTTGAGCTGAGGCAGCCATGAGCTTGCAGAGCCACGTCGGCGTTCCCGTGAACGCGCGCCCACTCGCAACGGCCAGCCCGCCCGCCGCGGCAAAGGTCGAATGGGATCTCGTCACGGTCGGGGGCGCCACCCCGATCTGGCAGCGCGTGCTCTCGGTCATCGGGCTCGTGCTGCTGTCGCCACTGATTCTGCTCATCGGGCTCGCGACGAAATCGACGAGCCCGGGGCCGATTCTCTACCGCGGTCGGCGCGTCGGTCGCGGTGGCAAGAACTTCACGATCTACAAGTTTCGCACGCTCGAAGTCGGCGCCGAGCAGAAGATCGGCGCGCGCCTGCTCGAGCACGGTGACGGACTGTACACGCGCATCGGCCGCTACTTGAAACGCGCCAAGCTGGACGAGATCCCGCAGCTGTTCAACGTCATTCGCGGCGAGATGAACCTCGCCGGGCCGCGGCCGGTTCGAGCGATTTTCCTCGAGACGTTCTGCCGCGAGATCCCCGGCTACATGCGCCGCTTCGCGGTCAACCCGGGCATGACGGGGCTCGCGCAGGTGCGCGGCGGCTACTTCACCCACCCGCGGGACAAGCTCCGCTACGATCTCCTCTACATCCGCAACCGCTCGTGGTGGCTGGACGTCCGTCTGGTGACCTTGACCTTCATCAAGGTGCTGAATCGGTGGGCGACGCTCGGGCTCGTGCTGACGTTGCTGTTCCTGTCCGCGGCGTTGCTTCCCGGAGTGTTCCACTATCCTTTCCAGCTCGACCTCGGCAGTTTCAAGCTGAGCCCGTTCGAGATGCTGGTCGCGGTGATGGCTGCATGGCTCGTGGTGCAGCGCTCGCCGCGTGACGAGCTCTGCGTCTATGACACCGCGGTCAACCAGCCGATGGGTGTCTTCGTCGGCTTCGCGACCGGCTTCTCGCTGACGTTCCTGATCGTCAACGCGCGGCTTACGCAGCGCGAGGCGAATCTGGTCGCGAACGTCGTCGGGCTATCGGCGGTCTCGGTATGCCTGATCGGTCTCCTCCAGATCGGTCTCGACAACCAGTTCGGGGTCCACGACGCGCCGCGAATGTCGTCGACGCTCGGCAATCCCGTGCTGCTGGCGACGTACCTCGTCCTCGGACTGCCCTTCCTGCTGACGCAGCTGCTCCACAGCCGCTCGCGCGAGCAGCGCGACATCTGGGTGGGGTGCGCGACGATCGCGCTGATCGGCGTCTTCCTCACCCACACCCGCATGGGGCTCGTCGCCTTGGTCGTCACGTTGAGCGTGTTCCTCTGGAAGACCTCGCACCGCTACATCGGCATCTGCGCGGTGGCGTTGATGATGGTGATCGGGGTCATGCTCGCGGGCCGGCAGATGCGCCTCTCGGTTCCCGAGGTCGCCGAGGAAGCCGCGCGCCGTGGGGAGATCGCGGAGCACGTGCTCTCGGCACCGCCCACCCAGCTGCTGCTCGGCGTCGGCAGCACGCGCCGGCTCGCGATGTCGCCGATTCCCGAGCAGGACGCGCGTTGGATCTCGACCAGCATGCATCTGACGCTCATCCGCCAGAACGGCATCGTCGGCTGGGCGCTGATGTTGTGGATCTTCGCGGCGGCGCTGCTCGCGCTCTACCGCGGGTACGGGCGCATCCACGATCCGCACATGCGCCGTATCGTGTGGGCGATCTTCAGCTCGCTCGTCGGATTTCTCATCTCGATGACGGACGCGAACGTCTTCTTCAACGTCACGATCCAAATCTACGTCTGGGGCATGATCGGCGTCGGGATCGGGATCATCACCCATTTGAGCGGCCGCCGGCCGACGTTTCACGTCGTCTGGCGTTTCGGGGAGCACGGAGATTGAGCGTCTCCAGAACAGGGCAGGGGCTCCTACGTAACGCGCTCGTCGGTCTCGTCGCGGGAGTCGCGGCCGGTGCCGCGTGGTGGATCGTCGAGTCGACGGCGAACTGGGCATTCGGCGGCGTCGTGACGGGCGCGGTCGCGCGTATGATCCTCGGCCTCGATGTCCTCGTCGCGGGCAGCGCCGGTCTCGCGCTCGGCGTCGCGTTGACGTTCGTCCCCGGCGGCGCGAGCGCGCCGGCGCTCGCGCTCGGCCTCGCGATGGTCTACGGGCTGATCCGCATCTTCGAGCCTCCCGGGATGGGGGCCGAAGCGCTGTTCGTCGTCAGCGCCATCGCGAGCGTTGCGCTCGGCGTCCGGCTCGTCGGCGAGGACCGGCGCGGCCCGCTCGCATTCGTGCACGTGACGCTGCTCGCGACCGCGTTCGCGGCCCTCGGCAAGACGGTCATCGGGGAGGTGCAAAGCGACTATTTCAGCAAGACGGAGCCGAGCGCCGCGGCGCTCACGCTTCTCCTGGTAGCGCTGCCGCTCGCTGCGATCGTCGTCGATCGCGTCGTCGCGTTCGCGCTCCGGCGGCACGTCTGGCGCCTCGGTGCCGAGCTCGCGCTCGGCGCGGCGGCGGCGGTGCTGTGGAACCACTCGAGCCCGCCGCTGTGGACGGCACCGATCGACAATCCGCGTCTCAACGCGCCGCCACCGGCGGTGGGGACGCCGGACGTGCTCTTGGTCGTGCTCGACACCACGCGCGCCGACCACATGTCGACGTACGGCTACGGGCGCGAGACCTCGCCGAACCTGACGGCGCTCGCGAGCGACGCGCTCAACTTCACGCAAGCACGCTCGCCGGCGCAATGGACCGTGCCGGGACATGCCTCGATCTTCACCGGCATGTATCCCACGCGTCACGGCGCCCACTACGCCGGCGAATGGGCGGCGGGACCGAAGATCTACGGACGCAAGCGCGTGCTGCCGCTGTCGAACGAGCGGACGACGCTCGCCGAGGTGCTGCGCGACCGCGGCTATGTCACCGGCGGTTTCGCCGCGAATTTCGCGAACCTGGATCGTGGCTTCGGCATGGCGCAAGGCTTCGGGCACTACGAGGATCATCCGGGGCTGCTCTTCCGGCCGGTGCCGCACGTGGTGCGCTTCATCCAACGGTTCCGACCCGCGTTCTGCAAGAAGCCGTTTCGGAGCGCCCAGGAGATCAACGCCGCCGCGCTCGATTGGCTCGACAGGGCGCCCGCCGGTCGTCCCTTCTTCGTGTTCCTCAATTTCCTCGAGCCCCATCATTGGCTCGCCGCTCCGCCGTACGACCTGTGGAGCCGTGACCTGCCGCATGCGCGCCAGCTCGCGCTGAAGGGCCTGTTCACCCACAAGGTGCCGGTGCATCTCACCGACGAAGAGCGGACGTTCATCGCGGCGAACTACGACGGCCAGATCCTCGCCATGGACGCGGCGCTCGGCGAGCTGATCGCGGCGCTGAAGGCCCGCGGCCGCTACGAGAATACGTTGATCATCGTCACCGCCGACCATGGCGAGCTCCTCGGTGAGCACGAGATCGTGGGTCACGGCGGTCGGATGATGTACGAGGGCCTGCTCCACATTCCGATGGTCGTGAAGCTGCCGGGCGCCGACCACCCGAGAGGCACGATCGACGCCCGCGTGCAGCTCGTCGACGTCCTTCCGACCGTGCTCACGACGGTCGGCGCGCCGTTGCCCGACGGCGTGCAGGGCGAGCCCGTGCAGCACGTCACGCACGAGACGATCGCGGAGGAGCACATCAATCCCGAGTTCGTCGCCCAGTTCGGCGCGGTCTACGATCGCGCGCTCCGCGTCTACTATGATGGTACGTACAAGCTGATCAGCACCTCGCGTGGCGAGCGCCTGCTCTTCGACCTCGGACAAGACCCGGGCGAGGCCGAGAACCTGGCGAGCCGCGAGCCGGTGCGGGTCGCGGACATGGAGCGGCGGCTCGACATCGTGATGAGCCACATGGACCTGCCGACCGGCGATGGCACCAAGATCGCGGCGTCATCGGCGCCGCGATGAGCATGCCCGAACGCCTGGATGCCGCGCCGCGCGCGCAGCACGCGCCGCGCGTCTCGGTGATCGTCCCGGTCTACAATTCCGAGCGGCTCCTCGGGGAGTGCCTCGACGCCTTGCGGGCGAGCGACGACGCGGATTACGAGATCATCGTCGTCGACGATTCCTCGACGGATCGCTCGTGCGAGATCGCGGCGGCGGCTGCGTGCACGGTCGTACCGAGCGGCGGCCGTTTGGGGCCGGCCGGTGCGCGCAATCGCGGCGCCGAGCACGCGCGCGGGGACATTCTCCTCTTCATCGACTCCGACGTGATCGTCCGCCCGGACACGCTGGCGCAGGTGGCGGCGGCCTTCACCGCCGATCCGACGCTCACCGGCCTCATCGCGGTGCAAGCGCCCGTGATGCGCTTTCGAAACGCCTGCAGCAGCTACAAGAACCTCTGGATGTACTACACCTACGTGCGCCGGGCGGGGGAGGACGTCTCGCTCTTCTACACCACCGCCGCCGCGATCCGCCGCGAGTCGTTCCTCGAATCGGGCGGGTTCGACCGCAACTACACGAACCCGAACATCGAGGACACCGACTTCGGGCAGAAGCTCGCGCGGCTCGGGTATCGCGTGCGGGTCGCGCCCGATCTCGAGGTCGAGCACGTGAAAGGGTACGACCTGCGCGGGCTCCTCCGGACCGACTTCCTGCGGGCGATGTCGCTCGCCCGTCTCAAGCTGCGCAAGCGCGGCGACACGATGGGGAAGAACGATACGTCGGTGCCGACGGGCTACATCGTCAGCATGCCGCTTGCCATGCTGGCTGCTGTGCTGCTCGGGATTGCGCTCGTCACCAGGAGCGGACCCGCGCTGCTCGCATCTTTTCTCGCACTGGCGACGATTTTCGTGCTAAACCTGCCGTTCCTACGTGTCGTACGAACGCACGGCGGCCCCGCCGGCTTCGTGGTCGGAACGGTAATTCTGTTCATCGAGCTGCTCACCGCCGGGGCCGGCGGGCTCTACGGCATCGCGACGTTCATCGCCGGGAAGAAGTACTAGGAGCGGCGAGGAGGATCTCCCTGATGGGCTACCTGAACTACCTGCGTCACGGGAAGAACATCGTGTCGAAGAAGAACGCCATGCCCGTGTACATGGTGTACTTCATCACCGACGCCTGCAACGCGAAATGCAAGCATTGTCTCCTCGCCGACGGCGCGCATCCCGGATGGGAGACGCCGACGATGGAGTTCAAGCGCAAGGAGCTCTCGCTCGAGGAGATCGATAAGGTCACCGCGAGCATGGGGAAGAGCCTCATGTTTCTCCTCCCCACCGGCGGCGAGCCGTTCCTGCGCAAGGACATCGGCGAGATCGTCAAGATCTTCTACAAGAATACCGGCGTGCGGAACGTCGGCATCCCGACGAACGGCAGCACGCCGGCGCGCACGCTGAAGATCGTCGAGGACGTGCTGCAGTCGTGCCCCGATCTCGACTTCGGCATCGACGTCTCGCTCGACGGCATCGGAGCGCTCCACGACGAGATCCGCGTCTTCCCGGGTCTGTTCGAGCGCTCGATCGCGACGTACCGGGAGCTGAAGAAGCTCTCGAAGCACTATCCGAAGCTCAACGTCAACGTCGAGACGACGGTGTCGTCGCACAATGACAAGCACCTCCTCGAGAATTACGAGTACTTCCGCCGCGAGCTGCAGGTCGACAACGTCTTCACGCTGCTGACGCGCGGGTCGCCGAAGGAGTCGATCGCGAAGTTCTTCGACGTGAAGCGCTACGAGCAGTACGCCGAGGTCATCGAGAAGGACATGAAGAGCGGCGCGCTCTCGGGGTACGACACGTTTCCGTTCGCCGACTTCATCAACGCAAAACGCATCGTCCGGCACCGCCTAATCGCCGAGATCGCGAAGACCAACACGTACCAGATCCCGTGCTACGCTGGGAGCCTCGGCGCCTGCATGTTCGCGAACGGCGACATCTATCCGTGCGAGCTCCTGATCGACCGCAAGCTCGGGAACGTCCGCGAGAACGGCTACGACTTCAAGAAGATCTGGTACGGCAAGAAGGCCGACGAAGCGCGCACATTCATCCGCGACACGAAGTGCTTCTGCACCTACGAGTGCTTCCTGACCGTCAACATCCTCTTCAACCCGCGCATGATGCCGAAGATCCTGAAGGAGTGGGGCAGCTTGAAGGTGCGGAAGATGATGCGAAAGCTCGGCGGCGCGCGGCGGCCCGTGGAGTCGGCGGTAACGGCATACGCCGCGAAGGGCGACGGACATGCGTGCGTGAACGGCGCGATCCAGGCGCACAATGCGCAGCTCCTGAAGGGCGACGTGCAGGCCAACGGCTCGGCGAAGCCGGCCGACGAAGCTCACGTCTGACCACACCACCAACGGGACACTAGATCGGCGGCGCGCTGACGCCGCCCATGCACTCACCCCCGCGGCCGAGCTCGACCGGCCCCACTTGGAGGCTCCATGTACCGAGGCAAGCGCATCTCCGTCGTCATCCCGTGCCACAACGAGGAGGAGGGGATCGTCGCCGTCCTGAGGCAGATGCCCGCGATCGTCGACGAGGTGGTCGTCGTCGACAATTGCTCGACCGACGACACGGCCAAGGTCGCGGTCGAGCACGGCGCGCGCGTCGTGCCGGAGAGTCGGAAGGGGTACGGCTACGCGCACAAGTCGGGCTACGCCGCTGCGAACGGCGACATCATCATCACCATGGACGGCGACGGCACGTACCCGCCCGACTCGGTGCCCCTCCTCCTCTACGTGATGATGGAGGAGAAGGTCGACTTCATCACCGCCCGCCGCTGGTACTCGAAGCAAGGCGGCACCAAGAGCCCGATCCGCCTGCTCGGGAACGCGATCCTCTCCGGGACGATGATGGCGCTCTACTTCAAGTTCATCGTCGATTCGCAGTCGGGCATGTGGATGTTCAAGAAGGAGATCCTTTCCGACCTCGACCTCACCAGCAACAGTATGGCGCTCTCGGAGGAGATCAAGATCGAGGCCTTCACGCATCCGTCGGTCCGCGCGATCGAGATCCCGATCTACTACGGCGAGCGCATCGGCGAATCGAAGCTCAACATCTGGCGCGACGGCTTCTATAATCTGTTCTTCCTGGTGAAGAAGCGCCTGATGCTCCGCAAGAAGCAGCCGCGGAAGTGGAACGTCGAGCCGCTGCGCGCGGCGAACGACGAGGTGCGCGAGCGCCGCGCCGGAGGCGTCGGCTGAGCGCGTCCCTCCTCGGAGCGCGCGGGCGGGGCTGAGATGGCGCTGCCGATCGCGCATGCCACGGCGGGGTATCTGGCGCACCGTCTCGACCCGCGCCGCGAGCAGCGCGAGTCGTGGCGACGCGCCGTCGCGTTCCTGCTGATCGGCAACCTTCCCGACGTCGACTTCCTCTTCGGCTTCGTGACCGGCGAGCCGGGGGCGTTCCACCGCGGCGTGACGCACACCGTGCTCGCGGCGCTCGTCTTCGCGGTCGCCGCCGGGACGGTCGCGTGGTGGCGGCGCCTCGATGCGTGGTGGCCGGCCGCGGCGCTCTGCGGCGCGGCGTACGGCTCGCACCTCCTCGTCGACGCGTTCACCATCGACCAGCGCGGTTCCGCGGGCGCGCGGTTCTTCTGGCCGCTCTCCGACGCGTACTACATCTCGCCGGTGACGATTTTCGGCGAGATCCTCATCGACGGCGGCTCACGCGCCGGGTTCGTCCGCAGCATCCTCCAGTGGCCGACGGTGTGGGTGCTGCTCCGCGAGGTCGCGATCGCGAGCGTCGCGCTCGGGGCGCTGCGCCTGTTCGAGGCGGGGCGCCGCACGCGCGAGGATCTCGATGCGACGTCCGACGACGCGCGGATCGTCGACGACATTGCCGGCGAGGAGGACCTCGCGTGACGGGTCTCTGGCCGCTCGCGGCATACGTGATCTGCGTCGGCGCGTTGTTCGTGCGCGTCGCTGATCCGGGACGCGCCGCGCGCAGGACGGAGCTCGTGGCGACAGCGGACGACGTTCGCCTCGTGCGGCGGCAGCATCGCATCTTCTACGCGCTGCTCGTCGCGGCGCCGCTCGAATGGTGGTGGCGCGGGCGGCCGGCAACCGTCGAGCAGCTGCCGGGGGCGGCGCTCCTCGCGGCGGGCGTCCTGGGCTACCGCGTCGCCGGCGGTGCGCTCGGCGATCAGCTGTCGCCGCTGCTCGCGCCCCCCGAGCCGGCGCGGCTCGTCGACGCCGGACCCTACGCGCGGCTCCGCCACCCGATGTATCTCGCCGAGCTCGCGATCGCCGCCGGCGTCGTCTGGACGTTGGCGGCGCCGATCGCCGTCGTCGTCGCGGGCACGTTCGCCGCGGTCCTCCTCCATCGCCTGACGCGCGAGGAGCGCGTGCTCCGGGCGCGGCTCCCGGCGTACGCCGCCTACGCCGCCCGCACGTATCGATTGATCCCCTATGTCTACTGAGCCGCGTCCGGTCGCGAGGCGTGACGACGAGGAGGAGATGCGCGGTACGCCGCCCCTGCTCTTCGTGGTCGCATTGCTGGCATGGGCGGCCGTCGTCTACGGCCGCTACCTCCTCGGATACCTGCGCTGATGCTCGATCTCGCGACGCTCGCGCTGCTGCTCCTCGTGGCGCTCGGCCTCGGACGCCGGCTGCTCGCGGCGGTGCCGTTCGAGTGGGCGCTCGAGGAGGCGATCTTCGCGATCGCGCTCGGCCTCGGACTGCTCGCGTACGTGACGCTCGCGCTCGCCGAGGCGTCGCTGCTCGGACGTCCGGCGCTGCTCGCGGCGCTCGCGCTCGCCGCGGCGTGGAGCCGGCGGGAGCTCGTTGCGGGTGTCGCGCTCGGCGTGCGCGGTGCGCGGCGCTGGCTCGACGGGTCGGCGACGCGGAGCGAGCGCGCGGCGCTCGCGCTCGGCGTCGTCATCGTCGCGGCCGAGCTGGTGATGTCCTTCGCGCCGCCGGTCGGCGGCGATCAGACGAAGTATCAGCTGGTCTACCCGCGCCTTTGGGCCGAGGCGCATCGCGTCGTGGCGACGCCGTGGAGCTTCTGGGGCTACCTCCAGTACCTCATGAACCTGCTCTTCGCCGCCGCGTTCGCGCTTCGCGGTGACGTGCTGGCGCGGCTCCTGAACGCCGCGTACGGCGTACTCCTCGCGTTCGCGATCTTCGCGCTCGGGCGGCGCGCGTTCGGGCGGCAGACCGGCGTCTGGGCGGCGATCCTCTTTCTCACGATGCCGTTCACCGCGAGCCTGATGAGCCGCGCGTGGGTCGAGTTCGCGCTCAGCCTCTACGTCATCCTCGCGGTGCTAGCGGTGCTCGCGTGGCGGCGGTCGCGGTCGGGCGCATGGCTCGGGCTCGCCGCGGTGATGGCCGGGCTCGCGGCCGGAACGAAGCTCATCGGCCTACTCGCGCCGGCGCTCCTCGCCGTCGTCGTCGCGCTCGACGTGCTGCGCGCCGGCGGCCGGCGCGCAGCGCCGGCGGCGACGCGCGCGATCGCGACGTTCGGCCTCGTGGCCGCGCTCGCCGGCGCGCCGTGCTATGCGCGGAACGCGGTCGAGACCGGCAATCCGATCTATCCGTTCGGCTACGGCGTGTTCGGCGGACGGAACTGGAGCGCCGATGCGGCGCACGGGCTCGACGCGTACTACGATGCCTATCGCGAGACGCAGGCGGCGCGCCGGGGCGGTCACGCGTACCACGGCGTCGAGGCGCTGCGCTTCCCGTGGGACGCGACGATGGCGCCGCAATCGTTCGAGGAGGCCGGCCGCTCGGCGTACGACGTCGGGCCGTTCCTCCTCGCGTTCGCTCCCGCGCTCGTGCTGCTGCGGGGACGGCGGGACGCCGGCCTGCTGATCGGCGTCGCCGCCGCCTACGCCGCGGTCGTCGTGTTCGGCATGTGGGCGCATCCCCGCTACGTCCATCCCGCGCTCGTGCTGCTGCTGATCGCAACCGTCGAGGCGACGGCGCGCCTCCGCGCTCTCGGCCCCGCTGCGGCGCGCGGCGTGACCGCGGTCCTCGCGGCGACCGTCCTCGTGCAGACGGCGCTCAGCGCGCGTGTCCTCGCGCCGCTCTGGCCGGACAGCGCGCGGGTGGCGCTCGGGCGCATGACGCCGGACGCGTTCCTCCGCAAGAACGAGCGTCATTACGCGCTCGCGTCGCTGGTGCGCGCGCACGTGCCACCGAACGGTAACGTGCTCCTGCTCGGCATGATCCCGCATCCGTACTATTACGTCGGACGGCCCTTCACCCTGGCGAGCCCCCTCGAGCAGGGTGCGATCGATTATCGGAGCATCGCAAACGTGGACGATTTCGTGAACGCGATCCGCCGCTATGGCGTCACCTACGTCGTGCGGGAGGTCGAGCCCGACAAGCGCGCGGCGAACCCCGTCGGCGAGCGCGTGCTGCGTCTCTGGGACGACCTCCTGGCGCGCGCGGAGAAGATCGGCGACACGCCGGATGGCGCGCTCTATCGCTTGACGCCGGCGATGGCGCGCGCGGACGGCGCGGCATGAAGGCACGCGGCAGCGGCAAGTTCGCGCTCGACTCGATTCAGATCTTCGGGGGCCAGATCGCGATGATGGCGGTCGGCATCGTGAACGGCGTCATCATGGCGCGGTGGCTCGGCGCGAGCGGGCGGGGGACCTTGCAGATCCTCATGCTCATGCCGCTCGTGCTGTCGAACTTCGTGAAGCTCGGCATCCCGCAGGCGAGCGTCTACTACATGCGGCGGCGCGGCGCGTCCGCGGCGGACGTCGCGTCGAACTCGATCTGGATCGCCTGCGTGACCGGCGGGCTCGCGGTCGGCGTGTGCTGGCTGTGGCGCGACTGGCTCCTCGCCCGCTTCCTCAAGCAGGCGCCGCCGGAGCTGCTTCTCCCGTCGCTCTGCCTGATCCCGTTCATGCTGCTGCAGTTCTACCTGCTCGGCGTCGCGCAGGCGCAGCAACGGTTTCGCGAGTACAACCTCCGGCAGATCGCGCCGAACGTCCTCAGCCTCTTCGGGTTGATCGTCACGCTGGTCGTGCTCCACATGGGCGTCGCGGGCGCGGTATGGGTCCAAGTCGCGATCCAGGTGCTGATGACCGTGTGGATGGTGGTGCGCGTGCACCGCGAGGTGCATCTGCACCTCCGCTGGACGGGGGCGCTCGCGCGCGGAATGCTCGCGTTCGGCCGCAAGTCGTACGTGCAGACGCTCGCCGCGACCCTGCATCTGCGCATCGACCAGTTCATGTGCGCCTACTTCCTCATGCCCGCGGACGTCGGGTTGTACGCGGTCGCGGTCAATCTCGGCGGCCTCCTCGACAAGATCGCGGATGCGGTCGGAACCGTGATGTTCCCGCAGCTCGCCGGCCTTGCCGATCGCGAAGCGCACGCCGCGACGACCCGGGTATGCCGCCACACCCTCTTCGTCCTCGCCGTCGGCGCCGCGGGGCTCGCGCTCATCGCGCCGCAGCTGCCGCGGATCTACGGCCGTGACTACCCGGGCATGGTCGTCCCGCTCCTCGTCCTCCTTCCTGGGATGCTTCCGTCCGGTTTGTATCAGCTGCTGACGCGATACTTCACGAGCCGCGCGCGCCAGGAGGTCAACATCGCGGCGGCGGGCATCGCGGTCGTGCTCAACGTGGCGCTCAACTGGGTGCTGATCCCGCGCTACGGGATCCTCGGCGCGGCGCTCGCGAACGGCGTCTCCTACGGCACGGCGGCCGTCGTGCTGCTGGTCGCGTTCGTGCGCGAGTCGGGGCTCTCGGTGTCCGAGACGCTCGTGCCGCGAGCGACGGAGATCAGCGACATGGTGCACAGGGCCCGGGGCGTCGTCGCGAAGCTCACGGGCGGCCACGCGGCATAGCGCGGCGAAATCCCGCGTTGCGGCGGTCGACGAAACCATTTATCGTCGCTGAAGCTCCGCAGAAGCCGCATCGGGTGACGCGACGGGAATCCTCTTCCGTCGAATCCATCAATCGGAGGATCGTTTCCGTTGACGCAGAAGGTCCTGGTCGTCGGCCTCGACTCGGCGCCGCCGCGATTGCTGTTCGACGTCTATCGGCGCGAGATGCCGACGTTGACGCGGCTCATCGAGCGCGGCGCGCACGGCCGCCTGCAGAGCACGAACCCGCCGATCACGGTGCCGGCGTGGACGTCGATGATGTCGAGCAAGGATCCGGGCCAGCTCGGGTTCTACGGCTTCCGCAATCGGAAAGACCACTCGTACGACGGCTACGCGTTCGCGAACTCCGCGCTCGTCCGCGAGGCGCGCCTGTGGGACCTCCTCGGCGAGGCCGGCAAGCGCTCGATCGTGCTCGGTGTGCCGCAGACGTATCCGCCGCGGCCGCTGAACGGCGAGATGGTGACCTGCTTCCTCACGCCGTCGACGAAGGCGCAGTACACGTATCCGGAGACGTTGAAGGCCGAGGTCGAGCGCGTCGCTGACGGCTACGTCCTCGACGTCGACGACTTCCGCACGCCGCACAAGAAGGAGCTGCTCGAGCGCGTCTACGCGAAGACGCGCAAGCACTGGGCGGTCGCGAAGCACATGATCGCGAGCCGCGAGTGGGATTACTTCATGCTGGTCGAGATGGGCCTCGACCGCATCCACCACGGGTTCTGGAGCTACATGGACCCCGAGCACCGGAAGTACGAGCGCGGCAACGAGTTCGAGCAGGCGATCCGCGACTACTATCGCTACCTCGACGGCGAGCTGGCGAGCTTGCTGGCGCTGGCGCCGCAGGACGCGCTGGTTCTCGTCGTCTCCGACCACGGCTCGAAGCGAATGGAGGGCGGCATCTGCTTCAACGAGTGGCTGATCCGCGAAGGCTATCTGACGCTCAAAGATCCGCCTCGGACGCCGACGCCGATCGGCAAGGTCGCGATCGACTGGTCGCGCACGAAGGCGTGGGGCGACGGCGGCTACTACGGGCGCTGCTTCATGAACGTGAAGGGCCGCGAGCCCGAAGGTATCGTGGATCCGAAGGACTACGAGCGGGTGCGCAACGACTTGATCGCCGGGATCGAGGCGATCGTCGACGACCGCGGCCGCCCGATCGGCTCGAAAGCCTATCGCCCCGAGGACATTTATCGGTCGGTGAACGGCGTCGCGCCCGATCTCATTGTGTATTTCGGTGATCTCGATTGGCGCTCGGTCGGCGCCGTCGGCATGGACTCGATCTACACGTTCGAGAACGACACCGGGCCCGACGAGGCGAACCACGACTGGTACGGCATCTTCGTGATGTCGTCGCCGAATGGCTCGGTGCCGCTCCAAGGGAACCTCGGCGACGTCTCGATCTACGACGTCGCGCCGACGCTGCTCACGTACTTCGGCTTGCCGGTCCCGGCGGACATGATTGGCCGCTCGCTGGTGAGGAACTGAGGAGGCTTGCGTGCGGCACGTCGCGGTCGACATCGTCACCGGCTTCCTCGGCAGCGGCAAGACGACGCTGCTCAGCCACGTGCTCGCGCACGGCCTGAAGGGCAAACCCGTCGCGGTCGTGATGAACGAGATCGGCGAGGTCGGAATCGACGGCCAGGTCGTGACCGGCCTCAACTACGTCGAGAAGATGGTCGAGCTCTCGAGCGGCTGCATCTGCTGCTCGATCGACGAGTACCGCTTCGACCTCGCGATCCAGGAGCTGATCGAGACCGTCCACCCGCACCTCATCATCATCGAGTCGACGGGGCTCGCCGATCCGGAGCCCCTCACGTACCGCGTGAAGGCCGCAGGCCTGAACCTCGATGCGGTGATCACGGTCGTCGACGCCGCCAACGTCGAGCGCTTCGTCAAGGAGACCGAGGTCGCGACGGCGCAGATCGAGGCGGCGGACTTCCTGGTCGTCAACAAGATCGACCTCGTCGCGACGGCCGACGTCGCGCGCGTCGAGCGCCGGCTGCGCAAGCTGAACCCGCGTGCGCTGCAGTTCCGCAGCGTCCGCGGCGCCATCGACTCCGAGGTGCTGTTCGCGACCGGCGTCGCGACGTACCGCGAGCGCGCCCACGAGGCGCGCGCGACGTCCGATCACCTGCACCAGGACGCCTTCGGCTCGTTCCTCTACCGCAGCGACGTCGAGCTCGATCAGCCGGCGTTCGAGCGCGTGCTCGAGCGTCTGCCCGACGACGTGATTCGCGCCAAGGGCATTGTGCGTCTCGTCGGACGCGATTGGCATTGTCTCTTCAACGTCACCTGCGGTCGCGTGGAGCTCGGTTGGCTGAAGCTCCCGGAGGATCGCACGGAAAACCAGGCCGTCTTCATTGGCCGCAATCTCGACCGGCATCGCGCCGGCATCCTCGAGGCGCTCCGCGGCTCCGAGCGCGCGCAGGCACGGCGACAGGGAGAAGTTCGATGACCGCGACCCCCAAACGGCCGGAAGATCCGGCCGAGCTACCGCCCACCCCCGACGCGACCGAGGGCTACTCGCCCGAGGAAGAAGAGGAAGTCCAGAAGCGCCTCGAGGATTTGGGCTACATCTGAGCACCACGCTCGCGTATCCTCCCCGGAGGACACGCGCGGATCATATCTGGCGCGGGCTTCGTCCCGCTCCGCACTCGCAGCCCGTCGCCACGGCGGGCGTCACCTTCCCACTCTCGGAGGACGTCCATGGAGATCCTGGACAAGATTCGTGAACGCAAAGCCCGGACGGGCGTGATCGGACTCGGCTACGTCGGGCTGCCGCTCGCCATCGAGTTCGCGCACGCCGGCTTCCACGCCGTCGGCATCGACGTCGACACGCGCAAGGTGGACGCCATCAACGCCGGCCAGTCGTACATCGTCGACACCAGCAGCGAGGAGGTCGCGTCGCTGGTCGCGGCAGGACGCCTGCATGCGACGACCGATTTCGCGGCGATCGAGGATCTCGACACGATCAACATTTGCGTGCCGACGCCGCTCCGCAAGACCAAAGACCCCGACATGACCTACGTCGTGGCCGCGGTGAGCGAGATCAAGAAGCACCTCCGCGCCGGCCAGCTGATCATCCTCGAGTCGACGACGTACCCCGGTACGACCGAGGAGCTGCTCCTGCCGCAGCTCGAGGAATCGGGGCTGAAGGTCGGCCGCGACTTCTTCCTCGCGTTTTCGCCGGAGCGCATCGATCCCGGCAACAAGCAGTTCAACACCCGGAACATCCCGAAGGTCGTCGGCGGTGTGACGGCGCGCTGCACGCAGGTTGCGAAGACGCTCTACGAGCAGAGCATCGAGACCGTCGTGCCGGTGTCGTCGACGCGCGTCGCCGAGATGGTGAAGCTCCTCGAGAACACGTTCCGCAGCGTCAACATCGGGTTGGTGAACGAGCTCGCGCTCATGTCGGCGAAGCTCCACATCAACGTGTGGGAGGTGATCGACGCCGCGGCGACGAAGCCCTTCGGCTTCATGCCGTTCTACCCCGGACCCGGCCTCGGCGGCCACTGCATCCCGATCGACCCGTTCTACCTCGGGTGGAAGGCGCGCATGAACGGCTTCGAGCCGCGCTTCATCGAGCTCGCCGGCCAGGTGAACGAGTCGATGCCGAAGTTCGTCATCGACAAGGTCACGGACGCGCTGAACGACGACGGCAAGGCGGTGCGCAACTCGCGCATCCACGTCCTCGGCGTCGCCTACAAGCGCGACGTCAACGACATCCGCGAGAGCCCGTCGCTGCACGTCATCAAGATGCTGATCGACCGCGGCGCGAGGATCAGCTACAGCGACCCGTTCGTGCCGGAGATTCGCGAGGACGGGATAGAGCTCACGGGCGTCCCGGTCCGCGAGACCCTCGAAGCCGGCACCGATTGCGTGGTATTGCTGACTGACCACAGCAGCTTCAACTATTCCGAGATCGTGCACCTGGCACCGCTGATCGTCGACACGCGGAACGCGCTCCGCGACTTCATCGGCGGCAACATCGTCCGGCTGTAGGCAGGGGGGAGCATGGGCGCGGACAATACGTTGCGACGGCGGATCCTCGGCGAGTTTCGCAAGGCGCACGAGGCGAACAAGGAAGCGCCGTTCCTGCACACCCGGCAGCATCTGACGGAGCGGCTCGGCGAGACCTACGAAGTGCTCGCGCCGCAGATGCAGTTCCTCGAGCAGAACCGCTATCTGCATTGGAAGGCGGCGGACGTCTTCAAGATCTCGCCCAAAGGTTTGCGCGCGACCTACACCCCGGAGGACCTCGCGCGCGAGTTCCCCGACTGACGTGCCGCGCGCGCTCGGCTACGTGAACTAATCGGCGCTGCGTGATCGCGATCGTCGGCCTCGATGGAGCGACGTGGGATCTCGCCCGCCCGCTCATGGACGCCGGCGAGATGCCGACGCTGCGGCGCCTCGTCGCCGCCGGCGCGTCCGGGGTTCTGCGGTCGACGACGCCCCCCGTGACGTTTCCCGCGTGGTCGTCGTTCATGACCGGCGCCAACCCCGGCAAGCACGGCATCTTCGACTTCACACGCCGGGTGCCCGGCACGTACGAGCTGGCGTTCGTCACCAGCCACGACCGCCGCCTGCCGACGATGTGGCGGCTGCTATCCGACGCCGGACGGCGCGTCGCCGTCCTCGGCGTGCCGACGACGTACCCACCGGAGCCGGTGAACGGCATCATGATCGGCGGCTTCGACAGCCCGGTCACGACCGGGATCGACGGCTCGTTCGTCCACCCGCGCGCGCTCTACGACGAGATGCGCGCGGCGGTCGGGCCGTACACGATCACCGACTTCCAGGAGCTGCGCATCGGGCCCGGCTGGCACGACGCGGCGCTGCCGAAGATCCTCGCCGCGGTCGATCGTAAGCGCGATCTGGGGCGCTGGGTCCTCGCCCGCGAGGCGTGGGACGTCTTCATGGTGCTCTTCGGCGAAGCCGACACCGCGAGCCACCACTTCTGGATGTTCGCGGATCCGCGCTCGCCGCGCTTCGACGCCGCGCGCGCTTCCCGTCACCGCAATGCGCTCCGCGACGTCTACCGCCGACTGGATTCGGCGTTGGCGGCGATCGTCGGCGCGCTGCCACGCGACGCGACGGTGCTCGTCGCCTCCGATCACGGGTTCGGCGGCGCCGGCACGACCGTCGTCCACTTGAACCGCTGGCTCGCCGAGCGCGGCCTGCTGCGCTTTCACGCCGGGGCGCGCGCGGTTCCGGCGCGCGTCGTTCGCGGCGCACGCGGCCTGGCGCTGCGCGCGCTGCCGCGCCGCGCCCAGGAGCGCGCCGTCCGGCGGCGCGGCCGCGGCCTCGCGCGCCGACTCGAAGCGTGGTCACGGTTCGGCGCGATCCATCTGGTACGGACGGGCGCCTTCTCCGAGGAGCTCAACTACGCGCCCAGCATCTGGCTGAACGTGCGCGGCCGCGATCCGCTCGGCACCGTCGCGCCCGGGCGCGATTACGAGGCGCTGCTCGAACGCCTGCGCGGCGATCTCCTCGTGTGGCGGCATCCGGTGAGCGGCGCGCGCATCGTCGCCGCCGTCCATCGCCGCGACGAGATCTACACCGGCGGCTGCGTCGACGGCGCTCCCGACCTCGTCCTCGAGCCCGCGCTCGAGAACGGCTACTCGTACGTGTGGCTGCCGAGCACCGGCGACGAGCGCGCGAGCGTGCGCCCGCTGGCACCGGCGGAGTACGTCGCCGGGAAAGGCGGCGGCATGAACGGCAGCCATCGCGCCGACGGGCTCTGGGCACTTGCGGGCCCGGCCGTGCCGCGAGGGATGCGCGCCGCAGCCTCGATCACCGACGTCGCGCCGACCGTGCTGCATCTCGCCGGCCTTCCGGTGCCGTCGTGGATGGACGGGCGGGTGATTCCCGGCGTGGCCGGCGAGATCGTCACTGCGGGTGCCGAGAGCGGCAACACCGCGACGCTCGCAGCTTTTAGCGGCGAGCCGTCTGCACGCACTGCCGGCGAGGAGGACGAGCTCTGGCGGCGGCTCGTCGCGCTCGGCTACCTCGAGGGAGCGGAGCGGTGACGTCGCGGATCGCGATCGTCGCCGCATGCCCATTCCCGACGCTGCAGGGATCGCAGCTGCTGATCCGCCGGCTGGCGGAGGGGCTGCAGGCGCGTGGCCACGCGGTCGTCGTCGTCGCCTACGCGGAAGGGCTGGAAGACGCGCTCACCGGCGTCCCCGTGCGCCGGATTCCGGCGATTCCCGGGTGTCGCGCCCGCGGCTCCGGGCCGCGTGCGGCGAAGCTGCTGCTCGACGCCGCGCTCCTCGCGCAGGTGTGGCGTGTCGTGCGCGACGAGCGGATCGAGATCATTCACGCGCACAATTACGAGGCGGCGCTGGTCGGCCTCGCAGCCGGACGGCTCGCGCGCGTGCCGGTCGTGTATCACAGCCACAACGCGCTCGCGGAGGAGCTGCCGACGTATTTTCGCGGCGCGCTGGCGCGGCGTGCGGCGCGCGCTCTCGGCGCGCTCGCCGACCGCGAGGTGCCGCGACGTGCCGATCACTGCATCGCCATCTGCCACGAGCTCGTCGAGTTTTTGCGCGCGCGCGGCGTCGGAGCGGTCGATCTCGTCGCGCCTGGGGGCTCGGTCGAGGAGTTCCCCGCGCGCTCGTCGGGCGACGTCGCGGCAATCCGTGCCCGCTTCGCGTTCGGGAGCCGCCCCCTGTTGCTGTACGCCGGGAATCTCGACGGCTATCAAAACGTCGAGCTCTTGCTGGGGAGCATCGGGCGCATACGCCACGTCGTGCCCGATGCGCTCCTCGTGCTCGCGACGCACGCCGCACCGCGATCCGTGCGGCGCGTGCTCACCGCGCGGACCGACGGCGTGCGCATCGTGACCGCCGCCGACTTCGCGACGGTGCGCGACCTGCTGCAAGCCGCCGACGTGGCGCTCTGTCCGCGTCGTGAGTGGTCGGGATTTCCGATGAAGCTGCTCAACTACATGGCTGCGGGAAAGGCGGTCGTCGTCGCGGCGGGATCGGCCAAGGCGGTGCGCCACGGCGTGAACGGCTGGGTGGTCGCCGACGGCAGCGCTCGCGGCTATGCCGCTGCGATCCTGCACCTGCTGCGCTCGCCGGGACTGCGCGCCGCGCTCGGCGCCGCGGCGCGGCGTACCGTCGAGGACGAGTACGGCTGGGACCGCGTGCTCGATCAGGTCGAGGCGATCTACGCGAGCGTCCTCGCCGCACGTGCGCGCGCCGACGTGACGCACGCGCCGCCGCTGCCGCTCCGTGCCGCAGGTTACGAATGATATCGTTCATCATGAGGAGGTGTTGATGCAGAAGCCGACGATCGCGATCACGATGGGCGACGCGGCGGGCATCGGCCCGGAGATCATCGTCAAGTCGCTCGCGGACCCGCGGGTGCACGACTGGTGCGAGCCCGTCGTCCTCGGCGATGTCGGCGTGCTGCGCGCCGCCGCGGAGCAGGCGCGGGTACCGCTGCGTCTGGACACCGTCGAACACGCCGCGAACGCGCACGGCGGCCCCGGCAGCGCGGCGGTCCTCGACTACGGCAACGTCGACCGCGCGCGTGTGCGCATGGGCGTCATGGACCCGGCGCTCGGTGAGGCGGCGGTGCACTACACGCGCGAGGCAGCGCGCCTCGCGCTGGCCGGCGAGGTGCACGGCATCGTGTCGGCGCCGCTCAACAAGGAGGCGATGCGGGCGGCCGGCCATCACTATGAAGGCGCGACGGAGATCTTCGGCGAGATGGCGGGTACGAAGCGCTACGCGATGGTGAACCTCCTCGGCGACATGCGCGTGATGCTGCTGACGAACCACATGTCGCTGCGCGAGGCGATCGATAAGGTCACGCAGGCGCGCGTCTACGAGAAGGTGATGCTCGGCCACGAGGCGCTCGTCGATCAAGGGATGACCGGGCCGCGTATCGCCGTCTCGTCGTTGAACCCACATGCAGGGGAAGGCGGTCTCTTCGGGCGCGAGGAGATCGACGAGATCATCCCGGCGCTCGCGCGCGCGCGCGCAGAGGGCGTGAACGCGATCGGTCCCGTACCCGCGGACACGGTCTTCTTCAAGGCAAAGCAGGGACTCTACGATATGACGATCGCGCTCTACCACGATCAGGGTCTGGGTGCCGTCAAGCTCCTCGGCTTCGGCACGGTCGTGACGTTGCTCGTCGGCTTGCCGTTCATCCGCACCTCGACGGGCCATGGGACCGCGTTCG
>WNFR01000744.1_pt1 | contig 33364 bp, 23 predicted proteins | sample 5400221 | NCBI WGS metagenome assembly WNFR01 (sample SAMN13153357, study PRJNA577476) | soil metagenome | isolation source: 40 cm soil under Madrone tree | place: USA:California | collected 2016-06-14
CCCACGCCGTCGGCGCTGGGATCGACGATTTTAACCTCCATGCCGGGAAGCGGCTTGCCTACGGTGTCAGCGCGAAATGGTTTTAAATCGTTCACAGTGATGGCGGTGCCGGCTTCGGTGAGACCGTAACCGTTGGCGACGGGAATGCCGAGCTGGTAGAAAAATTGCAGCGTTTGCGGTTCGGTGAAAGCGCCGCCGACGATAATGGCCTGGAGTTCATTGCCGAATGCGGAGTGGACTTGTGTCAGAAGGCGGCGGCTGAGCCAGAGGCGGGGTCGATTTTTGGTCAGCGCCTTATTCACGCCGACCAGAAAATCGAAAACTTTTCGTTTGCCCGGTGACAATTCAGCGAACTTTGCTTCCAGACCTTTTTGGAGATTTTTGAGAACGAGCGGCACCAGGCTGACGTAGGTGATTTTGTAGCGGGTGAAAGCTTCACGAACAAATTCGGGGCGAAGTGTGCGCAAATGCACGACGCAGGCGCCGCAAGTGAATGGGCCAAAAAAGCCAACCATGAAATCGATGGCGTGGTTGGTGGGAAGGATGCTGAGGTAGCGGACCCCGGGCCAGAACGGATAAAGCGAAGTGAGCGCTAGGCACTGTTCGAGATAATTTTCGTGGCTCATCGTGCAGCCTTTGGGGCGGCCGCCGGTGCCGGAGGAATAGACGATGGAGGCGATGTCTTTGCGTTCGCGGGGGACGAACGCTGGCTCGTTTGTGCTGCGAAATTCTTCCCAGCGTTGGGCGCCAGCGAGATTGGCGTCGGGTGGCGCTTCGGTGACGACAATGGTTTGAATGTTGGGAGCGGCGGTGCGACCAGGAGCGACGCTGAGTTGCCTCCAAATAGGATATTCGGTGATGAGAATTCTCGCGTTGGAGTGTTGCAGTAACTGCCATTGCTCGGCAGCGGTCAGTTTGTAATCGAGTGGAACAAGCACGCCGCCGGAATAAAAAATCGCAAATGCGGAGATCAGCCATTTGGACTGATTAGTCATGATGATGCTGGCGCGGACGCCTGGAGCAAATCCTGCCTCTTGCATTGCTTTTGCAAGTGGAAGTGCGCGAGCGTTAAATTCGCGATAGGTGATGCGTTCTTTTTCGCGTTCGCGGTCGGCTTCGATGAGACAGACTTCATCGGCGAACCGCTCCATAGCGTCTTTCAGTGCGGCTCCGATGGAAGAATACTTTGTGAGGTCGAGCATTACAGGCGGGACTGGATGCGCTCGGCTAGAGTTTTGAAGTCGCTTACGCCCTGGACTTCGTAGTCGGGGAGTTCGATACCGAAATGATTTTCAATGCGGGAGAGGAGTTCGAGGGTTTGCAGGCTGTCGATGCCGAGTTTTTTGAAGAAGTCGTCTTCGGGCGCGAGGGTGCCCGGAGCCAATTTGAAGTGGGTGGCGGCGAGATTCAGCACTTCCTGAGTGGTTTGTTCGAGGTCGGGCATGACACTGTTAATTTAGCATTCCCAGGCAAAGAAGAAAAATTCAGTTTGCGTCAGTTAGGCGCGATTGCGTTAGAAAGTGGCGATGCTTACCGGCAGCCGAACGTTGCCGAAGCGCCGTCAGCAGCCAGGATCGCCGCGGCCATTGGGGGATGAATGCAGCGCAACTCGGCAGCTTGGCGGCCGAATCAAATGGGGAGGCAGCTAGTTGTGAGGAGTAAGATGAAAAAGAATCTAGTCACCAGGAACAATGCAAAGGGCGAAGGTGGCAGGTTTATTTCACATAGCGCGCAGACACCTGAGGCTAAGGCTGGTAGGGCATGGGGCCGGTGTTTTCTATGAATTTCTTCAGGCCGGCCATTACCGCGGAACGAGCGAAGAGGTCGCAGAAGATTGCGATTTCCTGGCGGAGTTCTTCGCGGGGGAGGGGCTTGATGAATTTTTTTGCGGCGATACGGGTGGCGGCATCGAATTTTGTGATTTGCGCCGCGGTGGACTTGGCTATTTTGAGGGCTTCGCCTTCGGCGGCTAGTTGAGCTACCAGGCCGACGGACTGGGCGCGGGCGGCGTTTACGCTGCGGCCGGTGAGCAGAAGATCGCGGACGAAGCCGTTGCCGAGGTCGCGTTTGAGGCGGGGAATGCCGCCGAAGCCCGGGATTAAACCCAAGCGCAATTCGGGAAATGCGAAGCGGGCCATTTTGTCGGCGATGATTACGTCGCAGACTAGCGCCAGTTCCAGGCCGCCGCCGAAGCAAACGCCGTGGACGGCGGCTATGGTGACAAACGGGGCTTCATCGAGCCAATTCAGGACGGCGTGAATGCGTTCGAGGAATTCGCGAACGCCCACGCTGCGATCTTTTTCATTTAGGGCGATAGCGCCGTGATACAGCTCGCGCAGATCGGCGCCTGCGGAGAAGCCACTTTTTTGCGCACTGGAAATGATGCAGGCGGAAGTTTCGGCAGCGAGATTTTTTGCTGCGGCAACAAACTGTTCGAGTTCGCCGAGCATGACCGTCCCGATTTCGTTGGCCGGAGCGCGGTCTAGCGTCAATTCCAGCGAGCCGTCGCGCCATTCCCAACGCAGCGTTTCACCGTTGAAGGATTTCATGCGGAGGCCTTTCGCTCGTACATGGCGTTGATTTCAGCATCATAGCGTTTTGCGATGGCTTCGCGCTTGATTTTGCCCATGGCGGTAAGCAGGCCTCTTTCCGGCGTTAAGGCGTCAGCGAGAATTTTGAAATTGCGAATCTGGCGGTAATGCGGGAGTTCGGGATTGATGGCGTCAATGGCGGTTTGCACGGCACTTGATTCGACTTTGCCGGTTACGAGCATGCAGACGTAGCTACGCCCGTTGCCAACCAAAATAATTTGCTGTGCGGCGGGCAGAAGCTGCGCCAGTTTGTCTTCAATTGGCTCTGGAGCAAATTTGTGACCGGTGTTCAGAACCAGAAGATTTTTTATGCGGCCGATGATGCGCCAATTGCCGCGCGAGTTGACTTCGCCCTGATCGCCGGTGTGGAACCAGCCGTCGTGCAGGACTTTTGCGGTTTCTTCGGGACGATTCCAGTAGCCGGAGAAAATATTCGGGCCGCGCACGACGATTTCGTCGTTGTCGGCGAGTTGCATTTCGATGCCGGAAATTGCGGGGCCGACGTAGCCGGGCTCGACGGGAAGACGTGGATCGTCGAGCGTGCAGAGCGCAGTAGTTTCGGTAAGACCGTAGGCTTGCAGCACGGGAATGCCCAGCATCAAGAAAAATTGCTGCGTTTCCGGAGCGAGCGGAGCGGAACCGCAGATCAGTGCACGAAGATCCGGCCCGAAGCGGCTTTTTACTTTTGCGAAGATTAATTTGCGGCCAAGCGCGAGCCAAAGTGCATCGAAGGATCTGCCGCGCCCAACGTGTTGGCGCTGCCAGGCTTCGCGGGCGCGCGAGTAGAGAGAGCGAATTGGAGCGGCCTGCTTAGCGATATTGTCTTCGACGCCGCGCTTGACGCGTTCGAGGAGCGTGGGCACGTTCAGAAAATAGTGCGGCGCGGAGATGCGAATTTCGTCGGGGAGTTTATTCAGGTCAGTAGAAAGGGTGAGGACGGCTTCGCGGGAGAAGGCCGCGAGCATTAACATCCACGGGGCGGCGAAATTCATTGGGGCGTACAGGAAGATACGATCAGGCTCGGAAACTTTTCCCATAAGTTGATCGAGGCGTTCGGTGGTGCAGCCCGTCATGTGATTTAGATTGGCGATGCTGAGGCAGACGCCCCTGGGTTCGCCGGAAGTTCCCGAGGTGTAGATGATGGTTAGCAATTCATTGTCGGGGCGTTGACGAATGGGAAAGAGTGCGTGCTCCTGCTGGTTCGCCGAAAAAAAATCAGAAAGTAAAACTTCCTGAGGCAAATCGGGCCAAGCATTGGCGAGCGCATCGGCGAGTTTCTGGTCGCCAGTGAGGACGAGGCGCGGCTGGCAGTCCTTCAACATGGCCACGAGTTCAACAGGCGTCTGGCGATAATAAAGAGGAACGACGACTACGCCTTCGGCCATAAGCGCGAGATCGATGGCGACCCAGTGGATGGAGTTTGCGGCGATGAGTCCACAGCGTTCGCCGGGCTGAATTCCCGTGGAACGCAACCAATTTCGCGCATTTTCAACCAGGCTTAGCAGTTCCGCGCCGGTTTTCGAGACGAATTCCTGGGCGTGCACTTCGCGGAGAACGACGCGGTCTGCCGAGCGCTGTAACCGGTCAAAAATACTCTGCAGAAAATTCGGCATGAAGATTATTTCGATGCGGCCATGGCGGCTTCGGAGACATCGTACTTTTCGGCAAGGCGCACGAGATTTTCGCTGAGCGGCGGAAGATATTCTTCCCAGGAGCGGACGCCGCCACGCAGCGGAAATTCGGGATACTGGCGGCGCATCAAGTCTTCGAAAATTACGCCCATGCGGGCCATGACTTTGAGACTGCGGACGACGGTATCGCCGATTCCCTGGCGGATGGATTGGGAGTCGGCGACAAGTGTCTCCATCATCTGTAACATTTTGGGGCTGAGATCGGGATCGTCGACGCTGACGCAAAGGTGATTGTGGCCGCGTTCGCGCATTAAATTGCGGATGCGTTCGTCCATGGTGACGCCAGCGGAAGCGACCAGGCTGGGCATGCAGGTGACAATGCCGTGATAGCGCGAGGAAACCATGTACGAAGCCTGACGGAGGATGGAAACGAGTTGGTACATGTCGAAATCGTCGGAGGTGAAAATCGGGAGGCCGGGAATCTGCTGGGCGATGGCGCGGCAAGCGACGGCGTCGAGGCGTTCGGTAGCAGCGAGTACGGTGAAGACTTTGTGCCTTTGTTGGAACGCGCGAGTGGACGTGACAAAGCCGTCGATGTAGTACTTGAACTTGCGATCGGATTCGGCGCCGGATGCGTGGAAATAAACGGTGCGGTACTGGCTGTCTTTGTAGGCGCCGGTGGTGACGCGTGCCAGGTATTTTGCGATGGAGGCTTTTACCGGCCAGACAAACGGATGAATCGGACAAAGAATGAGCACGGGAGTTTTTTCGTCCCAGCCAGCGTTGCGCAAGGCCTTGCGGCCGTAGGCATCGGGATGCGGTACGAACGTCCATGCAGTGTCGGTGCCGAGTTCGGTGGAGATGCCGAGCTTGCCGAGCACGGTTTGCGATTCAGGATTGCGCGTGATGACCAACGAATCGTGAACGAAGCGCGCGCACATGTCTGAGATGAGTTTGTCCATGTGGCCGGCTTCGGCGCCATAGCCAATAGATAATTTATTTTCGGAGGAGGCGAAGCCGAGCGAGCCGATCATCATGGTGGTGAGGGCGTTGGCGAACTTGCTTTTGAACATAGAGCCTTCGCAGGCAACGACGCCGTGATTTTTGCGGGTTTCGCGATAGAGGAAAGGCGGAAAAACGTCGGGCAGGAAAACCTGCTTAGTGCCTTCAAAGTAATCTTTGGTGCGGTCGAAATCCTGCGTCATGACGCTGAAATCTACGTTTTCCGGGCCGAGTACGTGGCGGATTTGGCGGAGCATTTCGTTGACGCGAACATCGGAGCCGGTGTTGCGGGTGCCGTTGTAGCCTGCGAAGAGAAGTTTTAGTTTTTCGCCTGGCTGCCAGCGTGTGCCGCCGCCCATCATCCATTTCAGGCGGGTTATTTCGATGAGGAGGCTGACCCAGGCGACGAGAATAAAATCGGTCATGCGCGCGCTGCTCCGCTGGCGGTTGGCACACTGGCATTCTGCAATGGCCAGGGCTTCGCGGGGTAGCGAAATTTATTTTCGCGGCTAAATTGCAAGAGCGGCTGAGCATAGGAAGAAAATTTGGCGGGAGTTTCGCCGGCGAGTTCTTCGACGACGCGAGAATTTTCGAAGACGGTGTTCCAGACAAGGTAAGGCCAGAACACTTTCAGCAGCGAGGCGCCGCGACCCAGATTATTTTTTTTGTGAGAGAGCCAGTTGACGGTGCCGGAGAACGTACCGCCTAGCGACGGCAAATACTTCGGGCGGGAGCCGCCTGCATGCGCGAGGGCGTCGGTGAGTTCGCGGTAAGTTTGCGAGCCGGCGCCGGAGGAGAGGTGATAGCGCGGATAGACTGGAGAATTTTTTTGGTGAATGGTGACGATCGCTTTACTGACGTAGTCGGCGGGAACGATGTCAATGCGATCCGTGGGCTTGAGAGGAAGAACCGGCAAACTGGCGAGAACGCTGAACGCCTGCACCATGTCAAATTGCGTGGTTTCAGGGCGACGGCTATCGCCGAGCACGACAGCGGGACGGAAAATGGTGCGCGGGACATCGGGGAGCAATTGGTGGACCATGTGTTCGCAGAATTTTTTGGTGCGCGCGTAGGGATCGTAGTCGGAGCGCTCCCAATCGATGGCGGTGTCTTCCTGTACGACTTCGTCCTGGCGTGTTCCTGCGACAGCTACGGTCGACACGTGCGAAAAACGGCGCAGGCCATGGTGGTCCTGGGATCGGCGAGCAAGTTGGATCACTTCTAGCGTGCCGCGCAGATTTACATTGAGACATTGTCTTTCTGATTTGCGATTGAGCGAAGCGGCGCAGTGGATCAGTGAATCCGTCGATTGGACGAGCGAGTGATATTCATCATCGGAGAGACCAAATTGCTGATTGGTCAAATCGCCAAGAAAAATCCGCGAGCGGGCAGCGATGTGCTCCTGAAATTCAGGGAACTGCACGTGCAGCTGGAGAGATTGCCACAGACGTTCGCGCGCTTCCTGTTGAGTTTTTGCGCGGACCAATAAATTCAGCGAGTCGCGATGGCCGCGGAATAATCCGGTGGCGAGATAGCTGCCGAGATATCCGGTTGAGCCAGTGAGAAAGAGCGCCATGGTAGCTTAGCGATTCTCCCCGGTGGCAACTGCCGCGGCGGCGGAAGCCTCTGGGCCCCAGCCCACATCGCGGGGCGGACGCGATTCGAGCGGGCGGCCTTCCATCAAGGGATAGCACCAGCGGCGCAATGCGGGCACATGCACATTGATCCAGTAGTCCCACCAGTCGATGGCTTCCGGTTCGAACGCAAAGGCGCTGCGTTCGTCTTCCGGAAGCGCAGCGGAAAGCAGGCGGGCGTTTTCGCATTCGAAAACGTGTTCGTTGTGCAGAATAAACGGCTCGTAAAGTTCAATCAGTTTTTCGGCGCGGTTCAGATCGCGTTCGGCTTTGGCGAGTGGCGATTTTTTAAAGCGAAGTTTCTCTGCGGCGCGATTGATTCCGCTCACCACGGCTTTCTGCATGGGAATGGAGAGGCGCTCGTAACGTTGCTTGGAAACCGGGATGGTTTCGAACTTCACCTTGAGCCAGTGCTCGATTCCCTGCTGGGTGCGGTAATGCTTGCGATGAGCGAGGCCGGTGAGCTCAATGCTGCGTCCCATGTCGCAAGGATTGATGCCGGAAGTGGCGAGCTGATACATGCGGGCATTTTTCCGCTCTACGAGAGCGGCGGCGATCAGCGTCATGCCGCGGCAGACCATGTCCACGGGGATTACATCGAGGCATTTTTTCGCGTTCGAAGGCAATTGCCGAAAATTTGTGCCAAGCAAATATGAGAGCGGGCCGGAAGTGTTGATGCCTTCGTTCCAGCCGCTGAAAGGTGTGTACTGCGAACTTTCAACTATGGACGGCCGAACAATGGCGATGGGCAAATCCTTGCCCTGCCGCGCAAGAATGGATTCGCCCAGGCTCTTGGTAAACGTGTATGTGTTGGGCCAGCCAAGATGCTGGGCGCGGCGCATGCCCACGCGAACTAATTTATTTCTGACCCAGCGGCTGCGATTGCGCCTGAGCACGCCATCGAGCTCGCCCGCGGCGACGCGGGTTTCGTCGGCACCGCGGCCCAGGGCCTGACGCCGTAGAGCGCGGGCCAGTTCGGGACTTTCCGAACGCTCTTCGATGTGCTGCATGGTTTCGCGCAAAGATGCGATCTCGCGTGCAGCGTCAAAATTCTTGACGTTGGCCGGATTGTAGCCGTCATGCAGATTTTCGGTCACGCGCCCATCGCGCATACCGACCACATAACAGGTGGAAAGATGCATCAGCGCGGCGTGATCGCTAAAGCGAATAAAATTCAAGAGATGTTCGGCGGATTCAACATTCGATGAAACGGCGTCGCGTAGATCAGGATTGAAGTCGGTCAGTCCTGCGCTGTTCACCACCAGGTCAAGCGATTGCGCCAGCTGCGCGCGTAGGCCTTGTTCCAGGCCCAGACCGGGCTGGCTTACATCGCCTTCAACAACGTCGATCTTCTGGCGCAGAAATTCGCCCAGGCGTGCGCCGTATTGCTTCTGCAGGCCATCGAGCGTCGGAGACTCTTCGACAATTTTCTCAAAGCGCCGTTGCGCAGTGGTGGTGCGATTCCGGCGAATCAACAGCGTAATTTTGCCAATATCGGGAATCTGCTCGAGCAGGTCCACCATCCAGACCTTGCCGATAAATCCGGTGACGCCGATCAACAGGATGTGTTTCCCGGCGAGCGCACGACGGACACTGAGGCGGTCGACTGGAGGAGCACTTCCAAACGGTACAACAGCCGGCGCGTTTAATGTGACGCTGCGACGCGTTTCTTGAATTCCGTCTAACAGCTGCCTCGGCTCGCGCAATCCTAATTGCGTTACCAGCGCTGCTTCCTGAATGCGGCCATCGGCATCGCCAGAAGCAATCCAAGCAAAGGGCCCGCGAGGACGTACAACCGGGCAAAGCAAACGGCCGGTGGCAATGCCATCGCGAAATTCCATGCGGTTGGCAACGAAGTGCTGCACGCCAAGATGGCGCGCCAGCGGTCGCAGGACATGATCAAGCGACTGGCCAACGAGTACAATCTGTTGGCCGCCCGTTTGCGCGAGCCGCAAAGCATCCACAGCTTTTTTTTGCAGCCGTGGCTTCAAGAAGTATTCGAAGTATTCTTCGCCGAGCAGATCCAGACGATCGCGGGTAACGCCGCGCAGCAGCGTATAAAGGAGCCTGGTGGCGCGAGTTCTGCCCGCGAGATAGGCGACGGGCCGAAGCAACGTCATCAGAGCCATTCCGGTGCGGCGGCGCCAGCGTTCGGCAAAGCTTTGCCCGTTCCAAGTAAAGAACCCTACCTGACGAAGCGCGCTCAGTTCCAAAAAAGAGCCCTCCACTCGCCAATACACCGGCGCGCCCGCGGGAACGCGAGGCTGAACGCTCTTTTTGTTTGGAGAAGTTTGTGACATGGCGGGCCAGTGCCTAGCGGCGCGCAACTCGCAAGAGTTCACTCGTCTGCAATGCGTATGACAATTTGGTTTCTACCGGTCCCGTTGATGGCCTGGATACTCTAACCTGCAGCCGCAGCTATCCCCTGCCATTTGTTGTCTTTGCAGCGGCGCGGGGCAGCGTCTTATGAATTTGCTACGTTAACATCCCACGGGCATCTCCCGCAAGGCTGGACGGGAGCGTCGGGAGCGTCAGAGATTTTCTGCATGTGCTGAGCGATGTCCAGCGCACTGTCGGGTTTAGCTGGGTTCGCGGCACTCGAGTTGTTACTGCTTAGGCCGATGGCAAGGATGAGCAGGCCGGCGGCCGCCGAGCTTGCCACGATCTCCGTCCATGGCACGCCGCTAAATACCGTCGCCGATGACCTGGAAGAGATAGCCGCAGCAACGATGGCTGCCAGGTACAGGGGAATAATTCGTAGCAAGAGGAAGCGCACGTCAAAAAATGGATAAATGAACTTGAATGCCAGCCAAAGTGTGGCCTGCGGCAACACCGCAAGTAAACTCAAGAGGGCCAGGCGATCTAGAAACTCCAGGCCTCCGGTAAGCCGCAAGATTCGGTGAAGTCCCAAGGTAATCAACGCAAATGCCAGCGCCCCAGCGCATACGGTGGTCAGCGATTCGCTTGAGGAGCTTAGAGCCAAGCTTAGGAAGGGCAGCAACGCGGCCTGTCCCAGAAAAACGATGGCGAGGGCACCGGTTAAGAACTGGTCAGCGCGCAGGCCGATAATCAGCGCTGAGAAAAATCCGGCAAAAACCAATGCTTCCCAATGAGCCGGGAAAATGGCATGCGGCTGGGCCACGGCCATCACCTGAGTGTAGGAAATGGAGACGATCTGCAACGGCTGCCCGAGCCAATATCCGAGCAAGGTTTCTGGCACAAAAAACAGCAAGAATTGCGCCGTCCAGTACAGCGGATAGGCGGACGCCAACCCCAACAATAGCAGGCGCAACAGACGCATTTCTGCCCCTCAGCAGGCCCGTGATTGTGAGCTTCCGAAAAGGAATTTGCAAGAGTTACCGACGCCGGTGACGCCGGTCCTAAACGCCCCAGCCGTAGCGCTCCGCATGTTCCAGGGTGCGCTGCATTTCCCCGTGCAAAACTTCCATAAACCCTGCAGTTCCAATGGGTTTCGAGCCTGGGGCGGCGAGGTCTAGGGTGCGATAACCGCCGCCAAGGACGCGAACGACCGACTGCTCGACCCAGTCGGCTTCCAGGTTCAAGCCGAAGGCGTCGCGAAGCATCATCGTGGCGCTCAAGATTGAGCCGATGGGATTTGCCGAGTCCGTGCCCGCTAGCGTCGGAGCCGAGCCGTGAATTGGTTCAAAAAGCGGCGCGCCAGAACCAAAACTTGCCGAGGGAATCAATCCGATGGATCCGACCAGAGCCGCCGCTGCATCGCTCAAAATATCGCCGAACATGTTGGTCGTCAGCATCAGGTCAAATTGCGAAGGCTTCAGCGTCAGTTGCATCGCCGCATTGTCCACGTACATGTGTTCAAGTCGCACATTTGGATAGACGCTGCTCATTGCGGCGACGGTGCGCCGCCACAGTTGCGAACTCGTCAGCACGTTGGCTTTATCCACCGAACAGAGACGGTGGGAGCGATTCTCCGCCCGGCCGAATGCGAACGTCGCGATCCGTTCAATTTCTGGAGTCGAGTACGATTCCGTGTCCCAGGATCGTTCCGTGCCACCTTCGGTACTGTTTCCGCGCTCGCCAAAATACATGCCGCCTGCGAGTTCGCGCACAATTTCCAAATCGAGATCGCCGAGCCGCTCCGGTTTCAGCGGAGACATGCCGCGCAGAGGTTCCAGCAATTTCACGGGCCGCACATTGACGTACAGCCCCATGCCTTTGCGGAGAGCCAGCAGGCCGCTTTCCGGCCGCCTGCCAACCGGCAAAGAATCCCACTTGGGACCGCCGACCGCGCCAAGGAATACCGCGTCGGCTCTGCGGCAAGCGTCAATCGTCGCGTTAGGCAGTGGCGTGCCGGTCACATCAATCGCCGTGCCGCCGACCGGATATTCTTCAAACTGGAAATCATGATGGAATTCTCGCGCACATTCTTTCAGCACGCTTGCAGCGGCAGCCGTAACTTCCGGACCGATGCCGTCGCCGGGCAGTAATACGATGGACTTTTTCATGGTTTCCCTTAAGCGACAGTCTCACGCGACAGTGATACCTAAAAAATCCTGTGCCGGCATTATGCCATCATGCCGCGGAAGTGGCCTCAGCGGGCACGGCCGAAGCGCCGCGCCGGATCACTTCGTGCGCGATGCCCAGGATATCGCGCGGCCGCACCGATTTCGACTCGTCCGCCAGCGCCGTAACGCGGCGGTAAATTTCCGCGAGTTCGGCGTCGCTAGGTTCAAATCCGAGGTCGCGCAAATTGCTGCGCAATGCGTTGCGTCCAGAGTGCTTTCCCATCACCAGCGACCGCGATGGCACGCCTACCGTTTCCGGCGAAATGATTTCATAGGTCAGCGGATTCTTGATGATGCCGTCCTGGTGGATTCCCGCTTCGTGCGCGAATGCGTTCGCGCCGACCACTGCTTTGTTTGGAGCGACGACTGCCCCTGTAACTTCGGTAAGCAGGCGGCTTGCTGGGAAAAGCTGATCGAGCTTGATGTTGGTGGCGACGCCGAAGCTGTCTTTGCGAACGGCCAGGGCCACGGCAATTTCTTCGAGCGCCGCATTGCCGGCGCGCTCGCCAATTCCGTTGACGGTGCACTCGATCTGTCGCACACCAGCTCGCACTGCAGCCAGCGAATTCGCTACTGCAAGGCCGAGGTCATCGTGACAATGCGCGCTCAGCGTAATTCCCTGCGTGTCGCCCAAAAATTCGCGTACCCTGCGGAACATTTCGCCGTACTCTTCCGGCACCGCGTAGCCAACCGTGTCCGGCAAATTCAAAATGGTTGCGCCCGCATCCACTGCGGTTTTGCAGACCTGGCACAGGTACTCAATATCCGTGCGGCCAGCATCTTCCGCGGAAAACTCCACTTGGGCGACGTGTTGCCGGCCATATCGAATCATTGAGCCGATGGCTTCCAGCGCATGTTCGCGCGTCATGTGCAGTTTGACTTGCAGGTGCAGATCGGAAGTGGCGAGAAAAATGTGCAAGCGCGAACAAGCCGCTGGGGTTAGTGCCTCCACAGCCGCGTCAATGTCAGTTTTTTTGGCTCGCGCCAGCGCGGCGATCGGCACGTCGCGAACTTCGCGCGCGACTGCCTGCACGGCTTCTAGGTCGCCTCGCGATGAGATGGGAAATCCCGCTTCGATGGTGTCCACACCCAGTTTGGCAAGCTGCCGCGCCATGCGGATCTTTTCGTCGGTATTCATGGAGAAGCCCGGCGATTGTTCGCCGTCGCGCAGAGTGGTGTCGAAGATGCGCACAAGGTCCATGGGATGTCCCTCGTTAGTAGTAACGCAGAGTTTGCCCCTGCGGGTCAAATTTATCTTTATTCTGCATTTGATAATTCTGGCTTATACTGGCACGCGAGGAATTCATGGATCTCAGCGAATTGCAGGTATTTTTGACCGTGGCGCGTGAAGGCAGCTTTTCCCGTGCCGCCGAACGCCTTTACCGCACACAGCCGGCAGTCAGCTTGACCATTCGCAAGCTGGAGGACGGCCTGGGCCAGCCCCTTTTCGTACGTGGCGCGCGTCCTGTGCGCATGACCGACGCTGGCACGCTACTGCGAGATTATGCCGAAAGGCTGATCAATCTGCGCGATGAAGTGAAGAAAGGCTTATCCGAGCTCACTGGTTTGAATCGCGGCGAACTTTCTCTCGGCGTCAACGAAAGCTCGATTCATGCGCTGCTTCCCGCGCTCGGGCAGTTCAGAAAACTTCATCCGGGCATACAGATTCGTGTTCATCGCATGTTTTCCCGCGATATTCCCCACGAAGTGCTGAATTACCGGTTGGATCTCGGCGCGGTTTCGTTTGTGCCGCGCGAAGCGCAACTGCAAGCCACGGAAATTTTGAAAGACGAACTCACGCTGGTCGTGCCGCCAAAACACCCGCTGTCCAAGCGCAAGGAAGTGGATGTCGCCGATCTCGAAAACGAAAGCTTCGTAGCCCACAGCGTCGAATCGCCTTTTCGCCGCCGCGTAATCGAACTATTTGGCCGCAATCGCACCACTCTGAATATGCCCATCGAAATGCCTACGATTGAAAGTATCAAGCGTTTCGTGCAAATGGGCATGGGCGTCGCCATCGTGCCGCGCATGTGTGTAGCCTGGGAAATCGATCGCGGCTGGATGAAAGAAGTAAAAGTCCGCCAACTCAATTTGCCGCGCCACGTCTATCTCGTCTCGCGCCGCGGAGCACGCCTCCCCCATGCCGCCGCAGAGCTGATCCGCCTGCTCAAAACCGATTAACACGCAATCCTCACAATGTTCCTCGCGCAAGGCCAAGTCTCCTTGTAGGGACGAAAGCGTGCTGCGCCCTGCGCACCGGGACGTCAAAGCGTCGGCCTGCGAAGCGAAGAATCTCAGCCTGGTCGTACGCCGCGGCTCGCGCAACAAACATTGATCGTGGAAAAAAGCATTTGTGAGATAGGTTCCCGGTTGTACCTTGATTCGATTGGAATAGCTGACATATAACTGTTGGCGGGGCTGCGACCTTGAAGCGAAATAAATTCATATTCACCACGTCCGTGCTGATTATTTTCTCAGTGATTGCAACTGGGTTATGCGCGAGTGAGGCGCGTGCCCATACGGAGCGCTGGACGGAACAGAAGGCAAATGCGTGGTACGAGCATCAGCCCTGGCTGGTTGGAAGCAACTATGTGCCAAAGTCGGCGATTAACCAGCTGGAGATGTGGCAGCAGGAGACGTTTGATCCCGCGGAAATCGACAAGGAATTATCCTGGGCGCACGCGATGGGTATGAACACCATGCGCGTGTTTCTGCACGACCTGTTGTGGGAACAGGATTCGGCGGGTTTTCAGAAGCGCATAGACCAGTTCTTGGCGATTGCGGCACGGCATCACATCCGGCCGATGTTTGTGCTTTTCGATTCCTGTTGGGACCCGTTGCCTCATCTTGGCCTGCAGCATCCGCCGATTCCGGGCGTTCACAATTCTGGGTGGGTGCAGAGTCCGGGCGCGGCTGCGCTGGCGGACGCAAGTCAATATGCGCGGCTGCAGGCGTATGTGCGCGGCGTGGTAGGCGCTTTTGCGAACGACGAGCGCATTCTCGCGTGGGACGTGTGGAACGAGCCCGGCTCTGATAATGCGGGAAGCTATCTGAAAGAGGAGCTGAAAGACAAAATCCCGCGGGCGACGGCGCTTTTGCCACAGGTGTTTGCATGGGCACGCGAAGCGAATCCAACGCAACCTCTGACCAGCGGAGTGTGGGCCGTGGACACGTCGCCAAACGGCGCGAACCTTGGCGAACTGCAGCAGCTTCAATTGCGCGAGTCAGACATCGTCACGTTTCATAATTACAGCTGGCCGGAATTCTTTAAGCGCCAAATTTCATGGCTGAAGAAGTACAACCGCCCGGTGATCTGCACCGAATACATGGCGCGTCCGATGGGGAGCACATTTGACGCCATACTGCCAATCGCAAAGCAGGAGCGGGTCGGGGCGATCAATTGGGGCTTTGTCGCGGGAAAAACTCAGACTTATTTGCCCTGGGACTCATGGGAGCGCCCCTATGTTCTCAGCCAGCCACCAGTGTGGTTCCACGAGGTGCTGCATCCCGACGGAACGCCATACCGCCAGGCAGAAGTGGATTTGATTCGCGAGCTAACCGGAAAAAGGTAGTAACACGGCGTGGAATCGCCTGTTAATCGAAAGCGACGCGCGGGAGAGTCTTCTAACTTTGTTTTTGATTTTTCCAGGGTGGCAAATCTTTGCGGTTGCGCAAGGGCGGGGCTTTTTTCGGCGCGATTTACTCTCCGTCCGTTCGAGTAGCACATCACGTTCCGCGGAACGTTCTTCTGCGAAGAACCAGCCCAGTATCGATCAAGTCTTTGATTTTCAGTTCGCCCAGGCTCATCCCCTTGCGCATCCGGCGAATTTCGGCTGCAGCGCGTCTAGCGGCGTCGCGATCCACAACACGGTGGGCGGGCAAATACGATCTTTTCGGCAGCTTCCGCTAAATCCAACAATTCGCTTGGTTTATTCTTGGCCCCAAACTCCCCCGATCTCCCGCAAGCTACCACCTCAGTCGCCCCGCCCGTCGATTTTCTGCCGCATCTACTTCTTTCATTCCGCCCTCCTCCCATCGCCTCCTTCTTTCCTTCGCTCGTTTCGACTATTCTTGGCAAGCGACCATGGCTAGCGCTTTGCTGATTCTCGGCATTGGATTCTTTCTTGGGATACGGCATGCCACTGATCCTGACCACGTGATCGCCGTGTCCACTATCGTCAGCCGCGAAAAATCGATTCCGCGCGCGGGAATGATTGGAATTCTTTGGGGAGTTGGCCACACCATTACGATTCTGGTGGTCGGCGCGGCCATCATTCTTTTTGGACTGGTGATTCCGCCGCGGCTGGGCCTGGCGCTGGAATTTTCCGTTGCGCTGATGCTGATCCTGCTTGGCGTGCTGAACCTGACCGGAGCGATGCGTTGGATCAGCCACAAACTTTCTCCCACGCATCCCGATTCACCCGCATCGCAAACAAGCCAACATTCGCACCTGCATTTTCACCGCGGCACAATCCATGTTCATCCGCATTCGCATGACGGCGACACGCAACACCACGCCAAGGATGTCGATCCGCCGCACTGGCTCGCCGCACCGTTCGTAAGGCTTGGCTGGTTTCATTCGCTACGTCCGCTTCTGGTGGGAATCGTACACGGACTCGCCGGATCGGCCGCGGTGGCGTTACTGGTATTGGGAACGATTCACAATGCGCGCTGGGCAATTCTTTATTTGCTGCTTTTCGGGATTGGAACGATTGCAGGAATGATGCTGTTGACGCTTGCGTTTGCGGTACCGGTCACCGTTGCCGGAAATCGTTTCGCGTCGATCAGCCGCACCATGGTGGCCGGCACCGGCGTCCTGAGCCTGGCGTTCGGACTGGTCGTCGCCTACCAGATCGGCATTGTGGACGGGCTCTTCTCGTCGCATCCAACGTGGACGCCGCACTGACGTCATCACAATTTTTCCTAGCGAAAGGAAAGTTCGCCGCTCAGATTTAAAATTCAAAAAGTTGCCGCATCTTTTTGCGGACTGGGACTAGGCGGACGCTTCTTCCACTGTGGCGAACGTGGGCAACAATTTTACCAGGCCGGAAACTTGCATCACGGCAACGCCTTGTTGAGTAAGAGCCGCCAGCGCAAACTTCTGTGATTTGCTTTTTCGGTGGACGAACAGCTGGACCAACGCCCCGACACCGGCCGAATCCAGAAAACTTACTCCGCTCATGTTCAGCACCAGCCTGTCGGCCGCGATGGGCCGCAGCGCCTGCAAAAAGCCGCTGACGGTCTCCAGGTTCAATTTTCCGGTTAGCTGGGCGACTACGGTTCCGTTACTGGAAGGAAGCTGCGCGATGTCCAATTTGGGTGGTTGCATACCCAAACAGGTTAGCGTGGGCGCCATTTATAATCCATAAACAAATTGTTACAACTCGGAAACAGCCCGGATCGAATCGAAAATGCTCGTAACCGTGAGTGGAGAGCAAATCGCTCCCTTTGGAAGTGCCGCTGACGCTGCATATTTAACTAAAAAGTAATATTTCTCTTTCCTGCTTTTAATCGCTAGCTGGTATTCGGCTCCCTCTCAGATTTTAAATTTTGCCGGTGTGCCGCGGGCAATGGTTCATGGCAGGTCTCAAGTGCGCTGTGTGTGCGCTTTCGCGTTTTTTTTTGTTTGCACGGCGCTCGCCGCGGTGTCCGGGTGCGGCCCTGCGCGGTACAACGCAAGTGCCGCAGATCGTCACTGCACCGAAAAATGAGCACGATCGCGGTTACGGCGAGTTCGGGGAGCCTGACGTCACAGACGGAGTTCTGGGCTTTTTAGCCCGGCAGTTGAAAATCCCAGTTAGTTAGGTGCGATCGAAAAGCGGCAGCTGGGCTGCCGCACTCCAAAGCGAGCCAGGCTTCCTTGATTTGGGCGGTTCGCGTAGCTACGGCAAGAGATAAACAGTTAGTGGCCGTAGGTGATGCGGTAGATTACGCCGATGCCGTCGTCGGCAACGAGCAGGGAGCCGTCAGGTGCTGTGGTTGCGCCTACCGGTCGGCCATAGACCAGGTCACTCTTGGGATCGGGCACTAGTCCGGTCATGAACGGAACCGGGTCTGCGGAAGGCTGGCCGTCCTTGAAGGCAACGAAAGCCAGTTGATAGCCGGCACGGCTGGCGCGGTTCCACGAACCGTGCTCGGCGACAAAAGCGCCGCCAAAGTAGCTGGCCGGAAATTGTTTGCCGCTGTAAAAAGTAAATTGCAAGGGAGCGACGTGCGCACCGAGCAAAACGTCAGGGATAATCGCTTTGGCGACCAGATCGGGCATTTGCGGTTTGACGCGAGGATCGACATTGCTTCCGATGTAGCTGTATGGCCACCCGTAGAAGCCGCCATCTTTGATGCTGGTGAGATAGTCCGGCGGAAGGTCGTCGCCCAGTTCATCGCGTTCGTTTACCGTGACCCAGGGAATGCCCGTTACAGGATTGATCGCCAGTCCGACGGGATTACGCAGGCCAGTGGCGAATTGCCGGGGATTCTGGCCGTCGAGATCGCAAATGGTGACCGCGGCCCGCATGCGAGGTTCACCGGTACCAATGTTGCTGGCGGAGCCGACCGCGATTAGAACGTGCTTGCCATCGGGCGTGATTGCGACGTTGCGGGTGTCGTGTCCGCCGCCCGGCAAATCGAGCAACTTCTCCCCCTCCCCTATACGCTGTGAAGTCTTCGGGTCATATTTGAAGCGAACCAGGCTGGACATGTTGCCGATGTAAACGTAATCGTCGTGAAAAGCAATTCCGAATGGCCTGACAAGACCGCTGACGAAAACAATTCGTTCTTGCGCACCACCGGTATGTTTCGGGTCGCGCAGAATGACGACCTGGTTGGCACCTGTTTCGGCGAGGAAAATATCTCCATTGGGTGCAACGGTCAGCAAACGCGGGCGCTTGAAGTCGCTGGCGAAAACGTTGATGTGAAAGCCCGCAGGCACAGAGGGAAGAAAACCTTGGGGAGCCTGCGACTTATTGGGCCCGTTGCCTGCGGAACTGGTGGCAAACGGCGGCGGCAGGTTGGGCTTCTGGCCGTGGGTCACTTGCGCCGAGCTTGAGAGCGGAATGAACAGAACGCCGAAAATAGCAGCTAGCCACTTTGCAATTTTATGCGGAAGCATGATTCCTCGCTTGGGATTGGCTGAATGCAAATGCTATCGCGAAACTAATTGATGGAAAAGGATACTCGAGCACCGACGGCAACCGGCGCCGACTACCAACCTAAAGTGAAGATCGGCGCGCCTCTATTCCAGTGATTTTGACGTGTTACGGCAGTGTTTGGATACTTCCCCAGCGGCCTTGCGGGGGAACTCTAGTTGAGTATGATGTAAGTCGAATGTTTTCAATTAGATGCAGCGTGGACTAGGGACAAACAGACTGTTGGTTGACTGGCCCTTAACGGAAACCTGTCAGGGGTTCGCGCATCGAATGAGGCGAGAGGGTTACTGCGATGAAGGCTCCATTTGTCGGCCGCGCGATTAGTCTGCTGGTGTTGGCTGGATGCGTGGTCTGGTGGGGCGTGCGCGTTACTTCGGGACACCCCGCGGAGCCGAAGGGATTGTTCCCGGCGCCGACGACGGATGCAAAGCTGACGCCGCAAGGCGCTTTGGAAACGGCGGTGTTTGCGGGAGGCTGTTTTTGGGGAGTGCAAGGCGTGTTCCAACACGTGAAGGGCGTGAAGAGCGCGATTTCCGGATATTCAGGTGGAACGGTCGCAAGCCCGTACTACCAGTTGGTCTCGACTGGCAGCACCGGTCACGCAGAGTCGGTGCAAGTCAGCTACGACCCGTCGCAGATTACCTACGGCAAGTTGTTAATGATTTTCTTCTCGGTCGCGCACGATCCGACGCAGAAGGACCGGCAAGGTCCGGACATCGGCACGCAATATCGATCGGCAATTTTTTACGCGAACGCAGAGCAAGAAAAAATTGCTGAAGCCTATATCGCGCAAATCGACACGGCGAAGGTTTACGACAAAGCTATCGCAACGCAGGTTGTTCCGTTTTCCGCTTTTTATCAGGCGGAGGACTATCATCAGGATTATTTACTGAAGCATCCGGACAACGCGTACATCCAGTTCAACGACCTTCCGAAAATAGAGCGACTGAAGCAGAGGTATCCGGAGTTGTACCGCTGAGCGCTAGTTCCCACCAGGCGCGAACAAGAAATACGAGAACTCTTGCGGACACCAACGCGAAGAAAAAACCATTAGAGTCGGACGCCTGGGCAAGCCGGGGCGCAGGATGCTGCGCGGCTACCTGAGATTACCCGTTGAAAATCGATGACTCCCGAGAAATGTCAGAGAATCGGATGGCTTTCAGCGTGTTAACCGGGGGAGCACTCGTGCGGCGATATTCATCCAAGTGAGAACTGCTACTGTGTAGATTTTAGACGGGCCATCATTACCGACAACGGGGCCGAAATAGAACTGTCTTGAAAAGGAGTTCCCTTCCAATGAAAGCTTGCCTACTTTTAGCTGGTTTTCTGGTATTAAGTGGTGCGCTGCAAGTCGCTCCTGCGGTAGCAAGTCCCGCGCCCAAACCAGTGGTGGTAGAGATTAAAAATGCGTCAGGACAGAGCGTGGGCACGGCGACCTTGACGGATGCCGCTCCAGGCGTGCGAATCAAGTTGGATATCCGTTCGTTGCCGCCGGGAGAACATTCCATCCACATTCATCAAGTGGCGAAATGCGAGCCGCCTGATTTCAAATCGGCAGGACCGCACTTTTCCGGCATGCCTGGCGGCCATGAGCATGGAACAGGAGCGCCGGCGGGAGACATTCCGAATTTTTCGCTGGTGGTTGGCGCCGATGGGACCGCGCACGTTACCGTGGTTGCGCCGAACGTCACGCTGGGCACGGACGATCATTCCGTTTTCAGCAATGGCGGGACCGCGATCGTGATCCATGCGGTTAGCAACGAGACGACCAGCGGTGCGCCGCCGCGAATTGCGTGCGGGGTCATCAGCAAGCCTGAATAATTGGCAGGTCATCGGGAATCAGAGCGGGGAGGATCAGGGCGTTCGGTTACCGGTTTCCCGGCACTGCCGGGAAGCGGCGATTTTTTGCCGCCTGCCGGCTCGTTTTGCAGCAGCGCCTCGAGGCTACCGTAGGCATAAATGGTGGGCGCGTGATTCTGCATTAACCCTCCGGTGTCCGCAGTCGGCCCGTAATTGCTGTGCAGGCTTCTACCGAGCATTCGGAGCATGGCCATCTGTTGTCCGCGATGATGCGAAGTGTGAGTCAGTCGCCGAGTCATAATCCAGGCGCGGGATTTCACTGCGTCGAAAAATTTGGCGTTCTCTTCCCACCAGAAGGTTTCTTTTTTCTGCAATTCCGCGAGCCGTTTACCGCTGTCCAGAGCATATTGTTTGATGAATTCCATCCGCGATTCCAACGGCGGCAGCGGCGGCGCAGCGACGTCTATCGCGAGCATGGTGCGAAACCACAAGTCTTCGCTGACACATTGGTGAATCATCTGTTCGCGCAAGCTGCGTCCGCGGGGATCATCGAGACGCGGCCGGAACGAAAGATCCTCGTCGCGAAATTCGCTCCAAACGCTGAGAACTTTTATGCGTTCGGTGGCATAAGTCTCCACTAAAAAGTCGTAGGACATTGCCGTCTCCTAAATCCGGCTGGCTGCGTTGAGGCAGTTTGCCGCGCCGGGTGGTCTCGGTTTGTGGTAGGCTTCCCCCGTTTGCGCCTCGCCACAGGTTCCGGTGTACAGAAGATGATTCGTAATCGTACATCGTTCGGAGGAAAAACCATGAATTCCAAGCGCGTGGGTGTAATTGCCGTGTCGGTAGTGGCCGCAATTGGACTGACGTCGTGCCAAACCCCATATCACGATCAGAATGAGCGTTACGTGTTTGTGGCCTCGAACGTAAACCTGCCCTACTGGCAGGAAGCACAAGCGGGCCTGATGGACGCAGCGCAACAGATGGGCGTAAAAGCAGAATTAACGGGCCCGGAGAAATTTGATCCACAGGAACAGCTTCGCGATTTTCAGAAAGTAGTGGAGGGCAAGCCAGCGGGAATTCTGGTTTCGGTGACGCGGCCGGAATTGCTCACCGACGCAATTAACAACGCCATCGCTCAGGGAATTCCGGTGGTTGCGGTGGACTCCGACGCGCCGAATTCGAAGCGGGTGATGTTCGTGGGTACGGACAACTATCGTGCCGGCAGTGAAAGCGGCAAACGAATGGGAGACATCCTGAAGGGACAGGGACAAGTGGTGGTCATAACGGTCCCCGGGCAGTTCAACATGGACGAGCGAACGCGCGGGGTGAATGACGCGCTGAAAAAATATCCGGCGATCAAGATCGTGCAAACGATTGATGATAAAGGCGACCCGAGAATCGCGAACGACATGGTGTCAGCGCTGCTGAAGGGCAAAGCAAAAATTGACGGGATGATCTGCCTGGAAGCGTCAGGGGGCTCCGGCGCCGCGGAGGCGCTGCATCGGCTGGACGCCAAGATCCCAATCGTCGGGTTTGACAAAGATCCGGAGACTCTCGATTGGATCGATCGTGACGGGATTACGGCGACGGTCTCGCAGAAGCCATATGTGATGGCGTACTACGCGCTTAAGTTTGCGGACGATTTGCACCACAACGCGGTGCACGAGTTCAAGGACTGGCGCACAGCGCCCACGGCGCCGATACCGCCCTTTGTAGACACGGGAACCGCGATCATAGATAAGAGCAACGTGAAAACGTTCCGGGACACCATGGCAGCGCACCCGAAGCCGTTGTAATAGAGCCAAAAAGCAGGTTGAGTCAAACGTCTGGGCAAGCTTAGGCGCAGCATGCTGCACCTCTACACAGGATTCTTCGTCGCAAAATCGAATGAGATCAACGGTAGTAGTACAGAAGGAAGAGAGGGAGGAACCTCACGGTAGAGCTCCTCCCTCTTCGTTCGGGGTTCGTCGGAGGAAACTACTTGTGCGAGAGTTCGAAGGAAAGGTGGCTTCAAACTGCTCGCGTGGTACTCAATATGCATCTGGCGGATTTGGAACGCCATACCTTGAATGCTTTAAGGACTTTAGAGACTTTGTGTAATTGCGGACTTCGCGAAGTGCCAGTCGGGCAGGCAGCCTGAACGGCCTCGCTTAAAAACGGCTTGCAAACGCCAGTTGACTTCGACGGATTCCAAGGGTATGAAAGGCGTCTACGCGCCCGACGTTTCTGCCCGTTCGAAGGGTGCAAAAGACAATGCGTACGGAGGTCTCTATGACAGTGCAAACCATCCCGCAAGGATTCCACAGCCTAACGCCCGGCCTCACCTGCAAGAACGCAGCGCAGGCCATCGACTTGTACAAGAAGGCGTTTGGCGCGACCGAACATAGCCGAATGGCCGGTCCGGACGGAAGAATTATGCATGCCGAACTGCAAATCGGCGATTCGATGATGTTCCTGGCAGACGAGTTTCCCGGAATGTCCGCCGCGCCAGCGCCGGGCGCGCCGCCATCGCAGTCCATTTACTTATATGTACAAGATGTGGATGCAACTTATGCGCAAGCGGTGGCAGCCGGGTGTCAGGGTGCAATGCCGGTTTCAGACATGTTCTGGGGAGATAGATTCGGCAAGGTGGTGGATCCGTTCGGGCACCATTGGAATCTGGCTACTCACGTCGAAGACGTAGCCCCGGCGGAAATGGAACGCCGCGCGAAAGAATGGACGGCCCAAATGGCCAGTATGGCGAAGTCAGCCGGTCAGAGCTGAAGATACCCGAAGATAGTACAAATGCCGAGCCTGCGGGGTCGGGCAGGAAGCTGCGCGACTCCGCAGCCCGGAAATGGGTGTGTTCGCGACCTGGTGTGGCGCGCGGGTCCGGTGCCATCCCACGCCATCAGCCAGCGATAATGTGCGGGGCGTGCTAAGCTCGCGGTTGGGCAAAGCTTCGCCAGCAGACAGCATCGAAGCTTGTAAGCGGATTATGAGTGTTCTCAGGTTCATTGCAATTCTCGCGTTTGCAACCACGATTTTAGCTCTTGCCAGCAGGTCGCAAGTAACTAGCCAATCCGCAAACCGCCAGACTTCACCCAACAAGGTAGAACTCGGAACTGCGGGACGTGGGAAGAAACTTGTCTTGAAGGACGGCACTTTCCAGATTGTTCGCGAGTACCAGCGAACGGGTGAACGAGTCCGCTACCTTAGTGCAGAACGCGGAGATTGGGAGGAGATCCCCGCGGCGATGGTGGATTGGGACGCAACGGCAAAGGCTGAAGCGGCAGCCGCGAGCGAGGAAAACGCTCTGCTGAAGACAGTCCATCACGAACAACTGGAGCAGAAGGCGGAGATACCGACGGACGTCGATGCCAGCCTGCCCGTGGCTGCAGGTATTTTTCTGCCGCCCGGTGAGGGCATGTTCGTAGTGGAAGGAAAATCTGTAACGCCGCTGAACCAGGTGAGCGCGGACATTCGAACCGATCGAAAACAGCGTCTGAAACAGGTTTTGACGCCAGTGCCGATTATTCCAAGCAAACGCAATATTGAGATTGCCGGCGCCAAAGCGACGCGGCGCATTAATTCCGAGCGTCCGGAATTCTATCTGCGGGAACCTCCGCCCGATCCGGATGCGGCTTCGACGATCAAGAAAAGCAGTCGCCCGGGTGAGACCGGCCCGGAGATCGAGTTGGTCCGGCTGACGGTGAAAGGCGGAAAGCGGCAAATTGAATCGATTCGAAGCTTGTTTGGGCAAGAAATTTCAGAAGATAGAAATTCCATTTCGATGCAACGATGGGACGTGGCGAAAGATGTGTTTCGTTTTACGCTCAGCCAGGATCTTCCTGGCGGCGAATATGCGTTCGCAGAGATTCTGCCGGATGGCGTGAATCTGTACGTGTGGGATTTTGGCGTGGATCGAAAGAGCGCCGAGGGGGCGGCAGGAAAACGCTGAGGAACTCAGTGAAAAACTCGGACTAATTGCAGCGAGGCGGATTATTTTTCTGAACCGTGCCTGGCTAGGACAAATGCCTCACGCATGATTGCCAGCACATCCAGGATACGGAAAGGCTTCTGCAGGAACGCCGCACCGTCGGGCCCGCTGGTTGCGCTCGGATCCACGTATTCGCCGGTCATGTAAATTACGAGAGGTCTGTGGCTACCCGCGGCGGCCAAGACATGCGCGGCAGCCGAACGGCCATCGCTAAATGAACCTGCCGACTTCAGGCGAAGGTCGCAAAGCAACGCATCATATGGTTGATTAGCGATCAAGCGCGCGGCCTCTTCCGCAGTGGAAGCACAGGAAACCTTCAACCCGTGAGCGCCTAATCCTTCCTCAAGCAATGACCTGATGCTCTCTTCGTCATCCAATACCAGAACTCTAATTCCCATCAATACCGTAGGAACAGGCGGCGGTGAATTACCGGTGCTGCTGTCCGCGTCGCCTTTACTGGAGATGGGCTTGGCCAACGATTGCGCCAGGGATTCCAGCGCCGCGGGTAGATAGACGCTGAAGGCTGAACCGCCACCCGGCAAGGGTTCCGCCTGAATGGTGCCGCCATGTTCGCGTGCGATCGAAAGGCAGATGCTGAGTCCCAGGCCGGTGCCGCCGCCGGGCCGCTTGGTAGTATAGAACGGATCAAAAAGCTTGGGCATCGCTTCGGGCGAAATGCCAACGCCGTCGTCCTGCACGGTTACGACGACGTTCTCGCCTGCCAGAGCCAACCTAATTTGGATTCGTCCCGACTCACGCACTTCGTGAATCGCTTGCTCGGCGTTGGAAATGAGATTGAGGAACACCTGGATCAGTTGATTGGCATCGCCCACGATCGGCGGTAAATCGGTGCGCGGCGTGAAGTCCACTTCGACCTGATTGCGGCGCAACGAATGCTCATGGAGTTGCAGCGTGCGTTCGACGATGGCGCTGAGGTCGATGCCCTTTTTCTGCGGCGAGGCCGGGCGGGAAAACTCCAGCAGATTCTGCACGATGCGGGCCGCACGACGCGCCTGCCGATGGGTCAGGTCGAGTTGGCGCTTCATCGATTCGTCTAATCCTTCGCGTTCCCTGACCAGTTCGGTGACACCGAGAATCGCGGTGAGCGGATTGTTTAATTCGTGCGCCACTCCGGCAAGCATCTGGCCCATGGCGGCAAGTTTTTCTGCTTGAATCAGTTGTTCTTCCAGCCGCTTCAAATCCGTAACGTCGCGACCCGAGAGCACCACACCTTCAATTTTTTCGCTTTCATCACACAGTGGACTAAAGTTGAAAAGAATCTTGCGCCATTCACCCTGCTTGTGGCGTACGCGCACTTCCAGTGAGGCCAAGTTCTGCCGGCCGCCGATGATGTCCTTGTAGAGGGCCATTAGTTTCGGCTGGTCCTCCGGGTGGGTGCGTGCGCCGAGCTTCAGCTCACTAATTTCTTCGCCGGCGAAACCAAGCACTTCCTGACATCGCGGACTGACGAAAGTGTAGTTCGCTTCGGTGTCCAGAACCAGAATCAAGTCAGGAAAGCTATCGACAAGGCGGTGGGCGAATTCCTGCTGCTTGTGCAGACGGCGTTCAATTTCGCGGCGTTCGGTGATGTCCATCAAGGCGCCCTGGTAGCGGACGATCTTCCCCGTGGGATCGCGAACGGCCGCAGCGGTGTTCAAGCAGGTAATCAGAATCCCGTCTTTTCGACGAAGAGTGATCTCACGTCCGGCCAAAACCGGCTGCTGGTCCACTTCCTTTCGAATCACTTTGCGCAGTTCAGGGTCAGGAAAAATATCCGAGACTTTGCGAGACAGCAATTCTGACTTGGAGTCGTAGCCGAGGATTCTTACCAGCGCTGGGTTGGCATCGATAATCTCGTCTTCCGGAGTAACGATGTAAATGCCTTCCTGCAGCGTTTCGAAAAGTTCCGTGAAGCGGGCCTCATTGCGGCGCGACGCGGTGATGTCCCGCGCAAGAATGGTCATGCCATGCACCTCATCCTCGCGCATCATGGCGTGAATCACACATTCGAAATAGTGCACGGTGTGGCGCTTCTTCAATCGAACCTGTGCCACGCCGGTCCAATGGCGCTTTTCAATGAACCGCGGCAAGCTTCGTTCGATGAGATATGGCCCATCCCCTCCGACGTCTTGTAAGAACTCCGAGAGTTGATGGCCGATGATTTCCTGGAAGGTGCCGTCCACCAGGTCAGCGAAACTGCGGTTGGCAGCTCTAATTTCTCCATCAAGAGTCACTGCCACCAGCACATCGTCAAACGAATCGATCAAATCTCGATAGCCCTGCTGCGACCGCTCGATGACCGAGAACAGTTTATCGAGTTGCTCATTGCTGGGCGGAGAAGTGTGTCGTTGCTCGATGCCGCGCACCAGCCCGCGGAGCTCGGCGATTTCCTGATTGCGCTTCCAGGCGTACGCAATAAAAAGACCGACCAGCACGATGAGGCCGACCAGCAGCGCTTCATATCGCTCTGCCAGCGAACGAATGGTCTGCCAGGAAACGAAAACGTAGGCAATCGTGAGCAGGCTGAGGAGGAAGTAAGTCAGCCGCCACAGTTGGCGCTGTCGCCGTTCAAACTGTTCTAGCCGGTCTCCTACGGTGGCCCGTGGAGCGCCTGAAGATTCTCTGTGTGCCGGAGAGGTTGGCCTGAAAGGATTGGGCATTTGGCGGCTTGTCCTGCGCGGGATAAGGAAAAACCCGCCTCCTGCTTTCTATTCTCCGGCCACTCGGGCTCTTCAGCAATGCGGGGAACGCTGGCAGGTTCCTGTCGGGTACCTGTCCCGGAGAACACGTCTAATTTCGCCGAGTGGCTCAGGCTCGTCAACTGGAACCACTTAAGTGTGCTGGCACGGTCCGGCAGAAAGCGATAAACTTTTTGTTTCGCCGCACACGCCAATTCGCGCGAGCTTCCTCCAAGATATGGCTACGCAAGCGGTCCCCGCACCGTACGTTTCACCGTTCGAACAGCCCGTAAATCCCTGGCTTATCGCAGTCGTAGTTTCGCTGGCGGCGTTTATGGAGGTGCTGGACACGAGCATCGCCAACGTAGCATTGCCGCACATTGCCGGCGATCTCGGCGCCAGCAGCGATGAAAGCACCTGGGTGCTCACCTCTTATCTGGTTTCGAACGCCATCATCCTGCCGGTCAGTGGATGGTTCGTAGGGATGCTCGGCCGCAAGCGCTTCTTCATGATTTGCATCATTATTTTTACTTTGAGTTCGCTGCTCTGCGGCGTGGCCTGGAGCCTGGGATTTTTGCTTGTCGCGCGCGTTCTGCAGGGCGCGGGCGGTGGTGGATTGCAGCCGATGGCGCAAGCCATCCTGGCGGACACGTTTCCGCCGGAAAAGCGCGGGCTGGCTTTTTCGTTGTATGGCGTCACGGCCATCGTGGCCCCCAGTATCGGGCCCACGCTTGGCGGGTGGATCACGGACAATTATACGTGGCGGTGGATTTTCTACATTAATCTTCCTGTCGGGCTGATCGCATTATTCCTCGTTTACAAGTTAATTGAAGACCCCGCGTATATCAGCCGCAGTGTGGGAAAAGCGCTTCGCGTGGACTACATCGGCTTTGCTCTACTGGCAATTGGCGTTGGCGCTTTGCAGATTCTTCTCGACAAGGGCCAGGAAGACGACTGGTTCGGCTCAAACTTTATCGCGGGGCTCGCGGCGATCGCTTTCGTGTGCCTGGTAACCCTGGTGATTTACGAATGGCGCCACGACGAACCGATCGTGGATGTAAGACTATTCAAAAACGCCAACTTCGCCGCTTCGAATATGGTGATGTTCATGGTCGGGGCAATTTCCTTTGCTTCCACCGTGCTGATGCCGCAATTCCTGCAAACCTTATTGGGCTACACCGCGGAAAAAGCCGGAATCGTAATGTCCGCAGCGGCGATGGTATTGCTTCTGGAGCTGCCATTCGTCGGTCAACTGACCACGCGCATCCAAGCTCGCTACCTGATCGGTTTCGGCTGGCTGGCGCTCACCTGCACCATGTTTCTTTCTACTAAAGTAATTGATCTTCAGCTTAGTTTTGCCACCGCAACCTGGCTGCGCATTCTGCAATATATTCCGCTGGGCTTCATCTTTATTCCTTCCTCTACTGCCGCCTATATCGGCATTGCCGCAGAAAAGAATAACGCCGTGGCCGGCCTGGTCAATTTCATGAGGAATATCGGAAGCAGCGTGGGCACATCCGTGGTTACTACACTGCTGGCGCGCCGTTCGCAGTTCCATCAGGGCCGGCTGGTGGAGCGGGCGTCCCCGCTAAATCCCGGTTTCCAGAGCTCCATCAATGGCCTGGCACAACAGCTTGCGCACTCCGGTATGAATGTTGCCGATGCGCAAAAACACGCGATGGCACGCTTTTATGCAAGCGCGCAGGCACAGGCATCAACTCTGGCTTACATCGATATTTATTTCGTGATCGCCGTTGCGGCTGGAACCATGTTTCTTTTGTCCTTCGGGCTACGTGCGAATAATCCTCGCGCGGCGCCAAAAGTAACCGCTCATTAACGCGTAACCGTCGGATCTTTTTGTGAGAACCCGTGGCGCTAAAAAAAGAGGAACGCGGTCAAGCTGCGTCCCTCTTCTAGAAATTTCCGGTGGAATTAATCCGCCGGAAAGATTTGTTTATTTTTAGCCCTCGGCCGCTGCGTCGGCTTCGCCTTCGAGCTTTCCGTCGTCGCTCAGGAAGTCCAGACCAGTGCCGTCATCGGCAAGCAGGTCCGCAGTTTCCGGGAGCAGTTCTTCCACCGGAGCGGGTGGCGGCATTTCCGTCAGCAACTGCAGGCTGCGGTAATGCTCCAGGCCCGTGCCAGCCGGAATCAGCCGGCCCATGATGACGTTTTCCTTCAAACCGCGCAGGTAATCAACCTTTCCGGCAACGGCGGCTTCGGTAAGCACGCGCGTTGTTTCCTGGAAGCTGGCGGCGGAGATGAAGGAGTCGGTCGAGAGCGACGCCTTGGTGATACCGAGGAGCAGCGGACGCCCCGTTGCCGGGCGCTGGCCTTCGCCGATCACGCGGTCGTTCTCCTCGCGGAAGCGGAACTTGTCCACTTGTTCCTCGAGCAGGAACGTGGTGTCGCCCACGTCTTCCACTTTGACCCAGCGCATCATCTGACGAACGATGGTCTCGATGTGCTTGTCGTTGATGTTCACACCTTGCAGGCGGTAAACCTCTTGAATCGCGTTCACGAGGTAGGCCTGGGTGAACTTTTCGCCCAGCACGGCCAGCAAGTCGTGAAGGTTGAGCGGGCCATCGATCAAGGCCTCACCGGCCTTGACGTGCTCGCCTTCCTGCACGTTGATGTGCACCCCGCGCGGCAGCGAATATTCCTTGGTGGTTTTGCCGTCTTCGCTTTCCACATAGATCTTGCGCAGGCCCTTGCTGACTTCACCGTAGCGAACCACACCGTCGACTTCGCTGATGACGGCGGGATCCTTCGGCTTGCGTGTTTCGAACAGTTCAACCACGCGCGGTAGACCGCCCGTGATGTCTTTGGTCTTGGTGGTTTCCCGCGGAATCTTCGCGAGAATGTCGCCGGGCTGCACGTCGTCGCCGTCCTTAACCATCAAGTGAGCGCGCGACGGCATGAGGTACTTTTTCTTGACCTTGCCCGCGTTGTCGCGGATCAAGATCGCCGGCTGATGCTTTTCATCGCCCGGAGGCAGCGTGACCACGTCCTGTGAGAGACCGGTGACTTCGTCCACTTGTTCTTCAATCGTCAGGCCGGGGCGCAGATCGTCAAACTTCACCGAGCCGCCGGTTTCAGTGAGAATCGAGAAGGTGAACGGATCCCATTCGGCCAGCGTCTGACCGTGGGTGACGCTGTCGCCCTCGGCCACGCGCAACCGTGCGCCGTAGACTACGTGATAGCGTTCCTTCTCGCGGCCTTTTTCGTCCACGATGGCGATCAAGCCGGAACGATTCATGGCAATGGCAGCGCCGCCGCGGCCCTGAACATATTTCAGGTCCACGAATTTGACGATGCCGGCGTTGCGGACTTCAAGAGTAGAACGCTCGCTGACGCGCGTCGCGGTGCCACCGATGTGGAACGTACGCATGGTGAGCTGCGTGCCGGGTTCGCCGATGGACTGCGCAGCGATGACGCCGACAGCTTCGCCCAGTTCGACCATGCGTCCCGATGCCAGGTTGCGGCCATAGCACAGTGCGCAAACACCGCGGCGGGATTCGCAGGTAAGCACGGAACGGATTCGAACCCGCTCAATGCCCGCGGCCTGCACGGAGTTGGCAAGCTCTTCGGTGATTTCCTGGGCGATCTCGACGATTACGTGGCCTTCGAAGTCCTTGATCTTGTCAAGCGATACGCGGCCGACAATGCGGTCGCGCAACGGTTCGACTTCGACGCCGGCTTCGATAATCGGCTCAACGTAAATGCCTTCGTTGGTGCCGCAATCGAGTTCGTTGATGATGACGTCTTGCGCCACGTCAACCAGGCGGCGAGTCAGGTAGCCCGAGTCCGCAGTCTTCAAAGCGGTGTCGGCCAAACCCTTGCGCGCGCCGTGCGTTGAAATGAAGTACTGCAACACGGTCAGGCCTTCGCGGAAGTTCGAGGTGATCGGCGTTTCCATCACTTCGCCGGACGGCTTGGCCATCAGGCCGCGCATGCCGGAAAGCTGCCGAATCTGCTGCTTCGAACCGCGGGCGCCGGAGTCCGCCATGACGTAGACAGGATTGATGATGCCTTCTTTGTCGTGGTTTTCGAGGGCTTTGAACATTTCGTCCGCGACTTTTTCCGTCACGTCGCCCCAGAGGGAAACGATTTTGTTGTAGCGCTCACCGTGGGTGATCGCGCCGTCGAGGTATTGCTGCTGTACCTTGACCACTTCGCGTTCCGCGGCGTCCACAAGTTTCACCTTGTCGCCCGGGATGAGCATGTCGTCGATGCCGATGGAGATGCCGGACTTGGTGGCGTAGGTGAAGCCCAGTTCCTTCAAGCGGTCGAGCAAGACAACCGTGCCTTCGAGACCGTAATTCAGGTACGCGAAGTACACCAGTTGCTGCACGCCCTTTTTCTTCAGCAAGCCGTTGATAAACGGCATCTGCTCGGGCAAGTTCGAATTGAAAATCACGCGACCGACGGTGGTCTGGATGAACTGCCGTTCCATCTTCACCGGTTCAGTGTGCGTGACGTCCTGGTTGTCGTATGCCGTGCTGTGGTCGATCACTTCTCCGGTGTAGCGCAAGCGAATCGGAGTGAGCAGTTCGACTTCGCCGGCTTCCAGCGCGAGGACAACTTCATCCGAGCCGCCGAATACACGGCCTTCGCCCTTGGCGCCGGGCTTGGACTTGGTCATGTAGTAGATGCCGAGCACCATGTCCTGCGACGGAACGGCCAAAGGTAGACCATGCGCCGGAGACAAAATGTTGCGCGAGCTGAGCATCAACACGGAAGCTTCGACTTGCGATTCCGGCGATAGCGGAATGTGCACCGCCATCTGGTCGCCGTCAAAGTCCGCGTTGAACGCGGTGCAAACCAGCGGGTGAATGCGGATGGCCTTGCCTTCGACCAACACCGGTTCGAACGCTTGAATACCCAGGCGGTGCAGCGTGGGAGCGCGATTCAGCATCACTGGATGCTCGCGAATGACATCTTCCAGGATGTCCCACACCACCGGCTCCTGCTGCTCGACCATTTCTTTGGCTTGTTTGATGGTCGTGCAGTGGCCCTGGGCCTCCAGCTTGTGATAGATGAACGGCTTGAAAAGTTCGAGCGCCATCTTCTTCGGCAATCCGCACTGGTTGAGCTTCAATTCCGGGCCAACGACGATGACTGAACGGCCTGAATAGTCCACGCGCTTGCCGAGCAGATTCTGGCGGAAACGGCCCTGTTTGCCCTTGAGCGTGTCGCTCAAAGACTTCAGCGGGCGGTTGTTGGTTCCGCGCAGCACGCGGCCGCGGCGTCCGTTATCGAACAAGGCGTCCACAGCTTCCTGCAGCATGCGCTTTTCGTTGCGCACAATGACGTCCGGCGCACGCAGTTCCATGAGCTTCTTCAAGCGGTTGTTGCGGTTGATGACCCGGCGATAGAGATCGTTCAAGTCAGAGGTAGCGAAACGTCCGCCGTCGAGAGGCACGAGCGGACGCAATTCCGGCGGAAGAACCGGGATCACGTCCAGAATCATCCACTCTGGTTTGTTGCCGCTCTTGCGGAACGCTTCCAGGACTTTCAGGCGCTTGGCGAACTTGATGCGCTTCTGGAGCGATGGATCGTCCTTCATCTTAACGCGCAGTTCGTCGGACAGTTTTTCAACCTCCACGCGCTTGAGGAGTTCCTTGATGGCTTCCGCGCCCATGCGAGCGGTGAACTGCCCGGGATATTCCTGCTGGAGTTTGCGGTATTCCTCTTCCTGAAGAACTTGCCGCTCTTTCAGGATGGCCACTTCGCCGACGTCGACAACCACGAACGCTTCGAAGTACAGAATGCGTTCGAGGTCGCGCATGGAGATGTCCAGCAGGTAGCCGATGCGGCTGGGCAATCCCTTGAAGAACCACACGTGCGAACAAGGCGATGCCAGTTCGATGTGGCCCAGGCGCTCACGGCGAACTTTCGACAAGGTGACTTCGACGCCACACTTGTCGCAAATGACGCCGCGGTGCTTCATGCGCTTGTACTTGCCGCACAAACATTCCCAGTCCGTCACCGGGCCGAAAATTTTTGCGCAGAACAGTCCGTCACGTTCGGGCTTGAACGTACGGTAGTTGATGGTCTCCGGCTTGGTAACTTCACCGTGCGACCAGGAGCGGATTTTCTCCGGGCTGGCCAAGCTGATTCGAATGGAATCAAAATCAGCGATTAGACTTGCGCGATCATAGGGGCTGCTGCGATACAAGGTTGTTTCCTCCCTGCTTTCGTCTTGCGGCGAAAGCCGCGGTCCGGAACTCTTGCGAATCACCAGACCGGCTGAGAACCCAATTACAAAAACCACAAATCTTTGAGCTTGCCGAGTTAGGGGCGCGGCGTCTGCGCCCCTACGGGAAAACTAATCGGCTGCTTTTTCCGCCGGCTTTT
>WNFR01000745.1_pt1 | contig 33358 bp, 26 predicted proteins | sample 5400221 | NCBI WGS metagenome assembly WNFR01 (sample SAMN13153357, study PRJNA577476) | soil metagenome | isolation source: 40 cm soil under Madrone tree | place: USA:California | collected 2016-06-14
ACCGGCAGGAAGACCGCGAACGCCTGGCTGATGCGGTCGTAGAGATCGTGCTTGCGCAGCTCCTCGATGTAGATGGCGTCGGCGCGCCGCAGCAGCTCGGCGTATTCCCGGCGCACCTCGCCGAGGATCCGCACGCCCAGGCCGGGCCCGGGGAAGGGATGGCGATGGACCATCTCGCGCGGCAACCCGAGCTCGATACCGAGCCGGCGCACCTCGTCCTTGAACAGCTCGCGCAACGGCTCCAGCAGCTGCAGGTGCATCTTCTCGGGCAGTCCGCCCACGTTGTGATGCGATTTGATGACGTGCGCCTTGCCGGTGCGGGCGCCGGCGGATTCGATGACGTCGGGGTAGATCGTCCCCTGAGCGAGGAACTGCACGCCGCGCAGCTGCTGCGCCTGCTCGTCGAACACCTCGACGAAGGTGCGACCGATGATCTTGCGCTTGGCTTCCGGGTCGGTGACGCCGGCGAGAGCCGTGAGGAAGCGTGCCTGCGCGTCGACCCGCAGGACGCGCACGCCCAGATGCTGCGCGAAGGTGTTCATGACCTGTTCGCCTTCGCCCAGGCGCAGCAGCCCGTGGTCGACGAACACGCACACCAGCTGATCGCCGATGGCGCGATGGAGGAGGGCCGCGACCACCGACGAATCGACTCCGCCGGAGAGTCCGAGCAGCACCTTGCCCTTGCCGACCTGCGCGCGCACCCGGGCGATCGCATCCTCGATGATGTTGCCGACGCTCCACAGCGCATCCGTGCCGCAGATCTCGCGCACGAAGCGCTCCAGCAGCCGCGCACCCTGCGGGGTGTGAGTCACTTCGGGATGGAACTGCACACCATAGAAGCGGCGCTGCTCATCGCTCATGGCGGCGAACGCAATGGTGCTGGTGCTCGCGGTCGCCACGAACCCTTCCGGCAACGCATCCACGCGGTCGCCGTGACTCATCCACACATCGAGCACCGCCGCCCCGGCCGGGTTGCGGCGGTCCTGCAGGTGATCGAGCAGGCGCGAGGCGCCGGTCACGGTCACTTCCGCGTAGCCGAACTCGCGTTCGACTCCCGGCGTGACCCGCCCGCCCAGCTGCTGCGCCATGGTCTGCATGCCGTAGCAGATCCCCAGCACCGGCACGCCGAGCTCGTAGACCGCGGCGGGCGAGCGCGGCGGGTTGGCGTCGGTCACCGACTCGGGGCCGCCGGAGAGAATCACGCCGCGCGCCCTGAAGGCGCGCACCTCCGCGTCGCTCACATCCCAGGGGCGAATTTCGCAGTACACGCCCAGCTCGCGCACGCGGCGGGCGATGAGCTGGGTGTATTGCGCGCCGAAGTCCAGGATCAGGATGCGCTGCGCGTGGATGTCCGGGTGTGCGCCGCTGCCGGCTGTCGTGCTGCCGGCGTGCATGGCCTCGCCGGCGGCTGCAGCCGCGGGAGGGGGAATGCCGGCAGGTCGTGGAACGCTCGCCATGGGACTTCAGGACACCCGGTAGTTGGGGGCTTCCTTGGTGATGCTGACGTCGTGCACGTGACTCTCGCGGATGCCGGCGGTGGTGATGCGCACGAACACCGGGCGCGTGCGCATGTCGGTGATGTTGCGGCTGCCGGTGTAGCCCATGGCCGCCCGCAGTCCGCCCGACAGCTGGCGCAGGATGGTGACGACGCTCCCCTTGTAGGGAACGCGCCCCTCCACGCCCTCCGGCACCAGTTTCTCGAGCTCGGTGGCCGCGTCCTGGAAATAGCGATCCGCCGAGCCGTGCCGTTCGCCCATCGCGCCGAGCGAGCCCATGCCGCGATAGGACTTGTAGGACGCGCCCTGGTACAGCTCGACTTCGCCGGGGGATTCCTCGGTGCCGGCGAACAGGCCGCCGATCATGACCGCATGCGCGCCCGCCGCGATCGCCTTGGCGATGTCCCCGGAGAAGCGGATGCCGCCATCGGAGATGACCGGCACGTCCGCATCGTGCAGCGCCTGCGCGACGGCGGCGACGGCGGAGATCTGCGGTACGCCGACACCCGCGACGATGCGCGTGGTGCAGATGGAGCCCGGCCCGATGCCGACCTTGACCGCGTCCGCGCCGGCCTCGACCAGCGCCCGCGCAGCCTCGGCGGTGGCGATGTTGCCGGCGATCACCTGGCTGTCCGCCCACTTCGCCTTGATGCGCTTCACCGTCTCGAGCACACCGCGGGAATGCCCGTGCGCGGTATCCACGACCACCAGGTCGACGCCCGCTTCGGTGAGGGCCGCGACCCGATCGAGGGTGTCAGGGGTGGTGCCGACCGCCGCGCCGACGCGCAGGCGGCCGCCGTCGTCCTTGCAGGCGCGCGGAAACTCGTTGGCCTTCTGGAAGTCCTTCACGGTGATCATGCCAACCAGCTCGTGGTCGCCGTTCACCACCAGGAGCTTCTCGATACGGTGCTTGTGCAGCAGCGCCAGCACCTGGTCCTTGGGTGCATCCTCGCGCACCGTGACCAGGCGTTCCTTGGGCGTCATGACCGAGGAGACGGGAGCCTCGAGCTTGTCCTCGAAGCGCAGATCGCGATGCGTGACGATCCCGACCGCTTTCCTGCCGACCACGACCGGCACGCCCGAGATGCCCCGCGAGCGTGTCAGGTCCAGCACCTCGCGGATCGTCATGTTGGGAGAAACGGTGATCGGGTCCTTGATGACGCCGCTCTCGAACTTCTTCACCCGGTCGACCTCGCGCGCCTGGGCCTCGATGGTCATGCTCTTGTGGATGATGCCGACGCCGCCTTCCTGGGCGATGGTGATGGCGAGGCGAGCCTCGGTGACGGTGTCCATGGCCGCCGACATGAGCGGCACATTCAGGCGGATGCGGCGCGTGACGCGCGTGGAGAGATCGACCTCGCGTGGCAGAATTTCCGAGTAGGCCGGAACCAGGAGGACGTCGTCGAAGGTCAGAGCTTCTTCGAGAAGGCGCATGCGCAATTATATGCGCCCGGCCCCGGCCGGTAAACCTCGTGCTAAGGTAGTTTATGCCCGTAAACCCTGAGGACCGCGCCCGGGCCGCGCCCGCCCGGGACGTGTACAGCGTCACCCGCGTGAACCGCGAGGTGCGCGCGCTGCTCGAGCGCGGGCTCGGTGTGCTGTGGGTGGAAGGGGAGCTGTCGAACTTCTCCCAACCATCTTCCGGCCACTGGTACTTCTCGCTCAAGGACCGGGACGCGCAGCTGCGCTGCGCCATGTTCCGGATGCAGAACTCGCTGGTCGGCTTCACGCCCCGCGCCGGCACGCAGGTGCTGGTCCGCGGCCGCATCAGCGTGTACGAGGCGCGCGGCGAGTACCAACTCATCGTCGAGCACCTGGAGGAGGCGGGCATCGGCGCGCTGCGGCGCGAGTTCGAGCGCCTGAAAGCGAAGCTCGCGGCCGAGGGTCTGTTTGCGCTCGAGTGCAAACGCAGCCTGCCGCGCTTTCCGCAGCGTATCGGCGTGATCACCTCGCCATCGGGGGCCGCGCTGCGCGATATCCTGCACGTGCTGGCGCGGCGTTATCCGCCCGCAGGGGTCCTCATCTATCCGACGGCGGTGCAGGGTGCGGCCGCCGCGCCGGCGCTGGTCGCGGCGCTGCAGACGGCTTGCGCGCGCGCCGAGTGCCAGGTGCTGATCCTCGCCCGCGGCGGCGGCTCGCTCGAGGATCTGTGGGCGTTCAACGACGAGCGGGTCGCGCGCGCCATACGCGCCTGCCGGCTGCCCGTGGTCTCGGGCGTCGGGCACGAGATCGATTTCACCATCGCGGACCTCGCAGCCGATGCGCGCGCCCCGACCCCCTCGGGTGCCGCGGAGCTGGTGGTGCCGGAGCGCAGTACGTGCCTGGAGGTGCTGGCGCGTGGCGCGCAGCGCCTGGGCGCGGGTATGCACCGCGAGCTGCGCGTGAATGGTGCGCGCCTCGAGAACACCAGGCGGCGCCTCAAGCTCGCGCATCCGGGGATACGGCTGCAGCAGCAGATGCAGCGTCTCGATGATCTCACGCAGCGCCTCGGCGCGGCGGCGCACGCCGGCCTGCACCGCGATCAGATGCGCCTCGCGCACAGCATCACGCGTCTGGTGCGCCGCTCGCCGGAGCAGCTGGTGCGGGGATTTCTCGCGCGCCACCAGGAGGCCGGGGCACGGCTCGAGCACGCCGCAAGCCGATGCCTGTCGCGCGCGCAGCACCGGCTGGCTCTGGCACAGCGCGCACTGAACGCCGTCAGCCCGCTCGCGACGCTCACCCGCGGCTTCGCCATCGTGACGCGCGCCGCGAGCGGTGCGCTGCTCACCGACGCCGCCGCGATCGCGTCCGGGGAGGAGATCGAAGCGCGCCTCGCCCGCGGGAGCCTGCGGGCGCGTGTCACCGACCGCCGTCAGGAAGGCTAGCGTGCCAGGCGCCGGCACACGCCTGGCGCCGGGCGCGCGGCGTGCGCTGCAGGGCGCCGCACGCCGCCTCGCAGCGGCGCTGCTCTCGGGCGCCGTCGTCGCGAGCCTCGCGGGGGCGCCGGAGATGCCCGCCGCAGCGGACTCGCCCGCGGCACCGCTCCTGCCGCAGCAGGAGCTCGTTCCGGGCGGCGTCGCCCTGCTGACCCTCGACGCAGCGAGCGCGCCACGGGTGACCTTCGGCGAGCAGCGGGTGTTGGTGGTGCCCCTGCAGGGCAAATGGCTGGCCGTGGTGGGCATCCCTCTGTCACAGGCCCCCGGCCCTGCGCAGCTGCGGGTGCACGAGGACCCGGCGGCCGATGCCACGGTGGGCTTCGAAATCATCGACAAGCAGTACAGTGTGCAGCGCCTCACGGTGGCACCGCGTCAGGTGAACCTGTCGGCGAAGGATCTGGCGCGCGTCGCGCGCGAGCGGCCGCGCATTCTGCGGGCCATCGGCACGTTCTCGGAAAGTTCGCCGGCGACTCTCAGGCTCCTGCAGCCGGTTCCGGGTATCCGCTCGAGCTCCTATGGCTCACGCCGGATCTTCAACGATGAGCCGCGCAGCCCCCACTCGGGCATGGACATTGCCGCGGCGGCCGGGACGCCGGTCATGGCCGCAGCGGACGGCCGCGTGCTCGACACGGGGCGTTATTTCTTCAACGGCAACACGGTGTTCCTCGATCACGGTGGGGGCCTCATCTCCATGTACTGTCACCTGAGCGCCATCGCGGTGAAGCCGGGTAAGCGCGTCAAGGCGGGCGCCATCATCGGCAAGGTGGGATCCACCGGGCGCGCGACCGGGCCGCATCTGCACTTCGGGGTGGCGCTGAATGCCGCCTTCGTCGATCCGGCGTTGTTCATGGCGCCGCCCGCCCCGCCCCCGGATGCATCACATGACGGATCCGGCTGAGGGCGCTCGCGACGGCGCCTTCATGCGCATCGCGCTCGGGCACGCGCTCGCCGCCGGCGTAGCCGGCGAAGTGCCGGTGGGAGCGGTGCTGGTGCGTGGCGAGGACGTCATCGGCAGCGGCGGCAACCGCCCGATCGCGAGCCACGATCCGAGCGCGCACGCGGAAATCCAGGCGCTGCGCGCCGGGGGTCAGGCGCTCGGGAGCTACCGGCTCACCGACACCACGCTGTACGTGACGCTCGAGCCGTGCGTCATGTGCGCCGGCGCGATCGTGCACGCGCGCGTGCGCCGCCTGGTGTTCGGCGCCTGGGATGCGCGCGCCGGTGCGGCCGGCAGCATCACCAACGTGTTCACGCTGCCGGGACTGAACCATCGCGTCGATGTCTTCGGCGGGGTGCTCATTGAGGAGTGCGCGCGGCTGTTGCAGGAGTTTTTCGTGCCACGACGCGAGTGACTCGAGCCGCGCCGACGTCGCGCCCGCGGCGCACCCCGCGGCGCGCGTGTGCGCCAAGCCTCAGGCTCCGGGGATCGCGTGGCTGGACCTGTCCGGAGCCCGCCCGCCCTGGGGGGCGGGCGCGTGGGTGACCGTAGCGCTGCGCGACACCGCCTCGCCCGGCTGCCATTCCAGCAGCCTGAGATAACGCTGGATGCGATCGACGTATTGCACCGGCTCCCAGCCGCGGGCGTAGCCGCGCCTGGCGCGCGCGTACCAGCGCTCCTGCGCGAGCAGCGGCAGGCGCGCTCGCACCTCGGCCCAGGAGTCGGGGTTCTTGCCGAATGCCTGGGCGAGGATGCGCGCGTCCTCCAGGTGCCCGAAGCCCACGTTGTAGGCGGCAACCGTGAGCCAGGTGCGGTCGGGCTCCGGAACGCGCTCCGGGACCATGGCGCGCACCTGGGCGAGATAGCGCGCCCCCGCGAAAATGCTCTGCTGGGGGTTGCTGCGGTCCTTGATGCCCATGGCGTGTGCGGTGTCGGCGGTGAGCATCATCACCCCGCGGGCGCCGTCGCCGGATTCGGCGCGCGCATCCCATTTCGACTCCTGGTAACCGATCGCCGCCAGCAGGCGCCAGTCGGTGCCCGAGCGCGCGGCCGCCTGCTCGAACCAGGAACGGTAAGCGGGCAGCCGATCGCCCAGGTGGGTCTGGAACTCGCGCGATTCCTCGTAGGCAAAGCGGCGCGTGTCGCCGGAGGACTGTTGTATGAGCCCTGCCAGGGCGCCCGTGGCCTCGAGCTCGTGAAAGAACTTGTTGACGCTCGCGAGCAGATCCGGCGCGCCGTGCCGTACCAGCCATTGCACCGGGCGCGCCTCGGGCAGCGCAAAGCCCACCCGCACGTTGGGATACAGATGATGGGAAAAGGAGAATTCGCGCGCGTCGGTGAGGGCGTAAACCGCGCCGCCGGAGTCAACGTCCTCCACCGGATCGGCGGAGCTCGGCGCAGTTTCCACCCACTGCAGAGTGGGCGCGACGGTGCTCTTGAGGCGCTGCAGGATCCGCTCCTGCGGACTGCCGGCGCGCACCGCGAGTTTCGCCGCTTCCAGCTGCAGCGTGTCCCGCGGCTGCACGCCGCCGCGCTGGTAGACCACGAGCTGCGGGATGCGTGCGTAGGGTTGCGCCGCCTCAGCGACGCGGCTCCAGTCGGGGGTGTCGGTGAGGGATGCCGCAGCGACATCGGCGCGGCCGGCGACGAGTTCCGCCTGCATCGCTTCCTCGTTGTCGAGCGCATACATGGTGAGTGTCACGCCCAGGCGTGCCGCAAAGGCACGCGCCAGCTCGAACTCCAGCCCTTCGCTCCCCTGCGCGCCCAGGTAGTAACAGGTGGGGAGATTGAGCGTGACGACGCGCAGCTCGCCGCGCGCCCGGATCGCATCGAGGGTGGGGGAGGCCACGGGGGCGCAGCCCGCGAGAGCGCCAAGCAGGGTGACGACGGCGCTGAGCGTGAGTGCGCGCACGAACCCTCCCCTGACCACGCGGGCTTTCCGCTAGAATACCAGCCCCGCAACACCCGTGCGGAGCCGGAGAGGTACCGAAGCGGTCATAACGGCGCCGACTCGAAATCGGATGGTCGGGTAAAACCGGCACGTGGGTTCGAATCCCACCCTCTCCGCCATGAGTACCGCGCTCCCCTCACGATGCCGGTTTCTTCAACACCTCACGGTAGGCCGCGGCGAACGCCTCGACAAACGTGTGCGGCAGATGCTCCGCCGGCATCTCGATGAGATTGCGATAGAAGCTCGTGAACAGGTCCCAGTACTGCGCCTTGTCGGCGGAGCGCGCCTTGCCGCGGCGCGCGGCACGCTCGAAGCGCGCCTCCAGCTCCGCCGGGTCGAGCCGGTCGAGGAATTCCACGAACGCCGCCCGCGTCGCCTGCGCGGTGGCGGTCTCGTGCACCTTGGCCTCGAGGACCGCTTCGCGCAGCCACTGTACCGAGTCGAGCCGGCGGCCTTCGTGCTGCACGAACAGCGCGATCAGCAGCTCCTCCACCATCGAGTCGGCCAGCGACGGGCGCGGGTCATCGGGCTCCTGCGGCGGGGATTCGATGCGATAGCGGTTGCGCGTTTCGCTCCTGCTGCGCTCCAGATCCTTGAGGCCGACCAGCGCCTCGCGAAACAGCCGGCCGGCGAGATGCAGCAGCCGCACCTGCGCCTCCGCAGGCAATCGCTCGGGCTCGATGCCGGCGCCACGGCAGAAGGCGTTCAGTCCGGTACGCACGTCCTCGAGCGCGATCAGGCTGACACCGGCCTTCGGCTCGCGCCCGACCGCCTCGGCGAGGCGTGCCATGCGCTGTCCGAAGGAGTGCCGATCAAGGTCCTCCGGCAGCGGCAACTCGCGCTGCGCCTCCGGCGGCTGCTCGGCCTCCTGCCGGGCGAGCGCGCGCACCCGTCCGGAGTCGACCGACTGGCCGTAGGCATTGACCGGCAGCACCGAGTCCGTACCGTTGGCCGGCTGCAGCAGCTCATGCAGATCGAGCGATGCGCCGATGTCAGCGTCGGGCGCACGCCCGTGGGTGCGCAGGGCATGAATGCTGGTCGGGACGGCCGCCGCGGAGTCTTGCTGCGCCTGCTGCGCCTGCAGCGCCTCGAGGGCTGCGACGATGTGGTAGTCGCCCATGCGCAGTACGTCGCCATCGGAGAGCCGGTAGCCGCTCGAGCCGCGCTTGGCGAGCGGCTCCATGTCGTCGTTGACGTACACGCCGTTGGTGCTGACGTCCTGCAGATAGAAGTGGCCTTCGCGGAACTGCACGCGCGCGTGGTGCGCAGAGACGTAGCGCGAGGGATCCGGCAGCACCCAGTCGTTATCGGCGGAACGGCCGATGGTGCCGCCTTCCACGGAAAAGGTCGCGCTGCTGCGCTCCGCGAGCGAGCGGCGCTGATCACTGACGATACGGAGCCTCAGCATGCTTCCCCGACTCAAAGACCGATCCGCGGACATATAATGCCAGCGTCAAAATTAGCAGCGACCCGCGCTTAAGCCATGGCTACCAGTCACATTTTCCGCATTATGTTCGTGAATCAGGGCAAGGTTTACGAGGTCTATGCCCGCAAAGTCAGCCACGGAGAGCTGTTCGGATTCATAGAGGTCGAGGAGCTGTTGTTCGGGGAGCGCTCCTCGGTGGTCCTCGACCCCTCGGAGGAGCGCATCAAGGGCGAATTTTCCGGCGTGAAGCGCACCTTCCTGCCCATGCATTCGATCCTGCGCATCGACGAAGTGAAGAAGCACGGCTCGGCCAAGATCACGGTGCTGGAAAGCGGCGCCAACGTCGCGCAGTTCCCGATGCCGATGTATTCGACTCCGCCGGGCGAGAAGAAGTGAGGCGCGCCTAGACCATGCTGCAGATTCCGGGTCCGCCGGCGCTGTCCGCATTCCGCATCACCAAGCTCCTGGATCGTCTGGGCGCGCTCGAGCCCACCGTCACGGGGCTCGCGGCGCGCTTCATGCACTTCGCCGAGCTCGCGCAACCGCTGTCCGCACCCGAGCGCGAGGTGCTCGCGCAGCTGCTGACCTACGGGCCGCGACTGGAAGCGCCGGCGCAGACGGGCGCGGGCGAGTGCCTGCTGGTGGTGCCGCGCACCGGCACGATCTCGCCCTGGTCGAGCAAGGCGACCGACATTGCGCGCGTGTGCGGACTGGCGGGCGTGCGGCGTATCGAGCGCGGCATCGAGTACCGGGTACGCGCCGCCCGACCCCTGGGGAGCGAACGCCTCGCGCGCCTCGCGCCGGTGCTGCTCGATCGCATGACCGAGATGGCGCTCTCCGATGGCGCGCAGGCGGCGCGCCTGTTCGAGGATGCGCAGCCGCGCCCGCTCGCGCGGGTGCCGCTCGCGGCGGGCCGCGCGGCGCTCGAGGAGGCGGACCGCGCGCTCGGCCTGGCACTGTCGTCGGACGAGATGGACTACCTCATGGCGAGCTTCGCGCGACTGGCACGCGATCCGAGCGACGTCGAGCTGATGATGTTCGCGCAGGCCAACTCCGAGCACTGCCGCCACAAGATCTTCAACGCCCGCTGGATCATCGACGGGCAGGCGCGCGAGGAGTCGCTGTTCGCGATGATCCGCTACACCCACGCCCGCAATCCCACGGGCGTGCTGTCCGCCTACCGCGACAACGCCGCGGTGATTGCCGGCACCACCGGGGCGCGCTATTTCCCCGAGCCGACTTCCGGTGTCTATCAGGCCAGCACCGAGCCGATCGATATTCTGATGAAGGTGGAGACGCACAATCATCCCACCGCCATCTCGCCCTTCCCGGGGGCTGCGACCGGCGCGGGCGGGGAGATCCGCGACGAGGGCGCCACCGGTCGCGGCGCAAAACCCAAGGCCGGGCTGACCGGCTTCTCGGTGTCGAACCTGCACATCCCCGGCTACGAGCGCCCCTGGGAGCAGCAGTTCGGGGCGCCGGCGCGCATCGCTTCCGCGCTCGAGATCATGCTCGAAGGGCCGATCGGCGCCGCCTCGTTCAACAACGAATTCGGCCGCCCGGCGGTGTGCGGCTACTTCCGCACCTTCGAGCAGCGCGCCGCCGGGGATGCGCCCGAGCGCGTGCGCGGCTACCACAAGCCGATCATGATCGCCGGAGGCCTGGGGAACGTGCGGCGCGCGCACGTGGACAAGGCCGAAGTGCCCGTGGGCGCGAAGCTCGTCGTGCTCGGCGGGCCCGCCATGCTCATCGGGCTGGGGGGCGGTGCCGCCTCCTCGGTCGGCAGCGGCAGCTCGAGCGCCGACCTCGACTTCGCCTCAGTGCAGCGCGGCAATGCCGAGATCCAGCGCCGCGCCCAGGAAGTCATCGATCGCTGCTGGGCGCTGGGCGAGCAGAATCCCATCGCGCTCATCCATGACGTCGGCGCGGGCGGCCTTGCCAACGCCGTGCCCGAGGCCGTGGCCCACAGCGGCCGCGGCGCGCGCATCGATCTGCGCGCCATTCCGAGCGCCGCAGCGGGCATGTCGCCGCTCGAGCTGTGGTGCAACGAGGCCCAGGAGCGCTACGTGCTCGCCATCGCTCCGCAGGCGCTGCCGCGCTTTGCCGCCATCGCCGAGCGCGAGCGCTGCCCGTTCGCGGTGATCGGCGAGACCGACGCGAGCGGGCAGCTGGCGGTGCGCGATCCGCTGTTCGCCGATCAGCCGGTCGACATGCCCCTCGAGGTGCTGCTCGGCAAGCCGCCGCGGCTGACGCGTGACGTGCGCAGCGTCCCCGTGCGGCGCCGGCGCCTCGACACCGCCCGCATCCAGCTGCGCGAGGCCGCCTACCGCGTGCTGCGCCTGCCGGCGGTCGCCGACAAGACCTTCCTCATCACCATCGGCGATCGCACCGTCGGCGGGCTCATCAGCCGCGATCAGCTGGTGGGGCCCTGGCAGGTGCCGGTGAGCGATGTGGCGGTGAGCAGCGCCGACTACCAGGGCACGGCGGGCGAGGCGATGGCGATGGGCGAGCGCACGCCGGTCGCGGTGCTGGATGCACCGGCGTCCGGGCGCCTCGCGGTCGCCGAGGCGATCACCAACATCCTCGCGGCCGATATCGATTCGCTGTCGCACATCCGCCTGTCGGCCAACTGGATGGCCGCCTGCGGCGAAGCCGGCGAGGATGCGGCTCTCTACGCGACGGTGCAGGCGGTGGGCAAGGAGCTGTGCCCGCAGCTCGGTATCGCGATTCCCGTCGGCAAGGACTCGTTGTCGATGAAGAGCGCCTGGAGCGAGGGCGGCGTCGAGAAGAGCGTGGTGGCGCCGCTGTCGCTGATCGTCTCCGCATTCGCCCCCGTGAAGGACGTGCGCCGCACGCTCACGCCCGCATTGCAGCTCGATGAGCGCCCGACGTCACTGTGGCTCATCGACCTGTCCGGTGGTCGCAACCGGCTGGGAGCCTCGGCGCTGGCGCAGGTTTACGGGGAGCTGGGCGAGGAACCGGCGGACCTCAACGAGCCGCAGCGGCTCACGCGCTTCGCAGCGGCGCTGGCGCAAGCGCGCGCCGCGGGCATGTTGCGCGCCTATCACGACCGCTCCGACGGCGGACTGTTCGTGACGCTGCTGGAGATGGCGTTCGCCGGACACTGCGGACTGGACATCGCGCTGCCCAAGGAGCGCGGCACGGCGCTGGCGCAGTTGTTTTCCGAAGAGCCCGGTGTGGTGGTACAGATTGCGGCCGGGGATGAGCCCGCGTTCAGCGAACTGCTGGCGCGCCATGAGCTCGCCGATGCCGCGCTGTACCTCGGTGCGCCGGTGAGTGAGCTGCGCGTACAGATCAGGATCGGCGCGGCGCAGCTCGATGAGTCGTGGGTGGATCTGAAGCGTGCCTGGTCGGAAACCTCGTGGCGCCTGCGGCGGCTGCGCGATGAGCCGCAATGTGCGGACGAGGAGTTCGCCGCGCAGACTGCGGAATCGGATCCGGGCCTGTCGGTGGCGCTCAGCTTCGATCCCGAGGAGGACATCGCCGCCCCCTACGTAGCGCGCGGCGCGCGCCCGGCGCTCGCCATCCTGCGCGAGCAGGGCGTCAACAGTCAGGTCGAGACCGCGGCCGTTTGCGAGCGCGCCGGGTTCACCGCGCACGATGTGCACATGACCGACCTGCTCAGCGGCCGGCGCTCGCTCGAGGAATTCAAGGGCCTGGTGGCGTGCGGCGGCTTCTCCTATGGCGATGTGCTGGGGGCGGGCGAGGGCTGGGCCAAATCGATCCTGTTCCACCAGCGGGTGCGCGCGGAGTTCGAGCGCTTCTTCGCACGAGCCGACAGCTTCGCGCTCGGCATCTGCAACGGCTGCCAGATGTTCGCCGCGCTCAAGGTCATCATCCCGGGCAGCGCGCACTGGCCGCGCTTCGTGCGCAACCGCAGCGAGCAGTACGAGGCACGCTTCTCGCAGGTCGAGGTGCTGCGCTCCCCGTCGGTGCTGCTGCAGGACATGGCGGGCTCGATCCTGCCCATTGCGGTGGCGCACGGCGAGGGGCGGGCAGAGTTTGAGTCAAGCGCCGCCGCCGCGGCCTGCGCGGGGAGCGGCCTGGTGGGGTTTCGCTACCTCAACAACGACGGCAGCCTCGCGAGCGACTATCCCGCCAATCCCAGCGGCACGCCCTTCGGCATCGCGGCGCTGTCGAACCTTGACGGGCGCGTGACCATCACCATGCCGCACCCGGAGCGCTCGTTCCGCTACCTGCAGAATTCCTGGCGACCGCGGGATGCCGGCGAATACAGCGGCTGGATGCGCCTGTTCCGCAATGCACGCCGCTTCGTGGACTGACTGAGGCGGGCGTGACTCAGCCCGCTGAGAGCTGAGCTCGCTGATCCAGGGGCGGTATGTTGGGATTGGTCTCGTCGAGGAAGAAGCGCCGCACCATGATCGCCTGCTGCAGCCTGCCCTTGCGCACATAGGCCTCGTACAGCAGGTCCTTGGCGACCTCGAGCATGATCCCGGCCTCGTAGCCATCGAGCAGCGGCAGGGCGGAGCGCGCGTCGAGCTCCGCGCCGAACAGCACGCTCTTGAGCTTGGCGAAGATCTCGGGGGCGATGTCGGCGAGCTCGCGCACCGCGTTGAACTCATCGAACAGGCGCAGCCGGCCGGCCTCGCCGAGGTCGGCAAACATCGCCTGCGCCGTGCGCCGGCACATGGAGGCGAAGGCGTTGAACGCGCCCTGCGAGAAACAGGTGAGCGCTTCGCGGAACAGCAGCTCCACGTCTTCCGGGACGTAGGCGAAGCTGAACTTCTCCCGCGCCCGCTCGACCTCGGTGAACTGGGGTGACAGCTCGATGCGCGTCGTGCCGTAGACGCGCACCGTGAAGCGCAGGAAGATCGGCGCGTGACAGGCGTCGCACAGGTACACGATGCCGACCTGGTTGGGGCGGTACAGCTGCAGGTCCTCGAAGCGCGGCACGGCGGTCGGGGTGATGTGGGCAACCGCCTGGCAATGCGGGCAGGTCACCACCAGGTTCTTCTCCTGGTCGTGGTGCAGATGGCTCGCGGAATCTATGTACAGGGACATTAGCGTGCGCGCGGCGGCTCGTGTTGTTGTATGTGCCGCGTCAACTCCATGTTACCTCAGCGCGCGCCCGAGTACAGGTCCATCGGCGCGTCTGCATAGATCTACCCATGTGGTGCGCGTTATGTCACAGCTTGGCGCTGTGCGCAAAGGCGAGGATGCGGTCGGCCAGCCGCGCGTACTCGCCGCTGAAATGATGTCCCTTGCCGATCTGCTCGCGGGCGATACCGGCCCCTGACAACTGCGGGCAGATCGAGTCGCTCTCGCCCTCGCCGTAGAGGCACAGCACCGGCACGTGAGCGAGCGCCGCCAGCTCCGGTCGGGTCGGCGCACCGCCGCCGGCGTCTGCCACCCAGTCACTGATGCGCACCTCGAAGGATGCGTTGGCGTCGATCCCCAGCAGGCTCACGCTCGCGACGCGCTCGCGCAGCTGCGGCGGCAGGCGATTGACCACGAACGGCAGCACGTCGGCGCCGAAGGAGTAACCGATGAGCAGCACGCGCTGCTTGTTCCAGGCCGCGAAGTAGTGGCGCAGCACGCGCGCCACGTCGCGCGCGGTCGCTTCCGGCGTGCGCTCGGTCCAGAAATACTTCAGTGAGTTCAGTCCCACGGTCGGCACGCCGCGCGCCGCCAGGCGCGCGGCGAGCTCCTGATCGAGCCCGGCCCAGCCGCCGTCCCCGGTGAGCAACAGCGCGAATTCATCCGACTCACCGCTCGCATGCACTTCCGTCACCGGCAGGTCCTGGATGTCGGGCGGGGGCTGCGGCGGGGCTGCCGCGCGCGTGGTGAGGCGCGCGTAAGCGTCGCGAAACTGTGGCATCCAGTTGCGCTCGACTCCGAAGCCGTGACCGACGAGCGGCAGCTTCACGACCTGTGCGCCCGTCACCCGCGCCGCGAACTCATCGGCCGCGTGCGGGCTGCACACCTGGTCCTGCTGTCCCTGCAGCGCGACCCACGGTTGCACGAGGCCCGCCGCGGGCTCGAACACCAGCTCGTGCCGCGGGCTGTGGCGGTAGTGAAGCCCGGCGCCCGGGCACAGCGCGGCGCCGGCGAAATCCTGATCGGCGCAGAAGCCGAGACTGAGCGCGCCGGCGAAGGTTCCGGGTGGCGATTGCACCAATGCTGCGTACACCACGGTCGCCCCGGAGGAGTAGCCGATCAGCACCGGCACCTGGTACTCGCTCATGCCGATTTCCTTCTGCACCTGGTGACTGAGGGCTTCGAAATCCGCCGCGATCATCTGGCAGGGCGCGCCGGGGCGCTGCGCCGCGCGCTTCAGGCTGCCGAAGTACCGGCGGATGTCGGCACCGATCACCACCGCTCCCGTGTCGGTGAGCGCGCGCGCCATGCTGATCACGCCCAGCTGCCAGCCGCCATCCCCGGAGAGGAAAATCGCGACGCTGCGTGCCGGCCCTTCCGGGACGTAGACGGTGACGGTGCCGAAGCGTCCGGCCGGCAGGCGCGTGGCGTAGCTGCGCTCGGGGCCCTGCGGGTGCGGTCGCGCGCTCGCCGAGGGTGGGGGGGCGGCGGTCGCGGGGCGCGCGGCGCCGCCGGCGAGCAGCGCGAGCGCGAAGCAGCCTGCAGACAGCGCGCCCGGACGGCGCACGCGCGCGGGGAGGGGCACCTGCCTGCTCATCCGGCGAACAACTCCTTCATGCCACCGGCGATCAGCACCGACACGTCGATCAGCACCCTGGGCAGCGCGATGCCGCCGCACGCCACCAGGTAGCGCGGTTCCCACTGCGGATCGAACTTCGCCTTGTAGCGGCGCAGGCCATCGAAGTTGTAGAAGTGCTCGCCGTGGCGGAAGATGAAATTGCCGACCCGGTGCCACGCGGGTGCGAGCGGATGGGTTTCCAGACCCGACAGCGGCGCCATACCGAGATTGAATGAGCGGAAGCCCGCCTCGCGTCCCCACTGCATCAGCTCGACGAACAGGTAATCCATGGCGCTGCGCGGCGCCTCCGGACCGAAGCGCATCAGATCCACCGACAGCTCGGCGCGGGTTTCCGTGGTCCACAGGTTCGCGAATGCGGCCGGAGCTCCGGCGCAGCGCACCACGGCGAGCGGGAACTGCCGCAGGTACTGCGGTGAGAACGCCCCCACGGAAAAGCGCTTCTCGCCGGTGGATTTGCTCGTGAGCCAGGCGGTCGATATGCGCTGCAGCACCGGCAGCAGCGGCTCGATTGCTTGCGGCGGCACCACCTCGAAGGTGGCGCCGTCGCGCTGCGCGCGGCGGTGCGATTGCCGCAGCTCCGCGCGCGCGGCGCCCTCGAGCGAGAACCCGGCGAGCGGCACGCGCGCCTCCTCGCCGATCTTCAGCGCCGCGAGCCCGAGATCCACGTACAGCGCCAGCCGCTCGGGGCCCACCTGGTAGAACACGGTCTGGCCGCCGTGGTGATCGGAGATCTCACGCAGTCGCCACACCAGCTCTTCGGCGCCTTGCTGCGAGCCCACCGGATCGCCGAGCGCAATCCAGCTGTGGCCGGCGATCTGATACATCACGAAGGCATCGCCGCCGTCGCTGAACAGCAGCCGCTTGTCCCCGGTCAGCGCGGCGTTCGCCAGTGTGACATCAGCGAGGGCGATCAGTGTGCGCGCCCGCGCCAGCTCCCCGGGTCCGGCGACCGCGGGCTGCGGACGCGCCGGCCGCAGCATGTTCAGCAGCACGTAGGCGCTGCCGAGCACGATCACCGCGAGCGAGGCCCGCAGCATGCGCGGCGCGTTACCGTAGAGCGCGAAGGTCCACCACAGCTGATCGGAGTAACTGACGTGCCGGTGCGAGACGATGCCGATCCACACCGCCATGACGATCACGCCGGCGATGCTCACCACCCACACCGGCGTGAAGCGCTCGGAGAGAACGGCGGTAGGGCGGTAGAAGGCACGGCGCCCGAGCATGAGCACGCCGAGGACCAGGGCGAGCAGGATCGCTTCCTCGAAATCGAGCCCCTTCAGGAGCGAGGCGAACATGCCCGCGACCAGCAACCACGCCGAGATGTAATAGGCCGCCTGCACGCGGCGGAACAGCGCGCGCGACAGCACCAGGAGCCCCAGGCCCACGAGACTGCCGCCGAGATGCGACACCTCCAGCACCGCGAGCGGCAGGAACTGGTCGAGGAACTCGAGCCGCTCGTCGAGCGCCGGCGTGGCACCGGAGAACAGCAGCAGCGTCCCGGCGAGGAACGTGAGGGCGCCGGCGATCTGCGGCACCACCGGTGCGATGTACAGGCTCGCCAGCTGCTGCGCGCGGGCGAGCGCTGAGCGCCGCGCCGACAGCTCCTTGGAGCCGAACAGCAGCGTCGCGAACAGCAGCGGCACCAGGTAATACACGCCGCGGTAGGCGAGGAGCGAGCCGAGCAGCGCGTCCGCCGGCACGTCCGGCAGGGCGAACAGCATCACCGCCTCGAAAACGCCGACCCCGCCGGGCACGTGGCTCGCGATGCCGGCGATCACCGCGGCGGCGTACACGCCGATGAAGGTGACGAAGCCGATGTGCGTCTGCTGCGGCAGCAGTGACCACAACACCGCCGAGGACAGCGACAGGTCCATGACCGAGAGGCCGATCTGCGCAAGTCCGATCGCCGCTCCCGGGGCGCGCAGCGCCCAGCCGCGGATCTCGAGCTTGCCGCGCGCCAGACACGCCCACAGTGCGTAGGCGATCACCGCAGCCAGCAGCAGCGCGCCCACCAGCAGCGACCAGGTGTGATACAGGTGCAGCACCCTGGCGGCGTGCGTGGGCGCGAGCAGCAGCGACAGGCCGGCGACCGTCGCCAGCCCGATACCGAGTGACAGACTGCAGAATGCGGAGATGGTCGCCACCTCGATGGCGCTGATGCAGGCGGTCGCGTACAGGCGGAAGCGGATCGCCGCGCCGGTGAAGGCGGCGAACCCGAGCGTGTGCCCGAAGGAGTAGGCGATGAACGAGGTGAAGAGGATCCGGGTGTAGGGGATCGCCCGCCGCAGATAGCGCAGCGCCAGCACCTCGTAAGTGGTCAGCAGCCAGTAGCTGAGCGCCGTGAAGCCGAGCGCGGCCAGCACCTGCGCGCGCGGGATGGCGTGCAGGTGCTGCAACACGCTCTTGACGTGCAGCCGCGCCAGCTGGTGATGCAGCACCAGCACCACCGCGCCAAACACCAGCAGCGTCGCGAGCGGCCCCACCCAGCGCCACAGCCCCCGCTCCCCGGGAGCTGGCGTCGGCGCTGCGGTCGTGGCGGACAAGGCTTCGGTGTCCCTTCAGCGGGTGAGCGGCTTGTACCTGATGCGATGCGGTTGCACGGCGTCTTCGCCCTTGCGCCGCCGATAGTCCTCGACGTACTCCTGGTAATTGCCTTCGAACCAGGTGACCTGCGAGTCGCCCTCGAAGGCGAGGATGTGGGTGGCGATGCGGTCGAGGAACCAGCGGTCGTGGGAAATCACCACCGCGCAGCCGGGAAAGCTCAGCAGCGCCTCCTCGAGCGCGCGCAGCGTCTCGACGTCAAGATCATTGGTGGGCTCATCCAGCAGCAGCACGTTGCCGCCGGAGCGCAGCACCTTGGCGAGGTGCACGCGGTTGCGCTCACCGCCCGAGAGCTCGCCGATCAGCTGCTGCTGCTGCGTGCCTCTGAAGTTGAAGCGTCCCACGTAGGCGCGCGAGGGCGTCTCGTAAGCGCCGACCTTGATCATGTCGAGCCCGCCGGAGATCTCCTGCCACACGGTCTTGCGATCATCGAGCGTATCGCGCGACTGGTCGACGTACCCCAGGCGCACGCTTCCACCTACGCGGATCTCGCCGGCGTCGGGCTGCTCGGCGGCGGTGAGCATGCGGAACAGGGTGGTCTTGCCGGCGCCGTTCGGGCCGATGATGCCGACGATGCCGCCGCGCGGCAGGCTGAAGGAGAGGTCGTCGATCAACAGCCGATCGCCGTAGCCCTTGCGCAGGCCGGACGCCGCGATCACCAGATCTCCGAGACGCTCCCCGGGCGGAATGTAGATCTCGTTGGTCTCGTTGCGCTCCTGGAATTCGCGCGAGGCGAGCTCCTCGTAGCGCTGCAGCCGCGCCTTGCTCTTCGCCTGGCGTGCCTTGGGGTTCTGCCGTACCCACTCCAGCTCGTGAGCGAGGGTCTTGCGCAGCGCTTCGCGCTCGCGCTCCTCGAGCCCCAGGCGCTGTTCCTTCTGCTCGAGCCAGGAGGAGTAGTTGCCGTGCCACGGGATACCGTAGCCGCGATCCAGCTCGAGGATCCATTGCGCGACGTTATCGAGGAAGTAGCGGTCATGCGTGACCGCGATCACCGTGCTCGGGTACTCCTCGAGGTAGCGCTCGAGCCAGGCGATCGACTCTGCATCCAGGTGATTGGTGGGCTCATCGAGCAGCAGCATGTCCGGGGCCGAGAGCAGCAGCCGGCACAGCGCCACGCGCCGCCGCTCCCCACCCGAGAGCGTGGCGATGCTCGCCTCCCACGGCGGCAGGCGCAGCGCGTCCGCGGCGATCTCGAGCTTGCGCTCCAGCTCCCATCCCTGCGCGGCGTCGATCGCATCCTGCAGTTGAGCCTGGCGCGCCAGCAGGGCGGTCATTTCCTGGTCCGTCATCGGGTGCGCGAACTGCTCGCTGATGCGGTTGAATTCCTCCACCTGCCGGAAGGCCTCCCCGACTCCCTCCATCACGGTGCTGCGCACGTTGAGCGCCGCGTCCAGCTGCGGCTCCTGCGGCAGGAAGCCGATGCGGATGCCGCTTTGCGGACGCGCCTCGCCGTCGAAGCCCGTGTCGATGCCGCCCATGATCCTCAGCAGCGTGGATTTTCCCGAGCCGTTCAGGCCGAGCACGCCGATCTTCGCGCCCGGAAAGAACGACAGGCTGATGTCGCGCAGGATGACGCGCTTGGGCGGCACCACCTTCGAGACACGGTTCATGGTGTAGATGTATTGAGCCATGCAATTGATTATGGTCGAGGCCGGCGTCGATGGCGATGCCTTGCCGGCCGCACCAGCGGCGCTGTGTTAGGCTTGCAGCGCCTGGAGACACCTTCGCCTGGGGAGCCTCACGACCGACATGAGCAGCATGGCTGTGGTCGTCAGCGAACGCCTGGCGCGCTACGGATTCGGCGACGGCCATCCATTCGGCCCGGACCGTCTCGCCGCCTTCGTGCGCGAGTTCGACGCCCGCGGCCTCGATAAGCGCGTGCGCGTGCTCGAGCCGCGCACGGCCTCGGACGATGAGCTGCGCTCGTTCCACACCGCCGCCTACCTCGAGTTCGTGCGCGAGCGCTCGCAGAGCGGTGCCGGATTTCTCGATGCCGGCGATACGCCGGCCTTCCGCGGCGTGTACGAAGCCGCCGCCGGCGTGGTCGGCGCTACCTTGAGCGCCATGGAGGCGATCATGCAGGGCGAAAGCCGGCGCGCCTTCGTGCCCATCGCCGGACTGCACCACGCGGCGCGCGATCGCGCCGCCGGCTTCTGCGTGTTCAACGACTGCGGCGTCGCCATCGAGCTGCTCAAGCGTTCGGGACTGAAGCGTGTCGGCTACGTCGACATCGACGCGCATCACGGCGACGGGGTGTTCTACGCCTTCGAGGAGGATGCCGCGGTGGTGTTCGCCGACCTGCACGAGGATGGGCGCTACCTGTATCCCGGCACCGGCGCACTCGAGGAACGGGGGCGCGGGGCTGCCGAGGGCACCAAGCTCAACGTGCCGCTGCCGCCGGGTGCCGACGACGAGGTGTTCGCCCGCGTCTGGCCGCACGTCATGGCGCACCTGGAGAAGTTCGCGCCGGAATTCATCATCCTGCAGTGTGGCGCCGACAGTCTCGAGGGCGATCCGATCACCCACCTGCGTTTCTCGCCGCGCGTGCACGGACGCGCGGCCCGCGAGCTGGCCGCGCTCGCCGACCGTTTCGGTCACGGCCGGGTGCTCGCCCTGGGCGGCGGGGGATACAACCGCGACAATCTCGCCCAGGCCTGGACCGCGGTAGTCGAAAATCTGATGTAGGCGCGCGCGGTGCGCCGCACGGCCAAGGCGGCTGGCGCATCGTTCCGGTACAATTCGCGCCCCCGCTTTTCTTCACACCCGCAAGGCGCCGCGCATGTTCCGGACGACCATGACCATCGAAGGCTTCGATCCGGAGCTGGCGCGCGCGATATCCGGCGAGCGGCGCCGCCAGGAGCAGCACGTCGAGCTCATCGCATCCGAGAACTACGCCAGTCCGCGGGTGCTGGAGGCGCAGGGCTCGGTGCTCACCAACAAGTACGCGGAAGGCTATCCCGGCAAGCGCTACTACGGCGGCTGCGAGTACGTCGACGTGGTCGAGCAACTGGCGATCGAGCGCGCCAAGCAGCTCTTCGGCGCCGACTACGCCAACGTGCAGCCACATTCCGGATCGCAGGCGAACGCGGCCGCGTACCTCGCGCTGGTGCAGCCCGGGGATGCCATTCTCGGCATGAGTCTCGACCACGGCGGCCATCTGACGCACGGCGCCAAGGTCAACTTCTCCGGCAAGCTGTTCCGCGCCACGCAGTACGGCATCCGACCCGACAGCGGCGAGATCGATTACGAGCAGGTGCAGCGCCTCGCCGAGGAGCATCGCCCGAAGATGATCGTCGCGGGCTTTTCGGCGTACTCGCGCGTCATCGACTGGGCGCGCTTCGCGACCATCGCCAGGAGCGTGGGCGCGTACTTCGTGGTGGACATGGCGCACGTCGCGGGGCTGGTGGCGGCGGGCCTGTACCCCAACCCCCTGCCGCACGCCGACGTCGTGACCACCACCACTCACAAGACCCTGCGCGGTCCGCGCGGCGGACTGATCCTGGCGCGCGCCAACGAGGAGATCACCAGGAAGCTCAACTCGCTGGTGTTCCCGGGCACCCAGGGCGGGCCGCTGATGCACGTCATCGCCGCCAAGGCCGTGGCGCTGCTCGAGGCGCTGCAGCCGGAGTTCAAGGACTATCAGCAGCAGGTGCTGAGCAACGCGCGCGCCATGGCGGCGCGGCTCGTCACCCGCGGCTACCAGATCGTCTCCGGCGGCACCGACAATCACCTGTTCCTGTTGAGCCTCGCGGACCGCAACATCACCGGCAAGGACGCCGACGCGGCACTCGGCCGAGCCAACATCACGGTGAACAAGAACGCCGTGCCGAACGACCCGCGTCCGCCGATGATCACCAGCGGCCTGCGCCTCGGGACCCCGGCATCCACCACGCGCGGCTTCCGGGTGCGCGAAGTCGAGCAGGTGGCGGATTTCATCGCCGAGGTGCTGGAGGCGCAAGGAGCGGCGGCGGTGATCGAGCGGGTGCGGCCCCAGGTGCTCGAGCTGTGCGGGCGCTTCCCGGTGTACGGGCCCTAGCGCCCGGAAAAGAAGCCGCATGCACTGTCCCTTCTGCGGCCACGTCGAGACCAAGGTGACCGACTCGCGCCTCGCCGGCGAGGGCCGGCAGATCCGCCGGCGCCGCGAGTGCCTGAAGTGTGGCGAGCGCTTCACGACCTTCGAAGCGGCCGAGCTCCTCATGCCGATGGTGATCAAGGGCGACCGGGGGCGCGAGGCGTTCGATGAGGCGAAGCTGCGCGCCGGCATGGAGAAAGCGCTGCAGAAGCGCCCGGTGCCGCGCGCCGAGCTCGACGAGGCCCTCAGTCGCGTGGTGCACAAGGTGCGCAGCCTCGGGGACCGGGAAGTGTCCGCGCGCGCGATCGGTGAGCTGGTGATGGAGGAGCTGCGCCACCTCGATGAGGTGGCCTATGTGCGCTTCGCTTCCGTGTACCGCCAGTTCGAGGACGTCGAGGCGTTTCACGAGGAGATCCAGCGGCTGCGCAGCGCGCGTCCGCCGGCAGGGGCCGCGGCGCAGCCGCGGGCGCGCAAGCGCGCCACGGCGCGCGCCGCCGATCGCGATCAGCTGCCGCTGCTGCCGGCGGAGCCCGCGGCGAACGACGCCACTTCCGGGCCCGGCGGCAAGAAATGAGCGTGACCCGTGTTCTCTGACTACGACCGCCTGGCGATGCAGCGCGCGCTCAGCCTGGCCGCGCGCGGGCTCACCACCACGGACCCGAACCCGCGCGTGGGTTGCGTTATCGCACACGGTACGCAGACCGTCGCTGAAGGCTGGCATGCGCGCGCAGGGGACGCGCACGCGGAAGTCGTGGCGCTGCGCGCCGCCGGGGAGCAGGCGGCGGGCGCGACGGTCTACGTCACGCTCGAGCCGTGCTGTCACCACGGCCGCACACCGCCGTGCGTCGAGGCGCTCACCCAAGCGGGCGTCGCGCGCGTCGTGTACGCGGCTACCGACCCCAACCCGCAGGTGAACGGGCGCGGCGCCGAGGCGCTGCGCGCTGCCGGTGTCGCGGTCGAAGCGGGGCTGCTGGAGCGGGAAGCGCTGGAGCTCAACTGCGGATTCGTCAAGCGCATGCAGCAGGGACGCCCGTGGGTGCGTCTGAAGCTCGCCATGAGCCTGGACGGGCGCAGCGCGCTCGCCGGCGGCGCGAGTCGCTGGATCAGCGGCGAAGCGGCGCGCGCTGACGTGCAGCGCTGGCGCGCGCGCAGCTCCGCCATCCTGACGGGTATCGGTACCGTGCTCGCCGATGATCCGCAGCTTGACGTGCGGGTGGCGGCCGCCTCATCCGGACACGGCCCACGCCAGCCGCTGCGCGTGGTGCTCGACCGCCAGCTTCGCACCCCGCCGGGCGCGCGGTTGTTCACCGCGGGCGGGGAGGTGTTGATCCTGACGGCGATGGCGGCGCTGGACGATGCGAGCGCAGGCGCGGCACTCAGCGCCCGGGGAGCGCGCATCGAGTCCGTGCCGGTGGCTGACGAGCGGCTGGTGCTCGGCGCGGTGCTCGATAGACTCGCCGAGCTGGAATGCAACGAGGTGCAGGTCGAAGCAGGAGCCACGCTGGCGGGCGAGCTGGTGCGACAGTCGCTGGTGGACGAGCTGTTGTTGTACGTGGCGCCGAAGCTGCTCGGCGACAAGGCGCGACCGCTCTTCGAGCTTCCGGAGCTGCGCGCCCTCAACGAGGCGCACGCCTTCACGCTCATCGGCACCCGACAGCTGGGCGATGACCTGCGGCTGCGGCTGCGCCCCGGCGTCGAGCCGGCGCCCGCGGTGAGCGGCTGAAGCCTCCGCCGCAGGAGCAGCAGTGTTCACCGGAATCGTCCAGGACATCGGCACGGTGCAGGCGCTCGAGGCGCGCGGCGGTGACGTGCGCCTGGTGATCGCGGCCGGGCAACTCGACCTGTCGCGCGTTCGCGTCGGCGACAGTATCTGCGTGCAGGGGTGCTGTCTGACCGCGACTGCGGTGCAGGCGCGCAGCTTTGCGGCCGACGTATCGCGCGAGACGCTCGCGCTCACCACCCTCGGTGACCTGCAGCCCGGAGCCGCGGTGAATCTCGAGCCCGCACTGCGGGCCGGGGATGCGCTCGGCGGACACCTGGTGTCGGGACACGTCGACGGTGTGGCGCAGGTCCTGGAGCTGAGCGAGGACGCGCGTTCCGTGCGCCTCAGCATCGGCGTACCGCCGCCGCTCGCGCGTTACCTCGCGCCCAAGGGCTCGGTCGCCGTCGACGGGGTGAGTCTCACCATCAACGCGGTGCAGCAGGTGAGCTTCGGCGTCAACATCATTCCCCACACGCGCTCCGGCACCACTCTCGGCTCGCTGCGCGCGGGGGCGCGCGTGAACCTCGAAGTCGACCAGGTGGCGCGCTATCTGGCGCGGCTGCTGGCGCTGCCGGAGAGTTGAGGCCGCCGTTGCCGTGCCCGGTGCGCGGCCGGTGGGCCGTGAGTTGGTGCGCGCGGGGGCGGCGGGCGCTTCCGGTATACTGACTGAGCCGTATCACCCGACCGCGCACCATGTCCAAAGTCCTGTCACTGACCGGTAAGGGCGCGCCCGCACCCCAGGGGCCGGCGCTCAATTCCGTCGCCGAGATTCTCGCCGAGCTGCGCGCCGGTCGGATGGTCGTCGTCATGGACGATGAGGATCGCGAGAACGAGGGTGATCTCATCATGGCCGCCGAGTGCGTGACGCCCGATGCGGTCGCCTTCATGATCCGCCACACCAGCGGCATCATCTGTGTGCCGATGGAGGAGCAGCGCCTGGCGCGTCTGGAGCTGCCGCAGATGGTGGCGGTGAACGACGAGCAGCAGCGCACCGCCTTCACCGTGTCGGTGGATGTGCGCGCCGGCACCACCACCGGTGTGTCCTCGGCCGATCGAGCGGCGACCATCCGCGCGCTCGCGGATGAGGCGTCCGTGCCCGGCGATTTCGCCCGTCCGGGGCACATTTTCCCGCTGCGCTCGCGCCGCGGCGGGGTGCTGGTGCGCGCGGGGCACACCGAGGCTGCGATCGATCTGTGCCGTCTGGCGGGATGTAAGCCGGTGGGCGTGCTGTGCGAGGTCATGAACGAGGACGGCAGCATGGCGCGCCGGCCGCAGCTCGAGGAATTCGCGCGCCGGCACCAGCTCAGGATCGGCACCATCGCCGATCTCATCCGCCATCGCCTGCGCACCGAGCGCTCGGTGGAGCGCATCTCGGAACACAGCGTGCAGACCGAGCTCGGCGAGTTCCGCCTGTACGCCTACCAGGACCGCGCCAGCCTCGAGGTGCACGTGGCGCTCGCCCGCGGGCGGCTCGACGGCCCGGAGACTCCGCTGGTGCGCGTGCACCTCGCCGACACCCTGCGCGACCTGTTCGGCATACACGCGGCGACGCGCGCCTGGACACTGCGCGCGGCCATGCAGCGCATCGCCGAGGCGGGCAACGGCGTGGTCATCGTGCTGCGCCAGCAGGAGTCGGCCCGCGAGCTCGCCGATTCGCTGCGCACGCTCGCCCCCGCCGCGGCGGCGGCGGAGGCGGCGCAGGCGCGCGCCGAGGGCGTGGTGCTGCGCACCTTCGGTGTCGGGGCGCAGATTCTCCAGGACCTGGGCGTCAAGCGCATGCGGGTGCTGTCGGCACCCAAACAGATGCACGGCATCTCCGCCTTTGGACTGGAGGTCGAGGGTTACGTCGGGGAAGAGGGGTGACGGCCGCGCAACTCATCGAGGGTGAAGTGAGTGCCCACGGGCGCAAGATCGCGATCGTCGCGGCGCGCTTCAACGATTTCATCGTGGCGAGTCTGCTCAAGGGGGCCACGGGCGCATGGCTCGAGCGCGGCGGCGCGGCCGCCGACCTGGCGGTGGTGCGCGTGCCGGGCGCGTTCGAGCTGCCGGTGGTGGCGCGCAAGCTCGCCGGCAGCGGCCGTTACGATGCCCTCGTGGCCCTGGGGTGCGTGATTCGCGGCGACACGCCGCACTTCGATTATGTCGCCGGTGAATGCGCGCGCGGCCTGCAGCTGGCCAGCCTCGAGACCGGCGTGCCGATCGCCTTCGGCGTGCTGACCGTGAACTCGCTCGAGCAGGCGCTGGAACGCGCCGCGACCACTGCCGGAAACAAGGGCGGCGAGGCGATGCAGTGCGCGCTCGAAATGGCCGGCCTCATGGCGCGCCTGTGAGGGGTGCGCGCCGATGAGCGCAGCGCCGGCCCGCGAGCACCATGGCACGCGCACCGTGGCGCGCAAGCTGGCGCTGCAGGCTCTGTATCGCTGGCAGCTCAATGCCTGCCCGTGGCAGGACCTGGTGCAGGAGTTCGGCGAGGCCGAGGATATGCCGCGCGCCGACCGCGAGTATTTCCGCGCCCTGATCGAGGGCGTGTGGCGCTCGCACGAGCAGCTCGACACGCAGCTCGCGACGCTCTGCGACCGCGAGCCGCGGCTCCTCGATCCCATCGAGCACGCCATCCTGCTCATCGGCCTGTACGAGCTCAGCGCCCGCCAGGAGGTGCCGTACCGCGTCGCCATCAACGAGGCGGTGGGACTGGCCCGGCGCTTTGGCGCAACCGACGGACACAAGTTCGTGAACGCCGTGCTGGATCGCGCCGCGCGTGTGTTGCGGCCGGCGGAGCACTAAAGCGGGCAGGCGCACATGCCGCTGTCGGAATTCGCGCTGATCGAGCGGTACTTCAGCACCTGCGGGGCGCAGCGTCCCGATGTGCTCGCCGGCATCGGTGACGACGCCGCGCTGCTCGCGGTCGCGCCCGAGGCCGAGCTGGTCGCGGCCACCGATACGCTGGTCGCCGGCGTGCACTTCCCGCACCAATCCCCGCCGGCGTCCATCGGCCACCGCTCCCTCGCCGTGAACTTGAGCGACCTTGCGGCGATGGGGGCCCGGCCCGCCTGGGCGCTGCTCGCGCTCACGCTGCCGGATGCGGACGAGGGCTGGCTGGCGGAGTTTGCGGCGGGCTTCAGCGCGCTCGCGCGTGCGCACGAGGTGGCGCTGGTCGGCGGAGACACGACGCGCGGACCTCTGTGCGTGACGGTGCAGTTGCTCGGGCAGGTGCCGCGGGGTGAGGCGCTGCGGCGCTCCGGCGGGCGCGCCGGGGATGCGCTGTTCGTCTCCGGCACACCGGGGGATGCGGCCGCGGGACTGGCCCTCGAGCAGGGGCGGCTGCAGGCGCCCGCCGAGGCGCTCGCGTACCTGCGCGAGCGCTTCCTGCTGCCGACGCCGCGCATGGCGCTCGGGGAGCGGCTGCGCGGCCACGCCAGCGCCTGCATCGACGTGTCCGACGGGCTGCTCGGGGACGCCGGCAAGCTCGCGCACGCGAGCCACGCCGGGGTCGAGATCTCCTTCGGCGCAGTGCCGGTGTCCGAGGCGCTGCTGCGCACGCTCGGGGAGCAGCGCTCACGGGAGCTGGCGCTCACCGGCGGGGACGACTATGAGCTGTGCTTCGCGGTGCATCCGGAGAAGCTGCCGGCACTGCTCAGCGAGCTGCCGCCGCAACGCTGGGGCTACAGCCGCATCGGCGCGCTGCGCGCCGCCCCGGGGGCGGTGGTGATTCGCGACGGTACTGTGATGGAGTTCTCGCATTCCGGTTATCAGCATTTCTCCTGAGCGGCCCTTGAGCCTCACGCAGTGAGCGCGCCGGCGCCGCGCTCGTGGCGTGCGGGGGCGTGAGGCTTGCATCACAGTCGCATGGCGGGGCGAGACCGTATCCTGACACGCCTCTTCGTACCTGCGCCGCGCCCAATGCCAACTTCGGTACCAAAATCCGTTCCACCTGCACGGCCCGGCATACGCATGCCGGACAAGATCGGCAAGTACACGGTGGTCAGGGAGGTGGGCCGCGGCAGCACCGGTATCGTGTACCTGTCGCATGACGCGTACTACGGCCGCGACGTCGCCATCAAGGTCTACAACATGGACACTGGCGGCGACGAGGAGCGCGCAAAAATCGCCCGCAAGATGTTTCTCTCCGAGGCGCACCTGGTCGGCATGCTGCAGCATCCGCACATCCTGCCCATCTACGATGCCGGCGAGGAAAACGGCCACTGCTACATCGTCACCGAGCACGTGCACGGGGCCCGCACGCTGGCCGCTTACTGCCGTCCGGACAACCTGCTGCGCATCGACGACACCGTCGAGATCATGTTCAAGTGCGCCAAGGCGCTGCACTACGCGCACTCGCGCGGCGTGATCCATCGCGACATCAAACCCTCGAACATCATGCTCACGCAGGACAGCGACGTGCGCATCATCGACTTCGGCATCGCGCTGGTGTCGGATTCGGACATCTCGCGCATCGAGGGCATCGCCGGCAGCCCCTCGTACATGTCCCCGGAGCAGGTGCAGAGTCTCGAGCTCACCAACCGCTCCGATCTGTATTCACTCGGCGCGGTGATGTACGAATTGCTCACCGGCGCGCGGCCGTTCCGCGCCGGCAATCTGCAGAAACTGCTGCACCAGATCGTGTACGCGACGGCGCCGCCGATCCACACGCTGCGTAAGGACATTCCGGAGGAGCTCGAGACGGTGGTGGCGCTGGCGCTGCAGAAGGATCCGGACAAGCGCTGCAAGAGCGGGCTGGACTTCGCCGCCGACCTCACCCGCGTGCACCAGCGGCTGCGCGAAGCCAACGCGCGGATCGACCGCCAGGAACAGTTCGGCGTGTTGCGGCGCCTGAAGTTCTTCCACGAGTTCTCGCATGCCGAGATCTGGGAAGTGCTGCGCGCCAGCAGCTGGCAGGACTATGCGGCGGGCGAGGAGATCGTCAAGGAAGGCGAGCTGGACGATCGCTTCTATATCCTGGTGAGCGGCAACTGCGTGGTGGAGCGGCACAGCCAGCGCGTCGGCGCGCTCGATACCGGCGACTGCTTCGGCGAGGCGAGCTATGTGCCCGGCGCCAAGCGTACCGCCACCATCCGCGCGGCAGCGGCGGTGACGGTGCTGAAGGTGAGCTCGACGTTGCTGGAGCAGGTATCGGCGTCCTGCCAGCTGCGATTCAACCGGGTGTTCCTGAGCGCGCTGATCGCGCGCCTGCAAAGCGCCGAACGCGCCCGCACCCCCGCCTCGTAAGTCCCAGGCGACTCTTGCGCGGCGGCGGCACCGGCTCCTACTCTGTCGCCTAAGTGCACGTACTGCTCATCGAGGACGACAGCGAGGCCGCGCGCTTTCTGGTCAAAGGCCTGCGCGAGAGCGGCTACGGTGTCGATCATGCCGCCGACGGGCGCGAAGGGCTGTCGCGTGCCACCGAGGGGCAGTTCGACCTCATCGTGACCGACCGCATGCTGCCGCACATCGACGGGCTTGCGATCATCGAGCTGATGCGAGCTAAGGGTATCCTGACTCCGGTACTGGTGCTGTCCGCGCTCGGCAGCGTCGACGACCGCATCCGCGGGCTCAAGGCCGGTGGCGACGACTATCTCACCAAGCCGTTCGCGTTCGCGGAGCTGCTGGCGCGCATCGAAGCGCTGCTGCGGCGGCGCGCCGGGGCAGCGCACACCACGCGCCTGAAGGTGGAGGACCTCGAGTTCGACCTGCTGGCCCGGCGGGTGACGCGCGGCGGGCGCGCGGTGGAGCTCACGGCGCGCGAACTGAAGCTGCTGGAGTTTCTCATGCGCCGCGCCGGACAGGTGGTGACGCGCACCATGCTGCTCGAGGGCGTATGGGATCTGCACTTCGACCCGCAGAGCAATCTCATCGACGTACACATCAGCCGGCTGCGGCAGGCGATTGATCGCGGCACCGACCACCCGCTGATCCACACCGTGCGCGGCTCGGGCTACGTGCTGCGCACCGATTCCTAGCCCGTGCGGCTGGACCTGTTCAATACCACAGCCTTCCGCCTGTCGGTGGGCTACACACTGCTGCTGACGCTCGCGGTCAGCGTAACGCTCGGCAGCGCCTACCTGCTCACCGAAAGGCTGATCGCCGACGAGGTGGACCTGATCATCGACACGGAGCTGCAGAGCCTCGAGGAGAAGTTCGCGCACAGCGGCGTGCCGGGCGTCACCGACGAGATCAACCTGCGCATCGAGCGCTGGGGCCGCATCGGGGCCGTCTACATGATCACCGACGCCAACTTCGAGCGCATCGCCGGCAACGTGACCCATTGGCCGTTCGACGGCATGCCGGCGGAACGCTGGCCGGAATTCGAGATCGCCACCATCGAGCCGGGACGGCGCGCGGTGCACCCGGTGCGCGCCGCGGTGCGCACGCTGCCGGGCGGGGACCTGCTGCTGGTGGGAACGGATATCTCACAGGGGCGGCGCTTTGCCGAGAAATTCCGCGTCGCCACGCTGTGGGGCATCGGCCTGTCGACGCTGGCGGCGGCGCTGGCCGGTTTCTGGTTCAGCTACAGGCTGGCGCGGCGGGTGGGCGAGGTAACCAGCACCTGCCAGCGCATCATGGCGGGTGAAACCGGGCGGCGGCTGCCGGTGGCGGGCGCCAATGACGAGTTCGACGCGCTGGCGGTGTCCGTCAACCGGGTGCTCGATCGTCTCGAGGAGCAGGCCGTCACGCTGCGCGCGACGTTCGACAGCACCGCGCACGACCTGCGCGCGCCGTTGCACCGGCTGCGCACCCGCATGGACGCGCTGCTGCTGCGCTCACCGGCGCTCGAGCCGGCAGTGCACGAGTCGATCGAGTTGGCATTGCGGGAAGTCGATCACCTGCAGCGCACTCTCGCCACGCTGCTGCAGATCGCACTCGCCGAGTCCGGCGCGCCGCTCGCTTCCGCGGCGTCGGTGGACGTCGGCGATCTCGCCGCCGAACTGGTCGAGCTGTTCGAGCCGGTCGCCGCAGCGCAGGGCCTCCAGCTCTCCTGCCGGCATGACACCCGGGCCATCGTGCAGGGCAATCGCCAGTTGCTCGCGCAACTGCTCACCAATCTCATCGAGAACGGACTGAAGTACGTGCCCGCGGGCGGGCGCATCGAGGTCGCCGTGCAGCGCTTGAGTGATTGCGTACGGCTCATCGTCAGCGACGACGGTCCCGGCATCGCCACCCAGGACCGGGTGCGCGCCGTGCAACCGTTCGTGCGCTTCGGGCCGATCGCCAAGCACGAAGGCAGCGGCCTGGGCCTGAGTCTGGTTGCGGCCATTGCGCGCCTGCACCGCGGGCGGCTGGAGCTGCAGAACAACGACCCGGGTCTCAAAGTGGTGGTCGAGCTGCCCGCCTAGAGTCAGGGACTCTTGCCGCCCCGGCAGTCTTTCACGAACTGCGCGCGCGCCGGCCCGGTGAGCTTCTTCGCATCCGCCTGCTTGTTGCAGACCTTGAGCGAGGCATGCTTCACCGGCGTCGCCGACGGCGCCGCGGGCGCAGCGGCGGCAACGGCGGCGCCGCAACCCACGAGGGCGATGGCGGTGAATGCGGTGATGATCTTCATGCGCGCTTTCCTCTGTACGACTGGCGACTAGCGCAGAAGTTAGAGGGCTTAGGCCTCATGCCGCAATGAACGCCGCATTAAGAAATCTTCATGCGCGGCGCTCGGGCGCCAGAATCGGGCCGCAATGCCCGAGCGCGTCGCCTTCAGGCGTCCTTGTCGTGCTCGATGAGCGCGTAGGCCGAGTGGTTGTGGATGGACTCGAAATTCTCCGATTCCACCACGTACGCGGCGACGCGCTCGTCGCCGTTGAGCCGGGTCGCAACGTCGCGCACCACATCCTCGACGAACTTCGGGTTGTCATACGCGCGTTCGGTCACGTACTTCTCGTCCGGGCGCTTGAGAATTCCGTACAGCTCGCACGAGGCCTCGCTCTCGGCGATCTCGATGAGCTCCTCAATCCACATGTGGCTGCGCAGCTTCGCGGTGATGGTCACGTGCGAGCGCTGGTTATGGGCGCCATAGTCGGAGATGTTCTTCGAGCACGGGCACAGGCTGGTGACCGGCACGGACACCCGCACCCACATCTCGGTGCGGCCGTGCCGGTGTTCGCCGATGAGGCTGGCGCGGTAGTCCATCAGGCTCTCGACGGCGGAGATCGGCGCGCGCTTCATGACGAAGAACGGGAAGCTCATCTCGATGTGCCCGGTGTCCGCCTCAAGGCGCTCGCTCATGGTGCGCAGCATGCCGCGAAACGACTCCACCGAGATCTCGCGCTCGCCGTGCAGGATTTCCACGAAGCGCGACATGTGCGTGCCCTTGAAGTTGTGCGGCAGGCTCACGTACATGTTGAAGCTGGCGATAGTGTGCTGCTCGCCCGCGGATCGATCCTTGACCCGCACCGGGTGGCTGATGTCCTTGATGCCCACGCGGTTGATGGGCAGTTCGCGCGTGTCGAGGCGCGCCTGCACGTCCTCGACCTCGGTGACGGCAGTGCGCGCGAGCTTGGCGGTGGCGAGCGGCGGAGTCATGATGCAAAAGCCTACAGGAAACGCCCGGAAATCCGTAGTTGCATTGTTAGTGGCGCGGCAGTGCCGCGGAATACCTCTTATTAGGTACGACGCAGCACTGTTGGCCGGGGCAGGCCGTGGCTTTTACGCCCCGCCGGCGGAGCGCAGGCGTTCCTGCGGCTGCCCGGCCCACCAGCGCTCGATGCTGGCGCTGAGGCCCGCTGCATCGAGTCCCGCGGCCGCAAGGCACCCCTCGCGCGAGCCGTGTTCGATGAAGCGGTCGGGAATACCGAGCTGCAGCAGCGGGACCTGCAGACCTTCCGAGGCGAGCAGCTCACCGACCGCGGAGCCCGCCCCGCCGTGCGTGGCGTTCTCCTCGAGGGTCACGAGCGCGCGATGCCGTGCGGCGAGCGTGACAATCAGCTCCGCGTCGAGCGGCTTGACGAAGCGCATGTTGACCAGCGTGGCGTCGAGGGCTTCCGCGATCGGTTGGGCCGGCGTCACCAGCGCGCCGAACGCCAGCAGCGCCAGCCCGCTGTTGCCCTCGCGCCGCAGCTGCGCCTTGCCGATCGGCAGCGCGCTCAGCTCCGCGGTCACCGCGGCTCCAGGACCTGCGCCGCGCGGATAGCGCACGATTGCCGGGGCGTTGAGCGTGCTCGCGGTGTACAGCAGCTGCCGGCACTCGTTCTCGTCCGCCGGCGCCATGATCACCGTGTTGGGAATGCAGCGCAGGTAGGACAGATCGTAGCTGCCCTGATGAGTCGCGCCATCGCTGCCGACGAGGCCGGCGCGATCCACCGCAAACACGACCGGCAGGTTCTGCAGCGCCACGTCGTGAATGAGCTGATCGTAGGCGCGTTGCAGGAACGTCGAGTAGATCGCGACCACCGGCCTCAGGCCGTCTGCGGCCATCCCCGCGGCGAAGGTCACCGCATGCTGCTCGGCGATCGCGACGTCGAAATACCGATCGGGGAAACGTCTGGAGAACTCGACCAG
>WNFR01000747.1_pt1 | contig 33320 bp, 24 predicted proteins | sample 5400221 | NCBI WGS metagenome assembly WNFR01 (sample SAMN13153357, study PRJNA577476) | soil metagenome | isolation source: 40 cm soil under Madrone tree | place: USA:California | collected 2016-06-14
CTGATCGTTGAGGTGTATGTAGTAGGGCACCTTCGTCTTGCCGTCAGCCTGCACTTGCCATTCGTAAAAGCCTTGCGCGACAACTAGGCAGCGCTGGCCACGAGTCCATGGACCCCGATAGCTCGCCGCCGTTTGCACGTTCTCAACGCGCGCATTGATCGTGCTGTACTTCGGCGGCACCCCACGCGCGAAGAAAGGTATTAGACCCCATCGCATCAACGACCCGTGTGGTTTGCCTTCAACACTGCGAATGACCGGCACGTTTTGAGTTGGCGCGACGTTGTAGCTGGACGGAAACTGCCATTCGCTGCGCACAAGATTGAACTCGCGCTCGATCGAGGCTTCGTCCGGACTAACATAGCGGCCGCACATGGTCCGACATCATCTCACCTCTGATCGAAATGGCGAAAACGATTGACTTCTCGTGCTGAATGGATCCCGTTCTGTAAGCGATAGCAATCGCCGCTCGGTGCCACGACGAATGAACACGAATCCATACTCCGCGCTTCCCTCGGTCTGCCATCCTTCGGCCTCGAGGCGCTCGATCGCAGTCGCCATCGCGACGGCCAGGTCCGTGGCAGGCTCGAGGCATTGGCAGTCGATCACTTGCCAGTATAGGTTCCACAGGACCAGGTAGCGCGGCGTAGGCGCCTTGTTGAAGGCGGGAAAGGTATAGCGGCCCATTGGCGGATTCTCACGAAAGCCGTTGGGCGCGTCCATTCAGTTCCAATACTTCGGCGGTACTGTATAAAAATGGTATGCCCACCGGGGAAGTTAGCGCACAGCGCCGAGTTGTTCGGGGCCGCCGTAGATATAAGATTACTTGCGGTGCTGGATAAGCCTCCTGCTAAGGCTGCGGCTTGCGACCGCGACTTCAAATTCCCCGCCCCGGGTTTCCTTTTCGCCCTGCTCCCTGATGGTCAATAGTGCACGAGCAATGTGCCTTCTTATCGTAATCTCGGCGATGCCCATATCGTCGGCGATTTCGGCGTAGGTGTAGCCTGATCGGTGCGCAAAATGGATCTTTCGCGTTCGCGGGCTCACCGCATCCAACAGAGCACTAAGGCAATCCAGACGCTGTTGGATCTCGAGAATTTGATCCGGAGTCGGACCGGGGGCCATCAGGGGCCTTAGTCGATCAACCTCCTCGATTGGCACTTCCCGGCGCAATCCGGAGCGATCGCGGCGGTATTGATCAATCGCCAGGTTGTGTACGGCTCTTTGTAGAAACGCCTCCTCATTTACGACCGCGTCGTCTTTGGCGTACACATGGAGGCGCAGCATGGCTTCTTGGATTAGATCCTCAGCGTCCTCCCGAGATCTTCCCTTGCGCCTTAGATATCTCAGCAGGCGAGCATAATACTCAGGGCGGTTCGAATACGTTTCGGCGACATAAAATGCGCTAAATCTTTCGCCACCGGAGAGAGCGTCAATCCGCATGTTTTGCCAATCGACAGGGCGGGCCCAAACGTCGCGCGATCGGAGGATAGTCAACGGGATTTCCTTGCCACCCCAGTGGCGAGATCGACTTCGTTGTAAACGTCCTGCAGTAGTCGAATGGCCCTTCGAAGCGTCTCTTCTTCGTCCCCGACATCAGCCGATTCCTGGGCGGCAAGGGAGCGGTGGCAGACAATTACTAGAGATAGGGCTTGAGCAAAGCGATGCAGGATCTCGTACAGGTTCTCTGATACCGGATCCACCCGTGAAGTCGCTTTTCGAACATTACGACTGCGGCGGCCCGGCGTGCGGCCTTTGCGTAGGCTCTTCCGATTCTTACTCACGTTGTGCACCTCACGGGTCGTTTCGTCGTTAGGTGTCCCCTAAATAGGAGCACTATACCAGCGTCCCCTAAATGGGAGCAAGAGTGAATGTGGGTAGTTTGTTTCGCTCCTGATTCGGGGGCAAGGGATGGGAAAACAGCTTCGTACTTCTCGGCACAGGGCCCTTATGGCGGCCTTAGTTGCGGCGCGCGAGAGTGCTGGGTTGTCCCAACGCGAACTTGCGAAGCGGTTGGACCGTGCGCATTCATTCGTCGGCAAGATTGAGTCGGGTGAACGACAGTTGAACGTGCTGGAATTTTGCGAATACGCCGATTTATTGGGAACGGACCCAGCAGATTTGTTGCGATCGGTAGTAAAGGGGAAGGGGTAGGGCTAGACGGGGCGAGGACTAGTACAGATAGGTTCCCGACGAGGCCCTCATTGTCCCGACCCAACGCTAGACTGTTGGCCCGCTAAAGCACCAGGTGCTTGTGTTAGTTTTGCGGAACTCTGTCGTGCTTCGTCGTGCTAAGTCGTGCTCTGGGGTCGATTGGCAACGGACATTCTGCGGGCGAGATTTATACAAATCAATGAGATGAGATCGCTAAAAATCCAAATTTCAATGACCCATCGGGCTACGAATCATAAGGTCGGGACTTACATGCCGGTTCTGTGATGATTGCGGTCGTAGCATCCTGCCTTCCGAGAATCTACTGAACAGCCCATTGGCGCGCCAACTCGATCACGACGACGAGATTCCGATAGCTTTGCCGTGACCGCACTTGCACCAGAATCCTCATCATGCAGGGCTGGGCCAATCATCCGGATGAGCTGCGGAAGGCTCCTACCGCCTGACAATTATGTGAACCGTCCGCGGGCGCGCGCACGCCCATTGGCGTAGCATTTATTCAAATCAATGACACGCACGTTGAAGGCGTGAGAACCAAAGGCCCATGCTTTCCGACACCATAATTAGGGCGGTAAAACCGCGAGACCGACCGTACAAGCTTTCCGACGAACTCGGACTCTTTCTGCTCGTCACTCCCCGGGGCGGGCGTTGGTGGCGATTTAAATTTCGGTTTGACCGCAAGGAGCAATTGCTATCGCTCGGTGTATATCCCGAAGTCTCTCTTGCCCAAGCACGGAAGAAACGCGATTCAATGCGGCGCGACTGCAAGCGCGGCATCAATCCGGCCGCGAAGCGCCGCGCGGAAAAATACTCGGCCGGGAATAGTTTCGAGGCAATCGCGCGCGAGTGGTTCGGGAAATTCTCCGCGAATTGGGAGGAGAGTCATTCCAGCAAGATCATTCGGCGGCTGGAGTTGTATATTTTCCCTTGGATCGGCGCTCGGCCTATCGCAAAGCTCGGCGCCAGAGACGTTCTGACCTGTCTGCAGCGCGTGGAGGCGGGGGCCAAATTGGAGACGGCCAAGCGGGCCTTGCAGAACTGCAGTCGAATTTTCAGATACGCGATCGCGACGGGGCGAGCCGATGAAAACCCTGCGACTCATTTGATGGGGGCCTTGCCGCCGGCGCGGCAGGGTCATCTGGCGGCAATCACGAACCCCAAGGATTTTGGTGAACTGCTACGGGCGATCGAGTCTTATAACGGGAGCACAGTTGTGCGGATAGCCCTGCAGTTGGCGCCGTTGGTGTTTGTGCGGCCGGGGGAGTTGCGCGCCGCGGAGTGGTCGGAGATGGATTTCTTCAAGGCGGAATGGCACATCCCGGCGATGAAAATGAAAATGCCGACGAAGCATATTGTGCCGCTATCGCGTCAGGCGGTCAGTGTCCTAAGGGACATACACCCTCTCACGGGGGCTGGGCGGTATGTATTCCCTAGTCCGCGGAGCTCGCAGAGGCAGTTGTCGGCGGTGGCGTTGCTGGCGGCGCTGCGGCGTATGGGATACGAACAGGGCACCGTGACGGTGCACGGGTTTCGGTCGACTGCGAGTACGTTACTCAATGAGCAGGGGAAGAATCGGGATTGGATCGAGAGGCAGCTGGCGCACGGGGAGCGTGATGGCGTTCGTGCGGCATATAACTATGCGGACTATCTGCCGCAGCGGAAAATCATGATGCAGGAATGGGCGGACTATTTGGATGGGCTTAAGAAATCGAGATTCGTCGCGGGATTTGGGGAGGCGGTGCAGGCGGAGATGGATTGGGGATAGGGAGGACTGGCTAGACTTTACTTTTCAATGCGGACGCCTTCGCGCGCGCGGATTTCGACAGCCAGGGCTTCCTGGCGACGACCTTACCGTTTTCCCAGTAGTAAAGTGGTGTGTTATGCATGCGCGCAATCTTTTGGGCCTCCTTGGCGGCGCTGCGCAAGGCCCGCCCGACACCGGTGGCGAAATCTTCGGGCCTACTCTTTGCACGTTGGCTCTTCATGGCTCCTCATTTTATTAGCCATGGCCGGCCGACTCGGCAGCGAAAGCCGCGGGGATATACGTCGTCCTCAGAATAGAACATAATAGGAGTACCGAGAAAGTGGGCGTGACCATTGTCCCAAATTGCCGACTGGAATCAACAGGTCGCCGCCGCCGAGGACGCAAAAGGAACTCCTCGTTGCAGCCTTGCTCGAGCCATACGCGCAACCCCGTGATCAAAGATCACAGCAATTCGGTGAGAACCGGTGTCGTCTCGGTGGTCGTGCTCACGGCGCGAATCGAGAATGAAGCGGGGACGGGACGGCACCGCTCCTGTGTTTTGCAGGAAAATTACCCCGAAGCGACCGTTAAGATATCGGTTTACCCGCGCCGGCGGGCGATCACGTTAAGCCACCGAAATTGAGAAGGCCTTCCGAGAGCATCTTCATTTTCCCACGCACTTTCAATCGCAAAATCAGCGTCCGAGACAACTGCTTTGAACTCTTGGAATTGGTAGTACGCGAAGAAGCGCCCATCGTGAGCCTTCCCTTCTCCCTCTCCCTCTTGAACCGATGCGAACATGATGCCGTTAGGGGTCAGCGCGTCGTGGATACGATGCAGGGCGATAGGGAGTATGTCTTTAGGCGCATGAAGCAATGAAGCGCAAGCCCAAATGCCCTCGAAACACTGAACAAACGTCATTTCCTCGACGCGCATAACGAAACACGGTGCACCCGAATATTTCCCCGCTATCTCGGCCATAACGCGGGAGGAATCAATTCCAGTAACCCGATAGCCTCGTTCTGAGAAGACACGTAGGTCTCTGCCCGCGCCGCATCCCACATCGAGAATCCGACCACCAACAGGTATATTTGGCAGAAACCGAGAGTAGGCGAGACTCATATCCGCGGTCAGCGTGCGCCGTGCGTACTCCGCAGCGTGCGTCTCGTAATAGCGCTCTGTAGTCGACAGTTCGCGACCATTCAGAGTTTGTGTGGCCAATTCCAATTCCTTCGCTGTATGTGTCAGCGCCATGGGCAGCCGCCTATGCGGTCGCTTTCGCGCGCCAATCATTGAGTTCGTCGATAATAGCGCGATAGCCCATCTCGACGACTTTCTGGATTTCTGCTGGAAAGACAGCCGACTCATCGACATTCATAGGTTGCTCGGGCGGAACTGGAGCATCAGAGGCGTCGCCCGGCCGATGATTGAGCACTGACCGACCTTTGTGATAATTGACGAGTCGCTCAAGCACCGCTTGGTGGGCCAAGTACTTGCCAAACAATGGCACGAGCTTCGTCTGTTCAGGCCTTGCGTATCCCGCCTTCTCCTCAATCACTTTCACCATGCGTGCGCCGATATCGGTGATAGCGTTGAAATAGTCTTCCACGCCGAAGCCACGGCCATACACCTCCTTGATATGCAGGACTGTGCGAAACCGGACCCACTGCTCTGACAATTTTATCTCGAATACACGCTTATCGATACGATCGGTATCAACGTTGTCCCGCATACGAAAGCGCGTTGAATCTTTCGCCTCCAAAACCGAATTCATGTGCCGGTAGAGAGATTGTGACTGTTGCAGCAGTGCGTGCAATGGTCCATAAAGCTCCGAGAGCTGCTTGAGCTGCCATTGCACAAACGAGTTGCCGATCTCCAATTTAGCTCGATTCGCTGCGAGCTCACGATCTTGAGTAGCCTTCAGCTGTTGCGTTAGGACAGCAACTAACGCACCGATGATGCCGCCGAAAAGGCTTCCACCCAATCCGAGCCAGGCCGCTGTATAGTCCTTTTTGTCCAGTTTGGCGGACAGTGCCGAAATAGCCGTCTCGAGCCTTTGGAATCGAGCAGCATCCTCGCCTGCAGGAACTCCTGCTAACCCTTGCTCCGCCAGTGCATTTGGGGTTATCCCCGCGGCACCATGGGATGTCTGAGTCGCATCCGTTCCCCGAGGTGCGGCAGCTCCTGACTCGGGCGCTCCAGATTGACCGTACGCGTGCGCCGCTACAAGCAATACGAACGTGGCGAGGAAAGGAATGGCCTGATTCATCTTTGGCGCTCTAGAGGAGAAGACAAACAAAGGAATTCAAAGCAAGGTAAGCGCCCGATGGCTGCGCACGCAGGGTCATAGAGATGAAAGCTTCCTTAGGCGAGTTTCCCACAATGACTTAAGCCACTAAAGGATGACCGGTAGGAGACCTGTTGACCAATCTTTCGGAGTATAACGTCGCCGCTAGTGATTCAGCTGCGGCTTCTAGTTGCACCAGGGTGGTGAAACGCCCGATGCCAAAGCGCAGCGAGGCGAAGGCTTGGTCAGCGGTAAGTCCGATCGCTCTAAGAACATGAGATGGCTCGTGTGATCCCGAATGACACGCTGACCCGGTGGATAGTGCGACGCCCGGCTGCATGCGTTGAATAATCTCGCGCGCGTCAACCTCCGAAATCTGCAGGTTGATATTGCCGGGGTGTCTTAGCGTGACAGGCCCATTGAGGGTGGTCTGCGGTATTTTACTGTGTATCGTCACTATAAACGCGTCCCTCATGCGTGCGATGGCATCCCGCTCCTCGGCACCATGCACGCTCAATAGGTGGCAAGCCTTACCAAAACCGACGCACAGCGCAGTGGGAAGGGTGCCGGGGCGCAGCCCCAACTGCTGTCCACCGCCGAACGTGATTCGTGCCATGCGATTCATGAGTCCGGGCGCTACGTAGAGTGCTCCTACGCCCTGCGGACCATACGCTTTATGAGCGGACACGCTGAGCAGATCGGCCCCGGAATCGCCGAGTAGGGTAGGGACTGCTGTGAGTGCTTGTGCGCAATCCGAATGTAGAAGGGCACCGACCTCGTGACAACGATCGGCAATCCACTGAAGGTCCTGAATGGTCCCGATTTCACCATTCACAGCACCGACCGAGACAAGATGAACGGTGTCATCGAGCATTTCAAGGAAAGCACCGCGACTCAAACTGCCATCGGATTCGACCGGAATCACATCGCATTGGATTCCTTCTTTCCTGAGCTCGAATGCCGGCGCGAGAATCGAGGCGTGGTCTATCGCTGAAACAAGCAACTTGTTACGCAGCCGCTCGGGAAAACGCATCAAGCCCAGCAATGCTAAATTGTTGGCTTCGGTCGCGCCGGACGTAAATAGGATGTCTTCACCATCGACTCCGATGAGACCTGCAATTTGCGATCTCGCGGCCTCGACTGCCTCGCGCGCAGCCCAACCGTAGGAGTGCTCTTCGGAGTGCGGGTTACCGATACACTGTTGCAACCACGGCAGCATTGCGTCGACCACCGCAGGATCGACCGGCGTAGATGCGTGATAGTCGAGGTATACCCGGGCGGATGCCCCAAACTCTGTGGTGGACAAAGCGGCTTGCTCCTGGAGGAATCGTCCAGTTGACTGTAAACCCCACAGCCATTAGGGTGCAACTGGACGAAACGTCCAGTCGGAGGCTTGCATGGGTCGGGGACCATTATTTGAGGCGGATTTTCGCCCCCAATTTTCTGGGCATGAAACCTTCCCAATTAGGTATGGATGGCTTAAGAAAGTTCGCGATGCCATCGCACTGCGAGCCGATGATCCTCTAAACAGGAATGTTTTTGTAGCCGACGAAGCGATAGCGAGCTTCGGCGTCGGCAAGAACATGGTCGCATCGATGCGTTATTGGGCGCTTGCGACTCACGTGATTGAGGAGAAGAGCAAAGGCAACTCCAAGGGTCCTTACGCGGTGACGCCGCTTGGCCAAGCTTTGTTCTCAGATGAAGGATGGGATCCCTATTTGGAGGAGCCGGCATCGTTGTGGTGGCTACACTGGCAAATTGCCGCCAATCCGCGCCCAACAACAACCATTTATTTCGTGTTCAATCATTTGAACACGACAACGTTTTATCGCGAGCAATTAACTGCGGAAATCCGCAAATATTGCGTCGAAATCGAGTACAGAGATTTGGCTGATTTCACATTGAAGCGCGACACGGATTGCTTTGTTCGGACCTACATATCGCGTGGCGGAGACTCGGAGGAAGAGGCGCTTGAATCGCAAATGTCGGAATTAGGGCTGCTTCAACCTATCGGGAAACGCGATGGCTTTTTACTGAGTAGAGGCCCGAAGCCTTCACTTCCTAACGAGGTGTTTCTCTATGGACTGGTGCAATTCGCTATTGGACGACCCAATTCGAGTTCGCTTAACGTCGAAACCCTAGCCCACGATCCGGGGTCCCCTGGCAGGGTTTTTCTGCTTGATGAGGAGAGTTTGTTGGAGCGTCTGGCTGCAATCGAAGAACTGAGCGGCGGACAAGTGACATGGTCGGAGACCGCAGGATTGCGTCAGATATTTTTCAAGGTGGACCCGAAGACTATAAATATGAAAGCCCTCTTAGCCGGCGCTTATCGGAAACGCCGTCGACTCGCTGCCTAACACGACCGAAGGATGGAAGTCTACCAATGTCCCTAAGCGAACGTGTGCGGATTGCGCCGAGGTTTCAGCGCGCTATCCGAATGGATACCGACCTTGGCAAGGTTGAGTCGTTGCTGGGATTTCAATGCACAACCACTTTCTCGCGAGTGGTCACCACCATTTGTGAGCAACTTGGCACGACCGGTCACGGCGCGTACACAATTACGGGACCATTCGGCAGCGGCAAATCTAGCTTGTTGGTGGCCTTTGCGAGCGCCTTAGGTCCACGAGGAAAAGCGCGCGAGCTGGCCCAAATCGCGCTTGGGCCTTCAGTGACGCAAGCTATTGCAAAGAACATGGCGCCGGGTCCCCGCGGCTGGCGAGTCGTTCCCGTGATTGGCGCCCGTGCAACGCCGGCGTCGTTAGTAATAGATGCGCTAGAAACCGCCAAGCTCATTCGGCCGCGGGAGGACAGGCGCAAACATCCTAGCGAAGCCGATGTATTCGATACCCTAAAGCGACTAGCGCAACACCCTAAACACGCTGGTTTAATTCTAGTCATCGATGAGCTCGGAAAAGCTTTGGAATTTCTTGCGGCAACGGACGGGGACCTGCAGTTTTTCCAAAACCTAGCAGAGTTGGCCTCCCGTTCCGGGGGCCGGCTAATTGTCATCGGGGTATTACATCAAGCCTTCGATGAGTATGCGGGACGCGCCGGTCGCGCCGTGCGTGATGAGTGGGCGAAAGTGCAGGGGAGATATCTTGACATCCCCTTAAGTGTCACGGGTTCCGAGCAGACTGAGCTGCTCTCGAAAGCGATTATTTCAGACCGCGTTCCGCAACACCAAACGGAGCTTGCTCAAACGGTGAGAGGGTTTCTGCGCAAAGGCCGGCCCGACAGTTCCGCGGCGGGGGCAACGCATCTGCGCAAGTGCTGGCCCATTCATCCGGTGACAGCGTGTCTTTTGGGCGCAGTCGCGCGGCGCCGATTTGGCCAAAATCAGCGGAGCTTGTTCGGGTTTTTAAATTCCTATGAAACGGCGGGATTCCAGGACTTCCTGAATAGCGAAACAGGTGACACCCTATATACGCCTGACCGGCTTTTCGATTATCTACAGTCTAATTTGGAACCCTCTATTTTGGCCTCGCCTGACGGCCATCGGTGGGCGTTAGCCGCGGAATCGCTGGATAGAGTAGAGAAGCGTGCCCGAACAGAGCACCACGTATCGATAATCAAATCGATTGCCTTGCTAGATCTCTTTCGCGAGCGAGCGGGTCTATTCGGGTCGCTCGAGGTGCTGAACACGTTGTACCCTTCGCTTTCGCGCAGGCAGCTCTCCGCCGTATTAGCAGATCTCGTCTCGTGGTCGGTGGTGACCTACCGCGCTCACCTATCTGGCTACAGCCTTTTCGCGGGAAGTGATTTCGATGTTCAGGCCGCCATCGATGACGCACTGACAAAGACGGCCGCGCTAAACCCCATTGATATTAGGACTTTGGCGAGCCTACGTCCGGTTGTCGCGAAACGGCACTATCATGAAACCGGTGCGCTGCGCTGGTTCGATATCGATGTCGTTGCCCTCGCAGATTTGCCGAGAACAATATCAGGGTTCAAATCGGATGAAGCAATGGGAGTGTTCTTGCTCGTAGTGCCCACGGAGGGAGAAAGTGCGAGCGACACAAGAGCGCGCGTGAAAGCCGCAGCCACGACTGCGGGTCGTCATATCGTACTCGGTCAGTGTAAGACCGCTCCACGGCTGCTGGAGCTCTCGCAAGAACTTAGCGCATTAGATTACATTCGCAAGAACCGAGGCGAACTTGCGGGAGATGCAGTTGCGCGACGCGAGGTTGAGGCAAAAACGGCTGCCGTCTTGGCGCACCTTGAAGGTGAAGTTCGCGCAGCGTTCGGAAATACCACGTGGTATTGCGCGACCGAAGAATACGATGTGCTGGGACTGGGAGGCTTGGCTCGTCTAGGGTCAGACCTGGCGGACGCAATCTATTCTCAGTCCCCGCGTATTCAGAACGAGCTTCTGAATCGCACGAAGCCCTCAGCTAATGCAAATGCCGCTCAAAGGGCCCTCCTAAAAGCGATGGTTTTACAGTCGGGCACGAATCGACTCGGTATCGATGGATATCCGGCAGAGGGAGGTCTTTACGAAGCGCTCTTAGGAAGGACGGGACTGCATTTGGCAACTGGCAAAGCATCTCGCTTTCGCGAGCCGGCCGTTAATGATTCCGCCCGTCTTCACGCGTTGTGGCGCAAGAGCGATAAGCTTTTGGAACGAGCTATTCGAGAGCCGGTATCAGCTAAAGAAGTCTACCAGCAGTGGAAAGAACCGCCCTTTGGCGTTCGTGAAGGACTACAGCCGGTTCTTTTCTTGGCGTATTTGATGACTCGGTTGGATCGCTACACCGTCTATGTTCAAAATCAAATGGAGGCGGACTTAACCGATTTAACCGTTGACTTGCTAGTACAGGACCCTGCGCATCTTACGCTGCGCGTTTATGATCCCGACGCTCGAAAGCGTAAGCTGTTCTCCGCCATCAGAGACACCGTTTCCGCGTTACTCCCAGATACCACGGAGATCGACTTGGAGGACGTGGTGGGACTAGCACGCGGGCTCGTGGCAATCGTAAGAAATCAGCCGGCATTCTCTGCACGCACGAGCCGCCTTTCAAAGCCCACTTTGGCGGTGCGCGCCGCTATTCGCTCGGCGAATGATCCCCATGTCTTGCTCCATGAAACGTTGCCTGCCGCCTTAGAACGCGAAGTGGGCCGGGAGAACGCTTCGCTAAAGGACCTGTTGGGCGTCCTGCACATGTCACTGAATGAGATCGCGAACGTTTACTCCGAGACGCTCCGTCACTTCGCCGCCACACTACTTCGGGAACTTGGCGTTCGGCAGGATGCGGGCGGAATCGAATTACTGAGACAACGGGCAGCGCGAATACACGGATTGACTGGTGATTTTCGACTCGAGGCCTTGGTCTCTCGTTTGACTGCGTATTCGGGCTCATTGACCGACATCGAAGGTATTGCGAGTTTGGCCGCGAACAAACCCCCAAGAGACTGGTCGGATAACGACGTAGATCGCGCCGAATTGGAAAGCGCAGACATGGCGCAAAGATTCAATCGAGCAGAGGCGTTTGCGCGGGTGAAAGGCAGGCAGGACGGTAGACACTCGGTGGCATTTGTTGTCGGCCTTGATCGCACGCCAGAGCTTGCATCCAGAGAATTTGATATAAATGAGATCCAGCGACTTGACGTTCTAAAGCTGGCGCGCGAAATTCGCGCACTCACGGAGGCTGATGGAGTGAGCGAAGACATCGTACTCGCTGCCATCGCACACGTGGGAAGCGATATACTGTCCGGCAATCAAGGAAAGCTACGACGAGTGGTAGCGGGCGAGTCTTAGGCTACTGCGAGTTGATAGGGGACACATTGGAATGGGTGTAGTGGAACGGCATGTTCTCGGGATATCGGGGGGCAGAGATAGCGCGTCGCTGGCCGTCTTTATGCGGCAGCATTATCCGCAGCTCGATATAGAATACTTTTTTACCGATACGGGCAAAGAACTGCCGGAGGTTTATGAATTCCTTGGTCGTTTGGAGGGCTTTTTAGGTAAGCCAATTAAGCGTCTCAATCCCGACCGAGATTTTGACTTCTGGTTGGCTCAATACAACAATTTCCTGCCATCCCCTCAGACTCGATGGTGTACGCGCCAGCTCAAAATTCGACCCTTCGAAGAATGGATTCGCGCCGATCTAAAACAAGGCGTAAAAATTACGAGCTACGTCGCCATTCGCAGCGATGAGCACCATCGGGAGGGCCACGCCTCTACGCATGCAAACCTGACGGTGAAACTCCCCTTCCGTGAACACGGAATCGATCTTCGCGGAGTCAAAGAATTGCTCGAAGGCTCGGGCGTCGGACTACCTGCCTACTATCGATGGCGGTCCCGCAGCGGCTGCACCTTTTGTTTCTTTCAACAGAAAATCGAATGGGTGCATCTCATGGAGGAGCATCCGGGTGCATTTGAGGAAGCAAAACGGTATGAGAAGATTGCCCGCGACAACAACTCGCCCTTTACCTGGTCCCAAAGCGAGTCCCTCGAAGAACTGGAGCGACCCGCTCGCGTCGCGGAGATTCGCGAAAGGCACGCGGCACGCTTGGCGAGACTTCGTAAAAGTCGCCGCAGCGATCCTATGGGGCAGAACGTCGATGATAACGACGCAGATTACGGATCCCAATCCTCAGGATGCCTTGCGTGCCACAAATAGGCGGCGCTGCTGCTGCAGACAATTCCAGGCGTCCGAATTGATCAATTAAGACATCAAGCCAAAATGCAACCGCCCAATGCACTGTGGATAGCATTTCTACGCAAGTACGGTCCGGTCAAGACCAACGTTAATTCGTTCGACGAGATGATTGAACTCGCGCGTCGCAAGGCCAATGTCGAACCAATTAACGTGCCCGCGCCCCGGGTTGGAGAAGCAGTCCTCGCTCTTACCGATGCTGAAAAGCCTTTTTCGGTCATTCTGACCGGCGATGCTGGCGACGGAAAGACCTATCACTGTCGTCAAATCTGGAATCAGTTAGGGGGCTCCGAGGAGCAATGGGACTCTGACGAAGGGCCAGTTCCTGGAGTCAAAGAACTCCAAGTGGGCGCAAGACAGCTTTGGGTGGTCCGTGACTTATCAGAACTTGACGACATTAAAAGGATATTTTTTGCGGCGCTCTTCAAAGAGCTTGGCAATCCGGTTCGAAAGCGATTGTTTCTCATTGCGGCGAACGTGGGCCAGCTCCACGAGAGGTGGAAGGCCGCGGCCGCTGATTTGCAGAAGCGTTTCCTGAGCGGCCAAAGCTCCTGGCTCGATATTGAAGCTCAGCTTTTTGGAAGGCCTCCTTCACCTGACCATGCGGTCCGTCTCTTTCATCTCGGCCGTGGAACGACCAATGCGGCCTTCAAAGACGTAATGAGCGCTGTTCTAGATCACCCTGCATGGAACAATTGTGAGAAATGTGAACTCAAAGAGCTTAATGGGAAGAGCTGCCCTATCGTAGAAAACAGAGGGCGGCTACGCGACGGCGCGGCGGGTCAATTATTCAGAGACCGACTCGCGGACTTGGTGCTCCTAAATGCCCAAAATCAGCGCCATTTTACGATACGTCAAATACTCATGTTAATCGCGAACTCGCTCTTGGGTCATCCTAACGCGCCGAAGGATCGCCTATTGAGGTGCGACGACGTAGCCACGATACACGCCAGCAATCTGCATTCTTTAGGTCCCGTCTATTCGAACGCGTTAGGAGAAAATCTAGCCGGCCGCGCTAGGGAAGCGTTTTTGAAACTTAGCCGTCTTGGGCTCGGGAAAGAAACAAGCAATTTGATCGACCGACTGTTATCGCAAGGTCCGGAAGACCCCACATTAGTAAAGCGGTACGAAGAACTCATTGGGACTGACGTTGTTTATGGCGACACGCCGCAGTGGCGACAGACAAGGTTGAATTATTTGGAAACCGGCGAAGCGAACGCCGCTCTTGAATTCAACATTGCTCTTCGCGCTCAGCGACAACGCCTTTTTTTTACGGTGCCCGGTACATTCGAATCGGAACTCGGAATCTGGGAGCTCACTGTCTATCATCATGCAGGAGAATTCTTGGACGTTGTAAGGCGCGTTTCGCGAAAGACAGCGGTGGCGAAACCCATGCTACGGCAGCTAGTCCGCGGCCTCAACCGCGTGTTTACGGGACGACTGGTAAACGACGATGATCGAATAGTTCTCGCGACATCTGGACACGACTCCCAAGCCCGAACATCGCTTTTATTCGAGGGCGAAATCAGTGTTTGGGGTGACAACGGCGAGTCGGTACAGATAGGTCCTGGAAGGAGAACGGCAATCGGTTTGATAGTAACTTGGCCATCTGGGAGCACCGATCCTCCGGTGCAACTCGATCTGTCTGCGCTGAGATTCGAGTTCTTAAGTCGCGTAGGGCACGGTGCGCTCCCATCGAGTTTCTCGTTGGAATGTCACGAGGACATATTGGCGTTCAAGGCACGGCTGCTGCGCGCCTTCGACAAGCGTCGCCTCCGCATGGGAATCAAGCGACCATTAAGGTTTCTCGAGGTCGCTGACGATGGTCGCGTCCGTTTCCGCTCAATAGACCTGGCCTCGCCATGAGCAACTTCTATCCGCCCCCGGCGGCCACCGATGTCAAGATCTGGGCGGATGAGCAGATATGGGGTCACCGTTTACACGATGAGCAGACGCCATGGCTGACGGTGCTGGAATTCCTAACAATTCTGCTTCACCACAAGGAGCTACCGCTTCAGGGTTACGCCGATCCGACCGGGCGCCTACGATACTACGCGCAGCAGCAGTTGCGGCTGCGACACGTGTTGTTCAATAGTCCAGAAATCGCCGATCTCGACTCGCAAACCTCTCTTTCTTCACCTGAAAAGTGGCGGCGTTGGCGATCAGAAATGAATGGTCGCCGAGGGGTGAGCGAGGAAAGTGCCGCGCATTGGCAGTTTCTCGAAGAACATTTAGGCGACTTTGGTCAGTTGGCTGGCATCGTCGATTACCTAAGGCGGACTTGTGTTCCGGGTCTTGCGTCAAAACGATGGACCACCCGATTCACTTACCCATTTGGTTCTGTGGCGCTCTATGAAGATCTGCGATGGTTACCTCAGGAGAACACGTTCGGGCCCGATCGCTTATTCTTTGCAAGAACTGGCGAGCTTCTGTACCTCATGCTGTGTCGATCGAAGCGGGGTGCTGAGCTAGGGCAGCGTCTCGTGAGCACATTGTTGGCCGAGGGCAACCCGAGCGCCGGATTGATATCAGTGCTTCAAGGCGAGACTGAGAGCGGCCCACAGAAACTCCGGGAAGGCGCAATCCTCCCATATCGGCACTTACCCATATTCGACCGTTTGGCGGAGGATTGGATCTCGTTGCTTGATCGCGAGCTGCCCGCACTGGATGTCTTACCGCACCTCGTTACGATTACAACACTACATTTGCTACGTTATTTCCTCGAGCAGGCAGCAACAGAACTCGGTGAAGAGAGACCGCTTTTTGTTCTGGAATTAAACGTCTCACGTCGTAGCCCTATGCGTGAGGCGTCGACGACGGCATATGATAGAAACCAAAACTTGCCATGGCGCGCTGTCGAACACCTTCTAACTCAAATAAAGACAACCGACGCCTGGTGCGCGGCCGTGAAGCGTGAAGCAACGCGAGAGGAATTCGCACACATTTTATTTACTCACTTTCTTTGGCCGTCGCCGAAACGAGGCGCGCAGATTCCTTCTCAGGCAACTCCTGACGATTTGATCAGTCTGCTGCTAGACGATGCAAATGACCGCCACCGCGGTCATATGGGCAATGTCCATGCTCTTTGGTCACGCGAGATAGGCCTCGCTTCGATGCGAGGAAGTCGGCAATACCGCTACGCCCCCACCGATCGGTTTCTAAAGACGCTCGTCCTTACGAGAGTGCCGGAGCGAGTCGAACTGAAATCGCTGCTGGAAGATTGGTACGAGCGCTACGGGATTGTCGTCACTGGTCAATCTCAACAAACGCAAGACCTTCTCCAAGGCGTTACCGATGCTGCGGCTTATGAGGACAACGTGCGCTACCTCGAGGAGCGGTTGATCAGCCTTGGACTAGCCGAGCGGTTGTCTGATCAGTGTGCTTACGTTCGTCATGGTGTCAAGGACGACATATGAACGGGTTAGACCTGATAGGTTTGGTCGCGGCCGCTTGGCTGAGGAGAGAGGTGCGATCCTTGGAGGGTCCTGCCACGGGAGATTCTGCTCGGTTTCTATTGGATCTCTTGGAGCCGCAGCAGATTGCTGCGATCGTCTTGGCATGCGCATCGGATATCGAATTGTCCTCATCTCTTGACATAAAAATCCCGCGCTCGTTAGCCTTTGATAAACAGATACCAGAATCCCTTCTGACGGACCTAAGTACCGTATGGTTTAGAAATCGACCGCCGGAGGCGGGAAAGTCCGCATTGCTACTTGCTAGCGCCCAAGACGATCGGCGCGAATCATTAGCCGAACTGACCTGTTTAGGCGCCGTCGATTTAATGCGCGCCGTCGATCTTTGGGTAGAGGAAGCAACTCGCGCACTGGATATTACAGATACCACCCGGCAGCTTCTGACGGCAGCGTTGACCGGTTTGACCGAAGCGCGAAGCGGTAATGCAACGCTGACTCGATTCGCAAGTTTCGTCTCGGAGGTCGCGGTATTGCTCGACGCTGGTCTGGTTCCCGTAGATGCCATTGGGCGCGCGCTGCCACTCCTTCGCCTCCCTAAGGATACGAGCGCTTTTGCGACTTTGAAAGAACGTGAGCGGACTTGGAAAAATTCCTGGAGGCGTCGCTGGGATCAGCTGTACACGGAGCGCGCTTCGCTGCTTGTCAAACTACAAAAGAGCCGTCAAGTGATCGAACGTAGTGATCTTGAAGCTCAATTCGAACGCGTAAAGGACGAGATCCCGCCCGAGCATCACGAGACTGTTAGAAACTTTATTGCCGCTCCACCCCAATGGTGCGAGGAGGCCGATGCGTTCTCGCGTATCGAATGGGAGATTGAGCACGCTAGCCAAATCTTTACGGGTCTCAAGACGGCCGCTAGACGACATATCGCGGAAAAAACGAGCCAGCATTTCGAGGATCGTGACCCGCAGCGATTGACCGAAGAAGACGCCGGGTATTTAGCAGCGCTCGTAGGCCGCCGCGTCTTGAAGGATCCGGGACCTGAGGACCGGTCATTTTTTGAACGCCACGCGCATTTCTTAGGAGAAGACGCCGCTCTAAAGACCTCGTGGGATCGTTTCATCTATGGCACGTCAGTGACGTGCGCAGACCTCCTTGTCGGATTGGTCGATGCCGTGGAGCGGCTTTACGGACGAAATGCGAATCATTGGGATAGCGAAAAACGTCTTGAGCTGCGGATCGATCTCAATGGTCGAAAGCCGTTTCGCGATATTAACGAGGATGCGGCACGGTTATTTCTGTGTCGATACCGTGGTTTGGCGGCTCTCGCCGGCGCTAATTTCAAGATCTCATGGTCCTACTTTGACGATTACGATGCGTTTCTCCAAGAAGAAGCCGAGCGTGGCAATTCGCCGACCCGTACAGACTCTCGCAAAGCCAATACGATTCGCCTGGAAATGAGATTAGTCAGTACCGATCATGCGGTAGCTGACGCGGTTCAAATTCTATGGAACGCGCGCCCTGACGCAATATCGCGGCAACTGCGCGATGATTTACGGCGTCTCGCTGCGCGTCCATTTCTACGACTGGCGGTTCATCCAAATCGAATCAGCAGCAAAGGTGATTTGCAAAGGGTCGCACTGAACGACAGAGCGACGCTTGAACCCGTCTTTGGAAAAGATGCCGGGGCACTGGTACCGCCAAGAGACGGAGACGCGCCGGATGTAGCGAAAGAGTGGGTAGCCGCAATCGAAGCCGGCCGTGCGCGCGGGGGAATTTCTGCGGAACAGGGTGAAGCGCTTACCAACGCATGGGGTCGGTTCGCCACTGAGTATCAGCTCGCATTGCAAAGCTACTCTGCGGGACAAGTCGCCAGTGACCATGCGGTGCTACAGGCAAATGCTTACGGGGATCTCCTTCGCGAGTTAACTCCCATTCTCTCCCGCGATCGATTGCGACAATCCCTACTTGAGCCGTTGATGATGCTTGGTATCGTGCCAATTATTGGTGAGTTTCCTGCGGCGATAGTCGCTCCGTGGCACCCTTTGCGTATTGCCAGTGCCGCGACAAAACTACGAAGAGTAGCCCGGTTCATCAACCATGTGTTGAGTACGACCTCTTTGGAGTTTGGCGATACCGGGATGTTTTTTAAAGAATTCCGGGAATATTTAGCTCACCCGTATGCGCCGGAGTTGTGTGTGATCAGCTCATCCGGAAAGCCTACAGTGCTTGTGGTCGTGAGCACCCTTGATGACTATTCGCTGGCAGAATCGCCGCTTGGCGCGCCGAATCAATGGCGTAGCCAATCAGATCCCCAGGCCTCGGCGAAACACTTATTGGACAACGTCGATCGCTACCTTGAACTGCAACCTCACGAAATCGCCAATCTAAGTGTGGCGCTGTTTAACTGTGACTCCGCGGGACTGCCGACCGCCGTTGTCCAGGGTTTAGCAGAGCGGCAAGAGGAGGATGTGCATTGCAACGTGATATTGCGGCACACCGATGTAAGTTCGCTACGCCGTGTCTATACGGATTTGATCGAGCGTGCCGATGCGGATCCGGACGCTGTCATCGCGAGCGAGTCGTCCCGGAATTTCATGGCGAACTTACGAGTGGGCATCCAATTGGAGCCGCCGACACAGCTCGACCCCAATGGTGCTCGGTCCGTGGATATCGCATTTCTAGATGACGTGATCGCTCGCCGAGCACAGTTTGATGTTGCGCTGTTACCAGAATCAATGGGGACTGTGGGCTATGACGGCTTCAGGCCCTCGCAATGGTCCTACCGGCTGCCGGTAGGCGTTGAGGAGACGACCGCGCAGCAGTACCTCGCCTGTCCGGAGCAGACTTTTGCCGGGCGGGAATATCTTCGCTGCCTCAGTGCAATCGTTAGGCCGCCGGTCGCAGTCGGCGACATGCCTTATTCCATCCCGGTTCGCCGGCTTCAGTTCTCTGACGAACAGACTCGCCGCCTGTTGACTGACGCTCACAATCTCGCTGACTGGGTCATAAATTATGACGATGTGTTAGACCCTCGGCAGCTTAAGAATCAAGACATTCAAATTATCCGCTTCCGACGCGATAGCACATCGGGGCGAAACCTGATCATATCGAGCACCGCCCCGACGGGTTTATTGAAGATCCTCGTGCAACGTCGGTTATCCGAGCTTAGTACCGGGCTATCGGAAACGGACCTCCATAGCTTAGCCGGACGCTTCATCAGTGAGGCGACCGAGATTTCAGGTGAAATAGTCATTCGAGCAGCGAAAAGAGGCACGTTTGCCGGAGAGCTCATCGGGATCGTATTGAGTCGACGCCTAGTCATGGAAGAGTTGGGAGAAGCGACCCCGCAATCGTGGTTCTTTCTTGACGATTACGCAACGTGGCTCGGCCGAAGAGAAGGGCAGATTGCAGATCTTTTGTCGCTTAGTCCTGCGGAATGCAACGGACAGTCTTCTGTTGTCGTTCGCGCGACCGAAGCTAAGTATGTGACGTACACGGCGCTATCTGAGGCACGTAGGAAATCACGAGGCCAAATTGAAGAAACGGTCGGTCGCCTTCGAAGCGCCTTATTCGAAGATCCGGGTCGCCTCGACAGGGATATTTGGCTCGGTCGCCTTGCCGAACTTTTAGGAGATGGATTGGCGAAATCGCCCAATGCATCGAAGTGGCTCTCATTGCCCGGAATGCTACGAGCAGGGAAGGTCGTCCTCGACGTCCGAGGATATTCCCATATTTTTGTTTGGGGACCGTCAGACGCGCCAAACGTCTCCGATCAGCAATTGCTATCTCCAAGCGCTGGAAGCGGCGGCCTCCAAGAGGTATTCGGCCCACTTCAAGTTCGCGATCTTGTCGTGCGATACGCGAACCGACTTCCTTTACTTGAAGTCCGAGAAACACTGGGACCCGACCGTCCCTGGGCGACGCCATCTTTCGAGACCTTGGCGCCAATGCCGACTTGGCACGTGGATGACGCGGATCGGCCCAAGTCGTCTCAAGTAACAGTAGAGACGCCTGCAAGCGCTGCGCAGACGGCCCCCCTGAATCATCCGGACCGCACCGCAGAGCCGGTAGATACGGTGAACGTTCGAAGCGCAGTCGGTATCGCTAGCGATACCGACAATCGGCAATCCGCAGACAGAGCGCCTTCGACTCAAACACAAGAGTCGACGATCCGGGCCTTGATTCTGGCGCGTGGCCAGCCCATTCAAGCCAGCACGAGCGATCCTTGGCTTTCTGATACCGTTTCAAAACTTCGCCGCGCTCTTTCCACCTACAACTTACAGAGTACGATCGTCGGGAGCCGATTGACACCAAATACCGCGCTGGTCCGGCTTCAGGGGTCCGATCGACTTACCGTAAAGGATATAGAACAGCGCCGCTCACAATTATTAACCACACACGGCCTCGCGATTGTCTTCACGGCCGCTCGGCCCGGCGAAGTTGTAATCAGCATCGCGCGGCCGCAGCGCGAAGTAGTGTCTCTCTGGAATGTCTGGTTCGCGAATCCTCCCGAAGCACCAGCAGTCGGAGCCAATCTTTCGCTATTGATCGGGGTAAAAGAAATCGACGGGGAGCCTATCTATCTGAACCTTACGCAGCCCGCATCAGGTGGAATCGAGCATGCACCCCACACGTTGATTGCGGGCACGACTGGCAGTGGAAAGTCGGTTCTGATCCAAAACTTGTTACTTGATCTATCCATCAAGAATGATCCGGGGGTTGTTCGAGTAACCATAGTCGACCCCAAAATGGGAGTCGACTATTTCCCTCTTGAGCACTTGCCCCATCTCACCGAGCCAGTCGTTACATCCCAGGACAGAGCGCTGCAGGTCTTGCAGGGATTGGTGGACGAAATGGAGCGTCGTTATCGATTGTTTGGCGGCCCCCGCGTCAATAAGCTTTCGTCCTATAACGATCGCGTTCCACCGGTGGACCGTCTGCCCTGGATAATTGTGGTGCATGACGAGTTTGCAGACTGGATGCAGACGGAGGATTATCGGGATCATGTGGTTGCGATTGTCAATCGGCTTTCCGTCAAAGCGCGCGCGGCCGGCATACATCTTATTTTCGCGGCACAACGTCCTGATGTAAGCGTGATGCCGATGCAGCTTCGCGACAATCTCGGGAATCGCTTGATCTTGCGGGTCGAGGGAGAGGGTACTTCCGAGTTCGCCTTGGGTGAAAAAGGTGCCGAACGGCTGCTTGGCCGAGGTCACATCGCGATTCGTCTTCAGGGCGAAGAGACTCAGTTAGCGCAGGTTCCATGGATGTCCCCCGAGGACGCCGAACAGGTTGTTGCATCCGTTGGAAAGACATAGCCGACGTTGCCGAGGGCGGGCACCACGGCACCACGTCCTTTCCTTGGTACATACCCATATCCCCGGCCCTGGCCGCAGCTGCAATGGGCACACTATCTCTTAAGATGCATCTGATCGGCGCCGGGGCCGAGTTGGGATTCGGCGGCCGCCGTGTTCACGCATAGTGATGAAATCACGTTTGTTTTCCGGGCCGTAGCTCACGTGGATCGGGCGAGTAGAGCCGTAGACGTATAGCCGATCGAATGGTAGATGTAGCGCTATCCAATCTGCAACGCCAGCCATCTCTTCATCTTCGACGATAAAGTCGACCGCGGCACCGCCGCGGGTGCAAATAAGGTTCCCCGTGCGCGCGCGTTCAAGCGCCGCATGCTGATCAAGCACAGGCGCGACGTCTTTCAAAATGGACTTACCTAACGCTTGGGAACAAAACCCGTAGGTGAGCTTGATTGAGCCAAAATAATCGACGACAGGATCAAGAATGTGTCTTGTAAGATCCGCAAGAGCATTGAAGCTCTCGGGTGCCTGCGGAATATTGTCTACTTTGACTTTGTTCCACGTGTCACCACATTCGATTAGCTGCCGAAAAGTAAAGTGCGCTCCACATTTATCGTCTAGTGCAGGAATATCCGTCGAACGCGACAGGGAAAAGCCTTCGATAGTCCAGCGCGCTTGTTTCAGATCCTTCTTAAAGGTCTTGGCGGGGGGTCCGTAGCCGGAAAGATCAAATAGCTGCAGGTCTTCGAGCTGTTTTTCGAACGCAATCTGTTCAGCGAAATAAGGAAATTCTTCGTTGACGTAGCGGGACTTGAAGTACAAGAGTGGCGGAGGAAATTCCTCGCCATAGCTAAAAACATCTGCCTGCTGGTCGCGCAGTCGAACCTTGATACGCTCGATCATGATCGGCAACGGGCAGCCCATAAAGTCATGGAAGCGCATCAACGTTACTTTGCCGGACTGAATATGCAGTTTCACAAGATCGACGTTACTGATATCACCGAAAAGCGCCGTGGCGCAGCCCAAATACACGCGGAGAATCGCGGGCAGCCGAGTGACAAGGGACGTGTGCAACTGCAATGAGTGCTCGGGCTCGAGCCATCCGAGCCCCATAGCCGCTGCGTCGACGCAAGCGGCTTGTAGCTGTGGTACGTCGCTAATAGAGAATAATAAGGCGCGAGAGAGTTCTTCAGCTCGTGTTAGGGATCCAAAGAAGGCTTTGATATCGCGTCGTAGTCGTTCGTCAAAGTGGCGAAATTGTCGTCTCTTGGAAAACATGCGCAGCGCCAACATTACCTTTACATCATCGCTGCGTGCTTTCGCTGACCGCTCCAACGCTTCTCCATCATGGCGGTTAAGCGTTCCACGGCGGGCGCGGGATAATGAGCCGAACTTCGTGACTAGTTCAGCGACATTCTCGATTTCGTCTTCCTCCGGCGCCCGACCTAATTCTAAGTAGTGAGCCCAGAGTCTCTCCGCCAAGGTCGCAAGGGCAGGGTCTTCGACGATAGTAGGGCGCGAGTCCGTCTTCGGCGCGGCAACTGCCTTCGGTCGCCTCCATTCCAGCGATCGGGCACGGCTAGCGCGCTCAGAGTTGCTTGACCTTGCCAGCAAGAAGCGCTGGTACTCGGAGCTGTCTTTAAAAACATAGAATATTCCTTGCCCGACTGGCACAGCTTCCTCGTCAAGGACCGATTCGATAAATTGTCGTAGTTCGTCTTGTGAATAGTATTTCTGAAATGTATTGCGGCTCGAGATAACGCCGTCGCGATAAACTCGTGTCGCTTGCGACGCGCTGTGACTGAGCATCGCAGAAATGACGATGACGTGACGGGCAAGAGCAAACGCCCGCTGCACGGCCGCCACGCGCTCGTCGAAATCCTCGATCACGTTGATCACAAAGCCGAGATTGACCACGTCTGCCTCGATGATAGGGTCGGTCGGCCGAAAGAAGGGGTCCCATCCCGCCGCGGTAAACCCCAACGCGGTCAGCCCTTCAAGATCGCTTCCCCTTCCAGATCCATAGTCAAAAAGAGTCCTTTCAGGAGTAAGTAACCCATGTCGTATTAAGCTCTGCACGGGTGCCGATAAAGATGTTCTGGACAAGGCGGTCCGATGTCGCTCAATGGCGATGATCTCGTCATGTGGTTCGGCTGACGTCTCTTCACCCTGATGGTTGCCGATCGGAACAAGGTCGTTCCCTTGAAGCTCGTAGCCCTTGGATTGAATCAATTCGAGCCAGGTGCTGCGATATCCGATCCGAGTAGGGTTCTCGAATAGTCCGAGCGCTTCCACTATTCGCGTGAGTTCACAAAATCTTTGGTAATCGGGGTGATCGACAGCGATCAGCAGTTCCTTGCGATGAAGAATTGGTGGGTTTAGCGACTGGGAGTAATCGCGAAATCTGAGGCCCTGGGACGCCGCATGGAAGCGCCAACTCGCAGCGAGTGCCGGGAAGGGTTCCTCAAAGAATCCCGGGTACGCAAGCAGTGCGACTTCATCTCCATCATCGGACACCCGAATTACATTGAACTGCAGGTCGGGTGCGAGACCAGAAACGTCGATAGCCTGCCGGACGAGTGCTTGGTCGCGTTCAGAGAGCAACGGAAGAATCGAAACGTGGACGTAGTGCTTGCCGGCTACATATTTTCCTATGGTACTCAAGTGGGATGATTTAAGCAGTAGCATTTGTGGCTGGTAGTCCAAATAGGATTATAAGTCCAAGGGTGCCAAAATGTGTGTAGAGAGGTTCCGTTCTTTGCTCCCTACGGAAACTCTTCCTCCTGACTGCACTGAGACGGCGTCAGTGACCCTTATATCCGCGCGGCGCGGTCATCGGCACGGCCCCCGGCCGTGCATTTCCTTTTTCCACAAACGGAACGCTGGAGCCGAGGAACCACGTCTGCGAGTTTCGCGTCCCATCCGCAAAGATTGGGGAGCTGTGAGACGTTGTGCGGCGCTCGCGTAAACAAGAATCGCACTTGAGGAAAAGAACGTACTGGCCGAAATTCGTCGCCGAATTTTTCAATGTGAAAGTCTTTCCCCATTTGGCCGAATTGTGCGGATGGCGAAGACCTGCGTCCATCCAGCAGTGGGAAAGCGCGAATACTGTATGGCGATAGGAAGCGCGACGACCCATGGGCGACAGATTCCCCAGGTAGGCGGCAACGACCAGAAGTGTGGATCGTTATCGATCCAATCGGAACCCTGGCCGCAATCGGTTCGATTAACATTCAGGAAGCTGCCGGCGATATAAATGTAGCCCGTCATCGTTCTAGGGCGCGAAGAGAACGCGGGGTCGTCCGAGGTTGCGAGCGCTTAAGGATACAGTGCGATTCTGAACTCATGACCACTCCCTGGCACCGAAGCATTGTGATGCTAGGCGACATCGCAACCGCAAGACGAGCGATTTCGCACAATTATGCCACAACTGCGAAAACCAACATGTGCCGTCGGCTCCGTCGATTCGACCGCAAAAAGGTAATTCTCGGTTTGCACCCCCAGACGCTGCCAGGCGCCCTTAGCGTGTTTCTACCGCGGACGGGTGTTCGACGCTGAAATCATCGAGCCTTGCGTTCGCTGGACACGGAACGGCTACGTGGGCACCGGCCACCGAAAGGGCTGGCAACAGACAAGCCTACCTCATAAAGCTAGCTCGCCACGCTCGACTCGACCATTAGACGTCGGTCGACCGCGCCTGCACCAGAACCGGCGCAAGCTCCCCGTCTTTTTTCGTTTTGGAGGTCGGCGAAATTCGACGTCGGCTGTTGCGGCGCGAAAGATGAAATCGCTTGCGCGCGCGCGTGTTTGGCGCTAGCGTGCTAGCGTAAATAAAAAATCCATTTGGCATTTGGATGCTGCTGAAGTGACAGGGAGGTTGAACGATGTTCACACTCACAAGCGTTTCCGCATTGGCAGCCGGCACTTCGCAGATATTGCGGATGATGGGCCTTCGCATAGCCTCCTTCCTTAGCACAAAACGCTGGACTACCCATCTTGCATCACAGGCGATTCGCGCTGCGCTTCCAATTTATCGATACGTCGGAACAGAGATAAATACTATGATTGATCACTTCAGGGATGAGATGATCATGAGTCTAATTAATTGGTTAATGAGTAAATCGGGGATCTGTCAACGACATAGTGTTCGGAGACGCACCGGATTCGGGTTTCTACTGATAGCGACAATCAGTGGGTGCGCGAATCTTACAACCATCAGTCGCTCCACACGCTTGCCTGATGAGGGTCGGGCGATTCACTTGGATGCGCAGCAACGTTTGGTATATTCCAATAAGGGCGGCTCGATTTGCGCGGAGCCGAGCCCCGACGCGATCCAGTCGGTCGCAGCGTCCTTGGGTGCGGGGGTCGCTGTCCCCCAAGATGGGGCTGCCGCAATCAGTCAAGCACTGCAGCAAAGTACCGCGAGCACTGGTCTTCGGACTCAATCGATCACCCTCATGCGGGATGCGCTGTATCGGATTTGTGAGGCAGCTCACAATGGAAAGTTGACGGATCGGGACGTCGTGCAGTTGCTTCAACGCTCGCAGGACGTGACCCTGGGAGTTCTTGCAATCGAACAGCTGACGGGAGCGGTCGTTGCGAAGCAAATCGTGCTCGGGGGAAGCGCGAACGCAACTTCGTCTGCCAACGTCGCTAACACAAAATCGCAACTCGACGAGGCCAAGCGTATCGAAACTCAGAAAAAGACGGCCGTTGATAACGCGCAGAAGCAATTGGATGACGATACTTCCAAGCTGACTGCGGATCAAGCGGTAACTCCGAAGACCGATGCGGTCACTAAAGAGACCGACGATTTGACTGCCAACAAGATACCGAAAGATAAAACGAGCTTGAAAGCCGCGCAGGATGAATATCAGACGGCACAAAGCGCTACGCTAGCGATTGAAAATAATTTCAACGCTGCTTTGACTGCGGCCGCCGCGACCGCCACCGGGAGCGGTCAGTTCAGTGATGGCGGGGGTGCACTAAAAAATATCGATAAGGACACGGCCGATAAGCTGGCAACGGCCGTTACCACCATTGTTGCCACGATCGTCAACAAAGGCCACCTGACCGACACGTGTATCAACTTCCTGGCGACTTATTCGTTGGCGACGCCAACGGTTGCCGGCGGTCAGACACTGGAGCTGTGCAAGACCATTGTAAACGCGGATTTGAATCAAGATCCAAAGGCACCTCACCCGAATTTCAATGTGCTGTGAGCTAGGGATATACACCTACCGGGGTGATTGGGGAGAGTCCATATGCGTTGCAAAACTACCTTAGCTGTTGCGTCGACCGTTATATTTAGTGCGGGACTGTGCGGGTGCCACCGCACTCCCTCTGCGCCGGCGAACTCGGCCGACGCGCCAGCGTCAACCGCGCCGGTGACTTCGGCCGCTGTGACGGCGACAGCGCCAGCGATGCCATTGGATAATCAGTTTACGGTGTATTGTTCCGGTGCGGCCTGTGGCGCGAGCAACGCGTCGACGTATTCGGGCAGCGGCGTAGGAGTCTGGCGTTACAACAACACGACGGACTCGCCGGCGAGCCTCAATGTAGACGTGAAAGGAGCGCAGGAGGGGCAAACAGCAGTTCTCGTATTTTCCAATGGAGAGTCTACGCCGACGAGCGCTCCGAGCATCCCGTCGGAACTTACGCAGGCGACTAATCTGCACGTGCGTTCGGCTCCAAAACACATTTTGAATACTATTGCGAAATTGCGGGATTTGGCGCACGGCAAACTGCTCGAGCGCAATCTAAGACGGGCAAAAGCCCTGATCGCGGCCCGCAAACCGATTGCGATGAATGCGAGCGAGCCCTTTGCGTCGATCGGCCCCGTATTGCCGCAGGATCCGCCGATTCTCGGCACGAAAAAGATCTGGTATGACACGTTTTCAAAGACCAGCCCGTATCAGACCGCAGCCAGTGCGAGTTGCAAGCTGCCCGGCGGGCGAAATGCTGTGTTTTGGGTGGATGCCAAAGCATCGTTCGCCAGCGCTGCGCTGGCGCGGTTCAAGGACACCTTCTGCGGCGATCACGGGGGCTATGCTCGCGTCAAGGAACAACTGGGGGACGTGTGGGGCCTCAACACCCGCGCGAATGCCGATTCGCTGATCAGCGACTATCCGCACTTTCAGGACATTAACATCGTGTTTCTCAATGTGCCGAATACCACAAAATGGGGCGGCTACTTCGATAGCGGTAACAATTTCATCAAGCCTGATCAGGGTGCCGTTACGAATCGAGCGCTGGTGTTTTTCATTAACGCCGCTGGCGCATTGGCAGATGCCAGCTACTATTTGTCAACACTACTTCATGAGTTGACCCATATGGTCAACTTCTACCAACGCGCCGTATCTTCAGGGGTGACCCACGACACGTGGCTCGAAGAGACCTCGGCCATGATGACCGAGGACATCATCGTGCCTGCCGTGATGGAGAATGGGTACTCGATCATTCCGGACGACCGCGTTGGACCGTACCTAGCAACCGGCGGCGCGGTGAGCCTCATCAATTGGCCTCAATTGTCTGATCCGCACTATGACATGGGCGGATCGTTCGGCGCATTTTTGGATCGCCGCTACGGAACACGAATTTATCAGGGCCTGATTCGCTGCGACGGCAAAGCAGCGCCGCCCAGTTATGGATGTCTCGATAAGCTGATTCACGATGCCGGCGGGTCGGGATTTGCCGACGAATCGGCGCGTTTTGCCGCAACCATTTTTGCAGCGTTACCGGCCGACGGCGTTCCTGTAAGTTTTGGATACACGAAATTGCAGAGCGGCGCGTACGCACTGGCGCCGATCGATGTATCCAGGTTCGTCGACCAACGACCGCAGCCGCCGGCCGCGCTAGGAAAGGAGTTTGCCGCAACCAGTCATACCTACTACGCTACTACTATCGGCCCTGGCCAATCTGAGTTTGTCGGCTCCGGAATAGTGGTGCCGCCGCACAGTGCTATGTTGCTGATCATCAAGTGAGCCCCATGTCGTGGAAGATCTCTGTAGTGCACATTTCATTGGCCGCGCTCGGGGGCTGTCTTGCGACCGACATATGGGCGGCGCCTCAGGCGCCTCTCGAAGCGCGGTGCGCTGAGACAACGGTAATTTACGGAGTGTTGACCCGGCAAGGCCCGGATCGAAGCAGCTATTGGGCCGTGACCGATGCCAACGGCAAGACGTGGCAACTGGTGCGTTTGACGAGCGAACAAAGCGCGCGTTTTGAACGATTGCAAAATCATTACGTGGTGGCGCACGTCGCCCATGTTCGCACGGCGCTGCGAGAGGAAGTGAGAGTGATCGACATTGCAGAGCAGCGCCGTTAAGTCGCGGCAGGTGAGCCGGAAGGGTTTAAGAGGATTTTTCCGCGATTACTGATCAAATCGCGGCGGCGCAAGTCGTTTTTTCGAAGGACGCTCGCCACGAATCTCAATCGATGGCCGCGCAAAGTGACGCTGGACGGCCATCTGCCGCGTCATCGAGCCCTGCGATTGCTGGGCAGGACATCGTTGCGGTGCAGTCGAAATGGCCCGGGTCAGCGAAAAGCCAATGGAAGGGCGGCAAAGAGATTAGCGAGAGGAGGGAGACAGCGAAGGTTGTGCCAGGATGCTCGACGCGCTCACCGACGCCGCGGCCTTGGGAAGTCTGACAGTAGACTCGATGCCGAGTAACAAGAAGCATCACTTCGTTCCGCGATTCTACCTCCGAAGGTTCTCACCGGACGGCGCGAGCATTAATCTCTACAACATTCCGAGCAGCCGGAAAGTCCTTTGTGCAAATCTAAAGAATCAGGCTTGCCGAGACTACTTCTACGGCAAGGAACTCGTGGTCGAGCACGCGATTGGCAGCCTCGAGGCCGAGGCTGCCACAGTGCTACGGAAGATCGACGAGTATCAATCTCTGCCGCCACCGTTTTCGCCCGACCACGTAATGTTGGTGCACCATTTGGTGATGCAGCAGGCTCGGACGGAGTATGAAGCCGAAGCCATGAACGAGATCAACGACGCCATGGTGCAGCGCTTTCTTGGTCCTGAGATGGCAGCCAAAGGAATCGATCTCACAAAGTTCAAGGTCAATTTGGCCGAGCCAGCCGCGGTCGCGGTGTCGATCGCTTCGCGCATCAGTCCGCTGGCCATGGATCTGCACTATAAGTTGCTGATAGACCAGACCGGGCAGGGATTCATCACATCAGACAATCCGGTGGTAGCCTGCAATCCGCTGCTTTCTTTCCGAACCTTCGGCAGCAACTGCGGATTGGCATCGAAGGGTCTCCAGCTTTATTTCCCCATAGATCCAAAGAAGCTAATCGTGTTCTACGACGGTGCGGTCTATCGGGTGGGCCCAAGCGATGGCATCGCAATCAAGATCACCAATCCGGCGGACATCCACGCGATCAACACCCTGCAGATGGTTTCGGCGAGCGAGAACATCTATTTCAACGGCGAGAATCTCGACGTTGCAGCTTTGCATCGGAAGGCGAAGCCGCACTTCCGGACTCGTAAGACTCGATTTCGCGTAATGAACGAGAAAGATACGCCCTCGGATCGGACTGAAATCATCGCAAGCTCCCGGGAAGACGTGCGTACCAATCTCTCCCTCACGTTCGTGTCGCTGCGTACCGCCATGAAGAAATGGCGAGAGATTGCTAGGCGACAGCGGGTGCAGCCGGCAGCCGAAGTCCGCAATGCTCCATTAGTCGAGGCCTTCCGAGAATTCGAGGAGGAAGTCCGCCAGGGCCGAAGCCAACCCACCGATTTCCTGCAGGGTCTGGTGGAGGCGCACAGGCGCCGATACAGGAGCGATCCGGAGCCAAGCGATTAGCAAAATGAACCCATGCTCATAAGACCCACGAATTCTGCAACTTACGCGCGCCACCGACAACGTGGTTCCGGTGCATCTGCGGGCTTTCCCGTAAGATTCGGGGGCCAAAAAAAGGAGTTCCGAATGACCAAACCGATCGCCCGTGACCGCATCTATCGTGGACGGGTGTTCGATGGGGAGATCATCGAGCTGTGTGTCCGCTGGTACATCACGTATCGGCTGAGCTATCGGGACTTTGTTGAAATGATGGCCGAGCGTGGAGTCCAAGTAGCCCACAGCACCATCTTGCGATGGTCACTCGGTACGTACCGGAATACGAGAAACGCTGGAACCGATTCTCCCGACCCGTCGGTACTTCCTGGCGCACTGACGAGACGTATATTTCCATTCGAGGCAAATGGCATTACCTCTATCGAGCGGTCGACAAGCAGGGCAAGACGGTCGACTTTCTCCTGCGCCGTGACCGCGGCATTGCGGCGGCGCAAGCGTTCTTTCGCAAGACTCTGGCTACGAATCTCAATCGATGGCCGCGCAAAGTGACGCTAGACGGCCATGTGCCGAGTCATCGAGCCCTTCGATTGCTTCGACGGGAGGACTCAAAATGGCTGAACGTGAAGGTCAGGAGCTCCAAGTACCTTAACAATATCGCCGGTGCGCCAGGGAAAGCCTGGCGCTTCCAGCGGGTGAAAATCCTGCACCGGCAAGGGGCTAGCCACCCCACCGGGAATCGAGCCTTGGGCTTATGGAGGTAACGACATGAGCTAAGCGTAGGCAGAGCGACGGACGGGCTGTAACGAGAAGTGAAGTGATTGAGCCTCGTAATGTTGTCATCCGCAGGCCGACAGTGTCGATATTCTGGAAGGCAATAGTAGGCAGTCGCAAAAGGCGATGACTGCCGGAGACTGCGGCGGGGTCTAAGAGCACGGCACGTCCGTAAACGGAAGCGTCAGGAACCTGGGAGATCCATCGCTGTCTCGGCCGCCTGCGGGCTGAGTAAGCTGACCGATAGGAAACCTTCTAAGGAAAGCTGAAGCAGTGATGGAAGTCGGACTCGCTCATACGGTACTCGGAGCGCGGGAAAGCCGCGTACAGGGGGAAGGGGCGAGGCAGAGTGAGACTGGGCTGGGGCAACACTGGCCGTACACGCGGAGACGGGTAAAGGTGTCAACACAACTGGTCCAGATAGCCAAGAAAGCAGAGTTAGATCGTAAGGTGCGGTTCACCTCGCTGGCACATCTGCTCACGCCGGAGTTTCTCAAGGAGACTTGGAAAACTATCAACCGGCGCGGGGCAGGCGGAGTTGACGGGGAGAGCATCGAGCAGTTTGAGAGCGAGCTGGAACAACGGGTTCAGGAGATCTGCGTACAGCTGCGAGCTGGTGCTTACCGGGCTCCGCCGGTTCGGCGGGTTGAGATACCCAAAGGGCCGGGCAAGGCCGGAACGCGGCCGCTGGGAATTCCCACTGTCGCGGACCGCCTGCTTCAAAAGGCGGTGGCGCGCATTCTCGAAGCGGTTTTCGAAGCAGACTTCTGCGACGTCAGCTATGGATATCGGCCTGGGCGAAGCCCTCATCACGCGCTGCGTGCGTTACGCGAGCAGATCGTGACGAAGAAGGTGAGTCACTTGTTTGAAGCGGATATCCGTGGATTCTTCAATCATGTTTGTCATTCGTGGTTACAGAAGATGGTGAGGGAGCGCATTGCAGACCCGGTCATCCTGAGCCTGATTGGAAAATGGCTCAAGGCCGGAGCGATGCAAGACGGAGTCGTTGTCCGTTCGGAGGAGGGAACTCCACAAGGCGGTCCGATTTCCTGCATTCTCGCCAACATCTATCTGCATTTCTCGCTGGATCTGTGGTTCGAAAGGAAATTCAAGCGGCAGATCCAGGGTGAGGCGTACTTGGTACGCTTCGTTGATGACTTCGTGGTGAGCTTCCAATATCAGGCGGACGCAGAAGAGTTTCAGAGACAGCTACGGGAGCGCTTCGCACGATTCAACCTGGAACTGGCCGAGGACAAAACCCGGCTACTACGCTTCGGTCGCTTCGCAGCCGCGACACGCCTGCGCAGCGGCCAGAAACCGGAAACTGTCGAGTTCTTAGGTTTCAAACACGTCTGTGGGGTTGATCGTCGTGGGCGATTCACGGTGATCCGTATCCCAAGCGTGAGGAGTTGCCGAAAGTTCCTTGCACGCGTCCATGAATGGTTGCTTCAACATAGGCACTGGTCAAGGCGGGAGCAGCAGAGCCATCTGCGCGCCATGCTTCAAGGGTTCTATCAGTACTTCGGGCTGCATCACTGCCAGAAGAAGCTGAGTTGGATCCATTGTGAAGTCCAGCAGCAGTGGCGACGCACGCTACGCCAGCAAAGCCAGCGGCATAAGCTCTACTGGAGCTATCTGGAGACCCGTGACTGGTTCAAGCTGCCCTGGCCCCCACGAGGGGTGGTTCACCCAACGGTCTGACTACGCATTATCGGCAAACGCGCTCTGGGGAGCCCATTGCGGGAAATCTGCACGATGGGTTCTGAGCGGGGGGACGAGTACAAGAGGTTACGCCCAGTCGGTGAGGGCACCGGCTCGAAAGAGTCGGAATACAGCGAGGCTCCGCAAAGGGCTACCACCTCAAGGCTCGTCCCTACCCACCAGCAGGATCATCGAGCAATCAAACGCCGATGCGCCTCGATGGGAGGCTTCAAGTCTTTTCGGAGTGCGGCCATTACCTTGGCCGGTATCGAGCCGGCCCATCGGATTCGTAAGAGGCAATTCTCGCTCGGACGCGGTCGATATCGGAACTTCGGGTCGCCAAAGCAGCTCTGGGATCGAGCACTCGCGTAGCACTTCGCACGGGAGTGCACTCAAACATGCCGGCCGGGCCCGGAATCGTTCCGGGACCCCAAATTCTATGCCCCTAATG
>WNFR01000748.1_pt1 | contig 33302 bp, 27 predicted proteins | sample 5400221 | NCBI WGS metagenome assembly WNFR01 (sample SAMN13153357, study PRJNA577476) | soil metagenome | isolation source: 40 cm soil under Madrone tree | place: USA:California | collected 2016-06-14
GCGAGAGTTTCCAACCCCAGCTTCTGTTCTGCGCTTGCCTTCAATGGAGATTTGCCCGCCATGCCACGCCCCCGCGAATCACTGCAAAGACGCAATCACAACCTTGATCCGTTGGCCAGACTGCCGGAGTCTGCTTAGATGCACAGGCGCCTTGCGGCAACGCCGTTTGGGTGAGTTTGCTCCGGCTGCTTTAGCTGAGTTGAATCAGCCAAGCCGATGTCTTCTTAACCCTGATCGCGTCGAGACGACGAGGGGTGTGACTTTTGCCTTCTGAGAACCCTGACGTACCGATTCATAGTCAATTGGGGATTGGTCGACGGCATTAGTTCGGGGGTTGGAAGCGTCAGAGCCGCAACTCTTTTGAAAAATCGTGCCTGCGTGGTTCCTCTGCGCGTCACCTCAACAAAGCCGCGCTCGATCACGTGATTTACGCACCACTCTATTGTTCCAGATGTATTCAGCCTGGCGGAAGATCATTACAGGGATTACCCCTGGACCGCTGCCAATCTTTTGGGGGTGACTAAAACCGTTTGAATTCTGGGCTGTTCGGTCGTCTTGGGTTCGAATGAATTGAGCGAACCATCTAGCTCGCTTCGTCCGCATTTGGCCCCAAGCCAGAGTGCACGGCCCTGACTTGAACATCCGGGATTGGGTTAACTCCGGACGCCTATCTTCATGGCCGAGACTGCGGGTTTTCGATGTGGCTAGCGCCGGGCATAGCGCTCAACCCCCTTGGTGCCATTCATCCCCATATAGATGTTGCCGTCGTCATCGACGGCTACGGCCTCACCCCATTGTCTGGCGCCGGCGGCTTGGCCTTCCGAGAACGGGGCGGGAATGAAGGTCGTCACCGTTCCGTCCCTGGCGCTGCCGATCGTGAGCCCGCGCCGGAAGCCGCGATTGACAGCCCTAGTCGATTCGGAATCCGTGCAGTAAAGAATGTCGTTCTTGTCGATGAAGAGGCCGCTCGGTCGTCCAAACTGCTTCCACTCGGCGATGAACGTGCCGTCCTGATCGAAGATTTCGATGCGGTTGTTGCCGCGGTCGGCGATGAACAGACGGCCGGCCGAATCCATCACCAACGCATGCGGCAAGGCAAACTCCCCCGGGCCGCCGCCGCGCTTGCCCCATGTGGCGATGAACTTGCCTTCACTGGAGAACTTCATGATCCGCGCATTGGTGTCACCGCCATGGCCGTCGCTGACGAAGACATCGCCATTGGAGGCGACGAACACGTCCGTCGGGGCATTGAATGTGTCGGGACCGGTGCCGGCAATGCCGGACTTGCCAAGGGTCATCAGCACCTTGCCCTGCGGGCTCAGCTTGAAGACTTGGTGCCCCTTGCCGCCGCCACCATGATCGTCGGTCACCCACACATTGCCGTCATGATCGACATGCAGCCCATGCGGATGGTTGAACATCCCGGCGCCGAAGCGCACCACCAGATTTCCCAATGGATCGAATTTGGCAATCGGGTCCAGCATGGAGCCGACGCAATCGGCGGCACCACACCTGTCGAACACCCACAGGCTCCTGCCGTCGCGATCGAGCGCAACCTTGGTGGCGAGACCCATCCTGCGCCCATCTGGCAACTTCAGCCAGCCGTCATCGAGCCAGTACGAGTTGAAGCTTGCGTTCTGCTGCGCCAAGCCATGACCCGCGAGCAACGCTAACACAGCGGCGCAACCAAGTGCGCGCCAGAACACTGGCATCGAACCTTCGCGTGACATTGCGCTCCTCCGTTTTCGCACCGCCCTCTCCTGATTTCTGCCGCGCCGCGCTAGTATTGTGACTCTAACGCTTGTTTCGCGTGGGCGGACCTTGCCGAGGACTCCCGTGAGATCATTAAGGCACTGGTTTAGGGAGCCTATCGCGGTCGGACGCGCCTGGGAACCAGGATCACTGAGGACGCCGGTGTCTCGCTGCGCTGCATGGGTCCGTTGCTGGCCCATCACGTCGATCGCGGGTTCGCGACCATTCCGGTAGCGACCTGGGGCATAGCAGACATCGCGTCATCGCCGGCCGTCCCGGCGGTCTCGGTCAGGATGGCGCAGTGCCCGATTATCGGGATGGCCGGGACAAGCCCGGCCATGACCAAGTGGGAATTGCCATGAATTTTGCCCCTGTTACGTATCCTGCCCGCTCAGAAATCCGGCTTGTTTGCCACCGGGATGCCGTAGTCGAACAGATGCTGGTTGTTCTCGGCGCAGACTTCTTCCCGCATCTGTTGCTGTACGCGTCGAAAACGCTGGATCGCCGACCATGGCTCAAAATACGTGTCCGGATCCTCCACCCTGATGTTCACTTCCAGCGTGTTGCCGTCGTCAATCAACTTCCAGCGCTCTATGACGTGGAGCTTTTCACCGTGCGGGGTTCGGTAGTTATCGACGAAAGTCTTGTCATTGAGCCCGATGGTGTCGACCACGAGCGTGTCGCCTTCATAATGGCCAACCGATTCGCCATACCAGGACGGCCTGGGAGTAGCCGAATGGGGCCTGTCGATATAGACGCGCCGTACCTGCGCGTCGCCCGCAAAGATCATCGTGACCTGTTTAGGTGTTTGGAGGAAATAGATCGGCTCGAAACGACTGTACGTCATGAAGGTCGGCACACCGGCCGGTTTGCAACTCGATCGCGCCGTATAGCCGATCTTTCCGGCCAGCACTTCATCGTTGTCCTTCTTCATCCGCTCCTTCGCCCATGGTTTCAGGTTTGGATTGGTGAGATCGGCGATCCGGTACGTGGGCTGGGCCCCGGTGCCGTTAACGACGTAGGGATGCCGCGGATCGTTGCGGACAAGAGGCGGTCCCTCGCCGGGAACTTCAATGAAATCGCCGCCGATCGGGATCCAGCCAACCTGGTTCGATGAAAAATCCGGCAGAGATGCCCGCTGTTGCGCCGCGATTCCACTCGTCAGTGCCGCGCCGACGAGGCCGGTGAGGATGCAGTGGCCGAGAAATCTCGATCTTGCAGTGAATCTTAACATTCTCCTCCTCCTTGCGTTCACTCCTTCCCAGAAATGCAGTTTGGTCGCGTCGATACTTAGCTTAACGAGGCAGAAGCGGGGAGCGCAACCGCAGCGGCGGCGCCGCTTTGCTGCCGTGCGCGCAGTATATCCATCAGCGCGCGAACCGACGCCACATGCTCCAGCCGCACGACCGCATCTATTACGTCCTCGATGTGAGACTGGGAAAGCCGTCCGGAGGCATAGGTGCGGAATTTGGCCTCGATCTGCGCACGCGAAAGCCTGTTTCCCGGCGCGCCCAACGGCTCCTCGCAACGCGCCGAGAAGGACTCGCCGCCGATGGTCTTAACGTCGACAAGGGCCGCTACGCCGCGCAGGTGAGGTTCGGCACGCACCTCGATCCGCTCGGCGAAGCGGCGCAGTTTCGGATCGTCGTAACGTTTGGGCTCGAACTGGGCGAGCGTGAGTTCTCGATCGTACAGGATTGCGGCCGCGACATAGTGGGCGGACAACAGCGCTTCGAATTTCGCTTTGTATTTCGCGAAATTTCCATGCAGGTCAAAGACGGGCTGGCTCAGTGCGATGCGCAACGTCTTGACCTGCGAGGGATCGACCTTGTGCTTTTCGACGATATCGAACATTGCCGTCATCATGCCCTGGATCGAGGACGCCGCGGGCCACAAGCGCAACGCAATTTGCTCGAGTTCCCAGCGCTTGCCGAGATCCAAGATGGCTGCTTGCGGATGTCCACTGCTCACATAGCTGTTGTAAAGCCCGCCGTCGGGGGCCGTCAGGAACTCGCGCGTGGCGACAAATTTCTCGCTTGCGAGCAACGCCGCCATCAGACCGGACAAGGCGCCGCGGCACTGATGAAATTTCACCGTCGGCGTCCCCCAGGCCGCGAAGGTACCGGCAGCCTGGCTGCCGGCGAGGCCGAACGCCCGCGCCATGGCGTCCGCATCGAAACGCAGAAGGCGGCCGACCGCCGCTGCCGCGCCGAACGGGCCGAAGATGCCCGGGCCATGCCAACCGCGGGCGCGAAACTCGGCAAAATCGACCCCGATCCCGATCCGTGTCGTCACCTCAAACCCGGCCGCGAGCGCAACGAGCAGGTCGCGGCCGGACAATGCGTCGCGTTCCGCTATGGCCAGAGCGGGCGGAACGACCTCCGGCGTCACGTGAGTCATCGTCGGCCGGTGGGCGTCGCACATGGTGACGGCGGTGATGAGATAACCATTGAGCATTGTGGCGCCGGCGAGCGACAGGCGATCGCCTCCGATGACGGTGCTCTCGCGAGATTGCGCGAGCGCCGACGACAACGCGGCCACCTGATGGGTCTCTTCGCCCGCGTGCCCGGCCACCGCACAGGCAAGCGCATCCAGAGCCAAGTCCTTGCAGCAGTCTCTCAGCCGCTCCGGGATCGCGTCGTAAGTCAGGGATGCCGCAAACTCGGCCAAGACTGCAGTTGCTTCTTTGGACATTCTCATTCCGCCTTGATATTAGCCGCCTTGATAATCGGCCACCACTTCTCGATCTCCGCTCTTTGCAGGCTCGCGAGCGCCTGCGGCGTTTGCTGGTCGCGCGGCGGGATCTCAGAGCCGAGATCGCGAAGTCGGGACCGCACCGTCACATCAGCCAATGTCTCGACGGCCGCCGAATTGAGCCTTTCGATGATGCCGCCGGGCGTGCCCCTGGGCGCCCACAGGCCAAACCAGAACGTGGTGTAGAATCCCGGCAGGCCGGCTTCGTCGACACTCGGAATTTCCGGCGCCGCCGCCAGCCGCGACTTAGCAGTGACGGCGAACGCCTTGATCTTCCCTGCGCGCACTTGCGGGAGGGAACTCGACACCTGGTCGAACACGATATCGACTTGCCCGGCCACCAGATCCTGAATCACCTGCGGGGTGCCGCGATACGGCACAAGCTGAAAGCGGGCGCCGATCGTATTCTGGAAGTAGGCGGCGGCGATATGCGACGGGCTGCCGGGGCCGGCGGTCCCACATGTGACCTTGTCGCTGTTCGACTTCACCCAGGCAATCAGTTCCCGCAGGTTGTTCGCCGGCGTGGCGTTGCTGGCAATGATCAATTGATTGTTGCTTGGGAGCAGCGCTACCGCTTCGAAATCGTTCACCAGGTCGTAGCCAAGCGCGTAAATCGCGCCATTGAAGACGTGCGTTCCGAGGTTTCCGAGGACGACCGTGTAGCCGTCGGGTGCGGCCCGTGCGACGCGGCCGACCGCGATGCTGCCTGCGGCGCCACCGAGGTTTTCCACGATCACCGATTGGCCAAGCCAGACGCGCATGCGCTCGGTCAGGATGCGTGCCAGCACATCGGCCGGCCCGGCAGCCGGGAAAGGCACGACCATCGTGATCGGTCGCGTTGGAAAAGCCTGCGCCGCTGCCTTGCGCAATGCGGACGGGAAAGTGGCTGCACCCGCTGCCAAGGGCAGAACCGAGTGCAGAAAGAGGCGCCGTGGAAGATTCACCCGTGTTCCTCCCCGCAATTGCTGCCGCGCGGTCGTGGATCGGGGAGCACGCATCCGGTCATTCCGGCTTGATGCCCTTCTCGTCGATGAACTTCGTCCAGTTCCTGATTTCGCGTTCAAGCCTGGTTCGCAGCGCTGGCCCAGGGGCGAAATCCGGCGCGATATCGAGGTTCGCCAACCGTTCGCGCACATGCGGGTCGGACATGACGGTGGCGCTCGCCTTTTCCAGTTTCGCCTTCACCGGGTCGGGCATGCCCCTCGGACCAAATAGGCCGAACCAGAACCGCAGTTCCACGTCCGCCCCTTTCACCCCGGCCTCCGCCATGGTGGGAACGGCCGGCATCGCCGGCGACCGCGCGATGCTCGTCACCGCCAAGGCCTTGATCTGACCCGACTCGACCAAGCTCTTCGTGGCCTGAACCGAGGTGATCATCATCGGGACGTGCCCTGCCACCACGTCCGCTATACCCTGGCCGCCGCCCTTGTAGGGAATATGGATCGCCTCCATGCCCGTCGCGTCCTTGAACACCTCGAAATTCAGGTGAGCGACGCTGCCGACGCCGGCAGATGCGTAATTCATTTTCCCCGGTACAGTGCGCGAGAATGCAACGAGTTCCGTCACCGTGCCGGCGGGGATCGTGTTTGATACGATCAACGCCGAGGGCGAGGTCGCGAGCGCGGCGACCGCATCATATTGCGTGAGCGGGTCGAAGCTCGAAGCGGCCTTCTTGTACAGGGCCTGGCTCATCGCCAGCGCGTTTTCGGCGAGCAGCAGCGTGTAGCCGTCCGGCTCCGCGGCCGCAACGTGACTCCAGGCGAGATAACCGTTCGCGCCCGGCCGATTTTCCACGATGATGGGTTGGCCGAGCGCCTCCTTGAGGTCATTCGAAATCTGGCGGGCCAGCGTGTCGGTGGCGCCACCGGGCACGAACGCCACGATCAGGCGCACCGGGCGTGCCGGGTAGGTTTGCGCGCTCGCCACGCGCGAAAGAACCGGCACCGCCACGGCTGTCGCTGCAACTCGGAGGAACTGACGGCGCGGAACTTTCATGGCGTGTGCCTCCCAGATATGGCCGCGGGCGCTCAAAGAGACCGTGCCCGTCAGGCTACATCACTTTCGCACCCCGGCGGAAGTCACCGTTAACCATAATCAGATTCCTAACCACGGGAGGGACCGTCTATGCGTCGTGCGCGAACAGCGGCCGATCTATTGCGACAAATCGACCTGCGACCTGAGCGGACCGGCGGTCTGAGTTATTCAACCGCACCTTCGGGTCGAGAATCCGCCGCCCGAAGAAGCACGGCTTTGATTGAGCCGAGTTCACAGCCGGCCAGAAGGCACGACCGCCGAGCCTCGATGGAACGGCGGCAAAATCATTTCAAACGTTAATCCGCAGCATTTCAAACGTTAATCCGCAGTTTGGCTGAATTTTTATGCATGGACCTGAAACTTCGGGAACGGTTTCGCAATTCGCGAATTGTAGTAGCGACCGGCCGCTATCCCCCCTCCCCCGCGCGCGGTCGGCCAATACGAGGCGCAATCGATAATTATGTCGGTTGCGCCTCATTCTTTTGCGCCGGGGATGAAAACTGGGGTCTTTTCGGGCGCGCGAAAGAATGCCAATTAGGCATTGATTTCATGTGAGAATTACGGCGAAACAGGCCTCGGCCTTTTCACCCCAGGTCAAGCCGTTATTCGGCTAATCGCCGCTTTGGCTGCGTCGCATTTCGCTCGAAGAACAGTGCTTGGCTGACGAGGGCGGACACCGTGGATTGCTGGTAAGGCTTGGAGATCAGGAAGGCTGGCTCCGGCCGTTCGCCCGTGAGAAAGCGTTCCGGATGCGCGGTGATGAAGATGACCGGGACTTCGAATGAATTGAGCAAATCGTTAACGGCCTCCAATCCGGAGCTGCCGTCAGCCAACTGAATGTCCGCCAAGATAAGACCGGGGCGCTGGGCTTTCGACAAAGCTATCGCCTCAGCCCGGGTGCGGGCGATCCCAATGGTGCGGTGCCCAAGGTTTTCGACCAGTTGTTCCAGATCGAGCGCGATCAGAATCTCGTCTTCGATAATGAGAACGTCGGTAGCAATCTGGGCGGCAAGCTCTCGTCCGGACTCATCGACCAGATCCTGCAGCGTTTGTTGATCAACGTCGAGAATCGCGGCCGCGTCCTCCTCGGAAAACCCTTCGACCGAGACAAGCAGGAATGCCTGACGGGGCATCGCGGTAATCTGGCCGAGATGGCGTTCCGCCGGCACCAGATTGACGGCGAACTCAACGCCCCCATTCACCTGGACCGAATTCCAGATTCTCGAGAACACCTGGTACAAAGCAATTCTGGGGTGCTCTGCCAGCGCGACCAGGTTCGGCTCCTTGACGAGGGCCTCCAGGGTTGCGGCTACATAGGAATCGCCCGACGCCTGGTTTCCCGTCAAGACGCGCGCATATCGGCGCAAATAGGGTACATGCTGGGCAACAAGCTGAGACGTCGTCATGCCAATTCTCCCCAATGGCGCGGCCGGCCAGTTGACCACAATAATGCACGCGTGGGAGAAAAGTTCGTTCCATCGATTCGGAACTAGTTGCAGTCGCGCACGTTATGAGGTTTCTACAGGGGGCCTACGATCCCGGCCTCAACGCTTCGTCGTGGGCTCCGCGCGAGGATGATCGATGAATATACGCAAGCCGTCATGGCGAAGACAATCGATGAAGCTGCAAGGATCGGATATGAAACCTGTGGCCAAACTCGGAACTGACGTCAAGGCAAAAATTGGCCAGCAGCTGCGCGTGATCTACGAGGAAACCGTCAAGCAGGGGGTGCCCGAACGTTTTGTCGACATCCTGCGTGGCCTCGATGACCCGAGCGACGACGAGGGCTCGAAGAATGAGCCCCAATAGAAACATACGCGAGGTTATGCTGGCGGCAGTGCCGAGTTTGCGCGCGTTCGCCATTTCATTATGTGGGAATGTCGATCGCGCCGATGATCTGGTGCAGGAAGCGCTCCTGCGAGCGTTGGCGAATCTCAGCTCGTTCGAGCCCGGCACCAACATGTCGGCGTGGTTGTTCACAATCCTTCGCAATCTGTTCCGTTCCGAATACCGCAAACGCCGGCGCGAGGTCGAGGACGTCGACGGGTCCTACGCGGAGCAGCTCACCTTCTCGCCGGAGCAAAGCACCCGTCTTGAGATCAATGAATTCCGCGAGGCGCTTAAAGCGCTCCCCCCGGAGCAGCGCGAGGCGCTGATACTCGTCGGAGCGTCTGGCTTCTCCTACGAGGAGGCTGCGCGGATTTGCGGATGCGCCGTCGGCACGATCAAGAGCCGCGTGAACCGCGCAAGAGGCCGGCTCGCCGAAATTCTGTCCATCGAAGATACCAGCGATTTTGGACCGGACCGAGAAACACGCGCCGTCGTCAACTCCGATCTCTTGACGCGCCGGTCCTGACGGCGCGCACAAGCAGCGTTCTCCAACGTTGCCTTGTGTAGGGGCGACCCTTGTGGTCGCCCGATTTGCGCGCCGCGTACCCTGGCCGGACTGGTAAAAGCGCAAACGGGGCGACCACAAGGTCGCCCCTGCATTCAGATTGGCTGACGCGAACGACCTAGAGCGGGATGACTTTTCTTCGAATCGTCATCCCGCTCTACCTTATTGTTGGAGCATGATCTTTTCCGAAAACCGGCTCCCACTTTTCGGGATCATGCTCTAGCAGGTCGAAGCCGAGTTTTCCAAGCTTTGATTCAGCATCCTGCCGATGACACTCTCATCCTTGACCAGCGCAATCCGTCTGCGTGGCCCGAGTTCGCGCGTGTCGGAATGGCGAATGCCCGAATCTTGAATTGAGTCCCAGAAGTTGTCGAACAACTCCATTTTCGGGCGACATGGAACGCAGATCGCGCATTGCAGCCCATCGTACCCCCAGTCGAATTCCACAGTGCCGGACAACTGGGTTTCCACGCTTGCCTTGATGACCCGCATGCCGAAGCCGAGATGTGCCTTCGGTTCCGAAGGCGGCCCGCCGCGTTCGATCCACCGCAACTCAAGCTGGTCGCTACGCGATTCCCAGGTGACCTCAACGCTGCCGGACGGTACTGACAATGCCCCGTGCTTGGCGGCATTGCTGGCGAGCTCATGAACGGCGAGCGCGAGCGCCTGCACGGCGGACGGGTGGAGCGACAGGCTCTTGCCCGAAATCCTGATCCGTTCGAGATTCGGCGTGCGGTAGCATCCGAGCTCACCCTGGATGAGGTCGGCGATTTTGGCACCGCACCAGCGGGATTCGGAAAGTAGACTATGGGCCCGCGCCAGCGCCTGAACACGCCCCTCCACGGCAGTGCTAAATTGTTTGATATCTTCAGCCCTCGTCAGGGAAACGATGGCGTGAACGACAGCAAGCACATTTTTAGTACGGTGATCGACTTCACGGGCGAGCAGAGACTGCCGGTCTTCGGCCTCCTTGCGCTCGGTGATATCCATCGTAACGCCCCGGATGCGCGATATACGGCCGCCGGCGTCCTTCACGGCGACGGCCCTGCCGAGGCACCATCGCATGCCGCCATCGGGACGGCGAACGCGGAATTCAACTTGACAGGCCTCCCCATCTTGCCGAGCCCGTTTGAGCAGCCGGCAAAGCATTTTCCAATCGCCGCGATCGACCAGCTTGCGAACGTTGGGGAACACGACGTCGAAGGTTGCGTGATCGACTCCAAATATCTGCTTTTGCCCCTCGTCCCAAAGGCAACGATCCCTGACGAGGTCCCAATCCCACGATCCCATCTTTCCGGCTGCGAGGGCGAGGTTCAGCCGATCCTCGCTGTCCTGGAGGCGCTTGAGCAGACCCTCGGTCCGCATCGCCGCCTCGACGCTGTTGAACACAATGCCGACGCTCGCCGTGAGCTGCTCCAGGAATGTCGTCTGAAGCTTGGTGAAGGCGGAAACCGACGCGAGTTCGATGACGGCCTCGACTTGGTTCTCGAACAGGATCGGAAGGACGATGACGTTTTGCGGCACCGCCTTGAACATTGAGAACCTGACCGGCGCGACGTATGCGGGCATCTCCGTTATGAGGAGGCGCCGCTTGTCGACTGCACATTGCGCAATCAGGCCCCCTCCGAGAGGAATCCGCTCGCAGTAAAGGCGTCCATCGTCGTCGGCGTAGGCGGCGAGTACCTTTAAATACGGGACGCCGTCTTCGGTCTCCACCCTGTAAATCGCCCCCAGTTGCGCGCCGACCAAGGGTGTCAGTTCGGACAGCAGCAGCCGGGCGACGCTCGAGAGATCGCGTTGCCCCTGCAACATGCTGGCGAACTTGGCAAGATTTGTCTTGAGCCAATCCTGCTCGGCGTTGTGCGCAGCGGTGAGGCGCAGGTTGGCAATCATCGTGTTGATATTGTCTTTAAGCTGGAGAATCTCGCCACGGCCGTCGAGTGTCAATTTCTTTGAGAGATCGCCGTTCGCGACGGCGACCGTGACATCGGCGATATTGCGGACTTGAGCGGTGAGATTGCTCGCCATCGCGTTCACGCTGTCCGCCAAATCCTTCCACACTCCGGTAACTTCGCGGGCATCGGCCTGTCCGCCAAGCTTTCCCTCCGTTCCGACTTCCCGCGCGGTGCGAGTCACTCCGGAGGTGAATGCTTTGAGCTGCTTCATCATCGTGTTGACGATGGTGGCGGATTGCAGGAATTCACCCTTAAGCGGACGGTCATCCACCTCGACAGCGACGGTCTGCGAGAGATCCCCTCTGGCGACGGCTGCGATGGCTCGGGTGACCGCCGTCGTCGGCCATAACAGATCGTCGATTAAAGCGTTTATCGCTCCCTCCATCTCGCCCCAGGCTCCATTCGATATCCCGAACTTCATCCGCTGGCGCGTCTTGCCTTCGCGTCCGACTTCCTCGCCGACGCGCTTGAGCTGGTGGACCATCCGCTGATTGGCGGCCACGATCCCGTCCAACGCTTCGGCGATCTTGCCAGGCAAACCGTCGTAGTCGCCGGCCATGCGGGCCGAGAAATCGCCTCCCCGAATAGCCTGCAAGACATGCAACAGATCGTATCCGAATGAAGTCGCGCCACTACTGCTTCTGGTGGAACCTTGCTCGAGATCCGTGTCGAGAGAGCCAGTGGCCGGTGACTCAATCGTCTCGCTAATCCATTGCATTGTCGTTCCCTCCGGCAATGATCAAAGCGCAGCGCCAGGCCGCAAGAATGCTGGCGACCAGATCGAGACGAGTTGCACGGCCCTGGTATTTTCCCGCATCTTCGAGCAGGCGCGGCGCGCCGCCAGCTCTCATCCAAACCAAAACCCGGCAAACCGGGGAAAGTTCCGAAGCATCCGGAGAATTTTCGCGATTCGTGCGCACGACCTCGCATATCGTTCACGAATGCGCCGGCTTCGCGGGCCGCACTTCGGGCGGCCGGCGTTGAAACGGAACGGACGCAGGGCTTTAAGCCACTGACGTTGCGCGCCTCGATCAAAATCCGACCGGCGTGCCTGCTGGACGGGTACCCGACGGATCGGACTTTCGCCGGTGTGGCCGATGATTTTATCGCATAAAGACCGGGCGTGCATGGACGGTCCCCCCTCCTGGCTGTCAGCTTCGTGACACAACGGCCTTTCTCCCAACCTTTGTCGACTGAGCAGCGGAGCGCCTTGGGTGGCACGCCTCAAGTTCCCTTCCTCGCCGCGCGTTTCTCGGCTCCTGCCCGCGTCCGGATGGTCTTCGAAGGCGCGGTAAGTGCCACCGGATCGGAGGCCGGGAAGGTTTCATCAAGAGCCTCATCCAGCATTTCGTCGAGCGACGGCGGCCGTTTCGGCGGCGGCTTTCCGATCGCTTCTTCTTTGCGTTTCGCAACGGATTTCATGGCGTTCTCCGGGATAGCATGCGTATCAGGGGAGTAACGCCTTGCCGGTCGGACACGTTGCCGCCATCGGCGATTGGCCTCTCCTGTCACTTCGCCTCGGAGCGCCGGCATCGGTAGATCTCCGAGAAGGACGAGACTGCAATATGCGGTGTCAGTGAAACACGATCGCATGGTTCGGAGTTGTAACTGAGCTACGGCGAAACTGCCGGTGAGGCCAATGCGCAAATCCTGTCGAGCAGCAATGGCGGCTATGCTGATTACCACTTCCGGCGCTTACTCAGCCGGAGAAGGCAATCCCCTGCGGCAACAAAGACCCGCAGCACCGCAGGAAGACTCGATCCAGGGTCCGGACGGTACCCTGCGAGAGCCCACCGTGACGGTGCTCGATCATCAGGAGGTCCAGGGCATTCTCGGCAGAGAAGTCCGCAGCGGCGCCAACGAGAAAATGGGGCGTATCGTCGATGTCATCGTGGATCGAAACGGACAAGTCCGCGCGGCGATCATCGACTTCGGTGGTTTTCTCGGCGTCGGGAGCCGCAAGATCGCCGTGGCGTGGAATGCGCTGCGGTTTCTACCCGACGCAAAGAACGTCGAGCGCATCGGGCTCGAATTGACGCGCGATCAGGTCCAAGGGGCGCCAGAATACAAGGAAGACAAACCGGTTGTCGTGTTGGGCGCATCAGGCGGCCTTGAGTCGCTTCCATTTCCATAGGAACAATCCCGCTGGCGCAGTTCCCCGCCGGCGAAGCCGTTGCGGCGCCTCGTTGATCGCCCGTCCCCCTCCCTACCCTCCCCCGCAAGCGGGGGAGGGTAGGGAGGGGGCTGGACGAACCGGACACGCTGCACGTAGATCGTGACGGGGCCTATGCAGAACGAACCATCTGCCGGTCCGACACAGCGCAGCGCACGGGGGTTGGACTGGTTTGTCTTTTTCGTCGCCGACATCCAGACCGGCTTTGGTCCATTTGTGGCGGTCTACCTGACCGAGCAAAAATGGACGCAGATAGATATCGGTCTCATCCTTACGGTCAGCGGCGTCGTGGCGCTCGCGGGGCAGATGCCCGGCGGTGCGCTCGTGGATGCTGCTCGCTCGGAGCGCCTGGTCGCTGGGCTCGGCGTTGCGGCCATCGCGGTCAGCGCCCTTGCCTACGCAATATCGCCCATTTTCGTCGTGGTGCTGGCGGCGGCCGTGCTGCATTCCTTGGCGAGTTGCGTGCTGGGGCCGGCGATCGCAGCGATCAGCCTTGGTTTGGTCGGACATGAGGGCATCGGCGACCGGCTCGGCCGTAATGCCCGTTTCGCCTCCATCGGCAATGGATTTGCCGCTGCCGCAATGGGGGCGTGCGGATACTTTCTGTCGATTCGCGCGGTCTTCTTCGTGACCGCCGCACTGCTCGCTCCGGCTTTTCTCATGCTTCGGCTCATTTCGCCGCGGGAAATCGACCCGGAACGGGCCCATGGCGGGCCGCGCGAGCGCCCGGCCGGCAAGCTAGCGCCCGACATCCTGGGATTGGCGCGAAAACGCCCGCTGATGATTTTCGCGGCCTGCCTCATGCTGTTCCATCTCGCGAACGCCGCAATGCTCCCGCTGATGGGAAGCGTTTTGACGATGCGGTCCAGTCAATGGGCGACCTTGATGATAGCGGCAGCTATTGTCGGGCCGCAGCTTGTGGTCGCAGTCTTTTCTCCCTGGGTCGGACGGAAAGCGCAAGCATGGGGACGGCGGCCCCTGCTCCTCGTCGCCTTTGCGGCGCTGCCGCTCCGGGGCGTTTTGTTTGCAACGGTAACCAACCCCTATGCGCTGGTTGCGGTTCAATTGCTCGACGGGGTCACGGCTGCGGTGTTTGCCGTGTTGGTGCCGCTGGTGATTGCCGACGTGACCCGCGGCACCGGGCATTTCAATCTGGGCCAGGGCATTGTCGGCACCATGATCGGAATCGGCGCCTCGGCGAGTCCAACTTATGCGGGGTATTTAAGCGACCACCTCTCCAGTCCGATCGCCTTCCTTGGCTTGACCGCGGTAGCGATACTCGGTTTCGTTGCAACGTGGGCCTTAATGCCTGAAACGCGGCCGGTGCCGAGGGCGGCAATCGGCATGCACTGACTCGATTACAACCACGATCTCGCTTGTGGCCGTCCTTCGTCCTTCGAGAGCCTCAGGACGCCGACCTTCGGTCGGCTCTTCAGGACGAGGCTTATTTTTAGTGACACAGGAACCTTTTGCACAGCGAGGCGTCAACCGGCGATGAAGGCAAAGTTGCAGCATGCGAGGGGCATTCTGCCAAAGCAGATCACACATCAAGCACGAGTGCTTTTTGGGTTTCCTTGCGGCGGGCTATGAAAGCTTCGAATTTTCCGGGTGACACGGCAGTAGGCGATGTGAGTCGGTACGCCAACCGTCCAATCGCTTTTACCTTGAGGTTCGTCTATCAGCGCTGGGTCGCTCACGCCGCTATCCTGGCCGCGGTCCTGGCCGCCGTTGGATGCTCGGTGGGCACGCAATACGGCATCAAGCTGCTCGTCGATACTTTGACGCACCCAAACGGGGCGCACCGCGCATGGCCGGCGTTCGGGTTCCTCGTCGCACTTATCGCCGCGGATAGCGTGCTGTGGCGGTTGGCCGGCCTCGTTGCCCACTCGGCGTTCGTCGGTGTTACCGGCGATCTGCGCCGAGACCTGTTCCGCCACCTGACCGGCCACGCGCCGGGATACTTCGCGGAGCGAATGCCGGGCACGCTTGCGAGCCGCATCACCGCAACGTCGAACGCCGTGTTTGCGGTGGAGAATATGTTTGTTTGGAACGTCCTGCCTCCCTGTGCTGCCACCGCCGTCGCCATTTCGCTGGTCGGGACGGTCAGTGCGTCGATGGCGCTTGTCCTCATGCCAGCGGCCGGTCTGATGGTGGTCGCGCTGTTTCGGCTGGCCGCCCGGGGCCAGTCCCTCCACCACGACTTTGCCGACAAAGCAGCGGCGGTGGACGGCGAAATCGTCGACGTGATCACCAACATGCCGCTCGTCTGGTCGTTCTGCGGTCTCGGACGGGAGTATCGCCGGTTCGATGCCACGGTGGCGCGCGAGATGGAGGCCCGCCGGACGAGCCTGCTCTATCTCGAACGGCTTCGCATCTTGCATGCCGCCGTCACAATCATCTTCGCGATCGGATTGCTGGGGTGGGCCATCATCCTGTGGCAAGAGGGCGCGGTGACGGCCGGCGACGTCATCCTCGCCTGCACATTGGGTTTGGCCGTTCTGCATGCGACGCGCGATCTGGCGGTTGCACTGGTCGATGTAACCCAACATTTCGCAAGGCTGTCGGAAGCGCTGGCGACGCTCCTCGTTCCGCACGAACTTCGCGATCACCCCGAAGCGGCCTGCCTTGTCCGGCGGGGCGCATCGGTTGAGCTCGAGCGTATTTCATTTTGCTATCCGAATGGACATACCGTTTTCAAAGGCCTGGGCCTGACGTTTGAGCCTGGCCAGCGCGTCGGCCTCGTCGGTCCGTCGGGAGGAGGCAAGTCGAGCCTGCTCGCGTTGATCCAGCGCTTCTATGATCTTCGTGACGGCCGCATCACGATCGATGGACAGGACATCGCACGGGTCACGCAGGAAAGCCTGCGGGCAGCCATTGCGGTGGTGCCGCAAGACCTTTCTTTGTTTTATCGCTCCGCCATGGAGAACATCCGGTACGGCAGGCCTGACGCAACTGATGGCGAGGTCATCGAAGCGGCGGATTTTGCGCGATGCCGCGATTTCATCGAGGCGCTACCGCGCGGCTTTGCCACCATCGTCGGTGATCGCGGCGTGAAGCTGTCGGGGGGGCAGCGCCAACGCATCGCGATTGCCCGCGCTTTCCTGAAAGATGCGCCGTTGCTTCTGCTGGACGAAGCAACCTCGGCGCTCGATAGCGAATCCGAGGAAGCCATTCAGGAGGCGCTCACGAAGCTGATGCGCGGGCGCACCGTGATCGCAATTGCGCATCGCTTATCGACAGTTCACAACTTCGATCGCATCGTCGTTTTGCGAGCCGGACAAGTCGTCCAGGATGGTCCTCCGGACCAGTTGATGCGCCACGACGGCATTTATCGCAACCTTGTGCTGCAGGAAATGAGCCGCCTCGCAAAACACGCGGCATGAAGCTGCGATGAACGCGAAGGCGCGGCCCCATCCCTAACGTTTGATTCTCATTGTTGTCATCGCCCGCGAAAGCGGGCGATCCAGTAACCACAAGACTTCGTTTTGAGCACAGCATAGTTCCCTCGATCGCGCAGGGGTTACTGGATGCCCCGCTTTCGCGGGGCATGACACTGGCAATGGGGATGAACCGTCAGAGTCACAGCACGAGTCGGAGACCGGGAGATGTCCCGCCCAGGAACTGCACCCCCTCACGAGCGTTATTTCCGGCATGCCGAATAGAGGCCAACGGATTCCCTTTGCTTTTCAACGCAGGAGAACGGACGTGACCAAAGCATTTATTGTTCTCACGACGATAAGCGCCTTGACGATGTCGACAGCGCTCGCGCAGGCGCCGGAGCGTCCGGGCGCCGCAGGCCTGCCCGCCGATTCTGCGAAACCCGCCAGTTCTCAGATCGTCGATGCCCAGGGCAGGGACGAGTGGCTGGCATCGAAGTTGAGGGGCACCACCGTCCTCGGCTCGGACAACCAGAAGGTCGGGGACGTTGTCGACATCTTGCTTGATAAGAGCGGGCAGGTGAGGGCGTTCATTGTGGGCGTGGGCGGTGTCCTCGGCCTCGGCGCCAAGGAGGTCGCAATCGACTTGACCGAGTTTCGCGAAGTGCCGGCTACCAGCGGCAACAAGACACAGTTGAAGGTCCCGATGACCAAGGAGCAACTGACTCAAGCCCCGGATTTCAAGCCGCTCCCGTCACCGCCCGCGACGACTGGCTCCGCACCAGGCGGATCGCCCCCACGATCGCCGCCGCGCTAAACTAGACTAGAGCGCGTAGCCCCCACATCATCCATACGTCGGCACGATGCGACGCTCCGGCGCAGCATCGCGATCCACCAGCCAAAGAAGGTTTCCTTCCGAGTATGCACGCGTGGCCGGCAGATCTGCCCCGGCCAACACTTGGGCGAGGATCTGGCGTTTGGAAGGTCCGCTGACGAGAAAGAGCATTTCGCGCGTCGATGCCAAAGTGGGAAATGTGAGGGTCACGCGCGGAACGAACGGTTCGAGGCCGGCTTCCGGCACGCCAACAACCCAACGCGTCTTCTCGCCGAGCTCCGCATGGCCCGGGAACAGCGAAGCCGTATGCCCGTCTGACCCAAGTCCCATCAACACCACGTCGAACAGCGGGCGCCCGGGCAGCAGCCGTTCTGCGCCGTAAAAGCGACGCAGCTCCGTTTCGTAAAGCCGCGCCGCCTGCTCTACGTTTTCGACGCTTGTGGGTATCGGGCAAATGTTGCCGGAGAGCGTGGGGACACGATCGAGCAGCAGTCGGCGCGCCATGGCGAAATTGCTGCGGGGGTCGTCGTGAGGGACGAAGCGGTCGTCTCCCCAGAACCAGTGAATGTGATCCCAAGACAAGGCGCCGCGGTAGCGTTCGGTCGCCAGCAGCTCGTAGAGGCGTTCCGGCGTGGAGCCGCCGGTAAGGCACACAGCAAGGCGACCATTTGACCGGCGCAGATGCGCCAAGATCCGCTCCGCCGCCGTCCGCGCCAGCGCATCGGCGTCGGCTACGACAATCACGTCCGGACGTTTCGGCGGCATTGTGTCCTTATCTCACGCAATTGGCCGCCACCGCCGGCCATCGCGAGCGAGCAGCTGATCGGCCTCGGCAGGTCCCTCGCTACCGGCTTTGTAGACCGCAAGCCCACCCGGTCCCGCATTGCGCCACGCGTCAAGGAACGGCTGCACTGCCCGCCACCCCGCCTCAATCGCATCCGCCCGTTGAAACAGGATCGCATCGCCCATCATGCAGTCATAGATCAGCGTCTCATATCCGCTGCTCGGCGCGACGTCGAAATAGTCCTGGTACTTGAAGGTCATATTCACGCCCGAAATCGCGACGGCGGGCCCCGGCACTTTGGCATTGAATTGCAGCCCGATGCACTCGTCCGGCTGGATGCTCATGACCAGAAAGTTCCGAGCCAGCCGATCGACGGGCGTATCCCGGAACATTGCAAACGGCGCCCGTTTGAACTCGATGGCAACTTCGGTCCGCCGGGACTTGAGCGCTTTGCCGGTGCGCAGGTAAAATGGAACGCCCGCCCAGCGCCAGTTGTCGATCATGAGCTTAAGCGCAACGTAGGTTTCGGTCATACTGTCGGGCCGGACGTCCTTCGTTCTGCGATAGTCCTCGACTTCGTTGTCACCCACCCGGGCCGCAATATATTGCGCGCGTACACAGTCTTGCAGCACCGTCGCATCATACGGCACGTGGATCGCGTCGAGCGCTTGTGCTTTTTCCGAGCGGACCGCATGGGCCTCGAAACGCGAAGGCGGCTCCATGGCCACGAGCGAGAGCAGCTGGAACAGATGGTTCGGCACCATGTCGCGCAAGGCGCCGGTTTCATCGTAGAAGCGGCCCCGGTTACCCACCGTGAGGGTCTCCGCCACGGTGATCTGCACGTGGTCGATGTGGTGACGATTCCAAATCGGCTCGAACAACCCGTTGGCGAACCGCAACACCATGATGTTCTGAACCGTTTCTTTCCCGAGGTAGTGATCGATGCGATAGATCTGACGCTCGTCGAGCATCTCAAGAAGTTCCCGGTTGAGCGCCTGCGCCGACGCGAGATCGACCCCAAATGGTTTCTCGATGATGAGCCTGCGCCATGCCCCCGTCTCCTCGCGAGCAAGGCCCGTCTCGCCAAGACGGCGGCCGATCGGCGCGAATGCCGAAGGCGGCGTCGCGAGATAGAAGAGGCGGTTGCCGCGGGTGTCGCGGGCGCTCTCGACCCGCGTCAACGCCTCCTTAAGTCTCTGGTAGGTCGCAGGATCGTCGGCGCCGCCGGCGACATAGCCGACACAACTCAGCAGCCGGCCCATGATTTCATCATCGAGCTTGCCGATTGCAAACCGGCGCAGTCCATTTTCCAGCTCGGTGCGGAATGTCTCCGCGGACTTTTCGGCCCGCGCGATGCCGATGATCGCAAAGGCTTCCGGCAGCAGACCTCGTGCCGCGAGATTGTAGAGCGCGGGCACCAGAAGACGGTAGGCGAGGTCTCCGGAGGCGCCGAAAACGATGAAGCAGCACGGGTCCGCCGGTACTGCTCTCGCGGCCGGGCGTTTTGTCGTCATCGGTAAAGGGCTTTCGGTTCAATGTGTCCGCCGAAGCCTTTGCGCATGTGGGGAGGGGGTGTCCTCATTCCGGTCTCCGGCTCTCCGATTGAATGGACCCGCAGAGTGGGCCTAGCATGCCGGGCAAGCATGTCCAACTTACGACGCGCCTGCGCGGAACTTAAATCGCATCGGTTGCTCGCGGCATTGTGCCGAGTTTGCGGTTCGCCGCATTGTGGGTGCGGACGGCGAGATCGGATCGCTAAACTGAGGGCCACACCTGCTGTCGAAAATCAAAAGCCGGCCCTTGACACAGCATCGACGGCCCTGAGCTATAAGCCCCTCCGGGGATTTGGCGTTCCATACTCGCCGCGCCGACCACCCGACCAACAAGACCATCATCGACATCGACGGATATCGTTTCCCTCCTTCTTGCCCTTGGGGCGCAAGTGCAGCAGCGCGCCTTTGCCCACCCTACAGGGATTCCTGTCGATCGAAATCCGCTCTAGCCACCACGGGAACAGCTTCGCCCGAGTGCCCATTCATGCGCTCCCCTCGACCGTCGCCTGAGAGCGTTGCTCGACCGGCATGAGCGCGCGCGTGAGATTGAAGGCGCTATTGATCAAGGCAACATGGGAGAATGCCTGCGGGAAATTGCCGATGAGCCGTTGCGCCACCGGGTCGTATTCTTCACTGAGAAGGCCCACGTCGTTGCACAGGTCCATGAGGCGCTTGAAAAGTCGCTCGGCGTCCTGCCGACGGCCCTGCAGTACGTAGACGTCAGCAAGCCAAAAGCTGCAGGCGAGGAATACCCCTTCCCCGGGCGGCAAGCCGTCAACAGAAGTACTTGTCTCGTAGCGCATGACGAAATCATTTGCCAGCAGGCGCCGCTCTATCGCGCTTATGGTGCCGCTTATGCGCCGATCGGAGACCGGCAGGAATCCCACGCATGGGATCAAGAGCAGGCTCGCGTCGACTTGTTTTGATCCATATGACTGAACGAAGCTGCCGAGTTGTGCGTCGAAACCGCGCTCGCATACCTCGGTGCGAATCTGCGCCCGCAATTCCCGCCACTGGTGAACCGGCCCCTCAAGTCCGAAAGTTTCGGCGCTCTTGATGGCCCGATCGAACGCAACCCAAGCCATGACCTTCGAATAGGTGAAATGCCGGCGCTCCGCGCGAACCTCCCATATGCCTTCGTCCGGTTGGGACCACACGCGCGCAAGGTGACCCAGGAGCGCCACCTGCACCCGCCATCCCGACTCGCTCGTGGTGATGCCGCTGCGACGCGCTTGGTGAAGGGCATCCATGACCTCACCGAACACGTCAAGCTGAAACTGACGGTGCGCTGCGTTCCCGACCCGGACCGGCTTGGAGTTCGCAAAACCCGGTAACCACGGCACGATCCATTCATGCAGCTGGCGCTCGCCGCCGATGCCGTACAGCGGTTGGATTTGATAGGCGCTGCCAGCGACGGCCCGCACCATCCAGTCGCGCCACGCCTGAGCCTCGTGGTAGATGCCGGCATGCATCATGGCGAGCAAGGTGAGTGTCGCGTCGCGCAGCCAGCAGAAGCGATAATCCCAGTTGCGCGGCCCGCCCGGTTGCTCGGGCAATGACGTGGTCGGAGCCGCCACAATGCCGCCAGTTGGCGCATATGTCAGCGCTTTAAGCGTAATCAGCGACCGCATCACCGCTTCGTGCCAGGGGCCCTCTGCGGTGCATTTTCCTGTCCAATCGCGCCAAAAGGCTTCCGTCGCCTCCAGGGCCGTGGTGGGGTCTCGCGGCGCCGGCGGGGGCAGATGCGACAATGAATAGGTCAGTACGAACGGAATGGTTTCGCCTGCCGAAATGATGAAATTTCCCACCGTTGTCAGATTCTCGCCTCGCAGCTGCACCGGCGTGCGCAATACCACCATATCCGGACCCGCAATGGCGCGGTATGTACCGTCCTCCAGGCGTGTCATCCACGGGACAATCGCGCCATATCCAAATCGGAACACGAGCTTTGTCGCCATCGGCACCCGGCCACGTTCGCCGACGACCATGCGCACGATGTTGGAATGTCTTCCCCGGGGCGGCATGAAATCGATCAATGTCGCCGCTCCCTCCGGGGTTTCAAATCGCGTTTCAAGAATCAGCGTGTTCGGGCGGTATCGCCGAACGACGCGCGCGCCGGCGTGCTTAGGGCAGATCAGCCAATGCCCATGGTCGTGGGATCCGAGCAGCGCCGAGAAGCAGGCCTCCGAATCAAACCGCGGCCAGCATAGCCAATCGATTGACCCGTCGCGGCCCACCAGCGCGGCAGTCTCGCAATCACCGATCAGTGCATAGTCTTCGATGCGCATAGCGATCAGCGCCGGCGAATTGAGGAGCGAACCGCTCCGCGAAGAGATACGGGTAAAATCAGCCGATTGGCAATGCAATAAACTTCGCAGTGTCGCCCGACTTGATCCGCATCAATACCGAACGTTTCCCGGCGTTTTTTGCGGTGTTTACCAGCCTGAACACATCCTCCGGTGCGCCGATCGCCTCGTCCGCAACGTCGAGAATGAGGTCGCCCGGATCAATCCCTCGGCCCGCTGCCAGCCCGCCCGGTTCAACCTCCACAACCATCACGCCTTGTCGTTCTTCGGTGCCGCCCAGTGCGCCGAGAGCAAGGAGCTTCAGTCCAAGCTGCGGGCGGTCTTCGTTGTTTCCGGCTTCGTATTTAGGCGTCGGCAGCGGCGAAACCTCGGCGTGCATCGGGGACCGGCCGGCCATGACGGCAATCCATTCTTCGCGTCCCTTTTTCCGGGTGCCGAGTATGACTATTGAACCCGGCGGCGTGGCGTCTATGGCGCGACTGAAGTCGTGGGCGTTCTTTATCGTTTCACCATTGACCGAATCCACGAGGTCGCCCGCTGCGATCCCTGCCCTCGCGGCCGGTCCTTGAGGGTGGACGTCGGCGATGAGAATGCCCGCCGGCTCCGCTAGCTCCAGGCTGTCAGCAATTTCCGGCAAGACGGACTGGAACTGAATTCCCAACCAGCCCCGCGTCACCGCGCCCCTTTCTTTGAGCTGTTCAGCGATGAGTTTTGCCTTATCCGACGGGATCGCGAAGGCGATTCCTATTGAACCGCCTGTGGGCGAGAGGATGATCGTATTGACTCCGACGACGTTGCCTGAAATGTCGAACGTCGGCCCGCCCGAATTGCCTTTATTTATGGGCGCGTCGACCTGAAGCAGGTCTTGATAGGAATCCGACTCCTTCTCCACGTCCCGGCCCCGCGCAGAAACGATCCCGGCCGTCACCGTCCCGCCGAGACCGAACGGATTACCCACTGCGATGATCCAGTCGCCGACCTGCGGCGGCTGTTCCGCAAACTTCACATGCACGAAATTCCTGCGCCCATCCACCTTGATCACCGCAAGGTCGCTCACCGCATCGGCGCCGACCACCCTCGCTTTGTAGACGTCGCCCTCGTCAGTGCGAACCTCAACCGATGCACTTCCTTTGACGACATGATTGCTTGTGACGGCGTAGCCGTCGGCAGTGATGAAAAAGCCGGATCCTTGTGATGTGCTAGACCGTGACCTTGGCCCTTCGGGCGATCCCTGCGCCCGCGACGCCAAATCGACCTCGATGGTACGAGCTATGACTGCGATCACGGCCGGCTTGACCGCATGTGCAAGCTCCGCAAAGCTGGCAAAATTCGAGGTTCGTTCGGTGGCGACAGGGCGAGGCAGCTCTTTCTTCGGGGACGGCGGCACCTGAAGGAGGTGTGGGCTCCCGATCAAGGTCCCGGTCGCAACACCTATCCCACCGAAAAGTAGCGCGAGCACGAGGCGGCTACTCCGCCGGATCGCAAACTCCGATGCGACAATCCGTTCAATCATGACGCTCTCCACTCGGTCGCTCGGCCGTCCAGCAGCGCGAGCAGCGTATCGCGACCGGCGCGATCAACCGCTTCATCGATACGCCGTCTCTACTCTCCCCCGCTGGCGGGGAAGGAGGGAAGGGCATGAGGGCAGATGCTAACCTCGCCCACGTGGTCTCCACGTGGGCGTTACCGGCGTTGGGATGTTTGGTTTCGACCGCGAACAGCCCGATCGTGCGGACGGGCCGGCGGCACGCCTCCGATGCGTGGACGGCGCGTGCCCACCGTTTGCTCTCTCGGCGCGGGTACCCGGTCCGCGTCGGCACCTAATCGACGGGCGCGAGGCCTTTGACTTCGCTTTCGCGCGAGACTTCCGGTGCGTGCGCATCCGCCGGAAGTTGCAACACCGTGGCGGATTGTCCGACGCAAAGCCGTGTCAGCAGCACCACCTTTCCACTCGGAAATTCCAGTGCATCGTGGTGTTCGTAGGGGCTATGGAGATTGATCTGCCGGAAGCGAGCGACCTTCTCTTTCAATTTCCGCCTTTCGTAGAGCCCGAGCGGGTGGTCACATTCTACATCCTGGTCAAAACCCAGCTCGGTGCCAGGAAGCAAGCACACGGCAACTTCCGGCTCTCCTATCGCCGCGAAACCGCGGGTCAATGAGTTCACGAACTGGGTTGAAACAAGCTTCTCGCCAACGCGCGCCGCGCGACTTGCGACGTTCTCAAGGCTGTAATCGCACATATCGGAGCCTCCTGCTGTTAGCGCGCGAACGTGCAAACAAATCGACCCGCGTGCTAAATTTAAGAGTGAAACAGCTATCCTGCGTCCTGTGATTCAAACCGAATAGCCGTTGTTCGTTCCTCCGCAGCATCAGAATATTTACCAATGCGATCGTCGGCCGTGATCACTCAACGGCGCCAGTACATGAAATTGGACCGCCGGGACGCGTGGAAGCCTCGCGGGTGATGTCCGCGCCATTCGGATTCCCGACGCGGCCGCCATTGCGACGCGCCCTGCCAGGGACTCTCCCAAGGCCATCGGCTCTGATTCTCAAACGCATAGACGCGCTCGGACCGCCCGCGAAGCGGAATTTCGTCGCGATCCTGCCTGTCGCTCTCGCGAGACACCAGGCGATATCGCGTATCGATAACTCTGCCCTTTCTATCCAACCGGAGGCACTCGGTGAGGGCGGTCCTCGCTCGCCGGCGACTTTCGTTAAGTTCAAGATCGCTCGAGTTGCACGAGAGCTGCCGGCTCGCCTCGAGTGAGGGCGGTGCGAGCGCCCGTTTGGAAGCCACATGGGCCCACGCGGCCTCGATTATCGGGTCAAAGACCGGTACCGCCACCGCTCCCCCCGTCGAGCCGCTGCCCAGTGTACGGCGCCGTCCTCCGGCATTGTCGTAGCCGAGCCAAACTGCCACCGTAACGTCGTTGGTGAAGCCGACGAACCACACATCGTTCTCATCCTCGGAGGTGCCGGTCTTGCCGGCGACGTAGGGGGAGAGCCTGGCAATGGAGCGGGCGGTTCCACGCGCGAGCACGCCCTGCAACATGGTCTTCAGCTGATAAAAGGCCGCCGGGTCGACGGATTTGATCGTGACCGACGTTGCCTGGTGTCGAAAGATATTCTGGCCATCGCGCTCGACGGACTCGACCGCATGGGGCGTGGGCCGCGTCCCCTCATTTGCGATCGTGGCATAGAAGGCGGCAAGGTCAATCGGCCGCACCGGTTGCGCACCAAGCACGAGCGGATAGACCCGCTGGCATTCGCGATAGATCTGCGCCTCCACCGCCAGATCGCAGATTCGGTTGAGACTGGCCTCGGGCTTGAGCTCGATTCCCCCGTCGAGGAGATGCACGGTCGCACGATTGCGCGAATTTTCCAGGGCCGCCCGCATGGTCAGGACGCCGCCTCCGCCGCCGTCGTAGTTCTTGGGCGACCAGTATTCGGGCTCGCGGCCTCCCCGTGCCCGCGCCCCGACGGGGCGGAGCGCGATCTCGTCGTCGCTGAGAAGCGTATCCGGCTGCAAGCCCTTGCCCAGCGCCGCAAGGTAGGTCAGGGGCTTGATCGTCGACCCCGGCTGGCGCGCGGCCTGAGTCGTACGATTGAGCTGGCTCAGGGGATAGGAAAATCCGCCGGCCATCGCCAGAATACGCCCCGTCTTGTTCTCCAGGACCACCGCAGCCCCTTGAACCTCGGGGCGCATCCGCAATTGCGCGCGCCCCGGCGCTTTGCCCTTTCCGCCGGAAAGATGAACCAAGACCACATCATGAATCTTGAGTTTGCGCTGTGTTCCGGGATCGAGGGTGAGCGGTACGATGCGTCCGTCCGCAAGGCCGACGTGCCAAGCCGCGCCCTTCTTGCTGGCGGGCGCTTCCACCACCACGGCCGGCGTCCAGTGGACGTCATAGAGCGGTAGACGCGCACTTATGAGCGCTTGCTGCCATGCCGGGCGTTTCTCGTTGGGTTTCCTTTCTGCCTCGATCCGCCCGATTGCTTGGGAAAGATTCGCCTCGGCGCCCTTGAATTCGAGGCGGCTGTTGTCACGCTCATATTGAAACAATCCCTCCTGAAGGGCTTCTTCCGCCGCGCGCTGGAGTTGCGGATTGATAGTGGACCTTATCGTGTAGGACTCGGTTGCGGCCTCGGTGATGCCGGCCACCGATTTCACTTCGCGAGCGACCTCATCGACGAAATGGAAGCCGATATCGCGCCGCGGCCGTTGATTGAGCGCCATTGCGGGTAGTGGCGGTAACCCCGGTCTGCGATGCAGCCTGTCGTTTTCTGCGGCGCTCAACATCCCGTCTTCTTGCATTCGGCCCAAAACGTAAGCGAGCCGGCCCTGGGCGCGCGCCGGCTGCCGGTCCGGGCTAAGATAGTTCGGCCCCTTGGTCAGGCCCGCGAGCAATGCGCCCTCCTCCAGAGAGAGCTCGCTCGCCGACTTGTCGAAATAGTTCCGAGCCGCACGCTCAATGCCCCACGAGCCGCGGCCGAGATAGACGGCGTTGAGATAAAGTTCCAGGATCTGGTCTTTGCCGAGTGTGGACTCAACTCGGGTCGCGATAATGGTCTCGCGAATCTTGCGCTCGTAGGTTCGGTCTTCGCCCACCAGCAGGTTCTTGACGAGCTGCTGCGTTATCGTCGAACCGCCCTCGCGGTGGCCCGCTTGCGTGAGATTGTTCAGGAAAGCGCGGACCAGGCCGCGTTCGTCAACGCCCTTGTGTTGGTAAAAGCGCTTGTCTTCGGCCGCGATGAACGCGTTTCGGACGTGGACCGGCACCTTATTGAGCGAAATCCAGCTCGAGCGCTGGTTGTCCTGAAACATGTCGGCGAAATGCCGGCCGCTGGCGTCGAGCACGACACTCACGCCTGGAAGTCTGAGGCCGTTGAGCTTGTTGTGGTCCGGAAGGTTGGCTGCCGCTTTGTTGTAGAAGTCGATGACCTCGCCGAGGTCGACCGCGGGCTTCGCAGTTTCCTGGCGTTTGCAGAATTGTCGATAGGCGACGTGCAGGTCACCAAGGTTGATGCCGCGGAACTCCTTGTTGGTCTCACCGCCAACCGCCTGAGGATCATTCATGGCGGTCTCAATGAGGTCATCGATGTTGATATTCTCGATCGCAAAGGCGTCAAGCATATGCTTACAGCCGGCCTGCAGCAGCTGCGCGACCTGCCGTTGATCCCGATCGCGGCTGAACTCGGTTTTCACCGCGCTTGGATTTACCGCGACTTGGCTAAACGCCAGCGCCGCGGCAAAGATTTTGACGAAAACCGTTTCCATTCTCGTCCCGAAATTTGCTCTGATCCGCTCGTTGTCAAGGCTTTCGCCACATAAACGTTCCGGGAATGTGGCAATTTCTCCAATCGCCACAGCGCACATCAAATCATCTGGCGGTCTGCCGTCGTAGCCTCGCAGGCCCTTGCGCACGAGACAGGTTTCCTGCCGCCGCGGAAGAACGGAACGTACAAAGCGCCCCCGCGTTTATTCCGCAGCTCACCCGGTGCGGCGGACGTGGCAATCAAAGGCAAATCCCTGGAGCGTGACCGACTGCGTCTTTCAATCCTTCGAAGCAATGGCGCGACATCAACCGCGGCCCCACCGTGGCGCGACATCCCTGTCTGCGTTATTGTCGCGCACCCGGACGACGAGACGATTGGCTGCGGCGCCCAATTGACCAACAACGCCACGGTCGTCGTGGCGACAGATGGGGCGCCGCGAAACCTGGTGGATGCAAAAGCGCACGGCTACGACACTGCCTGCGCATATGCGGCAGCGCGCGCCAGGGAGCTTCGCAGCGCCATGCGCGTCGCCGGGGTCGATGAGACTTCGCTCATCCAAATCGGCGTGCCCGACCAGGATGCCGCCCGCCATATTGCGGATATGGCGCGGGCGCTCGGCGGCGTCATTGCAGCTAAGGGAATCCGTTGCGCCATTACGCATGCCTACGAAGGCGGTCATCCGGACCACGACGCGGTCGCCTGCGCCGCTGCTGCGTCCTGTCGCCTGCTTGAACGCAGCGGATATGCGGTTTCGCTCTATGAAATGCCGCTCTATCGCCAGGGAGAAAATCGGGAGTTACATCAAACATTTGCATCGAATGAATCAGCATCGGAACTGGCGCTGTTTCTTGATGCCGATGCGCAGGCGCGCAAGCGGCAGATGCTCGCATGCTACTTAACGCAGCGCCACACGCTTTCGGGCTTTGCGGTCGAGACGGAGCGGTTCCGCCCGATGCCCCGCCACGACTTCACCGTGCTGCCCAATAGTGGGGCGTTGCTCTACGAGCGTCATGATTGGGGCCTGCGAACCGGCGCCGAATGGAAGGAGCTTGCCGGGAAGGCGCTGATCGAACTCGATCTCATCGAGCCCCAGGTTTGAAGCTCAAGATATGAAGCTCACTGTTTTGAACGTCGCCTATCCCCTCGCCCCGGTCGGTCCCCAAGAGGTCGGAGGGGCGGAACAAGTTCTCAGCAGGCTCGACCGCGCATTGACGCGCACCGGGCACAATTCGATCGTGATCGCCACTTCCGATTCGACGGTTTACGGACGCCACGTCCCGATCGCGCGCACGCCGGCGCCGTATGATCACGCGGCAATCGCGCGCGCACGCCAGTCATGTCGCGATGCGCTGCATGCGACGCTTTCGGCACACGATATCGATGTCGTTCACATGCATGGCGTCGATTTCACCGAGTACCTTCCTGCGCCCAGTGTCCCGGTCTTGGCGACATTGCATCTGCCGATCCAATGGTACTCGCCCCGCGCCGTGTGTCCTGCCCGCCCGGCCACCTGGCTCAACTGCGTCTCGCAAACGCAGCACGCGGTCTGCCCGCCCAGCCCAAGCCTCATCGACCCGATACGCAACGGGGTCACCATCGACGATCGACCGGACGACCGGCCGGACGATCGATCCTTGGCGAAAAAGGGCCGTTACGCACTTGTCCTCGGACGGATCTGCCCGGAAAAGGGCGTGCATATCGCAATGAACGCGGCGGCGCGTGCCAGGGTCCCTCTCGTGATCGCCGGGAAGGTTTTTCCCTATCCTGCCCATCTCGAATATTTCGAGCATGCTGTCAGGCCGCGGCTCGGTCCGATGCACAGCTATATCGGACCGGTCGGCGGCAAGAAGAAGCACCGTATCCTGGCCTCTGCCCAGTGCCTTATCGTTGCTTCGCTTGTCTCCGAAACAAGCTCGCTGGTCGCAATGGAGGCGCTCGCTGCCGGAACCCCAGTTGTCGCGTTCGCCAACGGCGCTTTGCCGGAGATTATCGATCACGGCAAGACCGGTCTCCTGGTTTCCGACGAAGACGAGATGGCTGCGGCCATCGAGCAGGTCGATCGCCTCAGTCCGCAAGCATGCCGAACTGCGGCTCGGGAGCGCTTCGACGCCCGCCAGATGATCGATCGGTACTTCGCGGTCTATGAGAAAATCGCCCGCCTTCACAGTCATCGCCCGGGCCGGGCCGCATGATCGACAAAGTCGTCATGCGGAGCATTTCAGAATTGCTGGCCATCGAACAGGCGTGGTGGCTGCTGTGGGAACGGTGTTCGCGGCGCACCCCGTTTCAGTCTCCCGGTTGGCTTCTCCCGTGGTACCGCGCATTCCGGCCGGGGGAGCCGGTCGCCTTCGCGTTCTGGCATGACGGGCGCCTGGTCGGGGTCGCTCCATTCTATGGGAAGCACGAAACAGACGGATTTCATTTGCAGCCGTTCGGAACCGCAGTCAGCGATTTTCTTGATATGCTCGTGGAGCCGGGATGGGAGGACCTCGTCGCCGAGGCCTTTGCGGCCGCGCTCGCGGCGGAACCTGGATGGAACACGATCACGTTTGATGAACTCCCTTCCGATGCCATCGCATTGCGCCTGAAGAAATTGCGCGCGTGTACGGTTTCCGAGCGAATTGCCAGCACCTGCCCGGTGCTCACGCTTGAGTGTCGCGCACCGGTCGCATCGAATCTGCCATCACACCTGCAGCGCAACCTGCGAAAGGCGCAGCGGCGCGCGGCGCGCCGAGGCGAGGTGCATTTCATCCTCGCAGACGAAGGCGCGGCGCAATGCACCTTCGACCGCCTTGTCGATTTGCACACCGCACGCTGGCGCGCGCGTGATCAGGCCGGCGTGCTGGCCGACGAACGGATCCGACGGTTTCATGCCGACGTCATCAAGGTTCTCTATCCGAAAGCGGCCGCCAGGCTCTATGAACTGCGGATCGCCGGACAAACCGCAGCCGCGTATTATGGCTTTCAGGATAACGATCGCGCCTACGCATATATCAGCGGTTTCGATCCACGCTTCGCGCACGAGAGCCCCGGCTCGCTTCTGCTGGCCCATGTGATCGCCGACAGCGCGAGCGCAGGCGCCGGCGAATTTCATTTCCTGCGCGGATCCGAGACATACAAATACGCCTGGGGTGCACACGATCGCCACAATCATCGCCGTCAGTTCGTCCGATTAGCTTGTCTCGCCGATGTCGTCTGAAATCCGGTGTCCTGCGCTGGCGGCAGTTCCGGCAGCGTTCCGGGACGTGCTGGCCCGCCTTGCCCGCGGAGACCTACCGGCTAACGTGGCATTGATGCATTTGATCATGCACGCGGACGCGCCGGAGCAGGTCAGCGAAGCCATTCGTGCCGGCTTTGCGATATCCGCTGCGACGCCTTCGGCGCGGTCCCGGACGAATGCGCTGTCGAAAATCTGGGCGCAGACACCCGATGCTTGGAGCACCGTGAAGGGCATCGTGTCGGTTGCGCAGAAAGGACCGCGAACTGCGGGGCCGATCGAATACTGGACAAGGTTTTTCGATCTCGCCGCGGCGCAGGCCGCAGATTCCGCCACCGCTCTTTATGCGCTTGGCCGGGCAGACATCCTCGATGCTGCCACGCGCGAAGTGATGAGGCGCTTGCGAGAATGGAAAGTGCTGGCGCGAGCGTCGAACATCTTGGAAATCGGTTGCGGGACAGGGCGGTTCGTTGCGCCGCTGGCGATGGCCGGCTATCTGACAATCGGAATCGACACATCCGGCGGCATGTTGCGGCTTGCCAAGCTGCGTTGCCGGACTCTTCAATCCGCCTTGCTGGTGCAAACCGGGGGCCATGGTCTCTCGATGTTTGCCGATTCCACGTTCGATGCGGTTATGGCAATCGACTCCTACCCCTATATCGTTGCCGCCGGTCGTGAACTGGCCGAAGCCCATATGCGCGAGGCCGCACGCGTTCTTCGATCGCAAGGCTCCTTTGTCATACTGAATTATTCGTACCGGGATGATCCAGCTATAGACGCGCACGAGATCGCGAGGCTGGCGGCGGAATGCGGCCTGTCAATCATTCGCAATGGAACGTGGGATTTCGCACTTTGGGATGCCCGGACCTATTTGATGCGAAAGCCCTGAAATCCACTCAGAACCGTAGGGCGCAATAAGCGTAGCGCATTGCGCCGTTCCGGTGCGAAGGCCGCTGACGTCTGGAAAGTGACCTCGGCGGTGCTACGTTTGAGATGAAGCGGCGCAATGCGCTACGCTTATTGCGCCCTACGGGCTCAACCCGGGCTACGGCCGCCTCCCATAAGCGACCGCAGGCGTAGCGCCGAAATTCAGAACCAAGCCGGGCTACAGCGCAGCCTTCCGGCGCCGTCGCAATATCCGAGCCCGATGTGGCAGCAGCCGCTGGCGGCGTTCGAGCAATAATAGACCTGATAGTCGGCGCCGCAGTGGTCGGCGCAAATGAAACGGCCATTGTAATAGCCGCAGTGGTTTTGATGCCGGCGCGGCAGCAGCGGCATCGCGGCCAAACTGTAGGAGAACTGCTCGACGGCCGGCGTGTACTGCCGCCCGGCCCCCCTGTCAGCTGCCGTACCTGTCGTCGCCATGGCGACGAGCAGCGCCGCCACCCCAATCAATGTCTTCATCCTGCCATCTCCATTGGAGGCGTAGTGATACCGGATTCGATGGCACAGCTCGCAAAAAATCTCAAACCTCATTCCGGGAGCGCAGGGAAAATCGTCGTGGCCGGGACAAGCCCGGCCACGACAGGACTGATTACTCGGCCGCGACCCCCAACGGCTCAAGCCGGCCATGGAACTCGCCGGACTCGCCGGATTCGCCGGCGGCCGGGATCGCCGGCGCGCCTTCGTGTTCGCGCACCCGGAACCACAGCGCATAGAGCGCCGGAACCACAAGAAGCGTGAGAACCGTTGCCACGAACAGGCCACCCATGATGGTGATCGCCATCGGACCCCAGAAGATGTTGCCGGCGAGCGGAATCATGCCGAGGATAGCGGCAAGCGCGGTGAGCGCCACCGGCCGGGCGCGCCGGACGGTCGCGTCCACGATGGCGCGATAGCGCCCGTGTCCGGCCGCGATGTCGCGCTCGATCTGGTCAACCAGGATGACGGTGTTGCGCATGATCATGCCGGCAAGCGCGATCAGTCCCAACAGCGCCACGAAGCCGAACGGCCGGTTGGAGATGAGCAATGCGCCGGTCGCTCCGATGAGGCCGAGCGGCGCCGTCGCGAATACGAGCGCCAGTCGCGAGAAGCTCTGGAGCTGGATCATCAGCAATGACAGCGTCACGATCGCCATCACCGGGAACACCGCCACCAGCGAACTGTTCCCCTTGACGCTCTCCTCGATCGACCCGCCGGTTTCGATGCGGTAGCCGTACGGAAGCGCGTCCTTGATGGGCTTGAGCTTTGGCAGCACCTCGCTGGTGACATCCGGCGCCTGCACGTTGTCGATGATGTCGCCGCGCACCGTGAGGACGGTGTCGCGATTGCGCCGCCACAGGATCGGCTCCTCATATTCGTAGTTGAGCCGCGCAAACTGCGACAGCGGCACGGCGACGCCGTTGCGCGTTGCAATCGTGATGGTCGGCAAGCGATCGAGGTCAAGACGCTCGGCCGCAACGGCGCGGGCGACCACGTCGATATGCTCGATGCCCTCACGGTATTGCGTGACGGTGAAGCCCGACAGCAACGTCTGCAGGTTTTGCGCCACCTCCTGCGGGGTGAGGCCGATGGCGCGGGCGCGGTCCTGGTCGACCTCGAGGCGGATCGATTTCACCTGCTCGCCCCAATTGAGATGCGGATCGATGATCTTGCGGTTCGCCGCCATGACGGCGCGCACATCGTCGGCGATCGCCCTCACCTTCATGGGATCGGGCCCGACCACCCGGAACTGCACCGGGAAGCCCACCGGCGGGCCAAAATTGAAGCGATCAACCCGGGTCCGCGCCTCCGGCAGCGCACCGTCCGCAAGCGCCCGATCGAGCCGCGCCTTGACGCGCTCGCGCCCTTCCAGGTTCTTCGTCACGATGACGATTTGGGCGAAGTTCGGATTGGGCAGCACCGGATTGAGTCCGAGCCAGAAGCGTGGCGAGCCTTGCCCCACATAGCT
>WNFR01000749.1_pt1 | contig 33297 bp, 24 predicted proteins | sample 5400221 | NCBI WGS metagenome assembly WNFR01 (sample SAMN13153357, study PRJNA577476) | soil metagenome | isolation source: 40 cm soil under Madrone tree | place: USA:California | collected 2016-06-14
TCAGAAATACGAATACAAGGAGATGGCCATGAAATTTCTGAGCATGTACAAGTCGGTGGAAAGAAACGCTCCTCCATCACAAGAGGAAATGAACAAAATGGGGAAGCTGATCGAAGAGGGGATGAAGGCCGGTTGGCTGATTGCCACTGAGGGCTGCCTGCCGAGCGCTCTGGGCGCGCGCGTTCGCTCCACGAACGGGAAGGTGAGCGTGACGGATGGTCCTTTCACCGAGTCCAAAGAGGTGGTCGGCGGCTTTGCCATTCTCCGGGCGAACTCCAAGGAGGAGGCCGTTCAGTTGGCCAAGGATTTCCTCAAGGTGGTCGGTGAGGGTGAATGTGAGCTTCGCCAGATTTATGAAGCCGGCGCGGACGCGGCTGCCGGACACTAGTCTCGGTGTTCTCGAGGCCGCTTTTACGTACGCAAATGCCTTACCGCAGATAACCGGGTGGGAGCATGGCAATCGCGACGTATCGATTTCGTGTGACTAGTGGTAGACAGGGGCTCGGTTTTCCTATCAGGCCGAGCCTGGCGACAATCTCTCAACCAAATGAAAGGAGATGTGAAGATGAAATTCATGATGATCGTTAAATCGAGCGAGAAGTCGGGGCATCCGCCTCAGGCGCTGATGGACGAGATAGACAAGCTCAGCAAAGAGGCCGGTAACACTATGATTGGCGGCGGCGGACTTGGCCCAAGCGCGCTGGGAGCCCGTGTCCGGCTTTCCGATGGGAAGGTAACGGTAATCGACGGGCCTTTCGCGGAGGCCAAGGAGATTATCGGTGGCTACGCGCAGTTTGAATTGAAATCGAAGGAAGAGGCGGTCGAGAGCGCGGTGCGTTTTATGGAACTGCACAAGAAATACTGGCCGGGCTGGGAAGGCGAGACGGAAGTTCGGCAGATGTTCAGTCCGGAAGACTTCACTCGTTGCAAACCGTAGCAGCAGTGTCTCTTTTCAGACGGCTAGTAGAAAAACCGAGTATTCACGGCACGTAGCGGTCGGCTTGCGCGAACGATTTGAAGATGGTGTGATGGATGGGCGTGACGTCCGCCATCACACATACCACGGTCGATGCGGTCTGGAGGATTGAGTCTGCCAGACTGATCGCCGGGCTTACTCGCATCGTCCGCGACGTAGGTGTGGCCGAGGAGCTTGCGCAGGATGCTCTCGTCGCGGCGCTCGAGCGGTGGCCTGAGTCTGGCGTCCCGGACAATCCCGGCGCCTGGCTGATGGCTACCGCGAAGCACCGCGCCATCGATTACTTTCGGCGGAATAAACTTCTCGAGCGCAAGCATGAAGAACTAGGTCGCGAGCTCAAGACGCAGCAAGAGGCGGCCGTGGCGAATTTCGAAATCGCGCAGGATGATGACATCGGAGATGACCTCCTTCGCCTCGTGTTCATCTCCTGTCACCCGGTTCTCTCGACGGAGGCGCGCGTTGCGCTGACGCTTCGATTGCTCGGCGGATTGACGACCCAGGAAATCGCGCGCGCGTTTCTTGTCCCCGAGCCGACGGTGGCTCAGCGAATCGTCCGAGCCAAGCGCACGCTGAGTGAGGCGCGCGTCCCCTTTGAAGTTCCCCGCGGACCCGATCTTGCCGCGCGTTTGTCATCCGTGCTTGAAGTGATCTATCTCATCTTCAACGAAGGCTACTCGGCCACTGCCGGTGAGGACTGGATGCGTCCGGCTCTGTGCGAAGACGCGCTGCGTCTCGGGCGTATCTTGGCTGGGCTCGTTCCAAATGAGCCGGAGGTCCACGGCCTCGTGGCCCTCATGGAAATCCAGGCGTCGCGCGTTCGGGCGCGGGTCGGTCCGGGCGGAGAGCCGATCTTGCTCCTCGATCAGGATCGCGCGCGCTGGGATCATGTGCTTGTTCGCCACGGCCTTGCTGCGCTGCAGCGCGCTGAGGAACTCGGCGGCGGCCTCGGTCCCTATGCGCTCCAGGCCGCGATCGCCGGTTGTCACGCTCGGGCGCGTGCCGCAGCGGAGACGGATTGGGAGCGGATTGCGTCGCTTTACGACGCGCTCGCGCAGCTCATGCCCTCGCCCATTGTGGAGCTGAACCGTGCGGTCGCGGTGGCCATGGCCTTCGGCCCGACAGAGGGCCTTAAGCACGTCGAGGTGCTCGCCACGGAGCCGACGCTCAAGGGATACCACCTCTTGCCCAGCGTCCGCGGTGATTTTCTTTACAAGCTGGGCCGCTTCGCCGAGGCGCGGGCGGAGTTCGAGCGCGCCGCATCGCTCACGCGCAACACGCGCGAACGCGAGCTCCTGCTCGATCGCGCCCGGGCGTGCGCAGAAGGGCCAATACAGCCGGGGCCACTGTAAAGAAGGCTGCGCGTTTCGTTCTTTGCGCGCATTCCAGACGCGCCGATTAACGGTTCGCTTGGAAATGGCCGAAGGACGGGTCAAATTGCGGGCCCGGGCATGTACTTATTGACAGAGTGGCCGCTGGAACTATTCGACCCCAGGAGTTTTTGGCTTAGTATGTAGCCTGGAACTTCTGGTTTTTACCCCTCCCTGAAGAGCCTCCGAACATAATGGCCCGAGTGTGTCGAGTGATGGGCTGAGAGTTTGGTGAGCCGGAATGAGATTTGCGCATAGTCGGCGAGTTCGCATAGGGCTTGGCCTGGTGCTCGGGGCGGCTGGTCTTTTAGCGCTTGCATACTACGTTAGTACAACGAAAGTTGAAGTGCACATCACCTCGAGAATCGCCGCGATGATTTTCGGGCTGGTAGTGGTGATCATCTTTGTGGTCCTCCCCGGGTACAGCATTATTGTCACGCGTGAGATTCGCAAGCGGCGGCGAGTGGAAAAAGCCCTGATACAAGCAAAAGAAGAAGCCGAGCGTGCCAGCAAATTTAAAGACCAGTTCCTGTCCACCATGAGCCACGAGTTGCGCACTCCGCTTAATGCGGTCCTGGGTTTTTCGGACCTGCTGGCTGACAAACGTTGCGGAGAGCTGAATGAGCGGCAGCAACGCTACGTGAGCCACATCACTACAGGTGGAAAGCACCTGCTCAAACTCATCAATGACATTTTGGATCTTTCCAAGATCGAAGCCGGGCGCCTGGAGCTTTCTTTCGAAGACATGTCCGTAGCCAACATCTTTGGAGAAGTGGTTAGTGCGTTACGACCGCTCGCAGAGAAGAAAGCACAAAGCCTATCTTCAAGTGCGGATCGCGGCTTGGGTGTTCACGCCGACGCGACGAGATTCAAACAAGTGCTCATGAATTTGGTCGGCAATGCCATCAAATTTACTCCGGAAGGCGGATGCATCGAGCTATCTGCTCAACAGATTGACGGTCAAGTGCAAGTGAAAGTACGAGACAGCGGGCCGGGGATTCCGCCGGAAGAGCAGAAGCGAATCTTCGATGCGTTTTACCGGATACGTAATTCCGGGGAGGGCGTCGAGGGCACGGGACTGGGCCTGGCCATCACGGAGAGCCTGGTGAAATTGCAGGGCGGAGCACTGGGATTGGAAAGCGCGGCGGGCAAGGGAAGTTGCTTTTACTTCAGTCTGCCCATCGGCTCTGCCGTTCTAGAGCCGCGCAGCGAACCGGTGAAAGCAGCGAAGAAAACGAGCCAAAGGGCCAAGATCCTGATCATTGAAGACGACGCCACAACCATCCGTCTCATCGAGGCACAGCTGACGTCTGCTGGCTACGAAGCGTATTCCTGCAATCAGCCGGAGCAGGCGCTGGAAAGGGCGGCGGGATTGCAGCCGCAGGCAATCACGCTGGATCTGCTGATGAAACCGACGAGCGGTTGGGAGATTTTGCTTCGGCTAAAGAACGACGTTCGCACAAGGAACATTCCTGTGATCGTGGTCTCGATTGTAGATCAGGCAGCCACGGGCGCCACGCTGGGAGCGGAGGAGTATTTGGTGAAGCCGGTGGATAAGAAGACGCTCTTGGGAGCGGTAGAACGATGTATTGAACGGAGAGGACGTTCGGTGCCCGCGCGGCCGATTCTGGTGGTTGAAGATGACGGACCCACACGCGAGATGATTGTCGACTTGCTTAAGGCGAAAGGGTATGCGGTCAAGAGTGCCGCGGATGGAGCATCAGCGCGAGCAGAGGTGGAGGCGTCGTTGCCCGGGTTGGTGATTCTCGATTTAATGCTGCCCAAGGTGAGCGGATTCGAACTGCTCTCGTCATGGCGGGCAAACCAGCGCACCGCCGGACTCCCGATATTCGTGCTAACGAGCAAGGATTTGAGCAAACAGGAAAAAAGCTACCTGCACGATCACGCGCAATCACTTTTTCATAAGCAGGAATCATGGCAAGAAACCCTTGTTAAGGAACTGCAGCGCGCGGTGGGCACGCCACAAGTGGCCAAGTCATGAAGCATCGCATCCTCGTCGTTGAAGATAACCCTCTCAACAGCGAATTACTGCGCGATTGGCTGGAAGTGGAGGGTCACGAGGTGCAGATTGCGGCCAATCTGAACGCATCGTTTGCGGCCATCAGGAGCCAGCAGCCGCATGCCGTGTTGCTCGACGTCCAGCTTGGCGCGGAGGATGGCTTATCGCTGGCGTCCTGGATGCGACAGCAGCCGGGACTGCGCCAGATTCCGGTAATCGCCGTAACGGCACAGGTTATGGTTTCCGAGCGACAACATATTCTGGAGAGCGGATGCAATAGCATCGTGTCAAAACCTGTGGATTTCAATGTGCTCCGAGATCAGTTGCAGGTTTGGCTCAGCAGTTCTGAAGCCTTGCAAGGAAATGGCATCACAACCAAGAAGTAATACTGAACAAATAAGCGTCCGGATAGAACGCTCTAAGCATTTTTGAACGAACGGCGTGGCCCCAAAGGATCCAGCCCCTCCCGCCGATATTACAGATTGAGCCTCGACGCAAGCTCCTGCTTGACGGTGAGGCGCTCGCAATCCGCGCCTTGCGCACGATTGCAAGGCTAGCTGCAATTTTGCCGGAGGGAGCAATGAAGATGCGGACAGCTTCATTCGGGAACGTATCGGGCCAGCGAGGAATGTCTTGCTGGCGTGCACTGTTACTGGTCTGGTGTGTGAACGCATTTCTGGTTGCTTTCACGTCGAGCCTGCCTGCGCAGACCACGTCAGTTATCGAAGGATTGGTGACGGATCAGCAAGGGTTCAGCGTTGCTGGAGGAGATATTCGCGTCACCAGCGCCGCGCTGGCGATCGATCGCCACACGACCACGGAAAGTTCCGGACGGTACAGAATTGTCGGACTCCCGGCAGGCGTCTACACGATCACGGCGTCGAAAACAGGGTTCGTTCCGGAAACTGTAACTTCGCTGGACGTCACCATGAACCGCACCATTAGCCTCGACATGACGCTGCGAGTCCAGGGGCAGATCGAAAGAGTTGAGGTCGGTGCGGTTGCGCCTTTGCTTGAAAGTAATGCGTCTTCTTCAGGCGCCACGATTGTGCCCGCGCAGATTGAACAGATGCCGATTAATGGCCGGAACTATCTTGACCTGTTGCAACTGGTTCCCGGTGTGGCGGTCAATCGCCAGCAGGATCCTAGCTTGGATAGCGCAACACCGATCCTTGGAGAGCGCGGGGGCAACGCCGTGTTCCTGATCGACGGCATGCCCAATCGCGACGAAGTGAACGGCGGCGCCGCTGCGCAGTTTACGCAGGACTCGATTCTCGAATTCCAAGTTGTGACGGGCAGCTACAATGCGGAGTTTGGCCACGGCTCGGGCGGCGTCATCAACGTGGTGAGCAAGAGCGGCACAAACGATTGGCATGGTGGCGTCTCCCTTTTTCATCGAAACTACAAACTCGATTCGTCTGATTCCAGCCAGGTGTTGAACGGGCGGGTTCCATTTCTGTTGCGTTGGGATCCAAGCGCGCAGCTCGCCGGGCCTTTCATCAAGGAGAAAATCTTTTTCTTTGTTTCAGCCGAACGCATCCTTGAAAGCCGCCAACTCAATTTTCAGTTCCCACCCGCGGCTCCGCCACTTCTGGTCCAGTTCGAGACGCCATTCAACCTGCACACAAAAACCTATGACACACGAGTGCGGGCTAAGCTCGAAGAACAGCTCGGGCATCATCGCCTCAGCCAGCAAGTAAACCTTACAAACACGCACGTGACGGATTTCTTGCCTTTGCTGAAAGCGCTCAGCCTTCCTTCGACGCGGAACAATCTCGCCTCTCGCCGCCTCATGCTTGGTTTTAATGACACCGTGACGATCGGAGACCAGTCGAATCCCTTTCTGGTCGCTCTCTACGGCCAATACCGCGGGGAGCCCTCCGTGACTCGACCCTCACACCCACAGGCCGGAACGGCCTCGACTCTGGACAATTTGTTCAGCAGCATTAACACGGGTCAATTGTTTGGCGATCAGGGCCAGGTTCAGTTTGGGCCCGGCCATACCGCGCTGATTCTCAAACAGCAGTACGTCTCTTTCGGAGCCAATTCCACAAAACAGATTGGGAGGCACATCGCGAAATTTGGTTGGGATTTCCAGCGCACGCGGGTGGATGGGACAGAAGCAAACAACCTGCTCAATCAGCTGTTTGCAACGACTGCAGACCTCGGAACATTTGGACCCGTTGATGCCGGAGTGTACTTCCTGAATCAGCAAGGCGGCCTCGCGCCGCAGGACAATACCATCCGCCTGCGGAACAGCTACAACGGCGCCTTCGTTCAAGACGACTGGAAAGTCCTGAAAAACGTCACCCTGAATCTGGGTCTGAGGTGGGATTACGACAATCAGTTCCCGAACAAAGCAAATTTCTCACCAAGATTGGGCGTGGCGTGGCTCATTACGCCAAAAACTGTTTTTACCGCAAGCTGGGGGACCTTCTACGATCATTTTCGCCTCGGACTGGCTCGAGACATCCCGGGATTTGGCGGTGCCAACCTTCTTACCCAGACATTTCTCTCCTTCCCACGGCTTTTCTACGGAGACCCGAGTACGCTCACGGTACTTTTTGCGACGATTGGCCTTCCTGTTCCTTGCGCTTCTTCAAACCTCAGCGACGCGCAGATTGCCTCGATGGGTCTCACGTGTTCCGCGCGATTTCCAAACGGAGCCAACAAGCCGCTCTATGGGGTCGATCATTTGAGTGCGGTCGTTGCTCCCGGCCACACGCCCGTCGCCGCGAATGCTGTCGTCAACGTGCAGAACGTCCAGTCACTAACTGGCTTAACTCCCCAACAATTTGCCGATGCTGCCAGCGCCGCCGTAGGTGCGGCTCCCGGCCTGTTTTCCTACGACCCGTTCGGGAACCTCACGATTGGCGGCAGCGCCTTTCCCACGAATGGTATTCCCATCAGTGTTGACCCGCGCTTCAAGACGCCATACACGAATGGAGTGCACCTTGGCTTGCAGCGCGAGCTTGACTCCAACACCGTCATCCAGCTCGACTACTACCGCAAGAACATCGATCACATCGTGGGAGTTCGCGACACGAATTTGGCGTTTGAGGCGCGGGTTCCGGGTCATTCGGGCGAACTCGTTCCGGGAACTGGGCCGCGCCTGAGCTTCGGGTATGGTCCGTGGTATCAGGGGACTTATGACGCCCTGACGACCGGCTTTCGCAAGCGTATGGGGAAACGATTTTCGCTGGATGTCAATTACACTTGGACTCATGAGACGGACAACGCTTTGAATTCCAACTTTATTAGTGACCTGCAAACCGGCCTCGGCGCCGGATTTGCTGCGAGCAACGGCCCCACGGATAGTTTCGTGGGAATTCCAACTCTTGTCACGGACCCGAAAACAGGTCAGACCAACGCCAACGGAGCGTTCACCGCCAGTAACGGAAATCCTGTCCCTGAGGCTGGTATTTTTTATAACGGCCCGGACCTGGACAGCGGACCATCCGACCTGGCGGTGAATCACACGGTTCTGGCCCATGGGCTTATCCAGCTTCCATGGAAGCTGAGCTTCAGCAGTATTTTTCGTGCGCAAAGCGGATTTCACTACAGCGCCGCATTTGCCGCAACCCCTCCGGACGTTGATGGCGACAACCACTTCAACGGTGTCGATTTTACGAAGGGGCGTAATCACTTCACTGCGCCCTCATTCGTCAACATTGATGTGCGAGTCGCTAAACGTTTCGATTTTGGAGAACGGATCAATCTCCAAGCGTACGTGGAGTTCTTCAATCTGTTTAACCGCGCGAATCCCGCGGCGGTCAATGGGCTTCCGAGGACCAGCTCCAACCGCACGGCTCCCCAATTTGGACAGGTGCTGCAGGTCCTTCCCGGACGCGAAGGGCAAGTGGGGATTAAGATCGAATTCTAGTTTGGAAGCGGTTCTTGTGGGTTGCCGTAGCGTGATTCTGCTGTCAAACCGATCAAGATCTGCGCCTTCGACACGCGCCGCGCCCTTAACCGCAGTGCTAAAAGGGCCTAATCGCGATTGGTCACGGGCAATTTATACGTAAGTATGGAACGCTATCGAGAGTTATGTAGCGACCCGCGGTAAGCGTCCCGCGAAGCTTCGCAAGTTCAACATCGCTCACCACTTATTTGTCTTTCCAGATGGTCTACCGCTTGCTGTCGCCTTGTTCATATGGGGTAGCGCTCTTTCGAGGAATTGGCCTTTTTCCCATTCGATTTCCTTGGGAGCCTTGCTACGCCGACACACGAATCGACCGAACGGAGAGATTCGGGTCCATCCACGTCATTTTCCCTTGATGTTGATATGTGAATTTAAAAATTTAGGGGGGGCAATGAGGCCTAAGTATCTTACATTTTTGGCGTTTCGAAGCTTCGTTATACTCGGATTGGCTGGTGCCTTTGCAGTTGCCGCTTCTGCTCAATTCGAGAAAGGGGCGATCAGCGGCACGGTCAAGGATTCCAGCGGCGCCTTGATTGTCGGCGCTCAGGTTTCGGTAACATCCGTGGAGACCTCCGCTGTACGGACCGAAACCACGAATGACACTGGATACTACACTATAACAAATCTTGAACCGGGTCTCTACGAAGTCAAAGTTTCGCACCCGAGTTTTGGCGACTTTCAACGCAGGTTTATGCTTTCGCCCGGAGCGCGGAGCACGGTCGACGCTACGTTGGAGATAAAAGGAGTGTCGACGGTGGTTGAAGTTATCGATCGTAGCGAAACGGCGGTCGATACCGAAAGCTCCTCGATCAATCAGGTTATCAATTCGGAGCAACTTGCTCACCTGCCCACCCTCACTCGCGATCCTTACGACTTTGTCCAGACATTGGGCAACGTCAACCAGGATCCGGCCTCGGGAACGGGAGGGCGGGATCAAATTGCTCGGGGCGCCGGAGTAGCAATGGGCGGCCAACGCTCCTCAAGCACCGATGCGCTTTTGGATGGCGGCGAGAACGTGGACTTGTACACCACCACCGTCGGCCAGCCCGTGCCGCTGGATGGCGTGCGGGAACTGAGCGTTACTACCAGCAACTTCTCAGCGGAATATGGCCGGGCCTCCGGAGGCGTCATCAACGTCGTGACGAAGTCGGGTACCAACGCTCTCCATGGAAGCCTGTACGAGTACAATCGGGTTTCGGCGCTGACTTCCAACGACTTCGACAGCAACGCCCACGGGCTCCCGAAACAGCATTACACACGGAACCAGTTTGGATATTCCTTGGGCGGCCCAATAAAGAAGGACAAGCTCTTCTTCTTCAGTACCACGGAATGGACACGGGTCCGCAGTGCGGCAAACATCATCTATGCAATTCCTGATTCCGCGCTGTTGGCCGCTTCGGCCCCGGCCGCACAGGCGATATTCGGGAATTTCACTCAGCGTCCTAGTTTAAGGGTGCTTAATAGGCTTGACGCTGGAGCGGCGAATGCGCTTCCGACTCAGGCCGCTCAACCGACCTACTATGCCTATGCGTGCACACCAGGAAGCAATCCCTGCGTATCGAACGGCGCACCGGTGTTTGACATCGTTGGCTTCGCAGCTCCCAGCGATGCCGGTGGCGGCTTTCCGCAGAATACTTACAACACGCTCCAGAGGGTTGACTATAACTTATCGGACAAGACCACGATGTACGGTCGCTATGCACTGCTAAACCTTTCGGAGTTTGACGGCACCGTCCAGAATAGCCCTTACCTCGGCTTTGACACCGGGCAAACGCAAAAGTACCAAAACTTGCTTTTCTCGGTGACGCACACCTGGACCTCGCGCCTGGTGACGGACACGAAAATTAATCTTAACCGCCTCACTTTCCAACAGCCGCTGAACCCCAAGCAGCCTGTACAGCCCTCTCTGTACTTCAACGCGAACTTCGATGTGACGGTGCAAGGTAATTTGACCTGTTTGGTCGGCTACTCCTGCACTACTCCGGGGAACTCGATACCCTTCGGGGGGCCGCAGAACGTGATCCAGTTCGCGCATTCGGTCAGCTGGATCAAGGGGAAGCATGACTTCCGGTTCGGTGGCCAGTACGTCTACACCAGAGACAATCGCACCTTTGGCGCCTACCAGAATGCCGTGCAAGCACTGGAGCCCGGAGGCAATGGAACCGTCCCAGGTGGTTTCGAGAACCTGATGAATGGAAACGCGGGGTGGTTCCAAGTCGTGGTTGACCCGCAAGGAAAGTTTCCATGCTCCAAGGACGCAACCGGAGCCATCGTTGTCACACCGAGCTGCAGCATCACCCTGCCGACTACACAGCCGTCGTTTTCGCGCAATAACCGCTACAACGACTTTGCATTCTATGGTCAGGACTCTTGGAAAATCCGGCCCAGATTAACTGTGAATCTGGGGGTACGATGGGAGTACTACGGTATACAGCACAACGGAAACTCGAAGTTAGACTCAAACTTCGTATATGGGTCCGGTTCCACACTTTTCGACAAAATCCGCAACGGGCAAGTCTTTACCGTGGGCGCAACCCCAAACAGCCCAGCGAGTCCCGTGGGAGGCCTATGGGAGAAGCAGTTACACAATTTTGGACCCAGGGTTGGCTTTGCTTATGACGTTTTTGGGGACGGAAAAACCAGCTTGCGCGGGGGCTTCGGCATCGCGTACGAGAGAAATTTTGGCAACGTAACGTTCAATGTGATCCAAAACCCGCCAGCACAGTTCAATTCCATCTTCCAAGCAGATGCACAGCCGATTCAGTCCGGCAACCTAGGTCCGTTTGCCGGGACTGGCACGAAATCCCTTCCGAACCCCAGCTTGCGCTATGTCCGGCAGGACATTCCTACGGCGTACTCGGAGGGTTGGAATCTATCTGTCGAGCGTTCCGTTTTGCATGATTCCTTGTTTGCCGTGGAATATACGGGCTCCCACGGCGTCCACTTGTACACCATCGAGAACCTGAACCAACGAGGATTCGGCGTCATTTATGAAGGAACGGATCCTGTGGTGAATAACCCGATCGACCGCCTCAACCGGCAGTACGGCAACATGAACACCCGTGGAACTAACGGGTTCTCATATTACGATGCAGTGAATACGCGCTTTGTATCCAGCAACCTGTTCAAGCAGGGATTGACTCTAACGGTCAACTACACCTACTCGCACACCATCGATAACCTGAGTTCGTCCTTCAGCGAAACCCCACAAACCGAAAACCTGGGTCTGCTGGATCCGTTCCAGCCCGCTCTGGACAAAGGCAGCGCGGATTTCGATGCCCGGCATCGGATCGCCATCAGCGGCGTCTGGACCGTGCCGTACGCCAAGAACACGCACGGCTTTGCCAAGCAGCTTCTGGACGGCTGGGAATTCGCGCCTATTTTCACCGCTCACACCGGGAATCCCTTCACAGTGTTCGATAGTTCGGCCAACATTGGAGATACGGTCTCTGCCCGCTACTTTGTCCCTGCGGGAGCGGCTATCCCACTTTCTGGCAACACGAACAATGTGCCCGCCACGGGCGGTTTCGCCGGGGCGAATACGTATACGTACTTGACCCTACCGGCATCTGCGACTTACACCGACCCGCTCGTTGGCTCTGGCGAGTTGCCGACCTGCGACATGGTTACCAACGCGGCCAGCAACCAGGTCTCAACAGGCAAAAACTGCAAATGGCCGTCCAGCCTAACGGGCCGTAATACTTTCCACGGGCCTGGCGTCTACAACATCAACGCCCAAGTTGGAAAGACGTTCCCGATTACCGAGCGCTTTCGGCTGCAATTTCGCTCGGAGTTCTACAACCTGCTGAATCACTCCAATTACTACGTCCAGAGCGGGTCTACCGAGGATGTGGGCAACACTGGAAACGTAGGAAACTTCCAAGTCACAGGAAAGCGTGGTGTCCCTGCTCCTGGCACTGTTCTTACGGTGCCGAACGAGCGGCGCTTCATTCAAATGGCGCTGAGACTCACTTTCTAAGGCTTTCTAAGCTAAACCTTGAAAGAAAAATGGGGAGTCTTCAGGGCTCCCCATTTTTTGTGTGCCGAGCACGATCGCCTAATCGCGTTTGGTTACGGGGAATTTATACTTAAGTATGGAACGCTATCGAGAGTTATGTAGCGATCCGCGATAGGTCTCTCGCCAAGTTTCGCAAGTTCAACACTGTCCACAACTTATTTGTCGTAGCGGATGGACTACCGCTTGCTTCCCCGTGTCTGTACGGGGTAGCGCTCTTTCGAGGAATTGGCCTTTTTCCCATTCGATTTCCTTGGGTCTGGCTTGCCATCAAAAGCGGCGTATCGAATCCAGAATTTACCCATTACAAAGAAGGAGGTAGAAATGACTAGACATTTGAGGCTCGCAGGGTTTCTAGCTTTTGCGATGTTGCTCATTCCCCTGTGTACGCTGGGTCAAACGATCGTCACGGGAGGCCTCAGCGGCACGATTACGGATGCGTCAGGTGCGACCGTAGAAGGGGCAAACCTCACCCTAAAAAATGCCGCAACGGGTGAAACCTACACCGCGACTTCTTCGGGCGGCGGCGTTTACCATTTCGCCTTTCTCAAGCCGGGCAACTACACCCTGACCGTCAGTAAGGAGGGCTTTAAGAGCGTCACCGAGAGCGTGATGATTCAACTCGGTCAGGTCGCAAGCGCCAATGTTGCACTTGAGGTAGGCAGCACCACCACCACTGTTGAGGTAACGTCCGAGGGTGCTCTTCTCCAGACCGAAAATGCAAACATCACTTCGGACTTCAACACCAAGCAGATTCAAGAAACGCCCAATCCTGGCGGGGATATCACTTACATCGCCCAGGTAGCTCCGGGCGTGAGTATGAACAATTCAACGGGAGGCGGGTTTGGCAATTTCAGCACGTTTGGCCTGCCGGCCACCTCGAATTTGTTCACGATTAACGGCAATGACTACAACGATGCCTTCCTCAACCTGAACAATTCCGGCTCAAGCAATCTTTTACTGGGTGGGAATGAAATCCAGGAAGTTGCTGTGGTCAATAACGCGTACACCGGTCAATACGGCCGTCAGGCCGCCTCGCAGATCGACTACTCGACCAAATCGGGCACGGACGCATTTCACGGTAACGCGATTTACAATTGGACCGGCCGATATCTCAACGCAAATCCCCCTCTCGCCAAAGCAACCACGCCTCCCGGACAGCCATTACCGGATCGACCATTTCAAAATAACAATCAATGGGCCGCGTCCTTCGGGGGACCAATCATCCGGAATAAATTATTCTTCTTCCTGAACAACGAAGGCATTAGGTATATCTTCGGTTCTATACATACCGTCACCGTGCCAACGCCGGCGTTTGAAAGCTTTGTCCTGGGCAACATTCCTCAGGATGCTGCCACGCAAGCGTTCTACCAGAACGCCTTCAAGCTGTATAACGCCGCGCCTGGAATCGCCAGGGCTGTTCCCCAAGCCCTATCGCCGGCCTGTTCCGCATTAGCCGTACCCGGTGGCGTTTGTGGAGAGACGTTCACGCAGTCCGTTCCCAACGGAAACCATGAATGGTTGCTGTCCGGCCGCGTCGACTATAACTTTAACGACAAAAACCAACTTTTTGGCCGCTTCAAAGTGGACCGCGGAGTGCAGCCTACATACACGGATTCGATCAACCCTATATTTAACGACAACAGTGTTCAGCCGCAGGAGGATGGCCAGTTAAACTTCACCCATTCCTTTAGTCCTACCGTCGTGAACAATTTCATCGGCTCCGTGCTTTGGTACTCGGCGCTCTTTGGCAGTACCAACCCGGGGCCCTCTCTAGCGCTCTTTCCCGGGAACCTTGCTTTTGCCGATGGCGCATTCACGAACCTCGGCACCGGCTCGGGGAATCCTGGCGGGTTTGGCCAGGGTTTCTTGTACCCGCAGGGGCGCAACGTTACGCAGTATGGTTTGGTTGACGATCTTTCGGTCACCCGTGGTGCTCACTCATTCAAAATGGGCGTTAACTTCCGGCGCGACGATATCAGCGACCACACCGCGCAGCAGCAGACGTTGTATCCGGGCGTTAGCGTGACCCTGGCTGGATTCGCCACCGATACGGTGGATGCCAACACGCAATTCAATTTTGCGCAATCTGCCGTCCAGCCGGTGGCCTACTATAGCTTCGGCCTTTACTTCCAGGACGAATACCGGGTTAGCCCAAATCTAAAACTCACTATGACGCTCAGGGCCGATCGCAATTCCGGCGGCGCCTGTCAGCACCAGTGCGCAAGTCTTCCGGTAACACCCTTCAATGACTTGGCCCACGGAGCGAACATTCCGTATAACCAGTCGTTCCAGACTGGCTTAACGACAATCGTCCCCCATAATGAATTGGTTGTCTTTCAACCCCGGTTCGGACTTGCTTGGACTCCTTGGGGCAAGAACACCGTAATTCGTGCCGGTGTTGGCTTGTTCAGCGACCTCTACCCAGGTGTCGTTCTCAGCCCTATCGACACAAATTTCCCGCAAGTAAACCTCTGGGTTGTTCCGGGCGGATCGCTAGCATGGGATCTCAAGCCGCCCGCAAACACGGCATTTCCTGGCAGCGGTGTAGCGACAGTCCAGAACTGTAATGCCCTGTTCACCAACAATTTTAATTCCGGCGGTAACCTCAATACCTACATGGCCGCGGCTCCGAATTGCACCACCACCGGCGCGCCCGGCGGTGCTCAGCTGGTTCCTTCGCTCAACGACGTAAGCCGCAACCTCACCAACGGGAAGTTTGTGGAGTGGAATCTGGAAATTCAGCACACTATCGGGCGTCGGACCGTTCTTTCCGCAAACTATGTCGGCAACCGCGGTTACGATTTGCTTTTCTACAACGAGACGCTCAACAGCTTCGGTTTTGGAAATCTTCCTGCAGCTGTAACTGATCCCCGCGTCGGCAAAGTGAGCACCCTCAATAGCGGTGCCATCTCGAACTATCATGGCGTGACCCTGTCAGTCCAAGAGAATGCCTGGCATGGATTGACCGGACGGTTTAGTTACACGTACTCGCACGCCTTCGACGAGGTCTCGAATGCGGGAGTCCCCTTCACTCCGTTTAGCGTGATTACCAGCATCGGAGTGCAGATTGACCCATTTAATCTCCGTTCGAATTACGGTCCGTCAGACTATGACGTTCGCCACCAGTTGACAGGCACGTATATTTACGAGCTGCCTTTCAAGAGCCAGAACCGGATGCTGAATTACGCGATCGGTGGTTGGCAGGTGTCCGGCACCATGTTTTATCGCACTTCCTTCCCGTTCAGCTTCATCGATGGCGGCACCATTGCAGGCCTTCCCGGCAACCTGGCCGGTCCTCCAGCCGCTATTGCCCTCTTGCAGCCTCTCTTTAGCCAGAGGAACTTCCCCAACGCTGGCGTATGCACGGTGAATCCCTGTTTCGGAATCGCGGGAACTGGATCCACGGCGCCTTTCTTATTGACGCCCGCAACCAACTTCACCGGTACCGTGGGGCGCAATCAATTCCGCGGACCAGGTTTTCTGGGCGGCGATATGAGCGTGCGGAAGAATTTCACGATTACCGAACGCATCAGATTCCAGTTAGGCTTGAACGCCTACAACTGGTTCAACCATGCCAACTACGGCGTACCGTACCCGAATACCAATGCGCCATTCTTCGGCGTCACGGCTTTCATGCAAACACCGCCTACGTCTCCCTATGGCGCTTTTGCGGCTGCCGCAACCGATATGAGAATGGCCCAGATCACGGCCAAGGTCACCTTCTAATCGATTTCACGAATATGCAGACGAAAGGGCGGCTCCTCCGTAGCCGCCCTTTTTCTTTCTGTTGATGTGCTAGCCGGCCCGGCACACATCCCGGAAATTATCGCGGCTTTGCATCGACGGCCTGGGCTTGCTTCGCCAGTTCCTGCTCTACTTCCACACGCATCTGTTTAGCGCGCAACCCCGCCGGGCTATCGGGGTCCAACTTCACGTAGGAGGTGTGCCACTCACAATCGCGCCTTTTCTTAAATTCAAGCGGCGAAGACAGGCACGGACGTGTCGGCAGCTGACTCGACCGGGGGCGTTCTGTGCGCTAGAAGTGGGCGCGGAGTTCGCGGAACGCTGGGAGGATGACCAGTTTGCCGGAGCCGGAGACCACTGGCTCGTGTTCAAGTTGCCAGGTGTGTTCGTGCGGGATGTAGACGGCGTTGAGGCCGATCTGCATGGCCGGGTTGATGTCGCTGCGCGGGCTGTTGCCTATCATCCACCCGTGTGCTTTCACGATTTTGTGCTTGCGCACGAGTTCTCCGTAGGTCTCGGGACTCTTCTCGGAAACAATTTCGATGAACTCGAAGAAGCCCTGCAGGCCGGAACGCTCGACTTTGGCCGCTTGTTCGGCAGGCTCGCCCTTCGTGAAGAGAATCAGGCGGTGACGCTCGGTGAGATAGGCGAGCGTTTCGGGGACGCCGTCGAGAATTTTTGGCGGCGTGCGCTCGAGATCAACCACGCGGGTGTGAATCTGAGCGAGCACCTCACGCTTGGCCATGTGTTCCGCGAGCTTCAGATAGGTTTCCTCGAGCGATCGGCCGAAGCTGCGCACACCGTAGCCGTACTGGCGAATGTTTTTGCGCTCCGTTTCGTTCAGGATGTGGCGGACGTAAGCACGCGTGAAGCCGCAGGATTCGACAAGAGTGATGAAATCTTCGATGAGCTTCTCAAAGAAGACATTGTTCTCCCAGAGTGTATCGTCGGCGTCGATGAGCAAGGTCTTGCGGCGCATGCGTTTTCGTTAAGCCTTTTCCTTTCGCAAGAGCATCCGTCAGTTTACCAGTGCCAGCGCATCTTCGGCGATGTCTGCCGCGGCGTTGGGTCGAGCCACGCACTTCGCGGCTTCCTGCATCCGTTTGAGTCGAACCGGCTCATCTAGCAGCGCATCGGGATCAGTTCTTAGTTTTACCGGTAGCCAGCTTTTCGAGAATGCCGCGCGCGACGCGTTCTAGCTCGCCAAAGCGAGTCAAATAGTCCTGGAATTCGGCATTCATGAGCTGCGCTTCCTGTGGACCGAGTTGGACACGCAGGATCATGTCGCGGAGCTTGACGGGGTGGGGAAGCACCGCGTCTTCTTGGAGTTCTTCGAGAGCGGTTTTGGCGTCGTAGTGATACATGGTTCTCCCAGCCGGCGAGCGCGTGGAAACGCAAACGCTGCTCGCGAGATAGCTAATTGTACCTGTGGATGGGAGCGCGGGGCGAGGATTGCCAAACTCCTTCCTGTACAATCCCCCGCAAAGATTAGCGCTATAAAAGTCGCTGAGGCCTGTTAAGGGAAACGTGGTCAGGCCGCGGTGGCTCCGGCGGTGACAAACTCGTAGCGGTCGATTTTGGCGGCTATTCCTACGCGGCCATTCGTACTAGCTTCGACGCGCACGATTTGGCCTCGGCACCGGATATCAACTTCTCCGCCGGAGGAAACCTTTTGTGGCAGGGTGAGCACGAATTCGATCTGGCCGCCCACGTCAAATTTGGTTTCCGCAATAAAATATAACCCGCGATAGCTAACGTCGCGAGTACTAGCGTGGAGTTCCTTGTCGTTCGCTTCGCGCGGAAGAACGCGCATAGGCAGGCTCATCGAGAAGCGCCGCGCTTCGCGGCGATCAGCTTCTTCAAACATGAAAACCTCAGGCGGGGCAGAAATCGACTCGACGCTAACACCCGCCTTTGCAAACTGCAATCTGAAAGATTAACAATTATGTCCTAGTACGCGGAGGTTCCGTTTGGGCGTATACTTTCCTTGGCCCCGCGTAAGTTTAACGTGGTATTGGGTTTATGGACCGACGCGAGCATCATCGCGCACAACTCAGCCTGCCGGTACGGATTCGGTGGAACACTCCTTTTGGACAGAAGACCGAAGTTTGCAAGACCCTGGATATTTCGCGGACCGGGCTGTTGGTGCCGTGCCAGGAAGCCCACGCACTGGGCGTTCCGCTGTGGGTGACATTTCCTTACGACAGTTCCGTCGGCGATACCGTGCCGGAGATGCTGGCCAAAGTCGTTCGCGTGGATTTGGTGCGCAAGGGAAATGGAAGCAAATCCACGGCTGAGAATTCGAATGAGCAAGTTGTGGCGTTGCACTTTGCTTTGGCGCCTCGTGCCGAGAGCAACGGCGACGGTCACGCGAAGGAGTGCGAGCGGCGCGAGAGTCCGCGACGTCCGTTGGCACTGCCGGTTCGCGTGCGGCCCGAGCACGTTCCGTGGTTCGAAGAAGCCATGACCATTGATGTCTCCGCCGACGGCCTGCGTTTTGTCAGTAATCGGGAGTATCGAGAAGGGGAGCGTTTGCTGGTTTCGTTTGAGCCGGCGGCTATAGCTCCGTGGTCAACTGCGTCAGAATCACCTGTTCGCGTTGTGCGAATCGATGGCATACCAGAGAGCGCGGCGCTGGCGGTCACAATCGTCCGGGAAGCGTAATTTTCTTGCGATACACTTGGTACTTCTTTTCGTTTCCGCAAAAAACATGACAAACACCAAAGCGGCTCATGAGTCGCGCAATCTCTTTCTGGAAGGACCTGCCGGACGACTGGAAGCGATTCTGTGGAAGCCGGCCGCACCGGCACGCATGGCAGCCTTGGTCTGCCACCCGCATCCGCTCTTTGGCGGCACGATGCACAACAAGGTTGTGTACCAAGCCGCGAAGTCCCTGGATGCACTTGGCTTGCCCGTACTGCGATTTAATTTTCGCGGCGCGGGAATGAGCGGCGGAACGCACGATCGCGGTCGAGGCGAGCAGGAAGACGTCAAAGCCGCGCTGGATTTTCTGGCCGACGAGTTTCCAGGGCTACCAATGCTCGTGGCGGGCTTTAGTTTCGGCTGCTGGGTTGGCTTGCGCGTAGGATGCGCGGATGAACGTGTGCGGGACTTGATTGGGTTGGGTACGCCAGTGAACAGCTCGGATTTCTCATATTTGCGCAATTGCGAGAAGCCAAAGTTGTTTGTGCACGGCGAGAATGACGAGCATGGAAACATTGCGAAGGTGGAGACTCTCGTGCAATCACTCCCGGGGGAGAACCGCTTGGTAGTCGTCGCGAAAGCGGATCACTTTTTTCTGGGGAAGCTGGATCAGGTTGATGCGGCGATTCGCGCTTGGTTCAAGGAGCAGCACCCGGATCTTACGCGCGCGCAGTTCTGATTGTAGGGAATTTGTGCCATCGGCTAACGGCCTTCGCCCCTTGTGAAAAGTTTGCTGAATTCCTCCACAGTGGCCGGCGGAACGCCGATCAGGCGAGCGTTGGCGCGTGCGTGCTCTGGGCGCGACATGCCTACCAGCGCAGTCGTGATACCTGGCGAGGAGCGCACGAATTGCAGGGCGCGTTCCGCATCGCTTTGCAATCCGAGCGCCTGCGCCACGAAGGGCGGCAAGTTGCGGGCCACCTGACCTTGGAAGAGCGAAGCGCTGGCGATTAACGTGATTCCGAGCTCGCTAGCCGCTTCCATTATCGTTTTCACGTTGCCGAAAATTGACTGATTGCCGAGCGTAAGCGCTTCGGTCATCGCCAGATTGAAAGGGAGCTGCACGAATCGGAAGCGGTGTGTTTCGCCCGCAATGTCACGGGCGAGCTGCTCGAGTTCCTCAAGTTGCAGCGATCCGCGGGCGCTGGCCTCCTGTCGGAATCCGTTCCACGTGGCCATGCCATAAAACTGAATCTTTCCCGCAGCGGCTGCTGACTCCAGATAAATGAACGCGTCGCGGACACGCTCCAGGAAATCGGGGCGCGATACTTCAGAAAGCTGCGTTTCCGGATTGTGCAGGTAGTAGACGTCAATGCATTCCACACCCAGGTTGCGCAGGCTCCGGTCGAGCTGGTTTTCGAGGAACCGCGGGGTCATGCAATGGCTGCCTTGCACGATTTCGTCGGGTTTGAAGATGCCGGGCTGGATGTACTCGCGGTAGAAATATTCGTTGGGGTCGGAGGGCATCGACCCGTCGGGCGTGAGATATCCGCCTTTCGTGCAGAGAACGAATTCGTCGCGCGAAAAGCCCTTCTGCGCGAGCTGCTTGAGAGCGGAGCCGATGCTGCGCTCGCTGCGTTGGAAGCGGTAGTTGATGGCTGTGTCGATAACGTTGATACCGTTCTCGACGGCGGTCACCACAGATGCGGCGTAACTACTGTCCGTCTTGTCATCCGGCTGGCCGAGGTAGGTGCCAATGCCCAGCGAGGACAGCGTCAGCGCGTGGACCTCACGAAAATGACCGGCGGTTGCCAGGCCCCTGAATCGATTGGCATATCGTTTGGTGCTTTCGGCGGTGGCTTGCACGTTGATTCCTGTGAAGATCGCTCGTTTAAATGAAGGGTGAGTATAGCAGAAGGCCTCCTCGCGACTGCCGGTGAGAGTTGGGAGTCTCATTTCGTCTCCGGGCACAGGTCCGTCAAGCATCCGGGGCGGGAAGTCCTTCTCCCGGTATGATGAAATTGGAAAGCATGAGCATCTCGAACCAATTCTTAGGCGGCAGCAAGCGATCGACTGCGCTCGGCGGCGTGTTATTACTCGCCCTGCTCGTTTACTGCAACACGCTGTTGAATGGCTTCGTCTACGACGATCACCATCAGATCGAGCAAAACCCTTACGTGCAAAGCTTCAAGTACGTGGACAAAATCTTTACGGGCACTGTGTGGTCCTTCCAAGGCTTGGAAGGGCAGACAAATTACTACCGACCGCTCATGACGTTCGGATTTTTGATTTGTAACAAAGTGTTCCAATCGTTTCCCGCCGGCTTTCACGTCGTCAATGTGCTGCTGAACTGCGTAGTGGTCTGGCTCGTATTTTGGGCGTGCTCGATACTGTTCGAAGACGACATCGTCGCCCTGGCGGCAGCTGTGCTTTTTGCGCTGCATCCCATTCACACGGAGGTTGTCAGTTGGATTGCTGCGGTGACCGAGCTGGAATTGGCAGTTTTTTATCTCGCGGCGTTTATTTTGTTTCTGCGGTCGGGTTCGCTGCCCGCCAAGGAAAAGTTTGCGAACTCGATTGCGATGTGCGCCTGCTTTGTTCTGGCTTTGCTTTCGAAGGAGCAGGGCGTAACCCTCGCCGTGCTCGCGACCATCTACGAACACTTCTATCGTTCAGATCGCGAAACAAGCACCTGGAAAACCAAAGTCTCCCGCTACGGTGGATTCTGGGTGATCGCGGCGCTGTATCTGCTGTTTCGCGTCACTGTTTTGGGCGGGCTCGCGCCTGTGCGTCAACATCCAGACGTGAGCTGGCCGCAAGCATTTTTGTCCGCGCTTGCGCTGGTAGGACAATATGTCGCCAAACTCTTTTGGCCGCATCCTCTGCTGGCCTTCTACGTATTTCGCAAGAGTGTTTCACTCGGCGACCCGCGAGTCTTGGCGGGAATAGGCATCGGCGTACTGGCCGTGACTCTTTTCATTTTCCTTTGGAAGCGCGCGCGGAATTATTCGTTCGCAGTCATTTGGATCGCGGTTACGCTCGCTCCGGTCTTGAACGCTCGGTGGATGGCCACCAATGTCTTTACGGAGCGTTATCTCTATTTACCCTCGGTGGGATTCTGCGCGCTGGTCGCCGGGGGATTCGTATTTTTATTCCGCAGATTCGCCGTACGTACGGTGGCCTTGCGATGGACCGTGACGGTGGCGGCAATCGCTCTTTGTACTCTCGCGGCAGGCGAGATCGTTGGCCGCAATCGCGACTGGCACGACGATTTCATACTGTTCAACCGGACGCTGGCGATTGAGCCGCATGCATCGTATATGCGGTCGGATTTGGGCGTGTTGGAGTGGAATACGCACCACGGAGAGGAAGCGGAGCGCCAATGGCGTCTGGCGCTTGTCGACAAGCCCGACAATTTTGTCGCGCTTTCGAATCTCGGATTGGCCATGCTTGAGAAAAAACGCTACGAAGAGGCGAAAAAAGACTTGCAGGAAGTTATCGAACTGCGGCCCCGCTTCGCCGCACCGCATATTACTCTGGGTCGCCTATACCTTGAGGAGGGTCAAACCAGCGCCGCAGAATCAGAATTTCGCCGCGCTGTGGAGATCTATCCCCTTAGCGTCGACGCTCGCAACGCGCTCGGAAAATGTTACTTCGATCAGGCGAAGTTGCCGGATGCAGAGGCACAATACCGGATTTCGGTCGAGAGCCTGCACAATCCGGAAGCATGGAATCGATTGGGTGATATTTACGAGCGTGAAGGACTCCACGCAAAAGCCGAAGAATCATGGCGTAAAGTGTTGGACTTGGATCCGTTCGATGCTCACGCCCATTTGTCACTGGGCAACATTTACCTGACCAGCGGGCGCCGCACCGAGGCTGGCAAAGAGTACCGAGCAGTTTTGGAATTGGACCCAAGGAACGAGGATGCCCGCAAGGCAATGCTCGCACTGAACCCCAAAGAGTATCCCTCGGTTTATCGTCCGAAGGATCTTTCGCCTCAGGCGCAACGCCCGCAGTAAGTTTTATTTCGGCGGCGTTGATTGCGGGAGGGAAAGCAGGCGCGAGCATCCGCGCATGATTCTGCGGTACGGCCAATCCTTTTCACGAAAGAAAATTTCGCCCTCGCGGGGATTACTGTAATACCAGCGCGCCACCAGCCACAAATGCTCGCTGAGGGTGTTCTTGCTTGGTGCGAGGTTCGAAGCAGACCCTTTTAACGGCTCCGGCGCAGGGCCCTCCAGATATTCGCGAAAAATCTGTTCCGCGGAGCGAGGCTGCCCCGCGATTTCGGCGAAGCGGACGAAGGTCGGCTCGGCGAGCCAGCCGCCACGAACACCATAAACGGCGATGCTCTGCTCTTCGGCGCTGCGTTGCAAGATTACGGCGTTCAAATCCTGAATCCGCCGCGGCAGTTCAGGAGAACCGCGCAGGGCGTCGTCCAGTTTTTCTATTTTTTTGTGTAGAGCGGCGGCGCGCTCGAAATCGAGTCGCTCGCTTGCGTTTTCGCGTTCCTGTTCGATCGCATTGCGCAGGGAATCGCCCGCCGTGTCAAGGAACTGGACTAGCTTCTGCACTTCGGCGTCGTAGTCTTCCTTTGTGCAACCCGCGAAGCACGGCGCCAGGCACATTTTCATTTCGGAGTACATGCAGCCGGGAAACGAAGGATCGCGGCGGATTTTAATCTGGCAGCGCCGGACTGTGAAAAAATCGAGCGCGCTGCCGGCGAAAGCTTCGGCGGAGCGCCGCGACGCGAAGGGACCATAGTATGCGCCGGCAGTGGGTGCGCCAGAGCTATCAATAGGGACGCGGCGGGTTACATAGCAGCGCGGATAGGCATTGCGGAGGCTCACTTTGAGAATGGCGGGAGGGCGAAGGCGCAGCATCTTCGGATAGCGCTTGGGAAAACGCTGCTTCGCGTGGAGATAGTACGTAAAGATTTGTTCGAAGCGCGAGCCGGTCAGGCGGTAGCGAATGCCGCCTGCGACTTCGCGCAGGTTCAGACGTTTGCTGGCCGGGTCGGGCGGGCCGAGCAGTCGCTGCAGCCGGCGGCGCAAATCCTGCGTGCGGATCAACAGAGGCTCGGCGGTTTCATCGCGCAATTCAATCAGACAAACGGCCGGCCGAGCCGGGAGCGCGGAGAAGAAATCGTCAGACTGAGTGAGATCGAAAGGGAGACCGCAATCCAGTTCCAGCACGCCTTCAGGATACTACGCGCGTCAGGACTTCAGAACCCAGGACGAGATGACGAGGCGCTGAATCTCGCTGGTGCCTTCGTAAATCTCGGTGATGCGGGCGTCGCGGTAGGCGCGTTCGACCGGATATTCGCGACTGTAACCGTAGCCGCCGTGGATTTGGATGGCTTTGTGCGTCACGCGCGTGGCCATTTCACTGGCGAAAAGTTTGGCGATGGCAGCGTCCATGCTGAAGCGTGCGCCCGTGTCCTGCTTCCACGCGGCTTTGCGGACTAGCAGCCGGGCCGCGTCGATTTCGGTAGCCATGTCGGCGAGCATGAACTGAATGGCTTGAAATTGCGAGATAGGATGGCCGAAGGCCATCCGCTGCTGCGACCATGCGAGAGCCGCTTCGAAGGCTCCCACAGCGATGCCGGTTGCTTGCGCGGCGATTCCGATACGGCCGCCATCGAGCGTCGAAAGCGCCACTTTGTAGCCTTCGCCTTCGTTCCCGATGCGATTGACTGCGGGAACTTCGCAATCGGTGAAGACCAGCTCGCAACAGGCTGTGGCGTTGATGCCGAGTTTCTTTTCTTCCTTGCCGACTTTGAAGCCGGGCGTGCCTTTCTCCACTACGATGGCGGTGATTCCTTTTTCGCCCTTGGACGGATCGGTGTTCACGTAAACGATGGCAGCATCCGCGGCGCCACCATTAGTGATCCACGCTTTGGTACCGTTGATGACGTACTTGTCGGCTTTTTTAACAGCTTTCGTTTGCAGTGCGGCAGCATTTGAACCGGCTTGCGGTTCGGTGAGCGCGTAGCAGCCGATTTTTTCTCCGCGGGAAAAAGGGTGAAGGAATTGTTTCCTTTGCTCTTCGGTCCCGAAGCGGTGAATGGGATCGCAGTAGAGAGAATTTTGCACCGAAAGGATTACGCCGGTGGAAGCACAGCACCGGGAAATCTCTTCAATGACGATGCTGTAGGCGACGTGATCGAAACCAGCGCCGCCTTCCGCTTCCGGGAACGCGACACCCGTTAGGCCGAGCTCAGCCGCTTTCTTGAACGTGTCGCGGGGGAACCGGCCTGTTTCATCGAGCTCCTTCGCCAGCGGTTTCACTTCGGATTCTGCGAATTCGCGGACCGTTTTCTGAAGCAGCTGTTGTTCTTCAGTGAGTTCGAGATTCATAAGTTTATGCGACGACCATTCTAAACCTCGTAGCGGCGTTTACGCTGCGGTCGCACGCGCCTTAGGAGGAAAGTGCGGTGCGCAGTCGCTGATACGTGGTCTTCAAATCTTCGGGGTGCACGCGGGTCTCGCCGGCGACGGTCATGAAGTTGGAGTCGCCGAACCACCGGGGCAGAACGTGCAAATGAATGTGACCTGCCACGCCTGCACCCGCGGCGCGACCCAGGTTCATGCCCAGATTCATGCCGTCTGGATTGTAGTTTGCACGATAGATGGATTCCACGCGCTGGGCGAGGCGCATCATCTCGCTTAAGGCCTCTGGGTCGCAGGCGCCGAGCTCTGCAACGTGTGAGTAGGGCACGATCATTACATGGCCGGAGGTGTAAGGATAGCGATTGAGAATGATGAACGATTTCGCGCCTCGATGGACAACCAGCGTTTCGGAATCATCTTTGCGCGCGATGGCATCGCAAAAAATACAGTCAGGCTGGACGCCGCTTGCCGCTTCTTTCATGTATTGGTAGCGCCAGGGAGTCCAGAGATAGTCCATCAGCTAGCGGTTCCTCGCATGTTGAGGCTACAGCATATAGCGCAACTTTCATTGCGGCAATGAGGGCGGTAAAGCCACCAGAAAGGGGCCGTGGTAACTGCAAAATGCCTAAGGTTGACGCTAGCTCGGAGATGGCGCAGAGACGGAGGCACCTTCACCGTCGGCTGTGTTTACGAAGTCCTTCAGCTCTTTGCTGGGCTTGAAGAAAGGGATTTTCTTTGCGGGCACTTCTACCTTTTCACCCGTCTTAGGATTCCGCCCCACTCTGCCGCGCCGCTCACGCGTGCGGAAGCTGCCAAAACCGCGAATCTCAATCTTCTCCCCTTTTTGCAGCGCCCCGATGATGCTGTCGAAAATAGTTTCGACGATGGTTTCAGACTCCTTGCGCGGCAGTTCGGTTATGCGCAGAACCTCTTCTATGAGGTCGGCTTTTGTCAATGTGGGTTGCTTGGTCATCGTCCCGTCGCCTCGTTGCCTTGCCTGAGAATGGATGCTTCGTGGTTACCTTTGGCCTTGATGCCAAACGGCTTAGAGGAGCAGCGTCCCCGGTGTGCCCCTCTTCCTATCACTAAAATGACCCGCAGGTAAATGAAATTATAACCGCTTGCCCGTAGCCGACCTTGTCTGCCCTGGAATCTCTTAGCGAGCCGAAAGCTTCGACTGAATGGCGTCGCCGATCGTCGCCGTCGATGAGGACTTCGACGTCGATTTGTACTGCTCAATTTCCCGGCGCTCCACCTGCTTCACGGCGGCGCGATAGCTCAAGCCGATGCGCCGCGTTTCCGGGCTGATCTTGATAATTTTGAAGTCATATTCCTTGCCAGGCTCAAGCGGGCCGGCACTCTTTAGAGGCCCGGTGCTGGTGCGATGCATCGACGCACCTTCGTCCCGACGCCGGCGGTCTTCGATCTCCGTGTTGTGGCAAAGCGCCTCGATGTTCTCGCCAAGCTCAACGAACGCGCCGAAGGTGGCGATCCGCGATACTTTGCCCTTCACCAGTTGTCCCACCTTGTGCGACTTGAACCAGTCGCCCCAGAAGTCGTTCACCTGCTTGATGCCGAGGGAAACGCGGCGATTCTCCGGATCGATCTTGAGCACCTTGGCCGTGACCGGCTCGCCCTTGCGGAAGACTTCGTGCGGGTTCTTCACTCGCCCCGTCCAGCTTACGTCGCCAACGTGCACAAGGCCGTCAAAGCCGTCCTCGATTTCGACGAAGGCGCCAAACTCCGCGATGTTGCGCACTTTCCCGGTGACCACCGTGCCCACGGGATATTTGTCAGCAATCCGCAGCCACGGATCAGGAAGAGCCTGCTTCATGCCCAGAGAAACGCGGCGGTCGCTCGGCTTGATGTCCAGCACAACCACGTCGACCTCTTCGCCGACCTTCACGAGCTTGGAAGGGTGTGTGACCTTCTTATTCCAGCTCATTTCGGAGACGTGCACCAGGCCTTCGATCCCTTGCTCGAGCTCGACGAAAACGCCATAGTCCACGACGCCAACGATTTTGCCCTTTACCTTGCCGCCCGCCGGATATTTTTCCGCGGCGTTCACCCATGGATCGGGAATAAGCTGCTTTAATCCGAGCGAGACGCGCTGCTTTTCCTTATCAAATTTAAGGATGATAACTTCCAGCTCTTGCTCCGGCTTTACAACGTCGGATGGATGCTTGACGCGGCCCCAGCTCAGGTCTGTGAGGTGCAGCAATCCGTCGATTCCGCCGAGATCGACGAAAGCACCGTACTCCGTAACATTCTTCACGTGGCCGTGAACTATCTGGCCTTCGTTCAACGTCTCCATCAACGTGGCGCGCTTGGCGTGCAGCTCTTCTTCCAGCAGCGCGCGCCGGCTGACCACCACGTTACCGCGGCGCCGGTTCAGCTTGGTGACGCGAACCTGAATTTCCTGGCCGAGCAGATTGTCGAGATTTTGCGTCGGCCGGAGATCAAATTGCGAGCCAGGCAGAAACGCGCGCACTCCGACGTCTACAACCAGACCGCCTTTAATCCGATCAACGACCTTTCCGGTAACGGTTTCCTTGGCTTTGAATGCCGCATCAATGCGCTCCCAGGTTCGGCGGCGCAGCACCTTTTGATACGAGACGATGATGTAGCCTTCTTTTGTCTCGCCGGTGCGCTGCACTTCAATGGTCGCATTCGGTTCCGGGCGCGGAATATCCGTTTCGGAAAATTCCACCGCGGGAATCAGGCCTTCCGTTTTCTGCCCGAGGTCAACGACAACACCGTGCTCCGTATACGCGACAACCTTTACCTCGATGACTTCGTTCTGCGACGCCGCTTCCTGCGGCTCGCCGTACTGCTCCATCAACTTGCTCATCTCTTCGGAGCCGGCCGCTTCTTCGGCGGCCGCGGCAGCTTCGGCATCAACTGGCGCTGCGGCTTCCTTGCCGTGCGCGTCGTGCCCTTCGGCTTGCGCCGCCGGCACAGCCGCATGTTCAGGGCGCGGATCGCCGTCGGCCTGCGGCACCGGAGCAGCGGTGGCTTCTTCCTTCGCCGCGTTGACTTCGGCTACGACTTCACTCGCGCCAGCGTTTGCGGGATTGCCGTCATTCTTCGCTTTTTCTGACTCGGAATCTTGCGCAGGTGCGGCTGCAGCCGCGGCTGTTTGGTTGTCAATGTCGGGAAACATGGTTGATGGCCTCCGGGAGAATGGCTTCCTTATGTCGATAAAATTCCTTGCGATGGCCCAATAGGGGTTTGTGCAAGGAGGTTAACCGCTGAGCGGTCACCGAGGAAAAGATGCTGCGTGCGTTGGAAACGCTGCAACTTCAAAATGATACGCGCCGCCTTTGCCCTGTGTCAATGAATCGCGCAAACTCTCACGGTCGCTTAACATGCGCGTAATTCAAGCGCGGGCGCGCCCGGATTGGCGGACTTCACGCCGGAAGTCCGGCGCGAATACCTCGACAGTACGGCACATTTCATAGAGTCGCGAGCGCATGCGCGCGCCGATGCGGTCGGCCAAAGCGTCTTCGCGCACCGTGACCCGCTGGCCTCCCGGCGCACGTGGCGCGGGTTCGGCATTCGGCGCTTCATCAAGATAATTCGTGGTTAGGATTGTCACGCGTCGGTCGTTGTACCGCGCATTCAGAACCAGCCCGATGATGTCCAGAACCCATGCCGATGGCTTGCTGGCCCCCAGGTCGTCCAGCACCAAAACCTCCACGTTGCGAATCGGTTCCAGGATGCTCATTTCCGTGGACTCGCTCGCGGGGTTGTAGCTCGCCTGGATTTCCTTGAGCAGTTCACGGTAATCGCAGAATAGCCCGGCATGTCCGCCGCGAATCAGTTCTTTCAGCGAGGCGACTGCCAGATGCGTCTTGCCCACGCCAGACGGCCCCATGAGCAGCAATCCCTTTTCCGCTGAACCCGGGTAATCGCGTACGAATCCTTGCGTCAAGAGCTTGGCATTTTTCAGTGACTGCGAATGTTGCGTTGTCCAGGTTTTGCCGTCCGCGAGATCGGTGACGTAGCTCTCGAAGTCGCAGTGCTCATAACGCTTCGGTACTCGCGCTCGCTCCATCACGCGCGCGGCGCGTTCTTCCATGCCGCAATCGCAAGCCACGGCCACGTTGCCGCGTGTGCCATCGCTTCGCGGCACCAACTTCCATCCCGTTCCTCTGCACAGCGAACAATTTTCAAGTGCCATATGTAGGCGCCGGGCTTCAGTCCGGCGAGTCTAGTGCAAAGCATACGAGGGCGTGCCCTCAACGGCAAGCCGCTGACATTGGGAAAACTGTGGAAGGGTTCACTGAAACTGAGATCGTAATGCCAGCTTGTGCTGAAATGCGAAGGGCATCTTGCCGGCATTTTTTGCGAACAATCTCTAGCGCGCTTCTAGCCTTCTCTCACCGGCACTCGAACGACTCGTGGGTTCGCCCGCACGATGGCATTCCGTTGTGGACGTTCGTCCATGCGCGACGCAACGCGCGACAGCTCCTGCTGCACGACGTGCGCGAACTCTTCCATCTGGTGTTCCATCTCGATCATTTTCTCGCGCATGTTGAGGATGATTTCGATGCCCGCAAGATTCACGCCCATATCGCGAGCGAGCGTCAGAATCACGTCCAGGCGCTCCAGGTCGCTGTCCGTGTAAAGGCGCGTGTTCCCTTGCGAGCGCGAAGGCTTCAGCAAGCCGACGCGTTCATAGAGACGCAGGGTCTGCGGATGGAGTTTGTACAACTCAGCCACCGCACTGATCATGTAGCCGGCTTTAGCTCGTTTCTTTGTTCGCGCCGCCATGGTCGAAATATTTGCTTTCACTTACAACTAAAAACTAACAACTAAAAACCGTTTCAAACGCCAGCCTTGCTGAACAAATCCTTTCGCGGATCAGTAGGCTCGACCGCTTCGAGCTCCTTCATTAATTTGCGGACCCGCTCATCTGTCGGCTTGGGAACAATCACTTGGATTTCCACATACTGATCGCCGCGCGCTCCGCCCCGCGCGTTGGCGATGCCCTTTTCACGCAGGCGCAAGGTGCTGCCACAGTTTGTTCCCGGCGGAATCCTCACCAGCGACCGGCCATCGATCGTCGGCACTTCGATTTTCGCGCCGAGCGTGGCTTCGCTCACCGTGACCGGCACCTTGGTGTACAGGTCATTGCCGCGGCGCTCGAAAAAGGGATGCGGCCGCACTTCCACACGCAGATACAGATCGCCCCCAGGCGCGCCCATCGTTCCGGAGTTGCCTTTGCCCGGCACGCGCAAGCGCGCACCGCTCGCCAGTCCCGGTGGAATCCTTACGTCGATCGTTTCCGTCCGCCGCACGCGGCCTTCGCCGCCGCAAGTGCGGCATGGCGTGCGAATCTTGCCCGTGCCGCCGCACCGGTTACACGGAACGTTGAAGCGCATCTTGCCCGCGGCTTGCTGGACCGTTCCGCTGCCGTTGCAAACCGGGCAAGTCTGCGGCGATCCTATCGCGCCTGTGCCATGGCAGGTTTCGCAAGTGTCCAGCCGCGTGATCTGCAGCTTCTTAACTCCGCCACGCACAGCATCCCAGAAATCGATTTCGATCTGATACTCCAGGTCGCCCCCGGCTTCCTGCTCCGGTGCCATCGCGCCGCCGCGGCCTCCGCGAAAGAACTGGCTGAACAGATCGCGGAAGCTGCCTGCGCCGGCGCCTTCACCTCCGGCACCGCCAAAGTCGAACCCACCGAAGTCAAAATTCATCGCGGCGTCTTCATCGCCACCGCCGCCCGGCGGCGCGGCTCCCGGATTAAAGTTGTCGCTGTAAAAGCCGTGCTGGTCGTACATCTGCCGCTTCTTGGAATCGGAGAGGACGTCGTAGGCTTCCTGGAGCTGCTTGAACTTTTCCTCGGCGGATTTATCGCCAGGATTCAAGTCTGGGTGATATTTGCGCGCGAGTTTGCGAAAGGCCGCGCGAATGTCCTTGGCGCTCGCCTTGCGCGGAACCCCCAGCAGTTCGTAGTAATCCTGTTTCGTAGTGGTGGCCATTCGTTTAAATCTCAACTCTCAGCGGCAGCAATCGTAGCGATTTCATTTACTCTCGCTGGCTCTCGACACTGGCGCAGCGACAGCCGCCAACAAGACCCAAGCCTTGCTGACGGCTGCTCACTGACCGCTGACAACTACTTCAGTTCGGACGCTTACTCTCGTCGACGTCAACGTATTCGGCGTCGATCACGTCGTCCGGCTTCTTCTGCTGTTGCGATCCGCCGGCGCCCGATCCGCTAGCGGCCGGCCCGCCGCTGGGCCCTGCTCCAGCGCCGGCTGCTCCGGCCTGTTCTGCCCCTGCCGCCTGGTTGGCCTTGTAGAGCACCTCAGCAACTTTGTGCAGCTGCCGTTCGATGTTCTCGGTGGCCGACCGCAGCCGCGCCGTGCCGCCCTCGTTCATCGCCTTCTTGGCGTCTTCGATCGCCTCTTCCAGCGACTTCGCATCCGCTTCCCCGATTTTGTCGCGATTTTCGCGGACCATCTTTTCCGCCTGGTAGACGATCCCGTCCAGGCGATTGCGCGCATCCACTTCCTCCATCCGCCGGCGATCCTCCTCGGCGTGCGATTCAGCTTCCACGCGCATCTTCTCCGCTTCTTCCTTCGTCAAGCCCGTGGACGACTGGATGGTGATCTTCTGCTCCTTATTCGTGGCCTTATCCTTCGCGCTGACGTTCAAGATCCCGTTGGCGTCGATGTCAAAGGTCACTTCAATTTGCGGCATACCACGCGGGGCCGGCGGAATGCCGTCTAGCTTGAAGGTACCGAGCGAGCGGTTGTCCTTTGCGAATTTGCGCTCGCCTTGCAGGACGTGAATCTCCACGCCCGGCTGGTTGTCCGACGCCGTCGAATACGTTTCCACCTTGCGCGTCGGAATCGTGGTATTGCGCGGAATTTGCGGAGTCATCACGCCGCCCAGCGTTTCCACGCCCAAGGAAAGCGGCGTAACGTCGAGCAACAGGATGTCCTTTACCTCTCCGCCCAGCACGGCGCCCTGCACTCCCGCACCGACTGCCACCACTTCGTCCGGGTTTACGCCCTTGTGCGGCTCTTTGCCCGCGAAGAAGTTGCGGACCAATTGCTGCACCTTGGGGATTCGCGTCGATCCCCCCACCAGCACCACTTCTTGAATGTCGCTCGGGGAAACCTTGGCATCTTCCAGAGCCAGCTGGACCGGCTTCATCGACCGGTCGAGCAAATCGCTCATCAATTGTTCCAACCGCGTGCGGGTCAGCTTGACCTGCATGTGGATCGGGCCAGATGCGCCCGCGGTGATGAACGGCAGGTTAATCTCCGTCTCCATCATCTGCGAAAGCTCGATTTTGGCCTTTTCCGCCGCTTCCTTGAGGCGTTGCAGCGCCATGCGGTCCTTGCCCAGGTCGATGTTGTGTTCGTTCTTGAACTCGCTGATGAGCCAATCGACGATGCGCTGGTCGATGTCGTCTCCGCCAAGGTGCGTGTCGCCGTTGGTCGACTTCACTTCGACCACCCCCGCGCCTACCTCCAGCACGGAAATATCAAATGTGCCTCCGCCGAAGTCGTAGACCGCGATCGTTTCGTCGCTCTTCTTGTCCAGCCCGTACGCCAAAGCCGCCGCCGTTGGTTCGTTGATGATGCGAACCACTTCCATCCCGGCGATTTCGCCGGCCTGCTTGGTCGCCTGGCGTTGCGCATCATTGAAGTAAGCGGGCACCGTGATGACGGCTTTCTGTACCTTCTCGCCCAGGAAATCCTCAGCAGCGGATTTAAGCTTTCCCAAAATCATCGCGGAGATTTCCGGCGCGCTGTACAGCTTCCCGAAAATCTCGATGCGCGCGTCGTCATGCGGGCCCTTCACAACCTTATAGGGCACGCGCTTCATTTCCTCTTGCACTTCATCGTAGCGGCGGCCCATGAACCGCTTGATCGAATAAATCGTGTTCTCCGGATTGGTCACCGCTTGCCGCTTGGCCACTTGTCCTACCAGGCGCTCGCCACCTTTGGTGATGGCGACGACCGACGGCGTCGTACGCGCCCCTTCTTGGTTGGGAATTACCACCGGCTCGCCGCCTTGCATCACGGCCACGACCGAGTTGGTCGTTCCCAAATCGATCCCAATGATTTTACTCATGACTCCTCTTCCTCCCTGGAACTAGACTGCTTCCTGATTTGCCATCCTCGGGTGGAGCGCCCGGGGGACGCCGCGCCTGGTTCTAGCTAACCGTAAGCTCGAGCGGCAGTATACA
>WNFR01001000.1_pt1 | contig 33288 bp, 30 predicted proteins | sample 5400221 | NCBI WGS metagenome assembly WNFR01 (sample SAMN13153357, study PRJNA577476) | soil metagenome | isolation source: 40 cm soil under Madrone tree | place: USA:California | collected 2016-06-14
TGGGCCGAGCGCGAATCAAAAGAACCGGTTCGCGCAGTGCCGTTCGGCCAGGCCCGAAAATTCCGTGACGGTTCCGACGTCACATTAGTCGCGTGGGGCAACACGGTTGAAAAATCGCTCGAAGCACTCGCCAAGATCGGCAATGACGTGAGCGTCGAGCTTTTCGATCTGCGTTCGATTGTGCCGTGGGACAAAGAGGCGATTGCCGCTTCCGTTCACAAAACCGGACGCCTCGTCATCGTTCAGGAGGACACCGAAAATTGCAGCGTCGGCCAAATGATCATTACGCATATCACCTCGCAGCCCGATCTTTTCAGCGAAATGGTCAGCGCGCCCATCCTCGTTAGCAAAACGAACGTAATGATCGGCTACAATCCGATTTACGAATACGCGGCGTTGCCGGATGTCGAACGAATCGTTGCCGCTCTGAAGCGTTCAGTTTCGACAGAAATCTCTCACATGGCGGCGCCAGTGTTGCGCGAAGATAAACCAGCGACGATAGAATCGGCGAAGCCGGAGCCACAGAAAGTCGAGATGCCGAACGGAAACGTGCAGCCGATTCTTGTCCCGATTATGGGAGAAGGAATTCGCAACGCCAAAATCGTTTCGCTCCTCAAGAATCCCGGCGATCCGATCGCGCTTGATGACGATCTTTGCGAAGTCGAAACCGACAAAGCGGTTTATCCGATTCAATCCTCGTTGGCTGGAACGATGGGTGAATGGAAAACGAAAGTCGGCGACATGGTCGATATTGGCCAGGAGCTCGGAACAATTTTGACCGATGGTGTTGCGACCGAGTCGAAACCTTCCAAACAAGAACCGCCGCGCGAGATTACGCCCGCAAGATCGACCTCCAGCGAGGCGCATCATCATCGCGGAGTTGAGCCTGCGCTTTCGCCGACCATCACGCGCAAACTTTCGCGCGTGATTCCCGCGAACCTGCAAATGGATGCGCGCTGGGACGCGATTCGGAAAGCGCGAGACGCGGCGAAAAAGAAAAATGGGAAGAACGCCCCCTCCCCTTCGGTCATGATCGCGTGGGCGGTTGTGCGGGCGATGGAAACACACGCGCCGTTCCGGCGTTTGATCCTCGAAGACGAAAGCATCGTCGAAAACGAAAACTTCGATCTCGGCATCGCGGTCGCGCTCGAAAACGACCGGCTTGCGACTGCAGTGATTGTCGATGCAAACAAGAAGAACTGGCCGGAGTTCGTGAAGATTTATGGCGAAACGGTAAAAGCAACGCGTGGCGGTCGCGTCGATGCGATGAACGCGCCGGTCGTCATCACGAGTCTCGGCGCATTCGGCGTGAAAGTAGGTGCGCCAATCGTGGTGCCGCCGTCAGTCGGCACGTTGTTCGTCGGCACGGCGCATCAGGAAATCATTCCAAACGGCAAGAAAAACGAAACCGCAGAAGTGATTACGCTCTCGCTTACGTTCGACCATCGGGTCGTGAATGGCGCCGGCGCAGCCAACTTTGTCCACGACATCAAAGAACGAATCGAAAATTTCAAAATCCCGGGAACCACGGGCGCCAAAGCGTCTGCTACGTGAAACGCGCGCTGATTGCGCTGCTGTCGTTGGCGACATTGTCAATCTTTGCCGCCGACCAAAATGATCCGCGTTTTGAGAAATGGATGGACGTTTCGCGGAAAATTTTCGCCGGCCATCATCTGATCGCCTACGTCAAGCTTGCGCACATCGACCGTGATGAGTCTCCCCTCGAAGCGCCGAGTCCGAACCGCCACTAGCTCTGCAACATTGACTTGCCGCCGTGCGAAAACATCTAATCGCGCAGCATGAAGACCTTCGCTTTTATTTCGCTCGTTAGTCTCGCGCTGCCGTGTGTGCTTCTATCGGCCGAGCAATCTGGCGCTTTACCGCCGCCAGTCAGCGATAAAACCTACACGTTCCAGGACATCGAGAAGAACAAGGCGCAGTTGAAAGACAAGGTCGTGAAGATTGAAATCCTCAAACTCCTCGGCGAGCCGAGCGATCTCATGGGCAACGGCACTCTGCGTTTCATTGCCAAAGACAGTTCCAACAGCCCTACGCCTTATGGGCAGGTGGCGTTTCCGCGGGAAGGTTTCGAAAAAGTCGGACGCGATGGCCCATTCACGATTTACGCCCGCGTCCATGTATTTCCGCACCAAAAGGACGCGGCCGCGATCAGCATCGCGGTTGGCACGCACGTTTCAGTTGAGACCGGAAAAGCGACTTACTCGTGGTGAGCGGCGAGTCTTGCGTAAAGGGCCTTCGTCTTCTCGGCAATCTTGGTCCAACTAAAAAATTCTTCGGCGCGTTTGCGACCTGCTTTGCCGAATTTTTCGCGCAGTTGTCGATCTTTCATTAGCTGATTGATCCGCGTCGCGAGATCGCGTGAAAACTTTTCCGGGTTCGTGAGCTTGAAAGTCCCTTCCGTAAAATCGATCGGAACCAAAAAACCAGTCTCACCATCGACTACGACTTCCTTGATTCCGCCGACCGCGCTCGCGACGACCGCGGTTTCGCACGCCATTGCTTCGAGATTAATGATCCCGAACGGCTCGTAGATCGACGGACAACAAAAGACCGCGGCGTGCGAGTAAAGCTCGATGACGGCTTTGCGGTCGAGCATCTCTTCGATCCAGAAAATGTTCTTCCGTTTCTTCTGCGCTGCCGCCACCGCTTCCTTCATTTCCTCGCCAATGTCTTTTGTGTCCGGTGCGCCGGCGCAAAGAACGATCTGGAAACTGTCGTCCATGAACTCGATCGCTCGGACGAGATGAATGATTCCTTTTTGGCGCGTGATCCGGCCGACGAAAAGCAGATACGGCTTTTTCGGATCGATTCCGTTCCGCGTGAGCGCTGCAAGCGCGTCGACGCGCCGATATTCCTGGAGATCGATCCCGTTATGAATCACGTGGACCCGTTTTGGATCGACATCGAAGAGCCGCTCGATGTCGCGTTTGGTTTCGGCCGAGACCGCAATGATGGCGTCGGCCATTTCGAGCGCCGTCTTCTCGACCCACAAAGAGAAATCGTAGCCGCCGGCGAGTTGCTCGCGCTTCCACGGCCGCAACGGCTCGAGCGAGTGGGTCGTGATGACTAGCGGAATCCCGTAGTTCTTTTTCGCCAGAATACCGCCGAAGTGCGAATACCAGGTGTGGCAATGGACGAGATCGGCGTCGATGTTCGTCGTATTGAAGTCGAGGCAGCGTTGGACCGCGCCGAAAACTGATTGCAACGGCTTCGGGCAACTAAAGTTGCTCGTATCGAGATCGTATCCTTTGACCTTCAGCCGGCCTTCCTGAAAATCCTGATCGCCGAAACAACGAACATCGACATCGATTGTTTTAGCTAGCTCGCGCGTGAGATAACCGACGTGAACGCCCGCGCCTCCATAAATGTGCGGCGGATACTCGTTGGTGAGGAAAAGAACTTTCACGAACTACTTCCCCGCGCGCACGAGCAACACCGGGACCTGCGCTTTGTGCCGGACTTCGTTGATCGTGCTGCCGAAAAGAAGATCGCCGAGCAAACGATGCCCGTGCGCCGTCATCGCGATCAAATCACATTGTCGATCTTGCGCAGCCTGCAAGATTCCGCCGGCTGGGTCGCCGAGCGCGAGATACGTGTCGACGGTCAATCCGGCGACGCGCAAATTCGCGGCCGCGTTTTCCAGGTAAGCGCGATCCTCCTTCATTTCGTCCGACTCGATCAGGTTGAGCTGGTTATAATTTCGCGCGACGAATCCGTCCGCGACGTGCACCAGCAACAATTCCGAGCGATGCAATTTCGCCAGTTCGCTAATGTGCGGTAGCAGCGCTTCATCAGCGCGACTGTTTTCAAGGGCGACTAGAATTCTCTTATACATGACCAAACGCGCGACTGACAAAAGCAGTGATGCCAAACCAGTCGGACAGATATTTCACATTCAACACGACGATGATGCTGGCCGTAACCCAAGCCAGCGTTTTCAGCCATCGCGGGGAAACGAACTCGCCCATTTTATTACGGTTGCTGGTGAACATGACCAGCGGAACAACCGCAAACGAAAGCTGTAAACTTAAGATTACCTGACTCAGCAAAAGTAATTTCGCGGTGCCGCTGCTGCCGAAAAAGGCCGCGGTCAAAACGGCCGGAACGATGGCGATGAGACGCGTGATCAAACGGCGCAGCCACGGACGCAATCGGATGTTGAGAAAGCCTTCCATCACGATCTGGCCCGCCGTGCTGGCCGTGTTTGTGAAACGTCGCCGCTGCAACGATCAGAATCGCGGCGTTGATGAATAGCGCGAACATGAGCGCGACGGTGGAATCGATCGTCGCGAACTTGATCGCTTCGGCTTTGCCGCTGTCGGTTTGTTCGTACTTGCGCGTCTGCACGACCGAGGAATGGAGATAGAGATTGTGGGGCATCACGGTGGCGCCGAGGATTCCAATCGCGATGTAAAGCATTTCGCGGTTGGTGATGATTTCCGACTTTGGCAGGAAGCCGGCGAAGACGCCACCGAGGTCCGGCTTGGAAAAAATAACCTCAAACAAAAAACAGCCACCGATGGTCAGAATGAGGACGACCACGAGCGCTTCGATGTAACGAAAGCCTTTGTTTTGCAGATAAAGCACCGCCAGCACGTCGAGCGCAGTGATGCAAACACCGACAACCAGCGGGATGTTGAAAAGCAAATTCAACGCGATCGCCGAGCCGATAACTTCCGCCAAGTCGCAGGCACAGATCGCTAGCTCACACAAAATCCACAACCCGAAAGAAACCGGCGCCGAGTAATGATCGTGGCACGCTTGGGCGAGGTCGCGTTGGGTGGCAATGCCGAGGCGCGCGCACAACGCCTGAAGCAGGATCGCCATCAAATTCGAAAGCAAAATGATGCTCAGTAGCGTGTAACCGAACGCGGAACCGCCGGCGAGATCGGTCGCCCAGTTGCCGGGATCCATGTAGCCGACTGCAACCAGGTAACCGGGACCGGAAAACGCGAGCATCTTTCGCCAGAAACCTGCTGTCGGCGAAACCAACACCGTGCGGTGTGATTCGGGCAAGCTCGGCGCGTTGCGCTCCAATCGCCAGCCGGGAGTGGTCGAAGCCTGTTCGTGCATTCAGATCAAATTACCTGCTCACGCGTCGCAAACAAGATCGACAACGGTGCCTGGCTGAGAACGCACCACTATATGAATCGGGCGACAGCAAACGGTGCAATCTTCAATCAATGATTGCTCGCGCTGCGAGGTGTCGATCTGGAGCGGAAAACATTCGCCGCAATGCGGACAGGTGATTTCTGCCTCGATGACGATTTCCACTACAATACGGCGTCAGGCTTTGTCGCAGCGTCGGCCAGTTTTGCATCGGCCGATTTCCGGAAATGCAGCTGCTTGACCCGCCGCGCGTCTGTTTGCGAAACGGTGACCAGGTAATTGTCGATCTTCACCTGCTCGCCCTCTTTTGGGAGATGGCCGAGCAAATGCGTCACGTAACCGCCGATCGTGCTCACGTCCGCGCTTTCGAGTTCGAGCTTCGCTAGATCGTTCAACTCATAAAGACCGAGCGTTCCGTCGACGGTGAATTCATTAGCGCTGATTTTTTGGAACTCCGCTTTCTCCATGTCGAACTCGTCCTGGATGTCGCCGACCAATTCCTCGAGCACGTCTTCGAGCGTCACCATGCCGACGCTACCGCCGAATTCGTCCACCACGATCGCGAGATGAGCATGTCTGCTCAGGAACAGGTTCAGGATTTTCTCGAGCGGCATCATTTCCGGCACGGGGACCAATTCGCGTTTAATCTTCATCAAGTCCGGATGCGGATCTTGCATCATCGGGACGAGGTCCTTGATGTGAATCAGCCCGACGGTGTTGTCCAAGTTTTCCCGACAAAGTGGAAGCCGGGTGTGCTTAGACGCTATCGCTTTCTTCGCGTTTGTCTCGAAGTCGTCTTCCAGATCGAGATAAACGACTTCGCCGCGCGGCGTCATGATGTCGCGCACGACGCGCTCGCGAAGATCGAGAACGTTCAACACGAGTTTGCGCCCGAGCGGCGAAACTTCTTTCGATTTTTCGCTTTGCTCGAGAATCAATCGCAATTCTTCTTCGCTGTGTGCCAGATCGGTTCCGGCAACTGGTTTCATCCGGAGCATTTTGTTGAGAAGAAAATTCGACGACTTGTGCAGGATCCAGATCGCCGGCTTAAACAAAAAATAAAAGACACCGAGCGGCCGGACCAAACGCAACGAAACCGTCAACGGGTTCGCGATCGCGGTGTATTTCGGCGCTAATTCGCCGAACACGATGTGCATGAACGTGATCCCGATGAACGCGAGCGTGATCGAGACCGAGAGCACCACCGCGTGTGAATGAATGTTCGCAAGCGCGAAGAACGGTTCGATCAGATGCGCCAGAAACTCTTCGCCCACCCAACCGAGCGCGAGACTTGCCAGCGTGACTCCAAGCTGCGTCGCCGAAAGATATGCGTCGAGATGCGAACGAATGTACTTCGCGAACCGCGCCCGCGGATTCCCCTCCTCCGCCAGTTCGTCAAGCTGACTGGCGCGCACTTTGATGATCGCGAATTCGCAGGCGACGAAAAATCCGTTGAGCCCGACCAGCGCGGCAATCGTCAAAAGTTTTGCAGCGATAACCCCAGGCGAGTCCCATTGCGTGACCGGCGCGTCAGCCAAAAAGCCAAAGATCGACATGTTCATTGCTGTATCGCTGCTTGTCTCGTCGCGGAGCGTTTTGCGTCCGCTAATTGCTCGGCGCGACAGGCAGCGAAACGGCTACCGATTCCTACCAGCTGGACTTCGTCACACCAGGAATCATTCCCTGCGAAGCAAGCTCGCGGAATGTGAGGCGCGACATCTTGAAGCGACGAATAAACGCTCGGCGGCGGCCCGTCACTTCGCAGCGGTTCACCACTCGCGTCGGGCTGGCGTCGCGTGGAAGCTGAGCCAAACCGGCGTAATCCTTTTTCGCTTTGAGCTCGGCGCGGAGCGCGGCGTATTTCTTCACCGTCTTGCGCTTGCGCTCATTACGATTAATCCAGGCCATCTTTGCCATAAGGAGCGCGCAATCTAATGGAGTCAGCCGCATTTTCAACCGCTTTTCCGCGGATTCTTGCCTTCTCGGGGCCAGGAGTTTACGAGGTGGCGGTTGACATCAAACCCCAACCATCAAACATCAAACCTCACGCATGATTCCACTGTTTCGAAAGCTTTTCCCCTCGCACAAAGCGGACCTCATCGAGGCCCTGGACGAAACTCTCCGTCGATTCGTTGAGAAACCGGGGCCAATTGTCGATCTTCGCTCGCGTGTTTTCCCCTACGTCGACTTAATCGCAATTAATCTCGATGGAGCGATCATCGATTTGTCGCCGCCACCGTTGGCAAAAGCCGAGGGCGAGACCGGCCGCGCCTTTGAGGCGCATGCGATCAATCTGAGCGGTCGAAGAGTTTCGGTCGGCGGCGTCCCGTTCGACGTCCGAATGGAAATGCGAGACGTGATTTTTGATTGGGGATACGACGCGAACAACCACGCCGTTCTCATTCCGCGGAGTGCGCGTGATGGCCAGCTCATGCTTTCAGTCGCGCAACTGCTACTCGAACAATCAATCGTCCGCATAGCCGGAGCCAAAGCGCGTTTGTACGGCATCGAACTCGAACAGCTGCGCCTGTTCATCCGCGCGCGCGGGCGCCGTTCGATTGCCGCCGACATTCAAGTTCAGGCAAAGAAATTTTTTGCGCGCGCGAAGATCGACATCTACGTCCAACTCGACATCACGAACGAATTCGTAATCAAAATCTCGCAGATCAAATGCAAGGGCGACGGCAAACTCGGCTCGTTCGCCTGCACCACCCTTCAGCCGTTGTTCCATCGCGTGATGGAGAAATCTTTTTCGCTCAAATCGATTCCACTCGGCGACATTCAACTGCGCGACGTCCACGTCGCCGTTGCCGATACTGTCGACATAGAGCTCGATTTCGGAAGCAGCCCAGCATGACGTCTGCTGCATCCAAATCGACGGCGGCGCGCGTAACATGATTTCGATGCTCGGCGACAAGCGGAAACGCATTTTACTGGTGGATGATCATGCGCTCCTCCGTCAGGGACTCGAACGCCTGCTCAATCTCGGGGATGAGTTCGTCGTCTGTGAAGAAGCTGGAACCGCTGCCGAAGGAATCGAGCTTGTCCGCGAGTTGCGGCCGGATGCGGTGATCGTTGACGTCGGTTCGCCGGGCGGCACGAATGGGATCGAATTAACGAAAAAGTTGCGAAACGAGTTTCCCAACACCGTCGTGCTCATTCTCTCCGCCCACGACGAACCGAAATATGTCCGCAGCGCGCAAAAAGCCGGAGCGATGGGTTACGTTTTGAAAAATGAAGCGATCGAAAACCTGCGGATTGCGCTGAGGCGAGCGTTTGCCGGGCGAAGAACGTTTAATCAAGATCTGCTCGGCGAAGAAGGCTAGGCGCTCGAAGTTCAGCCTATAAACATATCCACGTATCATGATGCGTAGATTTGTTCCTTGATCCCTGGCACAATCGCCGCTTAGTTCTCCTCCAACATGGCGGCTGATCTCCATCCTCTCGAAGCACTCTTGCGCGAGCGCATCGTCGTTCTGGACGGCGCGATGGGCACGATGATTCAGCGCCGGAAATTGTCGGAGCAGGATTATCGCGGGAAAAGATTTCGCGATTGGAAAGGCAAGGACCTCAAAGGGAGCCTTGAGCTGCTGAACTTAACGCAGCCCCAGGTGATCGAGGAAATCCATTCAGCTTATCTCGCAGCCGGCGCTGACATCATTGAAACCAACACGTTCAGCGCGACCACGATTGGCCTTCACGATTTTCTTTTCCAAGGCGAACCCAAGAGTGGACGGAAAGATCAGGAATTTTTTCAGCGCGTGGTGGACGATGTCGATCTTCGCGCGCTCGTTCGGGAGATGAATCTGGCCGCCGCAAGCATTGCGCGGCGTGCGGTGGATCAAGCGACCAAAGAATCGAGCCAACCCCGCTTCGTCGGCGGCGCGATTGGTCCCCTGCCCGTGGCTGCTTCAATGTCGCCGGATGTAAACGATCCCGGTTTTCGCGCGGTCACATTCGATCAACTGCGCCAGACCTATTTCGATCAGATCAGCGCAGTGGTTGAAGGAGGTGTCGATCTTCTATTCGTCGAAACGGTTTTCGACACGTTGAACGGCAAAGCGGCGCTGTTCGCGGCCGCAGATGTCTTCGAACAGACCGGCAAGAAACTTCCGCTGATCGTGTCGGGAACGGTCACGGACCGAGCGGGCCGAACATTAAGCGGCCAAACCGTGGAAGCGTTCTTGACCTCGGTCTCGCACGTGCGGCCGCTCATCGTCGGACTGAATTGTTCGCTCGGACCGGATGAGATGAATCCGTTCATCGAGGAGCTCGCGCGGGTCGCGCCGTTTTTTGTGAGCGCATATCCAAACGCTGGTTTGCCTGATCCGCTTTCGGAGACCGGATTTCCAGAAACACCGGAGAGTCTTGCGCCAAAACTGAAGCGATGGGCCGAAAATGGCTGGCTGAATTTGGTTGGTGGATGTTGCGGCACGACACCAGACCACATTCGCTTGATCGCGCAGGCGATAAAAAACTTGGCGCCGCGGCGAATCCCTGAACTCTCGCTCGCATGACGTTAAAACTTTCCGGACTCGAGCCGCTCAACATCACTCCAGAGTTTGGCTTTGTCGTGATCGGCGAGCGAACCAACATCACCGGCTCGCCGAAGTTTTCAAAGTTGATCCTGGCGGACGATTTTGAAGGCGCCCTCGCGATCGCACGCCAGCAGGTTCAAAACGGCGCCAACATTCTCGACGTCAACATGGACGAAGGAATGATCGATTCCGAAGCAACCATGACGCGCTTTTTGAATTTGATCGCGAGCGAACCGGAGATCGCGCGCATTCCGATCATGATCGACAGTTCGAAATGGAGCGTGATCGAAGCCGGCTTGAAGTGCGTGCAAGGCAAATCAGTCGTGAATTCGATCTCGCTGAAAAACGGCGAGGAAGAATTTCTGCGCCAGGCGCGACTGATTCGGCGATTTGGCGCAGCCGTCATCGTGATGGCTTTCGACGAGCAGGGCCAGGCCGACAATTTCCAGCGCAAGATCGACATTTGCGCGCGTGCTTACCGACTGCTGGCCAAACGCGCTGATTTCCCCGCGAGCGATATCATTTTCGATCCAAACGTCCTCACGGTCGCGACCGGTTTGGAGGAGCATCGCAATTACGCGGTCGATTTCATCAACGCCACGCGCTGGATCAAAGGAAATTTACCCGGCGTGCGAATCAGCGGCGGCGTCAGTAACATTTCGTTCTCGTTTCGCGGGAACAACGCCGTCCGCGAAGCGATGCACGCCGCGTTTTTGTTTCACGCGATCCGCGCCGGACTTGACATGGCAATCGTGAACGCCGGCCAACTCGCGGTCTACGAAGAGATCGAGCCAGAATTGCGAGAACGGGTCGAAGATGTGCTGCTCAACCGGCGCGAAGATGCGACCGAGCGGCTGATCGAATTCGCCGAGAATTTCAAAACCAAAGGCAAGGCCAAGGTCAAAGATCAGGCGTGGCGTGGGCAAGCTGTTGAAGAACGCCTGAAGCACGCGCTCGTGCACGGCGTTGTGGATTACATCGACGTCGATACCGAGGAAGCGCGAAAGAAATCAAAGCGCCCGCTAGACGTGATTGAAGGGCCGTTGATGGCGGGAATGAGCGTGGTCGGGGATTTGTTCGGCTCCGGCAAAATGTTTTTGCCGCAAGTCGTGAAGAGCGCGCGCGTGATGAAGAAGGCGGTCGCGTACTTGATGCCGTTCATGGAAGCGGAAAAGACGTCGGGCGCGAAACCCCAGGGCCGTATCGTCATGGCGACAGTCAAAGGCGACGTTCACGACATCGGCAAAAACATCGTCGGCGTCGTGTTGCAATGTAACAACTACGACATTGTCGATCTTGGCGTGATGGTGCCGGCGGCGAAAATTTTGGAGACCGCGCGCGAAAAGAAAGCGGATGCGATCGGACTGAGTGGCTTAATCACGCCCTCGCTGGATGAAATGGTGCACGTCGCGCAGGAGATGGAGCGCGAGAATTTCAAGCTGCCGCTATTGATCGGCGGAGCGACGACGAGCCGCGCCCACACCGCTGTCAAAATTGCGCCGCATTATCATGAGAGCACTGTGCATGTGCTCGACGCCTCGCGCGCGGTCGGCGTGGTCAATTCATTGCTGAACGAAAAGCAGAAGGCGGCGTTCGATTCCAAGACGCGCGCTGAATATGAAGCGTTGCGCAAGGCGCATAGCACGAAGACCCGCGAAAAGAAATTGCTGACACTCGAACAGGCGCGCGCGAATCGAACACCAATCGATTGGGCGGGTTACCTACCGCCGAAGCCGGAATTTACCGGCGCCCGCGAAATCGCACCGTCGATTGGCGATCTTCGCGAGTACATCGATTGGTCGCCGTTTTTTCACGTTTGGGAATTGCGGGGCCGCTATCCGGCGATCCTCGACGACGCAACGATCGGCAAACAGGCGCGTGAGCTTTTCGACGATGCGCAAAAAATCCTGGATGAAATCGCGGCGAAACAATTATTGAAGGCGCGCGGCGTGTTCGGGTTCTGGCAAGCGCACGGTCTCGGCGACGATGTCGATCTTCCGGGGGCTGGTGCGCGCTTTTATTTTCTGAGACAGCAAATGCAAAAGCCGACTGGCCAGTTCAATTATTGTCTCGCGGATTTTGTAGGGCCGCGCGGTGACGATTTCCTCGGCGGCTTCGCGGTTTCAATTCACGGCGCCGACGAAGTCGCGGAGAAATTCAAAGCCGCCCATGACGATTACAGCGCGATCATCGCCAAAGCGCTGGCCGATCGACTGGCCGAGGGTTTCGCCGAATACTTGCATCGGCAAGCCCGACTCGCGTGGGGTTTTGGACGCGATGAAAACTTGTCGAACGAGGATTTAATTCGAGAAAAGTATCGCGGCATCCGGCCGGCGCCGGGTTATCCCGCTTGTCCGGATCACATTCAGAAGCGCACGCTTTTCGATTTGCTGGAAGCCGAGCGCAAGATCGACATCAAGCTGACTGAATCGTTTGCCATGCATCCGGCGGCGAGCGTGTGCGGATTTTATTTCGCGCATCCTGAGGCAAAATATTTCGGCGTCGGGCAAATTGGACGCGATCAGGTCGAAGATTACGCGCAACGTCGCGGTGAAAACATTGCGACCGTGGAAAGGTGGCTCGGGCCCAACCTTGGCTACGAACCGGCGGGATGACCAGTGACGCGTGGTCGGGGCGAGAGGATTTGAACCTCCGACCTCCTGGTCCCAAACCAGGCGCTCTACCAAGCTAAGCTACGCCCCGTAAAACCGCGGCATCATTACCACGAACCGCTGCTTCTCGCATCCGAAAATCCGATTACATTGGAGAAGCCTTGATGAAAATTTGCGAGCGAATAATCGCCGGCATTTGGATGAGCATGGCTACGTTCTCGTACGGCCAGGTCGCGACGGACTCCGCTTTGCAATCGAACGCGGTCCCAGCTCCGGTCCCCTCGCCTTCACGCGAGCCGAGTATTCCGGAACGGTCGCAGATCGACGAGATTTTCAAGCAGACCTCATTGGGCAAAGAAGCTGACGAGCGGCGGCTGCACCTTGAATGGAGGCAATTGGCGAATCGCATTGCCAATGACGGCGACATCATCGCTGCAAAAAAATCCGTCGAGCGCGCGCACACCGATTTGGAGAAGCGACAACGATTGCGCGATTACTACGACCTTTACTACGGCCGGATGCACGAATTCGCTAAAAGCTCCGAAATGAGGACTGCGCTTGACCAGTTACGAGTTGCGCACATTAGCCAAACAGCCCAACCGCATGTGCGCTCGAGCGAGGACAGCGTATTGCCGACGCCTTCACCGACGCCGAAGAAGAAAGCTCAGAAGGGGCGCCTCAAAAAATTTCAGGGCAACGAATAAGTCTCTTCGCGTAGAGATACAAGCCGATGAGGAGCTAGTGGGACGCAGTATACGTGTAATCGTTGAACACGAACGCGCTATTAACGTTTGAATAAAGCCGGACATAAATTGTCCGGCCATCTGTCGGGATGTTGCTGACGGTGGCGGACTGTCCATTTGTGCTGGAGCTAGAGATGTCACCCGCGCCCTGAGAGTTTCCGACTCTCAGTACATAAGGAGGACTAGCGCCGCTCCACGTGAACGTAACTGTTGAAGAAGTAAACGTCGATCCCGGCGCCGGACTGACCATCACGGCTGGACCGGATCCAGGTGTCGGTGTTGGCGTTGCGGTCGGCGTAGGTGAAGGAATTACTGTGGGTGTCGGGGTTGGAGTTGGTGTAGGCGTCGGAGTTGGGCTAGGAGCTAGGGTTGCGGTCGGCGTCGGTGTCGCACTTGGAGCGACGGTGGCTGTGGGCGTAGGAGCGGGAGAAGCTGAACCGTTGAATGCCGTATATGTGTAAGCATTGTTGACCCACGTGTTGTTCACTCTGGAATAAAGCGTCGCATAGACTGTCCGGCCATCGGCAGGTAGGCCGGTTGCTGTCGCCGAAAGCGCGGTGATTTGGCCGGACGAGTAAAGATCGAGTCCTTTCGGCTGGCTGCCCAACGTTAGAGCATACTGATTCGCGCTGCCTGCAGTCCATTGGAACGTGACGGTTGAAGAAGTAAAGGTCGAGCCCGGCGCCGGACTTACCATCACCGCTGGACCGGACCCAGGTGTCGGGGTCGGTGTTGGCGTGGGAGTTGGACTGGGCGCAGCCGTCGGCGTTGGCGTTGGCGTTGGCGTGGGAGTCGGAGTTGATGTTGGCGTTGCGGTTGGAGTCGCAGTAGGTGTGGCCGTTGGTGTCGACGTGGGAGTAGGCGTGGGCGTAGATGTCGGTGTTGGTGTAAGCGTAGGTGTCGGTGTCGGTGTCGGTGTTGGCGAAGCCGTGCCATTGGCCGCGGTGTAAGTGTAGGCGTTGCTTACCCACGAATTGTTAACCCTGGAGTATAACGTCGCGTAAATGGTCCGACCGTCGGTTGGAAGATTGGTTGCCGTTGCAGAAAGCGTGGTGACTTGCCCACTTGAGTAAATGTCGATGCCCTTTTGGCTGTTGCCGAGGGTTAAGGCATAAGCGGTCGCACCGCCGGCGGTCCATTGGAAGGTGACGGTTGAAGAGGCGAACGTCGATCCTGGCGCCGGACTTACCATCACCGCAGCTCCCGATCCTGGCGTAGGAGTCGGAGTGGCGGTTGGTGTCGGCGACGGCGTGCCGGTTGGCGTAGCTGTTGGCGTCGGCGTAGGCGTAGGCGAACCCCCAGTCGCATCGTAACCGATTGCATCCATCACTCGCAGATCGACAGGACTTAAATCGTTTAGAACGCCTGAGCTGCTGAACGCGTTGAAGCAGTCGTTTGTCCCGCTTGCCCAATCCCCTGCGTCCCCGCCATTCGCGTTTTGATTGTTAAACGCTTTGAGAAGCGTGGTGCCATTATCGATTGAAAAAGATCGGCCCGGTCCGGTGTTCAAACCTCGCACGCCGGCGCCGGTGTAATGGAACAAATCAAACAGCATGTAATCCGGAGAGCCCGTAATGTTCTGGCCCATCAGGTCTATGCGACCCATGATCTCAGAGAGTTCATGCATCGCGACGCCGATAAAATCGAATTTGCCGGGAACCGCGCGATTGTTCGGATCATAGGCGTAACCAAATCCGCCGCCGAACGTAAACGTGCCGTCGTTTGCCAGATCGTTTTGTCTGAGGCCCAACGCCTTCGCTTCGGCAGTGCTAAGCACGTAAACGTGGTTGGTGGAAATTGGATCGCTCGTCGGCAACGAACCACCCGCGCCCAGAATCGTGGCGTCGTCAGCCGAATGCGCATCGCTCGACACGGCGGATCGCAGCGTTGAATAACTGGATACGGTGGAGAGGAAGGTGTTGCTCTGTCCGAGCGTGGAGGTTCCGGGCACGGCAGTGACTTTGATGTTCACATTGACGCCGTCGCTTAAATTGTTCGTAAACTGCGATGCAGCATACGACGCCGCCGCTTTCATGTTCGCTATGTCAGCCGAACTCAAGCCGGCATTGAGAAATGTCTGATCCGGATCGTAGGTGAGATTAATCGTCAAAGCGGCAGCAGGTCCGGCGCAAATGGCAGCTGACAAGACAAAAGCCGCCAGCGTCGCTCGCGGCTGTGTTTTGATCGCTCGAAATAACTTTGCCATCTGATGTCGTTTCACCTTTTCCAAATTCATTCAGCGTATGATCGAAAGTTTCGCGGCCGAGATGGATTTCACGTCAGGCCGCGACGCCAGCATTTCGAGTTGTGATAGCGGAACCAATGCGCGCAGCACACTTCCCGTAGTTGCGTTGTCCGGGAATGCCCCTCCTACCAGCGTGACTTGGTCCTGTAACGCTTTCGATATCGTCCCCTCGATATCAACCAGGACGCGATCGCCTTGGCTGATCGGAATGTCCGGTTGCAGCGAAGTCGGTTTGTCGAACGGAGGTTCGCCGCGAACTTTTCTCAACGCCAACAGCAACTGGCCGTCGAGCTTCGCCCTCGCGATTGGCGCGACGAGCTCGTCGCCGGTTGTCCACAACAGGACAAGGTCGTTGCCGGCGCCGCCGTAATAATTGGCAACGAAGTGATACGTAATTCCAGCGTAAGTCAGCGTGATTGTCTGCCCCTGCGCCAGATTGTTGAATCGTCCACGAATAATGTCGGGACCGGTGTTTCGCACTACCGTGAGCTGCCCGCCTGGCTGCGGCGCAAAATTCAGCTCGATCTTAATTGTTTTGCCTTCGGCCGTGAAATTGTCGGACGTCACCGGAATTTCGGCCCCATTGACAAACGTTGCCGTGATTTCCTGCGCCCACACGTGAGAAGCCGCCAGGACGAATACGCCAGCCGCGAGAATGATCGCCGAGTGCCAGCGCATGGGCAATTTAGAGTTTTGCTTCATAATTGTCTCAAATGGGGTTGTCGATCGTGCGGATGCAACGTCAGGTGAAATGCAGCAGATATCCTGCCGAAAAAGACGCGAATGAGATCAAATTCCGGGGAATTGTGAGCGCGGACTCAAACATATCAACGATCTCGTGTCAGATTGAGCCGCATGCTCACATTGTTTTTCCAAGTGTTCAAACGTCACGTGCCAGAAAATTTTTCGTTTGTTCGGATGATCGGACCGATTGGCAACTTGCCGATCGACATCGGCCGTTTATTCTAAACGCGTTTTCGCGATGGCGCGTTCGTCTAGTGGTTAGGACACGGCCCTCTCAAGGCCGGTGCACGGGTTCGACTCCCGTACGCGCTGCGAAATCGCGGGCACATAAGATGATGGTTCGAACTTTTCAACGCGTGGGATTGATTTTCGCGATTGCAGCAACGCCGTCTCTCCCATTGCACGCCGTGATCCTTTATGGAACCGGCGATCCTTCCGCCAACACCGCCGCGCCTACGGGCACGCTCGCGAACAGCGGGTGGCAATTCGAAGGACAGTTCGGGGGTTTCCTCGGCACCGTGATCGCCTCGAACTATTTTATCACCGCGAAACACATCGGTGGCAGCGTCGGCCAGAGTTTCGTGTTCGACAATGTGAGCTACGTCACAACTGCCGTGTTTCCGGATCCATCGAGCGATCTGCAAATCTGGCAAGTCGCGGGAACGTTTCCTACACACGCGCCGCTTTACTCCTCTGCTCCCGGAAGCGAAGTGAATTTGGGCCTTGTCGTTTTTGGTCGTGGAACTCAGCGCGGCAGTACCGTTTTCGTCGGCAACGATTTCCACCTCGGTGGCTGGCTCTGGGGAACGAGCGATGGAGTCCAGCGCTGGGGCACGAACGTGGTCGGATCGATTGTCGATGATCCGCCCTATGGTGAATTGTTGCGCGTTGCATTCAATAACAGTGCGGGACCGAACGAAGCACACTTGTCAGTCGGTGACTCCGGCGGTGCCGTGTTCCTCTTCAATTCGACTACGAATCGCTGGGAATTGGGCGGTATCAATCTCGCCGTGGACGGACCATTTAGCACGTCATTGAATGGCGCGAGCGCTTTCAACGCCGCGATGTTCGACGCTACTGGGCTTTTTGTTGAGGGTGCACCGGCACCCAATCCGAGTGCGTTTTACTCAACCGAGATCGTGGCCCATCGCCCCTTTATCGAATCGGTGGTGATGCAGTTGACTGGAGTGGTGTCGAGAAAAACTCACGGCGTCGCCGGAACGTTCGATGTCGATCTTCCCTCGACCGGATTGCCTGGAATTGAATGTCGTTCCGGCGGAGTAACGAACGCGCACACGTTCGTGTTCACATTCACCAATAACGTGTCGGTGCAAAATGCCACTGTCACCGATGGCGTTGGCAGCGTTATCAATTTCACCGTCGTCGGAAATGTTGTTACGGTGAATCTGACCGGCGTAACAAACGCGCAAACGATCACGGTCAAATTAGCCAGCGTCAGTGACGGCGTGAATACCAGCGATGTTGAGGCTGCGATGGGAATTTTACTTGCGGACACCGACGGCGACGGATTTGTCGATGCAATCGATACAAGCCAGACGAAATCGCAATCCGGTATCGCGGTGATCAACTCGAATTGCCGCGAAGACGTAAACGTCGACGGATTCATCGACAGCATCGACACGGCATTGGTGAAGTCGAAGTCTGGAACCTTCTTGCCTTCGTCGAACGGTGCACGGACAACGCAGCCGCCGACGAATATTAAGCCACTTGATGAGCAAGCCGGCGCCGGGAAAAAAACGAGTCGCGTCTTGCGACCAAGACCGCGTCGATCAGCGAAGCTTATCGACTGATAACCTGGCCGCCGCTGGTGATATTGATCTGGTCACCAATGACGCGGCCGTAGACTTTGCCGCCGCTGAGACTGATTTTGTCGTTGCGGGCAAGTAAAATTCCGCTCATCTCGGTGCCCTGATTAAGCGATATTTGTTGCCCGCTGCTGCGGATGTTGAAAAGCACATTTGATGCGGGGACACCGGAGAGCAAAATCTTCGCGTTGTTTAGCGAAAACTGTTTGGCGATGTTAATAATGAACGTTGTCGTGGTCGTACCTTGAAGGGTAAAGGTGCCGGCACTCATCACGAAATTCTGGAGGTTCAATACGATCTTTTGGTTCGGACCTCCCATGATCGACATGCTTTGGCTCACGTTTGTGATGTTAACACTCGTAATGCTCGCGTATTGCGGCGACGACGCCTCGCCGCACGCAGCGTCTGAAAGGTTCTGATAATCATTCAGCGCGGAATTAAGAAGAGAATCCTGATTGTTTATTACGCCGTGTCCTGCAGTGAAATGCGCCGGACCCGACATCTTGAACTTTCCAAAACTGTTCATGTAGACGTCGCCATCGATTTCGCCGTCCGACATCGAGAAATTGGCGCGGCCGCCGACTCCGATGTTCCCCTGGACGAACGAGGGACCAGTGAAGGTGTCGTCCAAGTAATTCACATCTCCGGCGGCGAGCACAGTGAATCGTTGTCCGAAACCTCCGACATTAATTCGCCCGCCCGGGAGAGTATCGTAACTGGTTGGGACCGATCCGCACGGACCGGCTTTCGCGTAGCCGGCAAGGATCAGAAGGGCAGGAAGAACGAACAGCTTGAGCCGATGATGCATGGGTGGAATTGCAGCGCAGTGTGAAGCAAGGCGCTCGCCAAGGTCAAGCTAAAACACGCGCCTCGATTTAATTCCGCGAGCGGAGTGCGAGTCCATTGCATGGGCCGAGGCTCTTGTGGCAGCCTGTTGGCATCGTGTCGCCTTCAACTGAAGAACGAAATTCGCGGACCAAGCAGTATTCGGCATACGCCGCCGTTGGCCTAACGATTCTCGCTCCGACTCTGGGCGGTTCGACTGAGCTTTGGGCTCAAGCCGTGTTGGCGTTCGCAACCGGCATATTACTAATGGTTTGCCCTCCGCGAACATCGCTGGGTCTAATACCGAATTGTCTTTTCATCTCGCTTTTCGCGCTTGCGATCACTGCGTTTTTGCCGGCGAGCTGGTTTTCAATCCCACAATGGAGGACCGAGCTGCTGCAACTTGGCGCCCGCATCCCTCCGACGCATTCACCTCAACCACTGCTCACCCTGCAGTGGACCGGTTTTCTGGCAGTAGGTCTCGTTTGGTCCTATTACATTCTGAGTTTCAAATGGCGACACGGTCTTCGCCGGCAAGCCTGCGTCATTTACGCGATTGCAATCGTCGGACTGAGCGCAGCGTTGATTGTCGCTTATATCGCGAAGCAACGCATTCCTTTTTGGCCCTCGACTGAGCGATTCGGTTTTTTCCCGAATCGCAATCAAACCAGCAACGTGCTCGGTCTCGGCGGCGTCATGATTTATGCGCTTGGATTGCAATCATTGCAGGAGAATCGGCGATCCTGGTGGTGGTGGCCGGTAAGTTTGTCGATCGTGTGTTGGGCGTTGATTGCTAACTACTCGCGCGCTGGCATCATTCTTTTCTTTTGCGGCGCGCTCGCGCTCCATCTTTACTGGTGGCTCAGCACCCAAGAACGACAACGCCCTCTTATTGCAGTCGGCGGTTTGATTTTGCTGGTCGCACTCTTTCTGATTAATGGTGGAGCCACCTTAGCTCGATTCGGAGGCGAAACGACCGGAGTTTTTTCGGAAACCGGAAACCTGCGCTGGTTGATCTACGGAGACGCCATCCGTTTGCTGTCACAATCCTCGATCTTCGGAATCGGACTTGGGAATTTCAAAACCATCTTCGCTTTCAATCGTCTTTATTCTGCTTCGAGCAGCGAGGCGCTGCACCCCGAAAGCGACTGGCTCTGGTTAACGAGCGAACTCGGGTGGCTGGCGCCGATAATTCTGATTCTTGTCGTATGCTGGTGGTTGAAGAAATCTGTCCCCTTCAATCCAGGCAGTCTGCGGTTACTTCGAATGGCTGCGCTCATCTACGGCTGCGGCTTTTTATTGCACAGCTTCGCAGATGTTTCCGGCCATCGCGCCGGCGCGTTGTGGCCGGCATTATTTTTCACGTCAATCGCAATCCATCCTGATGCTGACTTCAAAGCGTCAACATGGTTACCGCGCATTTTTCGGATATTCGGCCTGCTCCTTGTCACGATAGGTCTTTGGTGGATCGCCACAATTGCTGGAATCAAAGCTCCACCCACGAGTGCGACTCTCGAGCGTCTCAAAACTCAAATCACTAACTCGATCAATCGGGAAGATTACGCTGGTGTCCCGGATTTAGTTGATCGCGGCCTGAAGGTCGTGCCGCTGGATTGGTTGCTCTACTACAAACGCGGATTAGCGGAAGTCGCTCTGGGGAATCTTCATCAAATCGCAATCCGCGATTTCAGCGTGGCCAATTATCTCAATCCGCTCTGGCCCGATCTTTATCTGCATGAAGGCGAAGTCTGGCTCGGCATCGGTGAAGGCGACCTTGCTTTCGATGTTTGGAAGGAAGGATTGCAGCGCACTAGCCACGCCGCTGGCCTTTATTCTCATATGTTGGATGCAGCTGGGGCCAATTCACTCATGCGCGATCATCTGCGCGAACTCGCCGACGATAATCCTGAAAACATTTTGCTTTTTCTTCGCGCCGCAACGCCATTTGAGTTTCAACTCGAAATCGACCGGCTGCTTTCCGATCAGAAGTTTTTGCATTCGTTCTCGCCTGAAGAGCTGCAGACGATTTTTTCGCTCTGGTACGCAAAGGGAAACAAACTCGAACTCGCCGAGATCTTACGATTGAGACCTGAGTGGCAACAGATTGCCTGGAAAGAATTCGCGCGAGTATGTGCAGATTATCAGGATTATCGGCAAGCCTGCGAGATCGTGATGAAATTTGATCCGCCGCCAACCCTGACCGTACGTGATTCGGACGAACCGCTGGAAAAGCTCGCTGCACGCTTCCAAATCGATCCGGCGAATGTCGCCAACGGCTTGGCGCTTTATCGAGCGCAGATCAATCGAAACCAAAACGACGCAGCGCTCGTGACGCTCCAAAAGCTAAGGAGCGTCGAGGGCAGTCCGAAGTTCATTTCTTATTTGGAGGCACAGCTCTGGACCAAAACAGGCGAGTGGAGGAAAGCGTGGGAAGCGCTCGCCCGCTACGAATTTGGTGGAAAATAGCCGGTTCCGCGACCCCGCCCGGTGAAAGTCGTTGCCCGTCCGTTTCGTTTGTCCATACAATAGCTGCTTTCTTCGATGGCCGTGACTCTCCGCGCAACCGCCGGTTGCTTTGTCTTCGCTGGTCTGCTTCTCTGCGGACGATCCGCGTTTTGTCAGGCCGCGCCACCGCAAACGTTTTCAACTGCATCGAATCAGACGTCACCCGACTTATCCTCCGCACCTCCGATCACTCAGGGCGCGCCGGTCTCGCCTGAATATCGGCGTCTGCAGTATCAATTGAGACTCGATCTCCGCGGATCGTATGAGGACAACATCGCCCTCAGTTCGCAGAATGAGATCAGCGACTACACGGTCCGCATCGATCCCGCGCTTTCGTTAGGCTATGGCGATCTCGAACCAGGCGGAGCGAATTATCTTCGTTTCGAGTACGCGCCGGATTTCGTGTTCTTTCTCGATCACTCCGAGTTCAATGCTTACCAGCACAGCTTCGTTCTCGGCACTCAATCGAACCTCAGCCGTTTGACCCTTGGACTGAACGCAAACGTTCAAATTCTGAAAGGCTTCGATTTCAATCAGGTTCTGAGCACGGGCGCATTCGTAAACACCGTAAACCTTGATGTGCGCGGCCGGCCCGAAACAACCAACATCACCGCCGGAGCGACCGCGAGCTATGAACTAGGAGGAAAAACTTCGCTCAGCGCCGGCGTTCAGACGACAGCCACGGAATACGCGCAGTTTACGAGCTCGGAAGCCGTATCCGGCAGTCTGTTCTTCATCTACGCGTACGGCCCGAAGCTTACGTTCGGGATTGGCGGCACCGGTGGGCGACAGTTTGTTGATCAATCGAATGCGGACGAGACATTCGAACAAGTGAATTTTCGCGCGAACTATTCGCTAACCGGAAAATTGGCGGCTAGCGGGTCTGTGGGCGTGGAGTTTCGTGAATACGATTCGGGCCGTGACGTCTACGTATCTCCAATTTTTGAGCTCGACGTTTCGTACACACCATTTGACGGCTCCGCCTTGCTCATCTCGGGCTCGCGGCGAACCACGAATTCCGCGTCACTCGTCGGACAGGATTTCAGCTCGACTCAGTTTACGATCAGCGGAAGCCAGCGTTTCCTGCAACGCTTTTTTCTCCGGTTGACCGGTGGCTACGAAAATGTGACCTATCTCGCCGCTGCACCCGGAGTCAGTTCTCCCCGAGATGATAACTACTACTTCTTCGAACCGGCCATTGATGTTAAGATCACACGCTTTTGGTATGCGGGGGCATTTTACCTGCACCGGCAGGATGACAGTTCACTTAGTTCCTTTTCCTTTAATGAAAACCAGGCCGGGATTCGTCTCTCGTTTGTTTTTTGATCCAAAAATCAGCGCGTTCCGTATTGTCGCGCTGCTTGGGATCGCAATTGTCCTGTCGAGCCGTGCAGCGTCGGCTCAGTCAGCCGAGGCCAATCAATCCTCGCCAAGCGCAACTATCGCGCCGGTTTCTTCACTTTTGAATCTCGACACAGCGCGTCCCGCTGCGGTGAATCCGCAGAACTCTCCGGCAATCATTGCGGTGCCGCCGAGCATTACCGCCCCGAGTGGCTATCAACTGAGCGTCGACGATCAGATCGCAGTCGAAGTTTTCGGTGAAGACGACCTTCGCACAGCCGCGCGCGTAAATTCCGAAGGTGCAGTAAGTCTGCCGCTTTTGGGTTCAGTCAAACTTTCCGGTTTAACCCTCAACCAGGCGGCGGCGCGACTTACCGAACTCTACGGCCGCGATTATTTGGTGAATCCGAAGGTGAACGTGACGTTGATCAACTATGCCAAGCGTCGATTCACCGTTCTCGGCCAAGTAAACCGACCCGGCAGTTATGAAATGCCGGAGGGCAGTCCAAGCGGAATCGATTTGCTCGAGGCAATCGCCATCGCGGGCGGCTACACCCGCATCGCTGCGCCAGAACGGATCAGCGTTAAACGCCGTGATCAGGTCATGCGCGTCGATGCAAAAAAAATCGCGCGTCGCGGCGGCAGCGAAGGCGGATTCAGAATTGAACCGGGCGACACAATCACGGTCGCGGAAAGTATTTTTTGATCATGGACGAAGTAAGAACAGTTCCATCGTCCACACCGCTTAACCCTGTCGCGCCCCACGCGGCTCCTCCGGCGCTTCGCGGCTTTGGCAATCTCGGGATCGAATCAGAACCGAGTCGCGGCATCGATTTTCGCCATATCTGGCACGTCATGCAGGAGCGACTCTGGCTTGTTGTCGGCTGCACGTTGGCCGGACTTGTTTTGGCAGTCGGCTATCTGGCACGGACGCCTAAATTGTATCAGGGCCACGTCGTCCTGGAAGTGGAGATGGCAGAACCCACTCTTCTTGCCAATGACGATTCGGCGGCACGCATTCGTTCGATGTTTCTAGCCAGTCAGGAAGCTTTGCGAACAATCGAGCAAAATTTGACCAACCGCACGTTACTCGCGCGAGTTATTCGCGCCGAAGGTCTCGCCGAGGATGGTGGCCGCGCGTTGTTAGGCAGAGGCAATGCGAGTGCTTCAGGCGATACCCCCGCCAAGTCCAGCAATGCTGCAACCTCGCTCGCGACAGATCGCGAGCCGGCATTTACTCCAACCGAGGAGGCGCTCGCCGGAGCGCTTTCGGGAATGGTGAAGCCAATCATTCGACGCGGCACTCGATTAATTGACCTTTTTGTCATCAACCAGGACCCGATGATGGCCCATCGCCTGGTCGAAGCTGTCGGACGCGAATATATTCGCTCGTCGATCGAGCGCCGCGCCTCATTCAGTCAGGAGACATTGCGCTACCTCCTCGAAGAAGAAGAGCGTCTGAAGGAAAATCTGCAAAGGAGTGAAGCCGCCGTCGCAGAGTACAAGGCAAAAACTCCCGACGCGTTGCAACTTGGTGGCGGTGCTGCGTCCACCGGCAGTCAGGCCGGCAGCGGTTCGGCGGGAGGCCGTGGCGGTCTGGTCGAAGACAAATTGCAGGAGCTCAGCAGTAAATTGATCGCCGCAAAAACGGAGCGGCTGCGCCTCGAAGGTGAACTGAAGCAAATTGAAGATGCGGGCGACGACCTGGATTCACTCCTCGCCGTGCCAAGCATCGCCAGTGCACCAAGTGTTGCGGAACGACGCCGCGAGCTGGGGCAAGTTGAATCGGCGATGGCCACGTTGTCGCAACGCTACAAGACGAAACATCCACGGATGATTGCCGCGAACGCTGCTTACACCGAAATTAAAAACACGCTTCGTCGCGCTGCGCTTGAGCAGCCGGCGGTGTTGCGAAATACAGTCGAGCAAGCGCGAATCTCTGAAAGCAATCTTGAATCTGCCGTTCAGGACCAAGAGAAGGCCGCACTCGCCTTGAACAAAGCAGCAATCGGTTATCAGCAACTCGCGCGTCAGGCCGAAACGGATCGCGCTCTCTATGAGAGTGTCCTTCGCCAAATTAAGCAAACGGATCTAACCAAGGATGCAAAAGCGCACGCGGTCAGCGTAGTCGAGCATTCCCCCACTCCGCATTCACCGGTTAGTCCGAACAGCACCAAAGCGGTTGCACTCGGTTTACTCGGCGGACTAGCTGCCGGCCTTGCTCTCGCGTTTGGATTGAACGCGCTTGATCGCTCCATTCGCACTGTCGATCAAGCCGAAGCAACGCTCGCCCTTCCCGTTCTCTCCGCCGTGCCGGAAGTGCGGCCCGAAGAAAAGTCGAACAAAGAAAGGCCGGATACCGGACCCTCAGGCAGTGCGACTTATCGATTGATGGCGGAAGCGCCGGAAGGTCCGGCCGCGGAAGCGTTTCGCAATCTCCGTGCCGCCCTCTCACTTCTTGGGCCGGAAGCCGAACGCAAAGTTTTTCTCTTTACCAGCGCGCTGCCAAACGAGGGAAAAAGTTTTACCAGCGCGAACTACGCTCTCGCTCTCGCCCAGCAGGGTCATCGCGTTCTCCTCGTCGACGGCGATCTTCGACGTCCAAGTCTGCACAAGATCTTCCGAAAAATTCATCAAGCCGGAAACAACGATGTCGATCTTGAACCGCACGCGCCGGGCATCGTGGACTATTTGATCGGCGCAGTCGCTTTGAAAGATGCCGTCCGCGGTGTCGCAGCGAGCGAAGTGGATGTTCTCGGCGGCCGCCGTGGTCCGCGTCCGACCATTACGGCAACTGGTGGCGAACTTTATCTTCTCGCTGGAGGTCAACGCGCGCCCAATCCGGCCGAACTTTTAAGTGGGCCGCAATTTTCCCGATTGATCGGCGAAGCGTCAAAATATTTTGCGCGTGTCATTATCGATACCGCGCCAATTCTGGCCGTCAGCGACACGCTCTTAATGACGCCGCATGTGCAAAGTATTTGTATTGTCGTGCGAGCAGCCAAGACTGCGCGCAATGCGGTCCAGCGAGCATTGACTTTACTCGGCGCGGCTGGCGGTCGCCCGGCCGGGTTGGTGTTGAATCGTCTGCCGCGACGGCGTGGCGCAGGTTATTATTATTACTACGCGTCGCACGGATACGGGAAAGGCGAAGGCTCCTACACCGGCCGCGGCTATTCGGGTGGATACGGCTCGAATACTCGGAATTCCGATTAGCACTCGGAATTCACAATTGTTTGACGTCGCTACGGTAACAGAGCGATCGCGCGATCTCTGGCTTGGCGTGCCGCAGTAATCTGGCTTTTGAATTTCGCCTCAGCTTGCTCCACTTGGCTGGCGGATGGATTCCCGATAAACGCGTTATTCCAGTACGCGTTGAACAATTGTTGAACCAGGGCCTTATAGCATTCCTTGATGATGTCGGCGTCGTTCATAGGCCGGCTCGCGTCAAAGTTGTTTGAGCAAAATCTTCCAGCGAGCCCATGCTTCATCGCGCGCTTTCCCGTCGGCTTCGCGATAATTGGGGTTCGCTTTCTCGCCTGAGCGCATGAATCCATGGCCCGCGCCTTTGTAGATCACCGGCTCATATTTTTTGCCGGCTGCTTTCATCAGTTCCTCCGCTTTTGAAATCGTCGCGTTCACCCGGGCATCGTTCTCGCCGTAGAATCCGTAAACCGGACAGGGAATCTTCGCCATTTTTGCAGGATCATCGAGCGCGGTCCCGTAAAATGAATAGCCAGCTTTCAGTTTCGGATTTTCGCTCGCGTAGTTGAACGTCCAGCCTCCCCCGCGACAGAATCCGCAGACTGCGAGCGTCCCGTTGCAGGCCGGAATTTTGAGCGCGTAATCCGACGTTGCATCGAGAACGCTCTTCACCTGTTCTAGAGTCACAGCGGAGACGGCTTTGGCTGCGCTGTCACCGTCTTCGAATTTTTGCCCGTTGAGAAAATCGGGCGCGATCGCGATCACACCATTTTCGGCGAGCTCATCGCACAAACTGCGCAACCAATCCGTCACACCGAAGATTTCCTGAATTACGATCATCACCGGCGTCTTCTCTTTCCGCTCAGGATAAACGACGAAGGCCTTGATCGTTTTATCGCCAGATTTGATATCGACCCACTCGGCGTGCCGCGGCGAACTGTTCAACCGGTCCTTGCCGAAATCCTTGTACTCCTGCGCCAACAGTGACTGCGCGATGAAAACGAAACCGACCGCGATAAAAACGCGTTTCATAAATTGGACGATGTCGATCTTCGCTACGTCGCAGTTGCTGGCGCGGCCGAACCTTTCTTGAACAGCATCGCGTCGAGACTCCAGCGACCGGGTCCGTAAAAAACCATGAAGATAAATACAAAGCAGAAAAAAACCGCGAGTTCGCCGCGATTGGAAAATTCCTTTCCAGCGGTAGCGATCGGAAAAAATTTCGCCATCGCTGTCGCAGCGGGTATCACATGCATTTTGAAGTACGCTACCGCAAACATGCCGCTGCAAATGAATGCGGCGAGCCGGGTGAGTAGCCCAAACGCGATCATGAAACCGCCGACAAGTTGAATCCAACCTCCTACAAGCGTCCAAGCGTTCCCTTCGCCCATCCCGCCGAACATTCCGAGGACTAATTGCCCGCCGTGTTGGGCCAACAGGAGTCCAACGATCAGTCGCATGATGCAATAAACCGGATCCGTAAAACGATTGAGCGAATTCATGGTCGCTCAGGCTGCATGATGTCGATCTTCGGTGTCAAGATCGCAGCTGAAATCCACGAAACAAGGCTGACGGTTGCCTGATTAGGCTGCGAGCTCGAGCTGCTGGCGCGGGATTCCGCGAAGCTCAAACAAACGAATCAGCGTTTCTTCGATCAAATTGTTCGGGCACGAGGCGCCGGCAGTGATTCCAACAACCGCCGGCCCTGGCGGCAGCCAGAAATGTGAAACCACTTCGCGTTTCTCGTGCAGGTCGTAATGCTTGATTTCGTTGAGCGAAACGAGGCGCGAAGCATTGAGCACGAAGTAGGTCGGCAGTTTTTCTTCGCCCATTTCGGCCAGGTGCGAAGTGTTTGAACTGTTGTAGCCGCCGACGACCAGCAGCAAATCCATTTTCACGTCGAGCAATTCTCGCAACGCGTCCTGACGTTCTTGAGTCGCGCCGCAAATCGTGTCGAAGAACCGGAAATTTTTCGCCGCCTCGTCCGGTCCGTCACGATCGACAATCGCTTGGCGAACGCGGCGCTGCACTTCCTCGGTTTCGCCGCGCAACATCGTCGTCTGGTTCGCGACGCCGACGGTTTTCAAATGAACGTTGGGATCAAACCCGGGCGAGTACGCGCCTTTGAATTTTTCGAGAAACTCCTTCTTGTCGCCGCCGTTACGAATGTAATTACAGACGTAATCTGTGTCCGCGAGCGTGAGGACGACGAGATAATGTCCTTTCCCGTCGCCGAGCGCGCGCGAGCTCGTCGCTTTCGTTTCCTCATGCTCGGCTTTGCCATGGATGATGGAAGTCGCCGATTCGCTGGCGTATTTGCGGACGCGCTTCCAAACGCTCATCACGTCGCCACAAGTCGTGTCGACGATTTGGCAGCCGCGCTCTTTGATTTGTTGCAAGATCGACAACTCAGTTCCGAACGCGGGCACGATGACGATGTCGTCGGGTTGAAGATCGGAGATCTCGGCCTGTTTGTTCCGACCGGTGAGATTTTTGATTCCGAGCGAGGCGATCTGATGATTGACCTCTGGGTTGTGAATGATTTCGCCCACAATAAAGAGCCGGCGATCTTTGAAAACCTTGCGCGCGGCGTAAGCGAGATCGATCGCGCGCTCGACGCCGTAGCAAAATCCGAACTGCTTAGCCAGACGCACCGTCGTGTCACCGACTTTGATGATCCCGCCGGCGCGACGCACTTTCTCGACAATGTCGCTGCGGTAGTGTTGCTCGACCTGTTCCTGGACAGCGGCCATCACGTCCGGCGTACGCAAGTTGACTTTCTCGCGCGCCGTCGTTCCGCTGGAGATGAGGTTCGTGCTCACGTTCCAACAGTTTAGCACGTCACGGCTGGGTTTCAGCCGCCAATCCGACGACTTATTGATCCACCAGCAATGGACCTGGCGGATCCTTGAACCACTCCGAAGACATAAGCAGCGACCGCGGCGGGTCCGGATCGCGGCTTTGATCGATGCGCGTTACGTCTTTGGCGTACTTCGCATCTTCGGGAAAAGACTGCCCGACGTGGACCGGAGTTCCGATTCGCACAAGCGCGTACAGGCGGGCCGCCGCTTCGCGATGCATTCGCACACAGCCATGCGTCCGCGGCGTCGACCAGACAAAACCTTCGTGAAATCCGTAGGCTGGCGCGAACGCACACCAATAAGCCATCGGGTAACCGGCGTCCGGCTCGCTAACGCGGCGTTTAGTTTTGTTCTTTTCGATAATCGAGAAGTTGCCCGATGGTGTTTCAGCGCCGCCACGGCCAACATTCGCCTGTGCGGCCATCAGTAATCGATCGCCTTCCATTACGTAAACCGTTTGCGTGCTCTTCGAGAGCTTCACCTGCACCATTGATTGATCGTGCGGTTTATAGGCAACGACGTGATAAGCGCGCCCTCCTCGGTAAGCCGCTCCACCTGCTCCAGTCGTTTCGCACCCGGTCAGAAACGAAAGCGCAACGGGAACTGCGACGATACAAGCTAAGCGGGAAACGATTTTCATGACAATACTTGAAGAGGAGGGTGGACTTTTGTCAACGCTACATCTTCACCGACTTCGGCTTATTTTCCGGCAAACCGACGATCCGTTTGTCGAAGCGGCGATGCGGTCGCGCATAAAACGGATACGGCCGGTCGGCGGTCGCAGGTTTGTATCGCCAATGCTTGTACATCCAAAGCCACGGCGCGGGATTTTTCCGTACGTGCGGCTCGAATGAATTCCAACAGGCCTGCGCGATCTCTTGATAATTGCGCCCAGCCGTCTCGACTTTCGGATGAAACACGACCCGGTAACGCCCGTTGGGAAGCGGCTCGGTGTGCGCCGGAATAATCGGCGCGCCGGTTTGATCGCTCAGCCACGCGTGCGCGGAAGTAACGCTCGTTTTCAAACCGAAACAATCGATCGCCACCGAAGGCATCTTGGGATGCAGCGTAAGATCGACAAGCAACGCGGTCCGCCCTTTGCGTCGGAGAGCTTTGTAAAGCTTAACGATCCCGCCCTGCCGCGGAACCAATTCGTGTCCGGATTGCTCGCGCAATTTTTTGAAGATCGGATCGAGGAGCGAGTTCTTGAATTCCTGCGAAATGATCGTGCCCGCTAAGCCCGAATATCCACTTGCCAGACTGAACCACTCGAAGTTGCTGTAATGATAGCAGGCGACAATGATGCTGCGCTCGGGTCCGTAGCGCGCGGTCTCTTCCACATTTTCCAGCTCGATGTAGTTCGAAAAATTTTGCGCGGTCAGCCGCGGGCTCCACAACAGATCGAGCATGGTGCGCGCGAAATGTTGGAACGATTCGCGCGCGATGCGTTCGCGTTCGCGCGGCGTGAACCGCTCGCCAAATGCGACTTCAAGATTACTCACTGCTACCTTGCGGCCAGCCCGATCGAGGATCGACATCAACGCGCCGACAGCGAGCGCAAGGCGATAGCAACCGTTGCGAGAAAGCAGCGGGACAAGTTTTGTCGCAACTAAGAGACCCGCCCATTCCAGGCGATACCGGATTTTCTTCCAAATCGAGCGCACTCGGCGGAATTGTAGCGCGTCGTCCACCGCTCGCCACTGCGCGAGCTATGCGACCGGTCCCTCTTTGGCCTGCGCCTTTTCGCCTTCGGTTTTGCGCAAACGCGCTTCCAACTCGGCGATTCGAAATTCATAGCGTTCCAAAATCCGCGGCATAACTCCAGCGATCCGGCGCGCGCTGTAAAGACGGATAGCCAAATAGAGCACAAACATTCCAAAAATTCCGATCGCGTAGAGGGGCTCGTTACGCGCGAGGGCAAGGTAAAGAAAAAAACCGGCGATCACCGTGCAATAGATCGACGAGCGAAACAGCATCGCGACCGGACTCTTCTGCGGCTGGTTGAACCGCCGGACGACCGATTGCTCCTGCGGGTTTAAGTCCATCGCAAACAGTTATCTAAGAAGCGACGAAACGATCAAGCTCCAAACTCGCGACTCGCGCACGCCGATTGACCTCGCTCGCGTTCAAACTTACCTTCGCGTTGCGTTCGCGAGCGCGACGCCAATCGTGAAAAGCGTTCTCTTTGTTTGCACCGGCAATATTTGTCGTAGCCCGATTGCCGAAGGATTGTTTCGCAGGCTGGTTGGCAATCGTAAAGACATCGAGGTCGCGTCCGCCGGCGTTCACGCGGTTCGCGGTCAGCCGCCAAGTCTTTACGCGGTGCAGGTGTGCGAAGCGGACGGTGTAAACATCAGCGATCAGCGCAGCCAACCGTTGACGGCCGATTTGGTAGAGCGCGCCACTCACATTTTCGCGATGACCGGCACGCATTTGGAAACGATCCACATGCTCTTTCCGCACGGCGCCGAGAAAACTTTTTTGCTCCGTGAATTCGAGGAGCCGGGCGCAACCTGTTGGCGCGACGTACCGGACCCGATCGGAATGGGTCGCGAAGTTTACGAAGATTGCGCGCGCACGATCCAACACGCGCTCCCGAGCGTTCTCGCATTCGTCGAGCAAAGTGAATTGGTTCCTCCTGGTGCGGCGCGGAATCGCGGAATATCTTCGCACCCGATGAGCGACGTCTCCCGGCCCACTCAAACCAGCTCAGGATCTACATCCTACGGCGGCAGCGCGATGGAATCGCTCCGCAAAGTTGATCCCGAAATTTACGACGCGATTCGCGCCGAAGAAAAACGCCAGCGGGAAAATATCGAGCTGATCGCTTCGGAAAATTTCACCAGCCGCGCGGTGATGGAAGCGCAAGGCTCGTGTTTGACGAACAAATACGCCGAGGGTTATCCGAGGAAACGGTGGTACGGCGGTTGTGAGAACGTCGACACCGCCGAGCAGCTCGCGATCGACCGCGCTAAACGATTATTCGCCTCCGATCACGTCAACGTGCAACCGCACAGCGGCGCGCAGGCGAACATGGCGGTTTATTTTTCCGTGCTGAAACCGGGCGACAAAATTCTCGCGATGAATCTCGCCCACGGCGGTCATCTTACGCACGGGCACCCGGCGAATTTCTCCGGAAAATTTTACAACGTCTCGCAATACGGCGTTTCCGAAAAAACCGAGACGATCGATTACGACGCGCTCCAAAAGCAGGCGGAGGAAGTGCGGCCGGCGATGATCACTGCCGGCGCGTCCGCATATCCGCGCATCATCGATTTTCCGCAGCTGCGCAAGATCGCTGATTCTGTTGGCGCGCTTCTTTTCATCGACATGGCGCACATCGCCGGCTTAGTGGCAGGCGGCCAACATCCGACTCCAATTCCGCACGCGCATTTTGTGACAACGACGACGCACAAAAGTCTGCGCGGACCGCGCGGCGGCATTGTGCTGTGCGAGGAAAAGTTCGCGAAACAAATCGACGCCACGGTTTTTCCCGGAGTGCAAGGCGGCCCGCTGATGCACGTGATCGCGGCCAAAGCGGTTTGCTTTCATGAAGCGCTGCAACCGGCGTTCCGCGATTATCAACGGCAAGTGGTGATCAATGCCAAAGCGCTGGCGGCTGGTTTGGCCAAGCACGGTTATCGAATTACTTCCGGCGGAACCGACAATCACCTGATGCTTGTCGATCTTCGCCCGAAGGATTTGAACGGCAAAGCCGCACAGGAAACTCTCGACCGCGCCGGCATCACCGTGAACAAAAACGCGATTCCGTTCGACACGAGCTCGCCTTTTAAACCGGGTGGAATTCGCGTCGGCACTCCGGCCGTCACCACGCGCGGCATGAAAGAAGAAGAAATGCTCGAAATTTCCGACTTCGTCGCCGAAGCATTGCAAAACCGCGCTGACGAATCTGCCCTCAATCGCGTCCGCGAAAAAGTGCGCGACATGACGCGCCGTTTTCCGTTGCCCTGCTAGAAATTGTTTTCGCGACGCCGCAATCGCACGTAATTTGCGAAACGCATGAATCGAGCGACTGATCAATCGCAAACGAATCCACTGCGCGAGGGTTTGTCTACTCGCTCCGTGCCGCAGCCGTGCAGCATCGTGATTTTCGGCGCGACCGGCGATCTCACGCACCGAAAACTTCTTCCGGCGCTCTACAATCTCGCGGCTGACGGCGAATTGCCGCCCGCCGTCGCTGTGATCGGTTTCGCGCGGCGGCCAAAGTCTGATGACGATTTCCGAAAGGAAATGGAAGACGCGGTCAGAAAGTTTTCGCGTCAGACGGTGCGCGATGAGATCTGGAAAAACTTTGCCCAGTCGCTTTTTTATCATCAAAGCGATTTTGCGGACGAATCGGGATTCAAAACGCTCGCCGAACGCCTTCAGAAGATCGACAAGGAACGCGGCACGCGCGGCAATCGTCTTTTTTACTTCGCGGTCGGACCGGAGCAGTTCGAGCCGATCCTGAAACATCTCAAGGCCTCGGGTTTGAACAATGCGCCGGAGGGTAGCTGGGCGCGCGTAATCGTGGAAAAACCGTTCGGCAGGGACCTGGAATCTGCGCGCGAATTGAATCGCGTCATCAGCAATTCGTTCAGCGAAGATCAAACGTATCGAATCGATCACTTTCTCGGCAAGGAAACCGCCCAGAACATTTTAGTACTGCGTTTCGCGAACGCGATTTTCGAGCCGCTTTGGAACACGCGCTACA
>WNFR01002302.1_pt1 | contig 33285 bp, 29 predicted proteins | sample 5400221 | NCBI WGS metagenome assembly WNFR01 (sample SAMN13153357, study PRJNA577476) | soil metagenome | isolation source: 40 cm soil under Madrone tree | place: USA:California | collected 2016-06-14
GTTCAACCAACGCTTCGGTGAAATCCGGACCATGCAGATGGGGACGATCTCCCTGTTTCTGGGTCTTGCGCTGATGCCACTCCCCGCGGCCGTGCTGCCGCCTGGGGCCGCGATCGTGGTTTTCATTCTGTTTCTCACGCTCGTGCCGGTGGGGACCGCGCTGCTGTTTCCCGCGTCGACCTCGCTCGTGAGCCAGCGGGTGCCACGGCACGAGTTGGGGTTGGTCATGGGCGCGCAGCAGACGCTGCGCGGCATCGCGAGCATCGTGGGCCCCGTCGGGGCGACGTTGGCCTTCGATGCGCTGGGACATGGGGTCCCGTTCCTGATCGCCGCCGCCGTCGTGGCCGTGGCGGGCCGCTTGGCATTCCGTGAGCGCCCCGATGAGCCGGTGGCGGCAACGGCCTGACGACCGCTACTTTCTGGCCATGAACCTCGCCGTCTATCTCGCCTTCCTCGGCTGGCTGCTCAGCCCTGCGCCAGCCAGGCCGAAGCTCGTGGTCGTGATCACCGTGGACCAGCTGCGGCCCGATTACTTCACGCGCTGGAAAAGCCAGCTGACGGGAGGCCTGGGGCAGCTCGCGACTGAGGGTGCGTTCTTCACCGACGGCTATCAGGACCATGCCGTCACAGAAACGGCGCCCGGTCACGCGACCATTCTGTCCGGCATGTGGCCCGCGCACACCGGCATTATCCGCAATTCCGAGGGTGTGCTGGACTCGCTCGCGCCGCTGCTCGGCACCACGGGTCCCGGCGCGTCGCCGCGGCGTTTCCGCGGCACGACGCTGGTCGACTGGCTCAAAGCGGTCGATCCGACCACACGGACGCTGTCGGTGAGCCGGAAGGACCGCGGGGCGATTCTCCCCATCGGGCGCGGGAAAGAACAGGTCTACTGGTACCAGTCCGGGCCAGACGTTCAACGCGCGACGCCTGCCGTTCAAGGCGGCCAATATGGTCTGGACGCTGCTGTTGCCGGACAGCGCTTACAAGGAAGCCGACAATGAAGTGTGGGAGAACGGCGGCACCGGCGTCGTCTTTCCGCACACGCTTCCCGCCGATAGCATCCGCGCGGCCGCCGCGCTGGCGGGCGTGCCGGCGATGGACTCGCTGACGCTGCTGTTCGCGCTCGAGGGCTTCGAGGCGCTGCGATTGGGCCGCAAGGGCACCGACGTTCTCGCGGTGAGCTTGTCGACGACCGACGCCGTCGGACATGCGTTCGGCCCCGACTCCCGGGAGATTCACGATCAAGTGCTGCGTCTCGACCACTATCTCGCGTGGTTCTTGAAACGTCTCACCGATCGCGTCGGGCGCGACAACATCGTCGTCGTTCTCACTGCAGACCACGGCGTGACGTCGTTTCCGGAGCGGACCCGCGCGAAGGGTGGGACTGCCTATCGCGTCTCGCTCGACACGCTGGTCACCGCGGTCAACCGTGATCTCGATCGGCTCGCAGGCGCCGGCGGGGCGCCGCGCGACTGGCTCGAATTCGATACCGGCATGCTGTTTCTCCGCGACAACGGCCGTTTCGCCGCGATCGGTCTGAAGACCGACAGTGTCCTCGACGCGCTCGCCGCCCGCATCGTGCGGACTCAGGGCGTGGCGCGCGTGATCAGACCGGCGGACCTGGCGCGCGCCGACACGGCATCGGATCCGGTCGCGCGCCGCTGGCTGCATCACCTGGCGCCGGACGCAGGCGTCGTCCTGACGGTGACGCTGCAACCCGCGTCGGTCTGGGACATTCCCAACGCACCGATCGCGATGCACGGCCAGCCGTCGGAAGACGACGCGCGCGTGCCCATCATCTTCTGGGGCCGGGGTGTGCGCCGCGGGTCGTACTCGGGCCGGATGAACACGGTCGACATTGCCCCGACGCTCGCCGTGCTGCTCGGCGTGGCCCCGCTGTCGCTCGTGGATGGGCACGCCCGCACCGAGGCCCTGGGACCCCGGAACTAACCGTGGTGCAGAAGCAGTCGGCGAATCAGATCCGCCGCATCGAGGAGCTGCAGCACTACGTGCGGACCGTGGATCACGTGAAGAAGCTGGTCGCCGAGCTCGAATCCAACCGCGCCGCGAGGCCGAAAATCATCGACGGCATTTGCGGGAACATCGCCCGCGAGCTGTCCCACATGCGCCAGCGCGCGCTCACGGCGAATCTCGGCACCCTGCCCGACGTAGCCGGCCAGCTGGCGATCGTCGCCAACCGGGCCGGGACGGGGATCAACATGAAGGTGCGCGCGCTGGCCGATGGTGTGAACAGCATGACGATCCAGCTCGATCAAGCGCTCAAGATGGCCCACGAAATGCCGCCCGAAAAAGACAAAGAGAAGACACAATCGTAGCGATCAACTGTCGCGCCCTGACCAAACGCTTTGGCGACGTCGTGGCCGTCGCGGGGCTCGATCTCTCGGTCGGGGCCGGCGAATGCTTTGGGCTCCTCGGGCCGAACGGCGCCGGGAAGACGACCACCATCGAGATCCTCGAAGGTCTCACGCCGCCCGACTCGGGCGACGTCGAGATTCTGGGGACACCGTGGCGCGAGGGCGCCGCGGGGCGCGCGCTGCGCGAGCGGCTCGGCATTCAGCTGCAGGAAACACAGCTCGCCGACAAGCTGACCGTGAGCGAAGTGCTCGCGCTGTTCCGATCGTTCTATCGCCAGTCGCACACCGTCGAGGAGGTGCTCGCGCTCGTCGAGCTCGAGGAGAAACGGAAGGCGCGTGTGGTGACGCTCTCCGGCGGGCAAAAGCAGCGGCTCGCGGTAGCATGCGCGCTCGTGAGCAAGCCCGAGCTGTTGTTCCTCGACGAACCCACCACGGGTCTCGATCCGCAATCGCGCCGCCAGCTGTGGGAGATCATCCGGCGCTTCCGGGCGGCCGGCGGCACGGTGCTGCTCACGACGCACTACATGGAAGAAGCGGAGCGCCTGTGCGACCGGGTCGCGATCATGGATCACGGCAAGATCATCGCGCTCGGCACACCCAAGGAGCTGATCGCGTCGCTCGGGGCGGATCACGTCGTGGACTTCGCGCCGACGGAAGGCGGCATCCCCGCGGACCTCGTGGAAGTCCTTCGGCAAATGGGGGGCGTCTCCGCGGTGCGGACGGGCAGCGACGGCGTCTCCCTCACGGTTGTAGAGCTGCACCGTGCCCTCCCCGCGTTGCTCGCACTGCTCCAACAGCGCGGCGTGGAGCTGTCGCTGCTCACCACCCATCACGCCACACTCGAAGACGTCTTCGTCGCGCTCACCGGACGGCAGCTCCGTGATACGTGAGCATCCGATGTACCAGCTGGCGCTCTCGCGGATGCGCGAGTTCTATCGCGAGCCGGAAGCGGTGTTCTGGGTGTTCGGCTTTCCGATCGTGCTCGCGTTCGCGCTCGGGCTCGCCTTCCGCAACACGGGCCCCGGCCGGCTGCAGGTCGGCGTGCTCGCCGGTCCGGGGGACAGCGCGGTGGCGGTCGTGCTCGACTCGTCGCCCCGGCTGGTCGCCACCGTGCTCGATACCGCGACCGCGCGCCTCCGGCTGCGGACCGGTCGAGTCGCGTTGGTCGTGATTCCGGGTGATCCCGTGGTCTATCGGTACGACTCGACCCGTACCGAGAGCGGGCTCGCCCGCCTGGAAGTCGACGAGGTGCTGCAGCGCGCGCGCGGGCGGAAGGATCTCGTCGCGGTCCGGGACGACCGCGCGGTCGCACCGGGCTCACGCTACATCGACTTCCTGATCCCCGGCCTGCTCGGCATGAATCTGCTCGGCAGCGGCATCTGGGGCGTCGGATTCTCCGTCGTGCAGGCGCGTCAACGCAAGCTGCTCAAGCGCTACATGGCGACGCCGATGCGGCGCAGCCACTACCTGCTGAGCTTCATCCTCTCGCGGCTTGTATTCCTGATCGTCGAGGTCGTCGCGCTGGTAGGCTTCGGGTGGTTGCTGTTCGGTGTGGCGGTGCGCGGATCATTCGTGACGCTGGCTGGGATCACGATCCTCGGCTCGTTCTCCTTCGCCGGCCTGGGGCTCCTGGTGGCGAGTCGCGCCAAGACGATCGAAGGCGTCTCGGGACTGATGAATCTCGTGATGCTGCCGATGTGGATTCTGTCAGGGACGTTCTTCTCGTATGCGCGGTTCCCCGATGCGATGATCCCGTTCGTGAAGGCGCTGCCGCTGACCGCGCTCAATGACGCCTTGCGCGCGGTGATGATCGACGGCGCCGCGGTCACGAGCCTCGGCACGCCGCTGGCGATCGTGGGGGCCTGGGGTGCCGTGAGCTTCGTGGTTGCGCTGAAAATCTTTCGCTGGCGGTGAGGTCAACTTTCTGGTCGAAACAGCGCGGCCAGTCTTCGCAGGAACCCCCCGAACACTCCCTTCACCGCGGCCTGAAACGCGCCGGCGGAGTGAAACCGCTCGGCGGGGTCGCTGCGCAGTGCGCGCCGCAGCACGTCTTCGAGCTCCCGCGGCACGTCCCGCCGCTCAGCGGACAACGGGGGCAGGTCATCGGTGGTCTGTTTCGCGAGAATCTGCTCCGGCGTCTTCCCGCTGAAGGGCGGGCGTCCCAGCAATACGAAATAGGCGACCGCTCCCAGCGAATAGAGGTCGGCACGTTGGTCGACGCGCTCGCCCAGGAGCTGCTCCGGTGCCGCGAACTGCGGCGTGCCGCTGCGGGAGGTGGCACCACCGAAGCGGGCGCCGCCGCGCAGCGCGATCGCGAGTCCGAAGTCGGTGATCCGGAGCCGGCCGTCCGGCTCGATCAGCATGTTTTCCGGCTTCAGGTCGCGGTGAATCAAGCCTACGCCGTGGGCGTGCTCGAGCGCGGACAGCGTTTCGTTGAGCAATCGCTCGGTCTGCTCCAAGGAGAAGGTCCCGTGGCGCTGCACCACCTGCGCGAGGTTCGTTCCCGGGACGAATTCCATCGTGTACCAGGTCAGGCCGGCGCGGCCCATAATGTCGAGGACGCTGACGATGTTGGGATGCCGCAGCCGCGCCGCGAGCTGCGCCTCGCGGCGGAAGCGCTCTACCACGCCGGGATCCGCGGTAAGTGCCGGATGCAGGACCTTGATCGCCACGTCGCGCTCGAGCGCGAGATCGCGCGCGCGGTAGACGCGCCCAAAGCCGCCGGCACCGATCTCCTCGAGCAGCTCATAGTCGTCGCCTAGCGCGCGCCGCAGACGTCGTTCGAAGCCCGACTCCGTCACGGTCGGTGCGGCGGCGAGCACCTGGAACGTGCCGGCGTCACTCACGAAGTCCTCGAGCATCTCCGTGGCCGTGTAGTAACGGCCCTTGGGCACCTGCGACAGCGCGCGGATGATCACGCGCTCGACGGCGGCGGGAATCGCCGGGCGCAGCTGGCGCGGGGGAACGATGCGGGCGGGATCCGGGTCCGGCGGGTTGCCGGTAAGGGCGGCGTAAATGTTCGCGGTGACGCTGTAGACGTCGCTGGCCGGCTCGCCGGGCTCTCCGGCGCGGACTTCCGGCGCCATGTACGCCGCGCTGGCGGCGTCTTCGGTCTCCATCGGCGGAAGGTACGGCAGGCACCAGTTCGAGTACCGCAGATCGGTAATGACGCCCTGCCCGCCGGTGTTGATCATCAGCGTCGAGGGGACAATGCGGCGCATGATGATGCCGCGCGCATGCGCGTGCTCGAGCGCAGCCAGGAGATCACGGATGAGCGACATGCACTGCGGAATCGGGCGCGGCCCGCGCCGGAGTGCATCCGCGAGGCTCTCACCTTCGATCCAGTTGGCGGTGCGGTAGGCGAACGTCGCGATTTCGCCGGCCGCGTAGACATGGCGGATCGCCGGATGGTCGAGCTGTGCCAGCGTTTCGGTCTCACGCATGAACCAGGCACGACCCGGCGCCTCGGCCGCGAGATGCACGCGGATCGACACGTGCCGCTTCAGCACGCGATCCCACCCGTGATACAGCGCGCGATCCGCTGACAGCGCCACAAGGTTGTCGAGCCGGAAGGTCGGCTCGAGCGCGCGGAGGGCATCGTCGAGCAGACCTGCCGGCGGCGTCTGCGCGACGCTGGTGACGGTCGTCACATTGGGTGTCGGCGAACGTCGGTCTGGCGTGGTCACGAGCGAGTAATGTAGCCGGTCGCTTCGGCTGGCACGAACCACGGGGAGTGCGCAGATTCATCGGGATGGACAACGAGCACCGCCCGATCCGGCATCACGTCGAACGTCGCGTGCGGCCGGAGCGACGCACGGGACTCGATCGCCGCATCACCGAGCGCCGGCAAAAGAAGACCGCGGTCCTGGTGGAGCGGCGCGGCCTGAGCGACCGCCGCAGTCGCGTGGAGCGCCGCAGGTTGGGGCCGCGGCGCCACCTGAAGGACCGGCGCGGCTCGGGTCTCACGTTCAGCGACCTCAATCCATCCTGACCTTCACGACCGCCCAGCCGTCGCGGCTCCCGCGCGCGTAGCGCGCATCCCACAGATAGACCGTCGCCCTGCTCGTATCCACCTCGGCCGCCAGAAACCGAGCGAACTGCGCCATGGCCTGCCCTTCGCGGGTCTGCGTGATGACGCGCTGGACCTCCCGCGCGCGCAGGTGTCGCGGTAGCTGCCAGTCGTCGCCCGCCACCGTATCCACGCTCGCGTAGATCGCCTCCCACGTGAACGGCCGGCCGACATTGGTGAGCGCAGCCCACGAGGCGCCGGGACCGAAACGGCGTTGGGCCACCTGACGGATCTCGCGCTTCCGGCCGGTCGCGACGACCGCCTGAGCACCGGCGTACGCAACGAGTAGCAACAGGGAGAGTACCGCGGCGCGTTGCCGGCCCACGGGGCCGAACCAGTAGCCGATCCAGCCGATCACTGCGACGACGCACACCATCCCATACACAGCGAGGACCCACGCGGCCACGAGATCGTGGGCGCGGACCAGGAAGAATGTGATTGTGCTGCCGACCACGAAGACCGCGGCGAGTGGAGTCCAGTGGCGCTCGGCGCCCCACGCGAGCGCGACGAGCGGCACGAGCCAGAAGAACGGGTCCACGATACCGACCCAGTCCAGGTAGTACCACGTCCCACTCCAAGGAAGAAGGGGGCGCCAACCGTAGGAGCCTTGCCAGTCCATGTACAGGTGGCTGAGTATCGCCGCGCTGATGCCCGCGGCGAGCCATCCCCACGAGGGAACGGCGACCGCGCGACCGTGCCGGCCGAGGATCCAGCGCGCCAGGCGCCACCCGGCACCGATGAGCAGCGTGAGACCGACGATCTCCCCGGCGGCACCGATGAGCGAGTGCGTGATACCACGATGGAGCACGAGGTAGTCCGCGCGGGTTCCGGGAAGTCCAATCAGGAGCTCGCTCAAGTCGGGCGCGTTCGCCGCGAGGATCCCGATCGAGGCGGCGCGCGGCACGTGACGATCCGCGACGGCGCGCATGAGTGCCGCGCCGACGAGCGCGTGTGCGAGGTTGTCCATGCTACACGATGCCGTTGTTCGATGCGGGTGGGGAAGTGATTTCCGTACATCGGGCGGGGCTGCGGCAGGGACCGGGTTCGCGCGGTCCGTGCCGGTCGGTCTCTAGCTAGTTCCTCGAGAAATCGACCGTCACCACGACGGTGCTCGGCTTCGACGCGGGGCGCTCGGTGGAAATCAGCGCCACCGTCGCGACAGCAGGCTCGCTCTGGGTTCTGGAATTCGTAACCGCCTGGCGGACCGCGCTTAGCGCCTCAAAGCCTTGGCGGGTATCCACGACCGTCGCGGTGGCTTGCAGGGTGCCACGAGCTTGGGCTTCTGCATCCCGCCCCATCAGCGTCAGCGCGCTAACCACCAGAACCGCTGCGATCCCGAACCGCATTGCCTGCTCCCCTGAGTGAGTACCGTTGGATTTCGGCTTCTCACTAAGGCAGGCGGCGTGCCGGGCAATTGTAACGACGTAATGCTTTATTCTGCACTAACTTGAATCATTCTTGCCGGCTGAGTCCCGCCCCCAAAACCGTCAATAATTCTGACACTCGTTCTCGCTTCCGTTCGCTAACTCCAAGTCCTATTTTGGCTTGCGCTATTCCACCCGCATTCGTCAATAATCTTGACAGCGAACAGAAAATTGTCGGTTGGCATAAGCCTTGCTATGACATGGCTTCCGAAGCGTTGAGGCGCCGAATGGCGCCACAACTGATTAAAAGCTCGACACAAAACCTAGGAGTCAGAATGCGCAGCATCACGAAGCTGTCCCTGGCGGTTGCCGCCCTGGTTCTTACGGGCACGACACTCCAGGCCCAGACGAACAACGCCAGCATCACGGCGACGGCAAGCGTGCAGACGCCGATCAACGTGGTTGGCGCCCAGCAGTTGAGCTTCGGGAACGTGTTCCCGGGCGTGAACAAGACGGTCGTAGCTATGGACCTCGCGAACGCCGGCCGCTTTGACATCAGCGGCCAGGCAAGCACTCCGGTAACCCTGTCGTTCACGCTCCCCGCCACGCTCGGTTCTAGTGGTAACACCATGCCGATCGTGAGCTACGCTGCTGTGCATGCTCAGAACAGCACGCAGACCGGTGGGATTGGCTTTGCTCCGGCGGCGGGCGCGAGCCCGAGCCTAAACGCATCCGGCCAGCTGTGGGTTTGGATCGGCGCGCAGGTGCAGCCGGCGACGAACCAGGCGGCGGGTGTCTACACGGGTTCGATCGTCATGACGGTGGTTTACTAAGCGACTGGAGTTTGGCGTCGAGCTGATGGCGCGCCGGCAGGGGACTCATATTCCTCTGCCGGCGCTGTCGCAAGGAGACGCACTCAGCCTATGAAACGCACATGGTGGATCGTGATCGGAGCGATGCTCCTCGGCGTGCCGCTACTGGCACAGGGCAAGCCGCTCACCGTCACCGGAATACGTGGCGTGACGTTCGGCGCCGTGTTGCCCGGTGTGCCGCGCGTGGTGTTGCGCACCGATCCGGCCAACAGCGGCCAGTTCGATCTCAAGGGCCCGAAGAGCAATGTACTGTTGTCGTTTGTGTTGCCGCTCACGATGACCGGACCAGCCGGAGCACAGATGCCGCTCATCTTTGGAGCCAGTGACGCAGGTTACTCGCTGACTCAGGCGATCGGGAGCCAGGTGGGATTCGATCCGAAGCAGCCGTTCACGGCGGTACTGCCGAACAACGGCCGAGCCTCGGTCTTCGTCGGCGCCACGGCCAATCCGGCCACGAATCAGCGTGCCGGTGCCTACACCGCGACGATCATCCTCAACGTGACGGTGCTGCCATGATGCGCCCCATCGTCCTCGCCGGCCTGCTCGTGCTTACCGGCGCGCCCCTCACCGCGCAGGGCGTCATGATCGCGCCGCACGCGGTGTTCATCGATCACAACCAGCGCAGCGGATCGGTGCTGCTCTACAATCCGGGCACCGAGCCGGTCGAAGTCAGCATCTCGACGATCTTTGGCTATCCGACGACCGACTCGATCGGTCGGATCCAGCTCGACACGTTGATGGCCGATTCGACGAATTCGGCGCTCGGCTGGATCCAGGCGTTCCCGCGGCGTTTGACCGTCGGGCCGCGCGAGCGCCAGACGGTGCGCCTGCTCGCGCGTCCACCGGTTGGCCTCGCCGACGGCGAGTACTGGCTGCGGCTCAGGATCGCGGCCCAGGCCGGGACCGTGCCGATCACCGGCGTTTCGGATACGACCGCCATCCAGGTGGGTCTCAAGCTCGAGGTCCGCACGATCATCGGCGTGAACTACCGCAAAGGTGCGGTGATGACGGGTGTCGCGCTGTCGAATTTGCGCGCCCAGGTCGTCGGCGACTCGGTGATCACCCGCGCCCGGATCGAACGGCGCGGCAACGCAGCGTTCATCGGCATGATTCGCGAGACCCTCGTGGATTCGACCGGCGCGGTGCGGGCGCAACGCGTTGGGGATTCGCTCGTCACGTCGTACCAGTCTCCGATCGGCGTCTATTTCACGATGGAGCCACGCCTCGCCAGCGCGATCCCGGCCCCGGGACTGCCGCGGGGCCGCTATTGGTTGCGCTATGAAGCGGTCGCCGAGCGCGAAGATCTCGATCCCAAGGTCGTGCTCAAGGCTCCCACGGTCCGTGATTCTGTCCAGCTGATCGTGCCGTGAAACGGGCTCTGCTGTTGGCAGTGTCCGTGACGTTATGTGCGCGTGCTGAGGCGCAGTCCGGAGCGACCATCTCGGCGGACGCTGTAGTCGTGACGGTCGGTATGACGATCGCGACCCTACGTGACCTGAACTTCGGCACGGTCATCAAAGGGGTCGCGACGACAGTGCTGCCGACCGCCGCTACCGCGGGCGCATGGCAAGTCACCGGCAGCTCGAACGCGTTCGTGATCATCAGCTTCACGCTGCCGGCGCAGCTGACCAACATCCAGGCGCTGCCGGGCTCGACGATGCCGATCATCTTCAGCGGCGTATCGGCGATCTGGCGGCGCGCGACGAACAATCCGGTCGGCGGCACGATCTTCAATCCGGCGGCGGGGGTGGTCGGCCGGTTCGGTCCCAGTGCGAATCCGACCATGTACGTGTGGTTGGGCGGGACCGTGAACCCCGCCATCACGGCGAAGCCGGGGATCTACCAGGGGACGGTGATCGTCTCCCTCCTGTACCAGTAGACCATGTTCGCTCTCTTGGCGGCCCTGAGCCTCGGTGCCGTCGTGCCCCAGGACACCGTACCTGAGCTGGTCGTGATCGACCTGCGCATCGGCCGCATCACCGGCACGACGGTGCAGGCCTATCGCGTGCGCTCCGAGGTGCTGCTGCCGCTGTCACAGTTTTTTCAGCTCGTCGAGATCCGTCATCGCCTCACCCCGGATGGACGGCTGGAAGCGACGGTCGATCCAGGCAACCTCCGCATCGTGATCGATCCGCACAGCGATTCGATGCAGTATGGCGATCGCCGCGTGCGCATCGAGCGAGAATTCATTCGCTTCGAGTCGCCGGAGCTGTACGTCGGCAGCGAGCGTTTGGGCGACTTGCTCGGCGTGATGTTCGCCGTCGATTGGTCCGATCTCAGCGCAACGGTCATTGATCCGAGCCCCCTGCCGATCGCGCGGCGGTTGCGGCGGGAAGCGGCGCGCGAGGCCTACCTGCGGCGTCCCGATGGCATGCGCGCCGACGTCACGTTGGGTCTGCAACGCCCGTCCTGGGATGGCGTCGTCCTCGATTACTCGCTCTTTTCGCCGTCGAGCGATCCGCTTGCCGGTTCGACGTATGGATTCGGACTGGGCGCGGACGTCGGCGGCGGATCGCTCGAGATGCTGGCGCAGAGTGTCGGTCCGGCGGAGCGGGGCCAGCTGCACGTCGATGCCTCGTGGACCGGCGTCTGGCGGGAGAACCGCTGGGTCAAGCAGCTGCGGTTCGGCGATGTCGCGTCCACGGGCCCGCGCTCGCGTGCGCTCGAGGGCGTCTCCATTACCAACGCCCCGTTCGTCCGGCCATCGCTCATCGGATCGCTGCGCTACGGCGGCGCGCTCGAACCGGGGTGGTCGGTCGAAGCGTATCGCGGCGGCGACCTCGTCGCCTACGATTCGGCCGACGCGTCGGGCGCGTTCCGCATCGACCTCCCGGTGCGCTACGGCGAAAACCCCGTCGACTTCGTCGCCTATGGTCCGTTCGGCGAGATCCGCGAATTCAACCGCACCTATCGGGTGCTGACCGAGCTGCTGCCCGCCCGTCGGTTCGAGTACGGGCTGTCGGCAGGCCGCTGTCCGCAGCCGTCCTTCACCTGCAACGCGACGACGAATATCGACCTGCGCTACGGCGCCACGGCGCGCTGGACTGTGCAGGGTGGACTGGATCAGTACTGGCGGGACTCGCTTCCCGATCGGACGCACCCCTACGCGGCGCTGGTCGGCAATCCGAGCAACGACTGGGCGATCCAGAGCGAGGTGGTCGGTGGGGGACTCGTGCGCGGCGCCCTGCGGTACGAGCCGTCGGTCGATCTCCGGCTGGAAGGCGAGTACGTGCATTTCGCGCCTGATTCGGCATCGGTGTTGGCGGTGCCCGGCCGCCGCGCGCAATGGACTGTCACGGGATTCTTCCGTCCCAAGACGAGCCACGGGTTCTTCTTCTTCGACGGACGGTTCGAGCGCATTAGTACCGATGCTGGCGCCCTCACGCGCACACGCCTGGACGCATCAATCCAGACTGATGAGATGCGCTTCCTGCCGTACGTCCGTACCGAACATGGGCAAACCACGGCCGGAGTGAGCGGTGTGACCAACCGTGAGTACGTCGGCGTCGCGACGTTCGTGATGCCACAGGCGCGTTGGGGCAGGTTCCTGAGCCAGACCCTGCTGCGGACCAACACGGAGATCGAACGACAGGCCGGCCTGGTCTCCTGGTCGGCGTTCGCCGCGCACCCACTCGCGCGCGGCGTGCGTATCGAGGTGGGCGCCAATTGGCTGCGCGGCGATGCCGGACTCACCTACACCGTGACCGTGACGTCGTACTTCTCGGCGATGCGCGCCGTGACATCGATGCTCGCGCCTCCGGGTCAGCCGGTCAGCGCCACGCAATTCCTTCAGGGGTCGGTACTCTGGGATCGCCGAACCGATCGGCTCGGCGTCGCCCCGGGTCCGTCACTCGAACGTTCCGGCCTGTCCGGGCGCGTCTTCATGGATGTGAATGCCAACGGCATTCGCGACGCCGGCGAACCGGCTATCGCGAACGCCCGCGTGCTCGTTGGCTCGATGTCGGCACGCACCGACTCGAGCGGCGCGTATCGCGTCTGGGATCTCGTGCCGTTTGAGCCGGTCATCGTGAGTCTCGATTCGGTGTCGCTCGACTCGCCGTTGCTCGTGCCGCTGTTCGCGCGGACGAGCATCGTCCCGGGACCCAATCGCTTTCGGAGTCTCGATATTCCGGTGGTGGAAGCGGGCATCATCGAGGGCCATGTGGTCCGCAACGGTGCTGGCGTAGGGGGCGTGACGCTCATGCTGACCGATCGGCGCAGCGGCACGCGGCGCCCGCTCGTGACCTTCAACGACGGGGCCTTCTATCTCATGGGTGTGAAGCCGGGGGATTACGAGCTGACGGTGGAGGAGCAGGTGCTCGACGCGCTCGCCGTGGATGCCGAGCCGGTCCGGTTCACCCTGACACCGACGGCGAACGGCATCGGCCGGTCGGACCTCGAGGTGCGGCTCAAGTCGAGGTTTTAGCCGCTTCTGCTACCTTCCGTACCACGCCCTCGAGTTTCGCGAAGTCGTACGGTTTCACGAGCGAGGGCACGCCAGCGTCCCGCAACAACGACGACGTGTCGCTCGCGAACGTATCGCCGGTCGTGAAGATCAGGCGGTTCACCATCGCCGGATGCTCGCGGCGCAGGCGCTCCAGGAACTCCCCGCCGCTCATCCCGGGCATCCGGACATCCGAGACGATCACGTCGAAGCGCTCGCGGCGGAGCACGCGGAGGGCATCGCCTCCATCTTCGACCGCGATAATGTGCATGCCCCGGCGTTTGAGAAAGCTCACGACTGCCCGGCGCAGGCCCTCTTCGTCGTCGATCAACAGCACGGAGAGTGCGTCGCCCGGTTCCCGTGCTTCCTCGGGTATGGGCATGGGAGACGGTGTCGAGCGTTGTCGCGTGCGGGCGTCCCGCGGCAACGTGAGCGTGAAGGTCGCGCCGTTTCCCGGGACGGAGTGCACGGCAATCCGGCCGCCGTGGTCGTGCGCGATCCCGTAACAAATCGACAAACCGAGTCCCGTCCCTGTGCCTTCCGGCTTGGTCGTGAAGAACGGATCGAAGATTTTCTCCTGAATGTCGATCGGGATGCCGGGCCCGGAGTCGGCGACCTGAAGCTCCACCCCTTCGTCGCCGGCCGCCATCGTCCGGATCGAAATGACCCGACGGCCCGGCACCGTGGTCAGCGCCTGCTCGGCGTTGATCAGCAGGTTCAGCAACAGCTGCTGAACCTCTGATCCGTTGGCCCACGCTTTGGGGTTCGCCGCGTCGAGCTCGAGATTTACGGTGATGTTGAGCGTGGTCAGGTAATACGATCGCAACGCGAAGGTCCGGCGGACGATTTCGTTCAGCTCCACGAGGGTCCGCTCCTTACTTCCAGCGCGTGCGAACGCCAGCAGGTTCGAGGTGATGCGGCCGATCCGCGTCGCCTCGTCGTACATCATCTGGACCGTCTCGCGCTGGTCGGGTGGGAGCTGATCGAGCAACAGCGTTTGCGCGAATCCCGAAATGATGGCGGCGGGGTTGTTGATTTCGTGGGCCACGCCGCTCACGAGCTGTCCCATCGCCGCGAGCTTCTCGGCTTGTTGCAGCTGCGTCTGCGTGCGGCGCTGCTCCGTGATGTCCCGCACGAGTACGAGGACCTTGGGGATGCGGCCGCCTTCGCGCACCGGCGAGAGCAGGACCTGGCCGGTACCCTCGCTGCCGTCGGGCCGCTGAAACGGAACCTCGAAGCGGCGCAGCTCGCCATCGAACGCCGCGGCCAGATTCTCGTGCGCGATACGGGCCCCCGTTCCCTCGAGCCACCCCAGCGCCGAGCGCCGGCCGCCGCTCTCCCGCTCCCGGGCGTCGCCGGGAGCGGCGTTGACGAGGACACGGCCCGACGAGTTTTCGTCGAGCACCCGGCCGTCGCGGTCTACCACGGTGATGGCGTCGGGGACCGCTTCCATGAGCAGGCGGAGATTGCGCTCCGCGGACGCCGTCGCGCCGAACGCGCTCATCAGCGATCGGGTTTGATTGGCGACCTCGTCCTCGAGGACCCGCTCGTACCGCCGATCGACGCCGAGGGAGTAGAGCACGCGGGCGGCCACGATCGCCATCCCGACCCCGAGGATGATGGCAACGTCGGGTTCGGGTCCGGCGCGCACGAGGGCGCCAATCGCCATGCCGGTCATGCCGGCGAGGCTGATCGCCAGGGTTGCCACGCGCGCCGCGGTGCTGGGACCGGGCGTTGCCGAGCTGGTCCGCAGAAGATGGTAGGTGTAATCCGGTGCGACGGCCGCCGCGGCCGCGATGAGCAGGAGCCCGGCGTCCCACGTGAGATCGAGCGGGCGCCCCGCCTGCGATGTGCCGCCCAGCGCAGCCACCGCATAAATCAGATTGCCGACCGCAAAAACGATGACGCCTGGAAGCACGAGGGTGGTGGTGGCGGCGGCGGGAGATACTGGCCGGCGCAGCATCTGTATCAGAATCATCCAGAGCACCGCGACGGCACCGATGGACCAGCCGAGGCTCGTCAGGAGTCCCGCCGTCGCAGCGCGACCGCTGATCAGTGGCTCGAGGAGATACTCGTAGACGAGCGCACCGGCAGTGAACGACACCAGCACCGTATCGAGAATCAGCTCGGGGTCCGCGCGGCGGGTCGGCTGGCCCCGGACCAGCGTCATGACGCCCACGAGCAGGCACGCGTAGATCCCGAGGAAGCCCACATCGGCCAGTGATGGATACGAGGGCGCCGCGCCCCGCCAGAGGTCGTAGTAGGTCCAGACCAGTTGACCCGCCAGGAACGAGGCGCAGCCTGCACCGATCCAGCGCCACGCGCGGCGTTGCTCGGCTGCGCTCATGCGCCGCGTGGCGGCGAAACAACAGTACGTGGCGAAGGCCGCCGACCAAGTCCAAGAGATGTCGGCGAGGCTGTGAACGGTCCGCCGGTCGACTGAGGGGAACGCGTAGAGGACTACCATCGCCACCAGCGACACAATGGCGATGCTGACCAACACGCGACCAGGCCGGCTCAGCGGCATCATCTCAGGACACTCCGGGCCTAAATTATCCGCATTATGTTTGCCCGCCAATGAACATGCTCGGGTGGATGCGTGCGCCGAAGGAATCGCTTGCCCAGTGGGACGAATTCGTCGCGCTGGCAGCGGCCGTCCGCGCCGACGGGCTGACGCGCACCCTCGTGTGCGGCATGGGCGGCTCGAGTCTCGTCGCCGACGTGCTCGCCGCAACGTTCAGTGCGCGCGATCTGCACGTGCTGGACAGCACCAATCCGGCAGCGGTACGGGCGGCGGCGACGAGCGGCGAACTGGCTCGGACCCTGTTCGTCGTCTCCAGTAAGTCCGGCAATACCGTCGAAACACTCGCCTTCTGTCATCACTTCGCGGCCCGTGCGCGACCTGAACAGTTCATCGCCATCACGGAAACCGGCAGCCCGCTCGACGGCATCGCTCGCGCGCGAGGGTTCCGGGCGGTTATTCCACATCCGACCGATGTCGGGGGCCGCTTCTCCGCGCTCACGGCAGTGGGTATGGTCCCCGCGGCGCTGAGTGGAATCGATGGCCGCACACTCCTCGAGCCGACGCGGCGCGTGGACGTCGCTGCCGCCCGCGCGCTCGGCACAGCGATCGCGGACCAGGCGAAGCGCGGGCAGGACAAGCTGCGGATGGACCCGCCTCCTGCGATCGGCGCGCTCGCGTCTTGGATCGAGCAGATCATTGCCGAAAGCTCCGGCAAAGATGGACGCGGCGTGGTTCCCATCGTTCAGGATCCGGTGCGGAGCCGGTTGCCTGATTCACAAACGGCGGGTCCGGAGCTGTTCTCCGCCGATCCGCTCGATCTCGGCGCGGAATTCCTGCGCTGGGAGTACGCGACGGTCGCGTTGTGTGAAGGGCTGGGCGTCAATGCGTTCGATCAACCCGACGTCGAGGAGGCGAAACGGCTCGCGAGGGCTGAGTTGGATGGTACAGGAGGGGTCGGGGCGCAGCATGCGGCGTCCCTACCAACTCTGATGCCGGGGCAGCTCAGACGGCAGGCTCGGCCGGGGGACTACGTCGCCATTCTCGCCTACGTGCCGCCCACGCCGGAGATCTTCGCGCAGCTGCAGGAGCTGAGGGCTGCCTGGGGCCAGGCACTTGGTTGCGCTACGACACTCGGCATTGGCCCGCGCTACCTCCACTCCACCGGTCAACTGCACAAGGGCGGACCCAACACCGGTCTGTTTCTTGTGATCACGACGGATATCGCCGAGGATCTGGAGATCCCGTCGATGGGTTGGACATTCGGCGAGCTGCATCATGCCCAGGCGCGCGGCGACATCCGGGCCCTGCTCGCGCGTGGCCGGCGCGTCGCCCACGTGCACCTCTCGAGTACTGCGGAGCTGTCGCAGCTGAAGCCGTGACGGCGTTCATCTTTCATCTCATTCCGCACACCCATTGGGACCGGGAGTGGTTTCTCCCGCGTGCCGCATTTCACGCGCGCCTGATTCTGATGCTCGACGAATTGATCGAACGCATGCACGCCGATCCCGCCTTCCGGACGTTCCTGCTCGATGGGCAGACGGTGCTCGTCGAGGACTACCTGCGCGCGCGTCCTGAGCGCGAGAACGACGTGAAGGCGCTCGTGAAGACGGGACGCCTGCAGATTGGTCCCTGGTATGTGCTCGCCGACGAGTTGGTCCCGTCGGGGGAGTCGCTGATCCGCAACCTGCTGCTCGGCACGACGGATGCGGAACGTCTCGGCGGACGACTCGACGTGCTGTACTCTCCGGATGCGTTCGGCCATCCCGCGGTACTTCCCACGGTCGCGCACGAATTCGGTCTCAAGTACGGCGTCCTGTGGCGCGGCATCGGCGGCGAACCAAACCAGGAGAGCGATTTCTTTCGCTGGCGCGGGCCCGACGGCCGGGAGATCCTGCTCTGGCATCTGCCACCCGAAGGCTACGAGATCGGGGCCGCCTTGCCCGGCGCGGGAGCACGCCTGCCCGACATCTGGACTCGGGTGCGCGCTACGCTCGTACAGCGCGCGGCGGGCAAGCACATTCCGCTCTTTGTCGGCGCCGATCACCATGCGCCCCATCCCACCCTCGCGCGTCTGCGCGATCTGCTGGCCGACCTCGAGCCCGCGAGCGCGTTCCGTGTGTCGCGTCTCGATGAATTCTTCCAGGCGGCCGAGAGCACGCCGGCGAAACCGATCGCCGGTGAATTGCGGTGGTCGTACGGCTACACCTGGACGCTGCAAGGCGTGCACGGTACGCGCGCGCCGCTCAAGCGCCGGCACGGACAGATCGAGTTGTGGCTGGAGCGTCTGGCCGAGCCGCTCGTGGCGCTGTCTCGCCAGGCGGGCGGGCGGGATCGCCGGCCGATCCTCGAGACCGCCTGGCGCACGCTGGTCCGGACGCAGTTTCACGATACGATCGCAGGCTCTACGGCCGATGCCGTCGCAGCCGCTGCCGAGCACCGTCTCACCGAAGTGGCCGCGTACGCCGCCGAGCTGACGCGCGGCGGACTCATGGACCTCGCGGGACACGACCCCGACGTCCAGCGCGAGCGTACAGATGGCAGCGAGCCAAGGCTGGTGCTGTGGAATCCGGTGCCGCGCGCCCGCGGCGGTGTCACGGTCGCCGATGTCACCGTGTTTCGCCGCGACGTGTTGGTGGGTCCACCGTCAGAGGGCCGGCTGCCGCGGCAGGGCCGGGGCTATCGGCCCTTCGCGCTGTATGGGCAGGAGGGACAAGCGATTCCGGTGCAGGTGCTGGCGCAGCGCGTCACGGAGGAGCGAACCGACGCCGCGCGTCACTATCCGAATCAGGACGAAGTCGATCAGGTCCGGATCGCGTTCCGCGCACCGCCCGTTCCCGGTCTTGGCCTCGCTGTCCTGAGACCTGGCGCCCCGGTGCCGGTGTCTCGGAGCGAAGACGTGCGGGTTCGGGGACGTGCGCTCGAAAACCGCTTCGTCGAAGTGATGCTCGAGCCGAACGGCGCGCTAACGCTCGTGGACCGCCGCCGCAGCGAACGTTATGGCGACCTGCTGCGCCTCGAGGATGCCGGTGATGCGGGTGACGCATACACCTACTGTCCGCCGGCGCGCGACCGCATCAAGCAAAGCCACGGTCCGATCGCGGTGCGACGGCTCGCCGCGGGCCCGCTCGTCGCCGCCCTCGAAGCACGCTGGGAAGTGGTCCGCGGGATCGATGCGCGCCTGGTCGTGCAGCTGTTCGCCGACAGCCCGCTCGTCCGAGTCACGCTGGACATCGACAATCGCAACCGCAACCACCGGCTGCGCGGGCGCATGGTCACCGGCCTCGCCGGAGTTCCGGTGACCGCGGGCGCGGCGTTCGGTGCCGTGGAACGCAGCGCCGTGCGCGTCGATCCGGCCGTATACCCGCGGGAAACACCAGTCCGTACGGCGCCCGCGCTGCGCTTCGTGGCAGCGGCTCGGGGCGGCCGCGGCCTGGCCGTTCTCGCGCCTGCGTTCTTCGAATACGAATGGACCGCGAAAGGCGATCTGCTCCTCACGCTCTTGCGCGCGATCGGCGACCTCTCGCGCGCCGATCTGCCGACTCGGCCGGGCCACGCCGGCTGGCCGACGGCGATCCCTGCTGCCCAGTGTCTCGGCACGAGCCGGATCGAGCTCGCGATCGTGGCGGTGAGTGCGAGCGACGTGGATCGTGGGGACGCGCTCCCGCAGCTGTGGGAGGACGCGTTCTTGCCGCTCCACGGCCACTGGCTCCGCGACGCCGGCACCCTCACGCCGGCCCCGGTGAACATTACCCTCGAAGGTACGGGGCTCGTTTTCTCGTCGCTCAAGCCCGCCCAGATCGGGTCGCCGATGGTGCTCAGGTGTTACAACGCCACCAATCGCAAAGCCGCAGGCGCATGGCGGTTCGGCAACGGTGTGAAGACGGCGCATCGGGTACGCGCTGACGAGCGTGAGGCCGTCGCGCTCGTGCTGGAGCAGCGGGGCAATATCGTCCGGTTCGTCGCCGAGCCTCACGAAATCGTTTCGATTCTGGTGACGTGATGCAGGAACATCATTTCTCGACGTCCCGGTCCGCGCGGTACTTCACCCTGGGTGCACCCGAGCGCGCCGGCGACCTGTGGTTTGTGTGTCACGGTTACGGTCAGCTCGCGGCCCGCTTTCTCGATCGCTTTCATCCCCTCGAAGCGGACGGGCGTTGCATCGTCGCCCCGGAAGGACTGTCCCGTTTCTATCTGACTGAGAGTCCCACCGAACGCCGTGTCGGCGCGAGCTGGATGACACGCGAAGACCGGCTGCATGAGATCGACGACTATGTCCGCTATCTCGACGGCGTGTGCGCGAAGCTCGCGCCGCGAACGGCGCGGGTGACGGCGCTGGGATTCTCGCAGGGCACGGCGACGGTCTGCCGGTGGGTCGGTTTGGGCTCCTCGCGCATCGATCGCTTGATCGTGTGGGGCGGAGAAGTGCCCCCCGATCTCGATCTGGCGAACACGCGCGTCGCCGAGCGATTACGCGGCTCGAAACTCACGCTGGTGTTTGGTTCTCGCGATCAGTTCTTCACGCCCAAGATCGTCACGGCGACCGAAGCGCGCCTGCGCGAGCACAAGATTCCGTACGAGCTGGTCCCGTTCGAGGGCGGGCACGAAATCGATGAGTCGACGCTGCAGCGACTGATTTAGCATCGCAGATTCGGATCGAGCACATCCCGCAGCGCGTCCCCCAGCTGGGTACATGCGATCACCACCAGGACCAGCGCGAGGCCCGGCGCCGTTGCGACCCACGGCGCGTTCACCAACGTGTCACCGCCCGAAGCGATCATGTTGCCCCATGACGGTGTCGGCGCCTGGACGCCGAGGCCGAGATAGGAGAGTCCCCCTTCGAGGATGATCGCGTTGCCGATGCCGAGCGCGGCGGCGACGATGACCGGAGTGAGCGCGTTGGGGAGAATGTGGCGCGCCAGAATGCGGAGACGCCGGGCGCCGACGGCGACGGCCCCCTCGACGAAAGGCCGCGTGGCGCCGTACTCGGCTGCCACAGCGCCGCGAGTAACAGCAGGAGCACAACGCGAGGCACCGCCAGGGCGAAGTCCGTGAGTCCGAGCAGGGCGACCGATACGGGCCCGCGCCAGTAACCGGCCAGCGCGCCGACCACAACGCCGACGGCCAAGGAGATCAGCACCGCCAGTACGCCGACGCCCATCGAGACGCGGGCGCCGTACACCAGCCGCGTCCAGACATCGCGGCCGAACCGGTCCGTGCCGAGTGGATGAAAGACGCCATGCGCGTCGCTGGACAGCGGGGGAATGAACCGGGTCGCGACGATGTCATGTTGTCCCACGGGATCGCCGTTCGTCACGAGCGGCGCTGCAAGGGCGCACACGACGACGACGAGCAGGACGACAAATCCAAACGCCCCGCGCCGGTCCCGCAGCAGCCTGCTCAAGACGCCGCGCTCCCAGCCCGGACACGCGGGTCGACCCACGCGGCCAGGACGTCGGCGATCATGTTGCCGGCGACGACGAGAACGGCGCTGATCGCCGTCGCGGCCATCACGACAGGATAGTCGCGGGCTCGGACGGCCTCGACGAGGACGCGACCGACACCCGGCCAGGCGAACACCGCCTCGATAAAGACGGCGCCAGAAAACAACGCCGGCAGCGAGAGGCCGAGCATCGTCACCAGCGGCGTGAGCGCGTTACGGAGCGCATGGTGGCCCACGACGCGCCGCGGTTTCAGGCCCTTAGCGCGGGCGGTCATGATGAACGGCTGGCTCAGAGTGTCGAGCATCGCGCCGCGCACGAACCGCGCGGCGCCTCCGATTCCGATGAGCGTGAGTGTCGCGAGCGGCAAGGCGAGATGCCGCAGCCGATCGATCAGCCAGCTCGCGCCTTGTAGGTAATCAGCGTCGAGTCCCGCTGTCCCGAAGGCCGGCAGCGCCCGCGCCCAGTACGTGAAGACCAGGACCAGCATCAGCCCCAGCCAGTAACCCGGCATGGCGAAGAGGGTGACGGTCGAGACGGAGAGAAGCGTATCGAGTCGCGACCCGCTTCGAGCCGCCTGCACGGCGCCGATCGCGAGACCGATCAGGTAGCCGAGCACCAGCGACAACGCGACGAGCCATGCGGTTTGGCGCCAGGCGGTGGCGAGGATGGCGCGCACCGGCTGGCCCTTGGCAATGCTGCGTCCCCAATCGCCCCGCGCGAAACGACTCAACCAGCTCGCGAACTGCGCCGGCAGCGGGCGGTCGAGCCCAAGCGCCGTACGCTGAGCCGCCCGCTGTTCGGCCGTCGCCGCCGGCCCCAGCATTATGTCGATAGGATCGCTTGGTGCGAGGTGCAACAGCAAGAACGTCAGCGTCACGACGCCGAGCACGACGGCAAGACCGGCGAGCAGACGGTGTCCGAGCCTGGCGAGCATCGGCGGGAATCTCGCGCCGCCACTCGTGCCCCGCTAGAATCCGTGCGTGTCGCGCGTGGTCGTGCCCATGCTGCTGGCAGTGGAACTGCTCCTGACGTGCGCGTGCGGCGACGAGGCTGTGCGCCGCGGCGCGACGGTCTTGTTCGCTTCCGGGGCCGATCTCCAAAGCATCAACCCACTCCTCACCCTCCACCCGCTCGCTCGCCAGGTTCAACGCTACGTGTTGCTCACGACGCTCGCCCGCTACGACTCGCTGCTCGTGCCGCGGCCCTATCTCGCGCGCAGCTGGCGCTGGTCGGGCGGTGGCCGAGCGCTGACGTTCCGGCTGCGGACGGACGTGCGCTGGCACGACGGCACGGCGACGACCGCGCGCGACGTTGTCTGGACCTTGCAGGCGGCGCGCGATCCGGCAACGGGTTATCCGCGGTTCACGGAGCTGCAGACGTTGACGTCAGTCGCTGCGTTGGACGATTCGACCATCGAGCTGCGATTCAGCGGTGCGGCCGTGCCTCGAGCCGGAGCCGATCTCCCCGACGTCCTCACCGATCTTGCGATCTTGCCTGCGCACCTGCTCGACAGCGTGCCCCACGCGCGGCTGCGGGACGCCTCCTGGAACGTCCATCCGGTGGGCAACGGTCCCTTCCGATTCGTGACGCACGAGCCCAACCGGCGGTGGGTGTTCGCGCGGAGCGCTGACTTTCCTCGGGACCTGGGTGGTCCGCCGCACGTCGATCGGCTGATCGTGGTGATCGTCGACGAGCCGATGGTCAAGCTCTCGGCGCTGGTGGCCGGTGAGCTCGACTTCGCGGGGATCAGTCCCCAGCACGCCGCGTTCGTGCGTCGTCATCACGAGCTCGCCCTGCGCGAGTATCCGCTGATTTTGCCGTACGGCCTCGTCTTCAACACGCGCCGGCCGCCGTTCAACGACCCCCGCGCGCGACTTGCTGCCGCGCTGGCCATCGATCGGCAGGAAATTGTCGACGGCTACCTCTTTGGCTTTGGGACGGTGGCGGAGGGACCGGTACCGTCGGGGGTACCGCACTACGTCGCGCCGCCGCACGTCCCGTTCGCGCCCGACTCGGCGCGGCGCCTCGTGGCGGCCCTCGGCACGACCCCACGCTTCGAGTTGCTCACGGTGGGGAGCGGCGAGGCAGCACTCGAGCAGATGCTGCAAGCGCGTCTCAATGCGGTCGGCTTCGACGTGACGATTCGCCAGCTCGAGAACGCGACGTTCCAGGACCGTCTAACCGGAGAGCGTCACGATTTTGCCGCCGCGGTTACGGGGATTCCGGGAGACCCGGAGCTCGGCTACCTGCAGGCACTCGGCAGACTCACGGGCATCGCCGTGCCCACCGATCCCATCGCGGCGCAGCGCGTCTTCGCGGAGCAGCTCCCCGTGGTCTGGCTGTACCACGCGCGCGGCGTGCAGGCGATGAACAGCCGAGTGCAGGGCGTCCGCATGGACATGCGGGGCGAGCTGCCGACTGTCGCCGCCTGGCGCGTGCAGCCATGAGACGTCGCGATCTCCCAACCGCGTTTCACGCGACCGCCCCCTTGCGGCTGGACTTTGCCGGAGGGTGGACCGATGTCCCGCCGTTCTCGGCGCGTGAAGGCGGAGTTGTGGTGAATGGCGCGATCGCGTTACGCGCGCACGTGGAGCTGCAGCTGGGTGGGAAGCTGCTGCGCCTGGTTTCCGAGGAGCTCGGCGAAACACTCGAATGCGCGAATTCCGGTGGACTCCTTCCCCACGGCAAATTGCCCTTGCTCACAGCTGCGCTGCGCCGCTTCCCCGTGCTGGGTGGTTTCACGCTGACGACGCGATGCGACGCCCCTCCGGGCTCGGGACTCGGCAGCTCGGGCGCGCTCGGCGTCGCGCTGGTGGGTGCGTTGACACGCGCGCGCCAGGAGACGTTCAGCGGACCGGATGTCGCGGACCAGGCCTGGCAGATCGAGACCATCGAGGCCGAGCTCCCGGGCGGGAAGCAGGACCAGTATGGCGCGGCGCTCGGAGGCTTTCATCGCTTCAGCTTCCGCGATCCCGACGTCGGCGTAGAGCCCGTGACGCTCGATTCGACATTCGCGGCCGCGCTCGAGCGCCAGACGCTCATTTGCTACACCAACAAGTCGCGAGTCTCGGGAGGCACGATTTCGCGCGTGATGGGCGCGTACGAGCGCGGCGACCGCAAGGTGACGGGTGCGCTGCACGGGTTGAAGGAAACGGGTAACGCGATGGCCGAGGCGCTGCGCGCCGCCGATCTCGCGCGTGTCGGTACGCTGTTGAGCGAGAACTGGACGCATCAACAGGCGCTCGATCCCGGCATGCGAACCGCTGAGATGGCGCAGCTCGAGGCCGCTGCCTCCAGTGCTGGAGCCCTCGGCGGGAAGGCCGCAGGGGCCGGCGCCGGTGGGTGCATGTTCTTCGTGATGCGCGGTGACGCGCGTGACGCCGCGAGCGCGGTCGCCGGTACCGGCGCGAAAGTGCTGCCCCTGGCCTGGGCACCGGAAGGAGTGCGGACGTGGTGACGGCGGAAGAGCTCGCCGCGCGCGCGCAGGAAGTCCGCGGCTCGGCTGACCTCGGGGCGCTGCTCGCCCATTTGCGGGAGCGAGCGCGGCCGCTGGTCGATCGGATGCCCGTCGTTCCGGAACACAAGGCGCAGCTGACAGTGGATGGTGGCTTCTGTCCCGATGACGGCACCGCGCTCACGTTCGATCCCTGGAGCCCGGACGAGCACCGATGTCCGCGCTGCGGCAAGACGTGGCGCGGCGAGCGCCACAACTGGAGTTGGGCGCGCTCGCAACATCTCTGGCTCGCCGAGCGCGCGGCGCACCTCGCGACGCTCGCAGGGTTGGGCGACGAGACGGACCGTGTGGCGGCGGCGCGCGCGCGCGACATCCTCAACGCCTACGCGCAGCGCTATTGGCGCTATCCCAATCGCGACAACGTGCTCGGACCCAGCCGCCTCTTCTTCTCCACGTACCTCGAGTCGTTATGGACCTGCAACTTCGTCGCCGCGGCCGCGCTGCTGCGCGCCTGTGACCAGCTCGACGACACGACAGCACGTGGCGTGAATCAGGTGGTAGAAGAAGCGGCGACCGTGATCGGGGATTACGACGAGGGCTTCTCGAACCGGCAAACCTGGAACAACGCCGCACTGGCGGCGGCCGCCGTCTGGTTCGAGGACGAGGAGCTCGCGCAGCGCGCCATCGAAGGCGAGACCGGTCTCATCGCACATCTGGTCCGCGGATATGGGCGCGACGGCATGTGGTACGAAGGAGAGAACTACCATCTGTTCGCGTTGCGAGGCCTGCTCACGGGGATCGGATGGGCGCGGCTCGCCGGAGTCGATTTCCGCGATGATCAGCGACTCGCGGACCGTCTGCACGCCGCGCTCCAGGCGCCGTCGTTGACCGCGCTCCCGGATTTCACGTATCCGGCGCGCAAGGACTCGCGCTTTGGCGTTTCGCTGGCGCAACCCGGATATCTCGAGCTTTGGGAGATCGGCTTAGCGAGACTCGGGAAACAGGACGACCTGCTCGGTTGGTTAGCAGCGCTTTACACAAAGGCCGAACCGCCACAGGTCGAATTGATGGAGTCCTATCTGCACGAGGCACCCGTGTCCCGTGTCCCGTGTCCCGTGTCCCGTTCGACGCTCTCGTGGTGGGCCCTGCTCGAAATGCTCCCCGAGCTTCCCGCGAGCCAGACCCCGTGGGAGCCGCACACGGTCTTGCTCGGGAGCCAGGGCCTGGCGGTCCTGCGGCGCGAGGATCGATACGTGGGTGTCGAATGCGGTCCGCAGGGTGGAGGCCACGGCCATCCCGACCGGCTTCAACTCATGCTGCACGCGGACGGCGTCTACTGGCTGCCCGACCCGGGCACGGGCTCGTATGTCGCGCACGATCTGTTCTGGTACCGTTCGACGTTGGCGCATAACGCGCCGCGCCTGGATGGCGAATCGCAGCCGCGCGGCAACGCCAGCTGCGAGTGCTTCGACGACGAGGGAGAGTGGGCGTGGGTCCAGGGGCGATTCAACGACCTCGTTCGCATGGTGGCAACCGGGCCCGCCTACATCGTAGATGTGACGATGTTGGCGGGCCGGGAAGACCATCTGCTCGAGCTCCCGTGGCACATCGCGGGTCGCGGTGCGGTGGAAACGCGGGGCCGATGGGTCAATGACGAGCTGCCGGACGAATTCGTCACGCGCGTTCAGCGCTTTGTTCCGGACGCGCCTGGTCCTGTCGTGCTGTCGCACGTCCAGCAAGGAAGGGGCCTCACGGCCCATCTCAGCTTCGACGGCGCGCTCCTCGAGATGGAAGGGCCGGGCCTGCCGGGCGAGCCAGAACGGGCGAAGTTCTACGTCGTGCGCGCGCTCGGCCGCAACCCTCGCTTCATCAGCGTGCTCGAAACGCACGAGGATCAGCCCGCGATCCGCGCCGTGCGCACCCAAGGCGATGCGGTCGAGATCGAGACCGCCGCGGGCGTGGAACGACACCGGTTCGGCGGCGCGGAATGGACCGTCGAGCGGGAAGGGCAGGAGGCGGTGGTGTTGCGCGGACGGCGGGAGCAAACGCCTCCGTTCGCGCCGCTGCTCGAGATCGATCTCCCCACCCCCGCGACCGCTCCGGCGTTCCGGGTCGGAGGCCCGCCGCCCCTCGACGGGTCACTGGAGGGCTTCGACCTGTCGGAACCGCTCGAGCTGGGACTCGAAGACCAATATCGGCGCAGCGAAGATGCGTATCCCGGTCCCGACGATTTCTCCGCGGTGGCGTACGCGGCGTGGGACGAGTCGGCCCTGTACCTGGCGGTGGTCGTGACCAAACCGGATCTCGTGCTGCGGCCGGCGGCCGCGCCGCCGCTCAAGCTCGACAATGAGCCGGACGAGATCCATTCCGATGGGTTGCAGGTGTATGTCGGCGCGGCCCGCCGTCACTCGGGTGAGGCCGGCGCCGCCCCGGTTGGCTACCTCATTATTCCGAATGAGGGCGCTCACTCCGTTCGTGCCCGCGTGACGAGCGACACGCACGGGACGCAGGGAGGTGGGGCGGTGGGCGGCGGTTGGCAGCGTACCGACACCGGGTACTGCGTGACTGTGGCCATTCCGTGGCCCGCCGGCGCCTATCCCCACCCAGGCGGCCGCGTGAGCTTCGACCTCATCATCAATGAAATGCTGCCCGGCCGCCTGCGGCGTGTGGGCCAACTGGTGTGGAGCGGCGGCGGCGGGTGGGTCTGGCTGCGCGGTGACCGGCAGGATCCCGCCCGCTTCGGGATTCTCGAGCTCGTGGGATGATCGTCGTCGTCCTGCACGAGCCTCAGGACCTCGTCAACATCGCGCACGTCGTGCGGGGAATGAAAAACTTTGGCCTGCGCGATTTGCGGCTCGTGAATCCGCGCGAGTACGAAGCCTACCGGGTGGAGGGCATCGCCCATCAGACGCAGGACGTGCTCGGGCGCGTGCGCACATACGCGACGCTCGAGGAGGCGCTGGCCGACTGCGTGCACATCGTGGGGTTCACGGCGCGCGGACGGACGGCGAAGCGGAATCTGCAGCGCCCGCGAGACGCCGCTGCCGAGATCGTCGCGCTGGACGCGGGCGCGGGCGGACCGATCGCCTTACTCTTCGGGCGCGAGGACAAGGGGCTCTCCAACGAAGCGCTCGATCGTTGCCACCGCGCCGTCACGATTCCCAGCGATCCCGACTACGCCTCGCTCAATCTCGGCCATGCCGTGATCATCATGCTGTATGAGCTGGCACTCGCGCGGGGCGCCGAGGCGCGTCCGTTCAAGGCGCCGCGGCGGCCATCCGAGCCGGCCGACGCCGCGGAGCTCGAGCGGCTGTTTGCCGATGTCGCCCGGGCGCTGCATGCGATCGAGTTCTTCAAGACGCGGAATGCCGACGGCGTCATGCGGACGATGCGTGAGATCGCGCATCGGGCGCCGCTGGACGCTCGTGAGGTGAAACTGTTGCGTGCGATGGCCATCGAGGTGACCAAATACGGTGAACGACTGGCGCGTTCCGGGCTTCACGTCGACCGGTAGCAAGCGCCCCGACGCGCTGTTCGGGACCCCCGCGCGCATGACGCGGGCGGACGGCTGCCGCGTCTGGGACGAGGACGGGCGTGAATACGTCGACTTCGTCATGGCGCTGGGCGCCGTGGCGTTGGGATACGGACACCCCGACGTCAATCGCGCCGCCACGGCCGCGATCGCCGCCGGCGTCGTCGGCCCGCTGCCGCCCGTCGCCGAGGAAGCGCTCGCGGAGGCACTGGCCGAGCAGATCCCCTGGCTCGAACGCGTGCGCTTTCTCAAGACCGGTGCCGAGGCCGTCGCCGCGGCGGTGCGCCTGGCGCGCGTCGCCACCGGCCGTGACGAGGTCTTGGGCTGCGGGTACCACGGCTGGCTCGACTGGTCTCAGGGCGCCACCGAAGGCGTGCCCGCGGCCGTGCGCAATCTCTTCGCCGAGCTCCCGTTCAACGACGTCGCCGCGGGGCGCAAGATGATCCGTGCGCGCGCCGGACGCCTCGCCGCGGTGGTTGTGGAGCCGGTGATCGTCTCCGAGCCCGCGCGCGAATGGCTCCAGATGCTGCGGGTCGAGACCGAACGTGTGGGCGCGATCCTGATCTTCGACGAGATCAAGACGGCCTTCCGACTCGCGATCGGGGGTGCCGTCGAGCGCTATCACGTGCAGCCCGCGCCCGACCTGGTCGTGCTTGGCAAGGCGCTCGCGAACGGATTTCCGCTCGCGGTTGTGGGCGGCAGGGCAGACCTCATGAATGGCGCGAGCCGCACCTGGATTTCTTCCACGCTGGCGACCGAGGGTGTGGCACTCGCCGCCGCGCGCGCGACGCTGGAGGTCTTCGCGCGCGACGACGTCTGCGGCCATCTCCATCGTATCGGGACGCGACTGCTGCACGGCCTGCACGAGGTGCAACGCGCGCACTCGGGCCTGGTGACCGGCGTCGCGGGTATTGCCGAGATGTGCTTCCTGCATTGCGCGACCGAAGACCTCTCGCGCGCCCTGACGTCGCGCGCGGCCGAGCGCGGTCTCCTGTTCAAGCGCACGGCGTACAACTTTGTCTCCCTGGCGCACGACGAGGGCACGGTAGACCGTGCCCTCGCCATGCTGCATGAGGCCCTGCGCGCGATCTAGAAGAGCGTGTACGTGCTCACGAGCAGGAAAACCACGATCGCCGCGATGATCACGACGGCGGTGTAGCCCATCGATCGATCCTGCGGGACTTTCATGAGCGTCGGCAGCCCCAGGTAGAGCAGATACAGGCTGTACAGCGAAACGATGACGCCGACCATGAGGAACCGGCCGTGAATGTTGAAGATGCCGGCCAGCCACATCGGCGTGCTCGCATACGCCGCGACCTTCAAGGCCTGAACGTCGTTCTTCTGCCCGCCGAACCCGGGCGCGAGCAGGCTGATGATCTGCGTCAGCGCGAACACCGCGGCCAGCTGCAGCACCAGCGAGATACCAAACCAGGTGACCGCGCCGCTGATCGTGACGGACTCGGGCAGGCTCGTTCCTGCGATGCGCTTGCCGAAAAGCAGTCGCCCGACGGCGCCGGCCAGCGGCCCGATGAGCGCGAGCGGCAGGATATAGCGCCCCCAGATGGCGCCCGGCTTGGTGAATTCGGACTCGACTTCTTTGAATGTCGCCCGAGGCTCGAACAGAACGCCCCGCGCACGGCCCACCGTCGTCTCCATCCCGATCTCCCCACTGAGGAAGCCCCCAAGATAAAAGGGGCGTAGATTGTGGCAATGCTTGTCGACGTCCACGCTCATTTTTACTACCAACGGACGCCCCGCGCCGACTGGCGCGAGCGCAACGAAAGCCGCCTGGCCGCCGGCGCCAAGATCGGCATCACGATACACGTGGCGTCGATCCTGGGCAGTTTCGGCCTCACCTCGCCGACGTATTTCCCGTCACCGCGCGATGTCACAGGCGGGAACGATGCCCTCCTCGCCCTGCAGCGGGCGCATCCGGATCGCATTCGCGGACTTGTGTGCGTGAATCCGAATTACACCGCGCACGCCCGCGCCGAGATCGTGCGCTGTCTCGATGCGGGGATGATCGGCATCAAGCTGGCGGCGAGCCGCCGGGCGGACGATCCGCTACTCGATCCGATTGCCGCCCTGGCGCTGGAGCGCCGCGTGCCGGTCCTGCAGCACATCTGGCAGCACCGGCGCCGCGATTGGCCGGGACAGGAGGCGTCGGACGCGCGCGAGCTGTCCACCCTCGCGCGCCGTCATCCGGACGTCGCATTCATCCTGGCGCACATCGGCGGGGGCGGAGACTGGCTACATTCGCTGCATGCCTCGGCGGACGTGCCCAACGTCCACGTCGATCTCTCGGGCAGCGGCGTGGACGGCGGTATGCTCGAGGCCTGCATCGAAAGCGTCGGTGTGAATCGCCTGCTCTGGGGCAGCGACATCACGATGGACACCGGCTGGGCCAAGCTCCGCTACCTCGAGACCTTCCTCTCCGAGGACGACATGGCGTTGGTGCGCTGGAAGAATGCCGCGCGCATCTTCCCGCCGGGCGCGTTTCCGACCGACTGATGCGGATCGATTGCAACGCCTTCCTTGGGGCGTATCCGTGGCGCAAGGTTCCCGGCACCTCGCCGGACGCGCTGGTGCACGCGCTCGAGCGCGCGCAGATCGATGTTGCCTGGATCACCCATCTCCCCAGCCTGTTCTGGCCCGATCCCACCGCAGGCAATGCCTGGCTGTACGAGACCGCGCGCAAGGAGAAACGCTTCAAGCCGGTGCCGACCGTGCATCCCGGGCTGGCACAGTGGGAGCAGGTGGTCGCCGACGCCGCCAACGCCGGAGCGCCCGCCGTGCGCTGTGATCCGCTGTACCTGGGACTCGAGCCCGCGGGCGGCGAAATGCGCGTCCTCGCCGCCGCATGCAGCGCCGCCCGCATCCCGTTGATGCTCGCCGTCCGGCTCGAGGACAGCCGCCAGCGCCACCCCAACGATCGCGTCCCCGATCTGCCGGCCGCCGCGGTGCGCGCGTTGATCCGCAGCGACGCCGACCTCCGACTGCTCGTGACGCACGCCGACCGCGCGTTTGTCGAGGAGGTGCACTTCGGGTCCACGCCGGAAGAGGCGCGCCGTATCTGGTGGGACATCTGCTGGATCTGGGGCCCGCCCGAGGATCATCTCGCCACGCTCCTCGAAACCATTGGCCCGGACCGGTTCGTCTTCGGGACCGGCCAGCCGCTGCGCCTTCCCGAGAACAGCATCGCAAAACTTGATCTCCTCGATTTGTCACGCGAAAAGCGAGAGGCAATCGAATCCAAGAACGTTGGGGAGCTCGCGAGCTGACCGTTCGACTCGAGGGCGGCCTCATTCCCGCCGTGCCGGTCCCGTTTCGAGGCGATACGATCGACTTTGCCGCGCAGCGCGCCTACGCGACCTGGATGGCGCGGCAGCCAGTCGCCGGAGTCGCGGTGTGGGCGCACACCGGGCGTGGTCCCCATCTGGCGGACGATCAACGGCGCGTCGTGCTGGAAGAGTGGCGTGCCGCGCTTCCCGGAAAGGTCATCGTGGCCGGGGCCAACGGTAGGGCCATGGCCCGCGACGCGAAACGGGGCGGCGCCGATGTGCTGCTCGCGTTTCCCACACAAGAGAACGCGGTCGTGTATCACGACGAGTTGTCGCAGGAGTTACCGGTCATCGCATTCTACCTGTATGAAGCGGCCGGAGGCGTGAACTACGACGACAAAGACCTGCATGGGATTCTCGCGTTGCCCGGTGTCGTCGGCATCAAGGTCGCGACGCTCGATTCGGTCATGACATTCCAACGGATCGCGGCGGTCATGCGCGATCACCCCGATAAGCTCTTGATCACGGGTGAAGACCGATTCCTCGGCTACTCACTGATGATGGGAGCACGTGCGGCGTTGATCGGCATGGGCTCGGCGCTCACCGACATGCAAGCGGCACTGCTGAGCGCTCGCGCGAGCGGCGACGACCACGCCTTTTTACGCCTTTCCACGAAGTTAGACGCCTTTGGGCAAGCGACCTTCACCGAGCCGATGGAAGGCTACATTCGGCGTATGCTCTGGGCCCTCGCCGCCGAAGGCGTGATCCCGGACGACGCGTGCGACGATCCGTGGGGCCCGCCACTGCGGGCGGCCGAGCGCGAGGCGGTCCGGCGCGCGGTGCGCGAGGCGCGCGTACGGTAGGTCGCCGCTCGTTCCTCAAAACGAGCGCCGCCGCGGCGCTCGGGGGGAAAGTCTTGATGGCACAAGCCAGACAACCGCACATCGCCGTGATCGGGGCGGGAGCGTTCGGTGGCTGGACTGCGCTGTTTCTGCGTCGCCAGGGGGCGCGCGTCACCCTCGTCGACGCCTGGGGCCCCGGCAACTCGCGCGCGAGCTCGGGTGGGGAGACGCGCGTGATCCGCGCGACCTACGGACCGCGCGCGATCTATACGAAGATGGCGGCGCGTGCGCTGACACTCTGGAAAGAGCACCAGACGCGGTGGCACCGGCAGTTGTATCACGGGATCGGCGTGCTCTGGCTGGTCGAGAGCGACGACCAGTACGAGAAGGCGGCGTTGCCGATCCTACGCGAGGCGCGCGTCACGTTCGAGGAGCTGCAGGGCGCCGAAGTCGCGCGGCGCTTCCCGCAAATCAATTGCGACGAGGTTCGTTGGGCGATCCTCGAGAACGAAGGTGGCTACCTCACCGCGCGACGCGCGTGCGCCGTCGTCCTCGAGGGGTTTCTTGCCGAGGGCGGCGAGTACCGCCAGCTCGCGGTGCAACCGCCGATCCAGCCTCGTGGAGGAGAGCTTTCTGCGCTAAACCTGTCTGACGACAGTAAACTGAGGGCTGACTACTTTGTCTTTGCCTGCGGTCCGTGGCTCGGCGCGCTGTTCCCCAATGCTGTCGGTGACCGTGTGAAGCCGACTCGGCAGGAGGTGTTCTTCTTCGGGACACCGCCGGGCGATCAGCGCTTCACCGAAGAAGCGCTGCCCGTCTGGGCCGATCATGGCACGCGCTTCATGTACGGCATTCCCGGCAACGAGTGGCGTGGCTTCAAAGTGGCCGACGATACCAGAGGACCCGTCATCGATCCGACTACCGAGTCCCGCGTCCCGAGTCCCGACGCTCTCCAAATCGCCCGCGACTATCTCGCGTACCGATTCCCCGGACTGAAGGGCGCGCCTCTGCTCGAGTCGCGCGTCTGTCAGTACGAGCAGTCTCCCGACGAGCATTTCATCATCGATCGGCACCCCGACGCGGCGAA